>Ga0116175_1002058_pt1 | contig 12460 bp, 9 predicted proteins | sample AD_UKC125_MetaG_FD_89802 | JGI IMG/M metagenome (GOLD analysis project Ga0116175, IMG submission 89802) | Active sludge microbial communities of municipal wastewater-treating anaerobic digesters from USA - AD_UKC125_MetaG | ecosystem: Engineered > Bioreactor > Anaerobic > Digestate | place: USA... | reverse complement strand
GACCATTCCGCGCCGGGCTTCGGCCTCGTTTTCTTGAAAATGACCCGGAAATCGATCATTTCTCACGGTCCACTGGCCGTCTGGCTGCATCCGGCATCGAAACAGGTGCGGTCAGCGGTCACGCCGCTGGTGGCAGCGTTTTCCGGCGGGAATACCGGATTTCTGACGCATGAAAAGGGCTCCGGAAAAAACTGGGCAGAATTGTCGCATGCGTGTTTTGCTCGTCGCTCTGCTGTTCTGGATCGGGTTGCCGGCCTGGGCGGCGCACGCCTACGCCCAGTTCGGTGACATCAAGTACCCGCCGGGCTTTTCGCATTTCGACTACGTCAACCCGAAGGCGCCCAAAGGCGGCGAGGTCCGCATGGTGCCGCCAATTGCCGTCACCAACTTCGACAAGTTCAACCCGTTCACGCTCAAGGGCACGGCGCCTGCGGGGCTGACCGAGCTGGTGTTCGAGTCGCTGCTGATCGGCAACCTGGAGGAGCCCACCACCGCCTACGGTCTGCTGGCCGAGGATGTTGAGGTGGCGCCCGATCACCTCTCGGCGACCTTCCGGATCCGCGACAAGGCGCGCTTCAGCGATGGCTCCCCGGTGCTGGCGGCCGACGTGGTGCACTCGTTCAAGACGCTGACCAGCCCGTTGGCCTCGCCTCAGTTCCGCACCTTGTTCGCCGACGTGAAGGAGGCCCGGGCCCTGGGGGAGCGGGTGGTGCGCTTCGATTTCTCCAGCGCCAACCGCGAGCTGCCCTTGCTGGTGGGCAGCCTGCCGGTCTTCAGCCGGGCCTGGGGCGGTGGCAAGCCTTTTGACCAGATCACGACCGACCTCCCGATCGGCTCCGGCCCCTACCGCCCCGAGAGCGCGAAGCTGGGGCGCGACATCACCTATGTGCGCGACAAGACCTACTGGGGCGCCGACCTGCCGGTCCGCCGCGGCCACTACAACTTCGACCGCATCACCTACAAGCTGTACCTGGACGACACCAGCCGTTTCGAGGGCCTGAAGGCCGGCGAGTTCGACCTCAAGCGCGAGTTCATTTCGCGCAACTGGGCGCGGCAATACACGGGGCGGGCGTTCGATTCCGGCGCCGTGGTCAAGAAGGTGTTCCACAACCGCAACCCGGGCGATTTCCAGGGCTACATCTTCAATGTCCGAAATCCCAAGTTCCAGGACATCCGGGTGCGCCAGGCCATCGGGCTGGCCATGGACTTCGAGTGGCTGAACCGGCAGATGTTCTATGGCTTGTACAAGCGGGTGGACGGTTATTTCCCGAACAGCGAGTTTCACGCCAGCGGCCTGCCCGACGCCCAGGAGCTCGCGCTGCTGGAGCCGCTGCGGGCGCAGCTGCGCCCGGAGGTGTTCGGGCCGGTTCTGCCCTCGCCCAGCACGGCGCCGCCCGGCAGCCTGCGCGAGAACCTGCGCAAGGCGCGCGCCCTGCTGGCCGACGCGGGCTGGACCTACCGTGACGGGACGCTGCGCAATGCGAAAGGCGAGCCCTTTGTGATCGAATACCTCAACGCCCAGCCCTCGGGCGTGCGCCTGGTGATGCCGATGCAGGCCGCGCTGGGCAAGCTGGGCATCGAGCTGCGGGTGCGCAACGTCGACGGTGCGCTGTACCAGCAACGCATGGACGATTTCGACTTCGAGCTTTCCAGCCTGCGCATTCCCGGGCGCACATCACCCGGCAGCGAACTGCTGGAGTACTTCGGCGCCCAGGCCGCCAGGACGCCAGGCTCGGCCAACGTCTGGGGCATCGCCGATCCGGCCGTGGACGCGCTGATCCGCAAGGCGCTGGCCGCCACCACCCGTGCCGAACTGGCCGCCGCGATGCGGGCGCTGGACCGGGTGCTCACGGCGGGGCATTACTCGATTCCCCAGTGGTACAGCGACGCCTTCCTGGTCGGCTATCGCCCGGCAGGGTTTGTCCTGCCACCCGTCGTGCCGCCGTACTACCAGCCCGACAGCTGGGCCGCCGCCACCTGGTGGGCCTCGCCCGCCAACCGCTGACCCCATGGCCGCCTACATCCTCAAACGCCTGCTGCTGATCATTCCGACCCTGCTCGGCGTGCTGCTGCTGACCTTCGTGGTGATCCAGTTCGTGCCTGGCGGACCGGTGGAGCAGCTGGTGTCCCAGCTGCAAGGCCGCGACAGCGGCGGGGAGGGCGCACGCTCCAGCAGCAGCGGCGACTACCGCGGCCGCCAGGGCTTGAGCCCGAAGCAGGTGGACGAGATCAAGGCACTCTACGGCTTTGACAAGCCGGCGCCCGAGCGGTTCTGGCAGATGCTCAAGAGCTATGCACGCTTTGACCTGGGCACCAGCTTCTACCAGCGCAAGGACGTGTGGCAGCTGGTGCGCGAGAAGCTGCCGGTGTCCATCAGCCTGGGCCTGTGGACCTTCTTCATCAGCTACCTGATCGCGGTGCCGCTGGGCGTCGCGAAGGCGGTGCGGGCGGGCTCTCGGTTTGATGTCGTCACCACGCTGGTCGTGCTGGTGGGCTACGCGATCCCCGGATTCGTGCTGGGTGTGGCGCTGCTGGTGATCTTCGGTGGCCAGCTGCAGTGGTTTCCGCTGCGCGGGCTGACCTCGCCGAACTGGGAGTCCATGGGATGGGGCGCGCGCATCGTCGACTACCTGTGGCACATCGCCTTGCCGGTCACGGCGATGGTGCTGGGCAGTTTTGCCGTGACCACGATGCTGACCAAGAACGCCTTCCTGGAGGAAATCCGCAAACAATACGTGCTGACCGCGCGCGCCAAGGGGCTGAGCGAGCGGCAGGTGCTCTGGAAGCATGTGCTGCGCAACGCGCTGATCCCGATCGTCACCGGTTTTCCGGCGGCCTTCATCGGGGCCTTCTTCACCGGCGCGCTGCTGATCGAAACACTGTTCTCGCTCGACGGCCTGGGCCTGCTGAGTTATGAGAGCGTGATCCGGCGCGACTATCCGGTGGTGATGGGCACTTTGTACCTGTTCACGCTGATCGGCCTGGTGACCAAGCTCATCAGCGACCTCTGTTATGTCTGGGTGGACCCGCGTGTCAAGTTCGACTAGCCCCACGGTGGTCTCGCCGAGCCCCGGACAACGCGCCTGGCAACGCTTCAGGCGCAACCGGCTGGGCTACTGGAGCCTGCTGGCCTTCACCGTGATGGTGGTGGCCAGCCTGTTTGCCGAGGTGCTCTCGAGCGACCGGCCCCTGATCGTGCGCTACGAGGGCTCGACGTATCTCCCGGTGCTGCGCGACTATTCCGAGAAGACCTTCGGCGGCGACTTCGAGACGCCGGCCGACTACCTGGACCCCTTCATCCGCCAACGCATCACCACCGGCGGCAACTGGGCGGTTTATGCGCCTAATCCCTATGGCCCCAAGACCCTGAACTACTTCGCAACCTTGCCCAACCCGGCCGCACCCTCGCGCGAAAATGTCTTGGGCACCGATGACCGGGGCCGCGATCTGCTGGCGCAACTGATCTACGGTTTCCGGGTGAGCGTGCTGTTTGCGCTGGCGCTCACCTTCATCGGCGTGATCCTGGGCGTCATCACGGGGGCGATTCAGGGCTATTTCGGGGGGCGTATCGACCTCGGTTTCCAGCGCTTCATCGAGATCTGGGGCTCGATGCCAGAGCTGTACCTGCTCATCATCTTCAGCGGCATCTTCGCGCCCAGCGTGGCGCTGCTGCTGGTGCTGCTGAGCCTGTTCGGCTGGATGGGCCTGTCGGACTATGTGCGCGCCGAGTTCCTGCGCAACCGCCAGATGGACTACGTGCGTGCCGCGCGGGCGCTGGGGGTGTCGAACCTGCAGATCATGTGGCGCCACATCCTGCCCAACAGCATGACGCCGGTGGTGACCTTTCTGCCGTTTCGCATGAGCGCGGCGATCCTGGCCCTGACCTCGCTCGACTTCCTGGGCCTGGGGGTGCCGCCCGGCACGCCCTCGCTCGGCGAGCTGCTGAGCCAGGGCAAGGCCAACATCGACGCCTGGTGGATTTCGCTGTCCACCTTCGCCGTGCTGGTGCTGACGCTGTTGCTGCTCACCTTCATGGGCGACGCGCTGCGCGACGCGCTTGACCCGAGAAAGCAGAACACGTGACGCCTTCCCTGCTCGACGTACGAGGCCTTCGCGTGGCCTTTGGAAACAAGGAGGTCGTGCGTGGCATCGACTTCCATCTCGCGCCCGGCGAAAAGCTGGCACTGGTGGGCGAGTCCGGGTCCGGCAAGACGGTGACGGCGCTCAGCCTGCTGGGGCTGGTGCAGAACGCGGCCATCACCGGTGTGGCGCGTTTTGCGGGCGCGCCGGATGCCAGGGGCCCACGCGATCTGCTTTCGCTCCCGGAACAGGCCCTGCGTGGCATTCGCGGCAAAGAGATCGCGATGGTCTTCCAGGAGCCGATGACCGCCCTCAATGCGCTGTTCAGCGTGGGCGACCAGATTGCCGAAGTGCTGGAACTGCACGAGGGCCTCTCCAAGGAGGCGGCCAAGGCGGCGGCGGTGCAGCTGCTGGCCGACACCGGCATCCCCGAACCCGCACGGCGCGCCCGCGCGTTCCCGCACCAGCTCTCGGGCGGCCAGCGCCAGCGCGCCATGATCGCCATGGCCCTGGCCTGCGGGCCGAAATTGCTCCTGGCCGACGAGCCGACCACCGCGCTGGACGTCACGCTGCGCGGCCAGATTCTCGAACTGCTGGAGGACCTGCGGCTGAAGAAGGGCATGGCGGTGCTGGTGATCACGCACGATCTCAACCTCGTGCGCCGCTTTGCCGATCGCGTGGCCGTCATGGAAAACGGTTGCATCGTCGAGCAGGGTGCCGTGGGAGATGTCTTTGCGGCGCCGCAGCACCCCTATACGCGCCGCCTGATCGACAGCCGGCCGGTGCGCGACGTGAGCGCGCTCGCCCCGGCTGCACTGACGATGCCGCCGGTGATGCAGGCGCAGGCGCTGCGTGTGAGCTACCCGGTGCCACTGCCGGGCTTGCGCGGCTGGTTTCAAAAGGGTGAATTCGTCGCGGTGCAAGGTGCCGATTTCCGCATCGCGCAGGGCCAGACCCTGGGCGTGATCGGCGAGTCCGGTTCCGGCAAATCCACCCTGGCGCTGGCTGCGCTTGGCCTGTTGCCGTTCCAGGGCGTGCTGGATGTCGCAGGCGGCGTCTGGCAGCGCAAGGCGGCCGCCGACAAGGCCCTTCGCCAGTCGGTGCAAGTGGTGTTCCAGGATCCGTTTTCTTCCCTCTCGCCGCGCATGACCATCGAGGAGATCGTGGGGGAGGGGTTGCGCATCCACGCGCCGGCGATCGGAGGGGACGCCCGCCAGGTGCAGGTGTTGCAGGCGCTGGCCGACGTCGGGTTGACGCCGCAGCAATACCCGGGTCTGCTGGGGCGCTATCCACACGAGTTTTCGGGCGGGCAGCGCCAGCGCATTGCGATTGCTCGGGCGCTGATCGTGCAGCCAAAACTGATGGTGCTGGACGAGCCCACTAGCGCGCTGGACGTCACCATCCAGAAACAGATTCTTCATCTGCTGCAGGCGTTGCAGCGTGAACGCGGGTTGAGTTACCTGCTGATCACCCATGACGTGGAAGTCATTCGGGCCATGGCGCATGAGGTGCTGGTCATGAAGGACGGCGCGGTGGTCGAATCCGGCCCGATCGAGCAGGTCCTTGACGCACCGCAACATGAATACACCCGGGTGCTGGTAGCCGCGGCGGCCTGAAATGGCGCTGTCCTGGGGTGCTGGAGGCGACTGCCCGCCCTAAACCCTTACAAATCAAGCCACTTACGCGAAAAATTGGGTTACAATACGCGCTTCACGACCAAACGGGCGGGTACTCACCGCCCGTTTTTTTTGGTCGATCGGTTTCTGATTCCCGTTTTGGATGGCAGCTGGGCAAGTGGCGTTACAAGAGATTGTTGAACAAACCGTGACCGGTCTGGGTTACGAACTGGTGGAGATCGAACGCTCCGCCGGGGGCTTGTTGCGCATCACCATCGATCTGCCTTGGACGCCCGGCGCCGCCATGGAGCCCTTTGTCACGGTCGAGGATTGCGAGAAGGTCACGCGCCAGCTGCAGTTTGCGCTGGAGGTGGATGGCGTGGAGTACCGGCGGCTGGAAGTGTCGTCTCCTGGCATCGACCGTCCCCTGCGCAAGGAGCAGGACTTCGAGCGGTTTGTGGGCTCGCTGGTGGACATCACGTTGAAGGCGCCGATCGGCAAAGAGCTCGGTGAAAGCACCGGTGGACTGGTCAACGCGAATCGCAAGAAATTCCGCGGAACGCTGGAGCGGGGCGAGGCTGCCGGCCCGGCGCACTGGCAGATCGTCTGGCGCGACGAGCCGGCGGTCAAACCCGGTCAGCGGGTCAGTGCGAAGCGGGCGCCAGCGCCGCTTCAGGCGCTGGGTTTCGCGCTGGATGAATTGCGCGAGGCGCGCCTGGCGCCCGTGGTGGATTTCAAGGGTCGCAGGCCGGTGGGCCCGCGACAGGCTGATTGATTGATTGAATCTGGACAGGAGAGCCGTGGCATGAATCGCGAAATGTTGATGTTGGTTGAAGCCATCTCGCGCGAGAAGAACGTCGAGCGTGATGTGGTGTTTGGGGCCGTCGAGGCGGCCCTCGCGCAGGCGACCAAGAAGCTCTACAAGGGCGAAGTGGACATCCGCGTCGCCGTGGACCGCGACAGCGGCAACTACGAAACTTTCCGCCGCTGGCTGGTGGTCCCGGACGAAGCCGGATTGCAGAATCCCGATGCTGAAGAAATGCTGATGGATGCCCGCGAACGCATCGCCGACGTCGAGGAAGGCGAATACATCGAGGAGTCGGTCGAGTCGGTGCCGATCGGTCGCATCGGCGCGATGGCGGCCAAACAGGTCATCCTGCAGAAGATCCGCGACGCCGAGCGCGAGATGCTCCTGAACGAATTCATGTCGCGCGGCGACAAGATCCTCGTGGGCACCGTCAAGCGCATGGACAAGGGCGACATCATCGTCGAGTCCGGTCGCGTGGAAGGGCGTCTGCGACGCGGCGACATGATTCCGAAGGAAAACCTGCGCACCGGCGACCGGGTGCGGGCGATGATCATGGAAGTCGACCTCACGCTGCGTGGCGCGCCGATCATCCTGTCGCGATCGGCGCCCGAGTTCATGATCGAGCTGTTCCGCCAGGAAGTACCCGAGATCGAGCAAGGCCTGCTGGAGATCAAGAACTGCGCCCGCGACCCGGGTTCCCGCGCCAAGATTGCGGTGCTGTCGCATGACAAGCGTGTCGATCCCATCGGTACCTGCGTCGGGGTGCGCGGCACGCGCGTCAACGCCGTCACCAACGAACTGGCGGGTGAGCGCGTGGACATCGTGCTCTGGAGCGAAGACCCGGCCCAGTTCGTGATCGGAGCACTGGCGCCCGCCAACGTGTCGTCGATCGTGGTGGACGAAGAGCGCCACGCCATGGATGTGGTGGTGGACGAGGAAAACCTGGCCATCGCCATCGGCCGCGGCGGCCAGAACGTGCGCCTGGCGTCCGAGCTGACCGGCTGGAAGATCAACATCATGGACGCGGCCGAATCGGCCCAGAAGCATGCCGAGGAATCGGATTCGATCCGCAAGCTGTTCATGGAAAAGCTCGATGTCGACCAGGAAATCGCCGACATCCTGTACGCCGAAGGGTTCACCAGCCTGGAAGAGGTCGCGTATGTGCCGATCCAGGAAATGCTGGAAATCGAGAGCTTCGACGAAGACACCGTGACCGAACTTCGTTCCCGCGCCAAGGATGCGCTGCTGACCCTGGAGATCGCGCGCGAAGAAAGCGTCGAGGAAGTGTCGCAGGACCTGCGGGATCTGGACAATCTGAGCCCCGAACTGATTGCCAAGCTCGCAGTCAAGGGCGTTCACACGCGCGACGATCTGGCCGATCTGGCCGTTGACGAGCTCACCGAAATCACCGGCCAGTCCGAGGACGAAGCCAAGGCATTGATCATGAAGGCGCGCGAACACTGGTTCGCGGGCCAAGAGTAATGGTCATGGAGGCAAGAACCGAATATGTCCAGTACCACCGTAGCCGAGTTTGCAAGCGAACTCAAGAAATCAACCGAAACCCTGCTGGATCAGCTGAAGTCCGCAGGCGTGCCCAAGGCGTCCGCTTCTGATGCGCTGACCGAGGGCGACAAGCAGAAGCTGCTCAGCTTTCTCCAGGCCAGTCACGGCACCGCAACGGCCGACCGCAAGAAGATCACGCTGGTGAAGAAATCCACCAGCGAAATCAAGCAGGCCGACGCCACCGGCAAGGCGCGCACCATCCAGGTGGAGGTGCGCAAGAAGCGGACCTTCATCAAGCGCGATGACGACGGAATCAGCGCGCCCGAACTCTCGGCGCCCGAAAGCGACGACAGCCACGCGCCAGCGCCGGTGATCGATGAGGCCGAGTTGTCGCGCCGGGAAGAGGAAGCCCGTCGCCAGGCCGAACTGATCCGGCGCCAGGAAGAGGAGCTCGCCGAGCGCCGCCGCCAGCGCGAGGCCCAGGAGGCCCGTGAGCGCGAGCAGGCGGAGCAGGCCGAACAGGCCGAGAAGGCCGCTGCAGCCGCTGCGGCCGCAGCCGTGACGGCCCGGGAACAACAACGGGCCGCTGCCGCCCCGGCCGGTGAACCTCCGGCGCCCGCGCCCGTGGCCACGGAGGCTGAGGTGGCTTCGGCCGCGCAGGCCAGCGATCGCGCCGCCGCCGTCGAAAAGAGCCGTGAAGATGCGCGAGCCAAGGCGGCCGCGGATTCGAAGGCGCGGGCCGACGAGGAAGCGGCTCGTGCCAAGGATCTGATCGAGCGCCGAAACAAGGCGCTGGCAGAAGCCGAGGCCATCCGCGCCATGATGAGCGCGCCCAAGCGCGTCCTGGTCCCGCACAAGGCGGAGCCCAAGCCGGTTGCCAAGCCCGAAGAGGCCAAACCCGGCATGAAGGGAACCCTGCACAAGCCAGCCGGCGCACCCGCTGGCACGGCGCCGCGAACCGGCACCGGCCCTGCTGCGCCTGCGGGCACGGCGCCGGGCAACAAGGAAGTCAAGTCGGCCAAGCTGTCGTCCAGCTGGGCCGGGGATCCCGCCAAGAAGAAGGCGATCCCCACCCGTGGCGACGCCAGCGGTGGCGTCGGGCGCCCCGGCAACAACTGGCGCAGCGGGCCACGAGGCCGCCGTGGCAATGATCGCGACCGCGGTGATTTCCACGCACAGGCCGCGCCGGCCGAAGTTCGTACGATCGAAGTGCACGTGCCGGAGACGATCACGGTGGCCGAACTGGCCCACAAGATGGCGATCAAGGCCTCCGAAGTGATCAAGCAGCTGATGAAGCTGGGCCAGATGGTCACCATCAACCAGCCGCTGGATCAGGACACGGCCATGATCGTGGTCGAGGAACTGGGCCACAAGGCCGTGGTCGCCGCGCTGGACGATCCGGAAGCCTTCACCGACGAAGAAGTGTCGCAACAGGACGCCGAGTCCTTGCCTCGCGCACCGGTGGTGACGGTCATGGGCCACGTCGACCATGGCAAGACCTCGCTGCTGGACTACATCCGCACCGCCAAGGTTGCTGCGGGCGAAGCCGGCGGCATCACCCAGCACATCGGTGCCTACCATGTCGAGACGCCGCGAGGCGTGGTGTCCTTCCTGGATACCCCGGGTCACGAGGCGTTTACCGCCATGCGTGCCCGCGGCGCCCAGGCCACCGACATTGTGATCCTGGTGGTGGCGGCCGATGACGGCGTCATGCCCCAGACAAAAGAGGCCATCAAGCACGCCAAGGCGGCGGGGGTGCCCATCGTGGTGGCGATCAACAAGATCGACAAGCCCGGTGCCAATCCCGAGCGCGTGAAGCAGGAGCTGGTGGTGGAAGACGTGGTGCCCGAAGAGTTCGGGGGCCCCTCGCCGTTCGTGGCGGTCTCGGCCAAGACTGGCCAGGGTATCGATGAACTGCTGGAGCAAGTGCTGCTGCAGGCCGAGGTGCTGGAACTGAAGGCGCCGGTGGATGCCATGGCCAAGGGCCTGGTCATCGAAGCCCGCCTCGACAAGGGCCGCGGGCCCGTGGCCACGGTGCTGATCCAGTCTGGCACGCTGAAGACCGGTGATGTGGTGCTGGCCGGCCAGACCTACGGCCGCGTGCGCGCGATGCTGGACGAAAACGGCAAGTCGATCAAGGATGCGGGGCCGTCCATTCCGGTGGAAATCCAGGGCCTGACCGAGGTGCCACAGGCTGGCGACGAGTTCATGGTGCTCAGCGACGAGCGCCGCGCGCGCGAAATCGCCACCTACCGTGCCGGCAAGTTCCGCAACACCAAGCTGGCTCGCCAGCAGGCGTCCAAGCTCGACAACGTGTTCTCCGAGATGGCGGGTGGCGAGGTCAAGACCTTGCCGATCATCGTCAAGGCGGACGTGCAGGGCTCCCAGGAGGCCTTGGCCGCCTCGCTGCTCAAACTGTCGACCGATGAGGTCAAGGTTCAGCTCGTGTATGCCGCCGTCGGTGGCATCAGCGAATCCGACGTGAACCTGGCGATTGCGTCCAAAGCCTTGATCATCGGCTTCAACACCCGCGCCGACGCGGGTGCGCGCAAGCTGGCCGAAGGCAACGGCGTGGAGCTCCGCTACTACAGCATCATCTATGACGCGGTGGACGAGCTGAAGGTCGCCATGTCCGGCATGCTGGCACCTGACCGTCGCGAAGAGGTCATCGGCACGGCCGAGATTCGCACCGTGTTTGTGGCCTCCAAGATCGGCACGGTGGCCGGTTGCATGGTCACCTCCGGCAGCGTCAACCGCTCGGCGCATTTCCGCCTGCTGCGTGACAACGTGGTGGTCTATACCGGCGAACTCGACTCGCTCAAGCGCATGAAGGACGATGTGCGCGAGGTCAAGGAAGGCTTCGAGTGCGGCATCAAGCTCAAGAACTACAACGACATCTCCGTGGGAGACCAGCTGGAGTTCTTCGAAATCAAGGAAATCGCCCGGACGCTGTAAGGCGCCCGAACTCGACACGCCCTCCCGATGCCGGCCAAGAAGTCCACCCAGCCCAATCGCGCCTTCAAGGTGGCCGACCAGATCCAGCGCGATCTGGCGGACCTGATCGCGCGCGAGCTGAAAGACCCACGGGTCGGCATGGTCACGCTGCAGGCCGTCGAGGTCACGCCGGATTACGCGCACGCCAAGGTGTTCTTCAGCCTGCTCACCGGCGATCCGGTGGAGACGGGCGAAGGCTTGAACGCGGCGGCCGGCTTCCTGCGTGCGGGCCTGTTCAAGCGCCTGCACATCCACACGGTGCCGACGCTGCATTTCGTGTTCGACCGCACCACCGAGCGTGCGGCGGACATGAATGCACTGATCGCCAAGGCGGTCTCTTCCCGCGCGAAAGACGACTAGCCATGAGCAACGCCGGGCCGCCCCAAGGTGCGAAAGCCCCCTTGGGGGGCAGCGATTTACACGCAGTGAACGAGCGTGGGGGCAAGACGCTCGCGCCTCGCACACGGGTGCAGCGGCGCCCTGTGCATGGGGTGTTGTTGCTTGATAAACCCCTGGGTCTTTCCAGCAATGATGCGCTGCAGAAAGCCAAGTGGTTGCTGCGCGCCGAAAAGGCCGGGCACACCGGCACGCTGGATCCGCTGGCCACCGGCGTGTTGCCCCTGTGCTTTGGCGCGGCCACCAAGTTCAGCCAGATGCACCTGGATGCCCACAAGACCTACGAGGCGGTGCTGCGACTGGGACAGCGCACCACCACCGCAGATGCCGAAGGCGAGGTGATTGCCGAGCGGCCGGTGGCCTACACCGCCGAGCGCCTGGCTGAGGTGGTGCGGCAGTTCACGGGTGTGATCCGGCAGGTGCCGCCGATGCACAGCGCGCTCAAGAAAGACGGGCGGGCGTTGTACGAATACGCTCGCGCGGGCATCGAAGTCGAGCGGACGGCTCGCGAGGTCGAGATTTTCAAGCTGGAAGTGCTTGATCCCAGCGTCGATGGGTCACATTCAGCTATTAAAATTAGAGTGTCCTGCAGCAAGGGGACCTACATCCGCACGCTCGGCGAGGACATTGGCGAGGCCCTCGGTTGCGGCGCGCATCTGGCGTCGCTGCGGCGCACCGTCACCGGCCCGTTCGGCCTGGAGCGCTGCGTCACGCTGGCGGCGCTGGAAGCGATGGCGGAGGTGCAGCGCGAGCGCTGCCTGCTGCCGGTGGAGGCCTTGCTGGCGGACCACACCCCGTTGACGCTGGAGGCGGTGGACGTCGCGAGGTTCCTGAACGGCGTGCGCCGGCGCGGGTCCTGGCCCGACCAGGCGCGGGTGGCCGTGTACGGACCCGAAGGCCAGTCCCTGCTTGGAACCGCTCAGGTGGTGGCTGGCGAGCTGATTCCGTCCCGCCTGCTGCGCCCGATTGAAATTGACCAGATTGTGAAAAGTTCGCCGCAAGCCCTGTGCGCGGCATAAGGAGAAGCCCATGAGCCAACAGATCCGCAACATTGCCATCATCG
>Ga0116175_1002057_pt1 | contig 12465 bp, 9 predicted proteins | sample AD_UKC125_MetaG_FD_89802 | JGI IMG/M metagenome (GOLD analysis project Ga0116175, IMG submission 89802) | Active sludge microbial communities of municipal wastewater-treating anaerobic digesters from USA - AD_UKC125_MetaG | ecosystem: Engineered > Bioreactor > Anaerobic > Digestate | place: USA... | reverse complement strand
GCTTGCAAGCTCCGGCACAAGGGCCTATCTTTCAAGAAGTCTCGCCGGGCTTCCCTCATGGTCCGGCTTGATTGGTGCGTCTCGGCGCACCTCCTCCCTGAACCTTGGCCACCTCGTGCTTCGAGCACGAGGTGGTTTTTTTATGGCTCCTGCAGGGGAGGCTATTCGGCGGCGATTGCCCAGGGGGCAGCATTCCCGCCCCGGCCAAGATCGGCCACTTCGCCCGCGAGCCGGCGAACAAGGGCGCTCAGCAACTGGACCATCGGCTCGAATCCCTCGCCCGGCTCGGCCATCCGGGCATCGAGATAGCTGGTCCGGTCAATCTCCAGCTGCAGGGCGTGGATTCCCCGCGCAGGATCGGCGTGGCGTTCCAGCACGTAGCCGCCGGCATAGGGCCGGTTGTGCGCCGCCAGGCGCCGCGCCTCGGCCATGAAGGCAAAGCAGCTGGCCATCAGCATGCCGTGGCAGGCCGCGCCAAACCGGTCGCCCAGCACGAATTCGGGCGGTGCCTGTCCGCTGCGCCAGCCCAGCGGCGGCATCGAGTGAAGATCGATCAGCAGCGCCGCGCCCCACCGCTCGCGCAGGCGCAGCAGCGTGGCCGACAAGCATTCGTGATAGGGGCTGTGGATCTGCTCGATTCGCGCGGCAAGGTCCGCCTCTTCGTGCCGGCGCTTCCACAGCTCTCCCAGCCCCGGCAGGCGGCGCGGAATGAGGCCCAGCCCGCTGCGGGCGCGAAAGCCGGGAGCATAGCTGCCAAGGCTTCGCGTCCCCCGCCCCGCAAACATGTCCCAATCCACATCCTCGGCCGCGCGGTTGAGGTCGATCATCGCGCGCGGCGCCTGGGCCACCAGCAGCGCCGCGCCGGTCGCCCGGGCCACGGCCTCGCCCAACCGGTCGGCATAGCGGTCTTCCAACCGCAGCGCGGCGTAGCCAGGGTGGCGCATCCGTTCCAGCACCTGCCCGGGATAGGCGCGCCCGCCGTGGGGCACCGCAATCAGCACCGGCACCGCAGACGGCTCTGGTGCGGCCAGCGTGAATGCCGGGGTTCCGTGTGCCCCGGGGATGCTTCCTCCGGACACGCGCCCCGAATCGCCGTTGCTGCCGTGATCCGCTGCCATGGCCAAAGCCTGACGCGAATGCGGGGCTGTGTCAAAGTCGGTCAGGTGCGAATCGGGGCGGGATTGTTAACCGCCCCGGGTGTAGGAGGCGGCTTCCCGGCGCTGCGATCTTCTGCCCGCACGCCGCCACCAACCGGGAATGGACCAGAACGCGATGATCCGCATCCTGCTTGCCGAAGATGAAGAAGCCATGCGCACCTACCTGGCGCGCGCCCTGCAGAACGCGGGTTATGAGGTAGTCGCCGTGGACCGGGGCACTGCGGCGCTGCCGCTGCTTTACGACCAGCATTTCGACCTGCTGCTGTCCGACATCGTCATGCCGGAAATGGATGGAATCGAACTGGCCCAGCGCTGCGCCGAGGTCAGCCCGGCCACCAAGGTGATGTTCATCACCGGCTTCGCGGCCGTGACGCTGAAGGCCAGCCGCGAGGCGCCGCAGGCACGGATCCTGTCCAAGCCCTTCCATTTGCGCGACCTGGTGATGGAGGTCGAAAGGATTTTTGGCCAACAGGTGCAGGCAACCGTTTGAGGGGCTTGCCAACCACGGGGAGCCTCGCTAATGGCGGCCCCCTGCCCGGGGCGACGGCCTCGGGCAGAACCTGAATGGTGCGGGCGTATAGCTCAGTGGTAGAGCACTATGTTGACATCGTAGGGGTCGCAAGTTCAATCCTTGCTACGCCCACCATTCAAGAACGCTAAAAAAAGCCCCGGGAAACCGGGGCTTTTTTGCATCTGGCTCCCCTTCCGCCTGCGGGTGGGGTCGGGGGAGGGAATGCTCCCCCGAACGTCCGAAAGGCGCGGCGCGCTGTAACAGGCCCTCCCCCTGCCCCTCCCGCAGGCGGGAGGGGGGATTGAGGAGCGGCTCGCTGCGCTTGCCGCGTCTGCCTTACTTGCCCTGCCAGTTCGGCTTGCGCTTTTCGGCAAAGGCGGCGGCGCCTTCGCGGGCATCTTCGCTGGCGAAGACCGGCATGACGATCTCGGCCTGCTTGGCCCACATCTCGGCATCCGACCACGTGTGCGATTCGCGGATCACCTTCTTCGAGGCGATCAGGGCGAGCGGGCCGTTTTCGGCCACCGCGCGCGCCAGGGCCTTGGCGCCTTCCAGCGCCGGGCCATCGACCACGCGGTTGACGAAGCCCAGTTCATAGGCGCGCTTGGCGTCGATGAAGTCGCCGGTCAGCGCCAGTTCCATGGCGATGCGCGGCGGGATCTGGCGCGGCAGCTTGATCAGGCCGCCGGCGGCGGCGGCCAGGCTGCGCTTGGCTTCGGGAATGCCGAACTTGGCGCCCGAGTTGGCCACGATCAGATCGCAGCTCATCGCCAGTTCCATGCCGCCGGCCAGCGCATAGCCATCGATCGCGCCGATCACCGGCTTGGCCGGGGTCCACTCGGTCATCCCGCCAAAGCCGCGGCCTTCGATGCTGGGACGCTCGCCGCGCAGGAAGCCCTTGAGGTCCATGCCCGAGCAGAAGGTGCCGCCAGCGCCGGTCAGGATCGCGCAGCGCAGGTCGCTTTCGGCATCAAGCCGGTCGAGCGCGGCAGCGATGCCTTCGGCCTGGGCCTTGTTCATCGCGTTCTTCGCCTCGGGACGGTTCATCGTGATGATCAGGACGCCGTCTTCGACTTCGGTCAGGACTTCGGGTGCTTCGCTCATGGACAGTTCCTCTCGGGAGCAGGTTTAATCGGTCGGTTAAAGGTCTAGGCCGCGAGGCGCCGGCCTGTCCACCCTGAAACGACGCCCACGCCGAACTTGCGCCCCTCCTGAACTTGCACACCGGGAAGGCTCTGCTAAGGGGACCGGGAATTTTTCCGAACAACTCCCCAGGGAAAGACAAGCGCACGATGGGCAAGATCAAGGTAGCTAACCCGGTCGTCGAACTCGACGGCGACGAAATGACCCGCATCATCTGGCAGTGGATCCGTGAGCGGCTGATCCTGCCCTATCTCGACATCGACCTGAAGTACTACGACCTTTCGGTCGAAAAGCGCGACGAGACCAGCGACCGCATCACGGTCGATGCCGCCAATGCCATCAAGCAGTACGGCGTGGGCGTGAAGTGCGCCACGATCACCCCGGACGAGGCCCGCGTCGAGGAATTCGGCCTCAAGAAGATGTGGAAGTCGCCCAACGGCACGATCCGCAACATCCTGGGCGGCGTGGTGTTCCGCGAACCGATCGTGATGCAGAACGTCCCCCGGCTGATCCCGGGCTGGACCGATCCGATCGTGGTTGGCCGTCATGCCTTTGGCGACCAGTACAAGGCGACCGATTTCGTCGTCCCCGGCCCCGGCAAGCTGCGCCTCGTCTGGGAAGGCGACAACGGCGAGAAGATCGACGAGGAAGTGTTCCAGTTTCCCAGCGGCGGCGTCGCCATGGCGATGTACAACCTGGACGATTCGATCCGCGATTTCGCCCGCGCCAGCTTCAACTATGGCCTGGGCCTGGGCTGGCCGGTTTACCTGTCGACCAAGAACACCATCCTCAAGGCCTATGACGGCCGCTTCAAGGATCTGTTCGCCGAAGTGTTCGAAACCGAAGGCTTCAAGGAGAAGTTCGACGCCGCCGGGATCGTCTACGAACACCGCCTGATCGACGACATGGTCGCCTCGGCGCTCAAGTGGTCGGGCAAGTTCGTCTGGGCCTGCAAGAACTACGACGGCGACGTGCAGTCGGATCAGGTTGCCCAGGGCTTCGGCAGCCTCGGCCTGATGACCTCGGTGCTGATGACCCCGGACGGCAAGACCGTGGAAGCCGAAGCCGCCCATGGCACCGTCACCCGCCACTACCGCCAGCATCAGCAGGGCAAGCAGACCAGCACGAACCCGATCGCCTCGATCTTCGCCTGGACCCGCGGCCTGATCTATCGCGGCAAGTTCGACAACACCCCCGATGTCGTCCGCTTCGCCGAAACGCTGGAGCGCGTCTGCATCGACACCGTGGAAAGCGGCAAGATGACCAAGGATCTCGCAATCCTGATCGGTCCGGACCAGCCCTGGCTGACCACCGAAGGCTTCTTCGAGGCGATCGTCCAGAACCTTGAAACCGAAATGACCAACTGGAAGTAAGCCTTCCGGTCAATCGCCAGGATAGGCGGCAAGACAAGCGGCGGCCCGGGTTCCCGGTGCCGCCGTTTTCTTTTGCCCGGGCCGTGACAAGCAGGCACCCCGTGCCCTACAGACCGGCTATGTCCTCAGCCGATCCGATTACTTCCACCTCGATCCTTTCCGACGCGCTGGTGGTCCTGGGGTCCGCGGGCATTGTCATTCCGCTGTTTGCGCGGTTCCGCATCACCCCGATCATCGGTTTCATCCTGGTCGGCTTGCTGGTCGGCCCGTCAGGCCTTGGTGCCTACGTTTCCGAGATGCCCTGGCTGGGCTATGTCACCATTACCGATGCCGAGCGGCTTGAACCCTTCGCCGAATTCGGGATCGTCCTGCTGCTGTTCTCGATCGGGCTGGAACTGTCGTTTGGGCGCCTCTGGGCGATGCGGCGGCATGTCTTCGGCCTCGGCGCGCTTGAACTGATCGGCTGCGCGGCGCTGATCGCCGCCGGGCTGATCGCGCTGGGTAATTCACCGGCGACGGGCCTCGCACTTGGCCTTGCACTGGCGCTGTCCTCGACCGCGCTGGTGCTCAAGATCGTCGATACCAACACGCCGGTCGGCAAGGCGGCGCTGGCCATGCTGCTGTTCGAGGATATCGCGCTGGTGCCGATCATCTTCCTGCTGGGCGCGATGGGCCGGGGCAGCGAGACGCAAAGCACCGAGGAACTGCTGCGCGTGCTGGGCGAAGGCGCGGTCGTGATCATCGGCCTGCTGGTCGCGGGGCGCCTGCTGCTGCCGCGCCTGTTCGCCCAGGCCGCCCGCACCAAGAGCCCCGAGTTGTTCCTCGCCGCCAGCCTGCTGGTGGTGATCGTCGCCTCGACGCTGACCGGCGTGGTCGGCCTCTCGCCCATCGTCGGCGCCCTGATCGCGGGCCTGCTGATTGCCGAGACCGACTATCACGAAGAGGTCGAGGCGATCACCGAACCCTTCAAGGGCCTGGCGCTGGGCGTGTTTCTGATCACCGTGGGCATGGGACTGGACCTGGCCGTGGTCTGGGCGCGCCCGCTGGAGATCCTGCTGGGCGTCACCGTGATCCTGCTGGCCAAGGCGCTGGTCACCGGCCTGCTGTTGCGGCTGATGGGCGCGCGGGCCAGCACTTCGACCGAAACCGGCATCCTGATGTCGAGCCCGTCGGAAACCACCCTGATCGTGCTGGGCGCGGCGATCACCGCGCGCCTGATCAGCCGCGATGCCGCGCAATTCTGGCAGATCGTCACCGCGATCGGCCTGACTGTCACGCCGATCCTCGCAATCCTGGGGCGCTGGCTGGCGCGCCGCGTGGACGTGGCCGCGCAGACCCCGCCCCCGCCGCTCGAGCCCGAGGAACGCCGCGCGATCGTCGTCGGCTGCGGCCGGGTCGGCCGGCTCGTGTCGCGGATGCTGGCGACCCACGACATTCCTTATGTCGCGATCGATTCCGATGCCGACCAGGTCCGGCTTGCGCAGGAGGCGGGCCTGAACACCATGTTCGGCGATGTCGCGCGCGGCGATGCCCTGCACCGGATCGGCGCCGACCACGCGGCCGCCGTGATCCTGACCATGGACGAGCCCGTCGCCGCCCAGCGCCTGGTGCGCAAGCTACGCGCCGCCTATGCCGACCTGCCGATCATCGCCCGCGCGCGCGACGTGCGCCATGCCGCCGCGCTGTACCGCGCCGGGGCCACCCACGCGGTCCCCGAAGCGCTGGAAAGCTCGCTCCAGCTGTCAGAAGCGGTGCTGGTGGACCTGGGTGTGCCGATGGGACTGGTGATCGCCTCGATCCACGAAAAGCGCGACGAATTCCGCGAACAGATCATGGAAGAAGGCGGACTGGAGGCCAAACCGCAGCTCAAGAGCGGCTCCTTGCGGGAACACGGCGCCCGCTGATCCGGTTCGCTCTCCCCGCAAAGGAGAGCCAGCCATGAAGCACAACGACCCGCACCAGCCACAGGAAGATCAGTCCCCCGCCCGCCAGACCGGCGAGGACAAGGGCCGGATCAAGCGCGCCCAGCAAACCGACGCCACCATGGCCGGAAAAGACCTGCCGCGCGGCAGCGAACCCGAAACCCACGCGCGCAGGGGCTGACCGCTCCAGGCGCAGGAGGATGGTGCGCGTTTTAAGTCGTCCCGGGCTTGACCCGGGACCGCTGGCCGCAAGCGCGGTGCCTTCGGAACTGCCAGCGATCCCGGCATTCGCCGGGATGACGGTCAGCCCGCCAGCGCGGACTTAACGGCGGCAATCGCATCTGCCGCCTTGTCGCCGTTCGGACCGCCGCCCTGGGCCATGTCGGCGCGGCCGCCGCCGCCCTTGCCGCCCAGCGCCTCGACGCCGGCGCGAACCAGGTCGACCGCGCTGACCTTTTCGGTCAGATCATCGGTCACCGCCGCCGCGATGCTGGCGCGCCCATCGTTGACCGCAACGATCACCGCCACGCCCGAACCCAGCCGCTGCTTGGCCTGGTCGAGCAGGCCGCGCAGTTCCTTGGGATCGAGCCCGTCCAGCACCTGACCAGAGAACTTCACCCCGCCCACGTCCTCGTCCGCCGGGCCGGTGGCAGCCCCGCCGCCGCCCAGCGCAAGCGCCTTCTTCGCCTCGGCCAGTTCGCGTTCCAGCTTGCGGCGCTCGTCCAGCAGCGCGGCAACGCGGGTCTCTACCTCGTCAGGGGTGGTGCGCAGCAGGCTGGCCGCGCCCTTGAGCGCGTCCTCGCGGGCAACCAGCCACTGGCGCGCGCCTTCGCCGGTCAGCGCCTCGATCCGGCGCACGCCAGAGCTGACCGCGCTTTCGGAAACTATCCGCATCAGGCCGATATCGCCCGTGGCGCGCACGTGGGTGCCGCCGCACAGTTCGACCGAATAATTGCGGCCTTCACTGCTGCGGCCCATCGACAGGACGCGCACTTCGTCGCCGTACTTTTCGCCGAACAGCGCCATGGCCCCGGCTTCGATCGCATCGTCCGGGCTCATCAGCCGGGTCACGACCGCTTCGTTGGCGCGGATTTCGGCGTTCACTTCGGCTTCGATCGCGGCAATGTCCTCGGCGGTCAGCGCGGCGGGGTGCGAATAGTCGAACCGCAGCCGGTCTGCCGCGACCATCGAGCCCTTCTGCGTCACGTGCGCACCCAGGCGATTGCGCAAGGCGGCGTGGAGCAGGTGGGTAGCCGAATGGTTGGCGCGGATCGCATCGCGGCGCGCCACGTCGATGTCGAGCTTGACCGTGTCGCCCACCTTGATCGTCCCGGCTTCGACCACGGCATTGTGCGCGTGGAGGCGGCCGAGCGGCTTGGCGGTGTCGGTAACGGCAAGGCTCAGCCCATCCGCACCGGTAATGGTCCCGGCATCGCCGGTCTGGCCGCCGCTTTCACCATAGAACGGCGTCTGGTTGACGATCACGCTGACGCTGTCGCCCGCGCTTGCGCTCTCGACCTCGGCGCCGTCCTTGACCAGCGCGACGACCTGCGCCTCGGCGGTATTGGCGGTATAGCCGGTAAACTCCGTCGCCCCGGCGCGTTCGGCAATATCGAACCACACTTCACTGTCGGCTGCCTGGCCGGAGCCCTTCCACGCGGCGCGCGCAGCGGCCTTTTGCTGGGCCATCGCCGCGTCGAACCCGGCGCGGTCCACCCCGATCCCCCGGGCGCGCAGCGCATCCTCGGTCAGGTCATAGGGGAAGCCGTAGGTGTCGTAGAGCCGGAACGCGGTCTCGCCCGGCAGTTCCCCGCCCTCGCCCATCTCGCCGGTCGCCTCGTCGAGCAGCTTGAGCCCGTTGGCGAGCGTGCGGCGGAACTGCACTTCCTCGCGCTGAAGGGTTTCCTGGATCAGCGGCTGCGCGCGGCCCAGTTCCGGATAGGCCGCGCCCATTTCCGAAACCAACGCGGGCACCAGGCGGTGCATCAGGGGCTCCTTCGCGCCCAGCAGGTGGGCGTGGCGCATGGCGCGGCGCATGATCCGGCGCAGGACATAGCCGCGCCCTTCGTTGCTGGGCAGGACGCCGTCCGCCAGCAGGAAGCTGGTGGAGCGCAGGTGATCGGCGATCACGCGGTGGCTGGCGCGGCTCTCGCCCTCCGCCTTCACGCCGGTCAGCCCTTCGGACGCGGCGATCAGCGCGCGGAAGGTGTCAGTGTCGTAATTGTCATGCTGGCCCTGCAGCACGGCGGCGATGCGTTCCAGCCCCATGCCGGTGTCGATGCTGGGCCGGGGCAGTTCGGAGACGATCTCGCCCGCTGCCTGCTCATACTGCATGAACACCAGGTTCCAGATCTCGATGAAGCGGTCGCCGTCTTCTTCCGGCGATCCCGGCGGGCCGCCCCAGATATGGTCGCCGTGGTCAAAGAAGATTTCCGAGCAGGGGCCGCACGGGCCATCATCGCCCATCGCCCAGAAATTGTCCTTGGTGGCAATCCGGATGATCCGCTCTTCCGGCAGGCCCGCGATCTTCTTCCACAGCTCGGCCGCCTCGTCGTCGGTGTGGTAGACGGTGGCGAGCAGCTTTTCCTTGGGCAGGCCCCATTCGCGGGTCAGCAGGGTCCAGGCGTGGGTGATCGCCTGTTCCTTGAAATAGTCGCCAAAGCTGAAATTGCCCAGCATCTCGAAGAAGGTGTGATGCCGTGCGGTGTAGCCGACATTGTCCAGATCGTTGTGCTTGCCCCCGGCCCGCACGCACTTCTGCGAAGAGGTCGCCCGCGGCGTCGCGCGTGTCTCAAGCCCCGTGAACACGTTCTTGAACGGCACCATCCCGGCGTTGGTAAACATCAGGGTGGGATCGTTGAAGGGCACCAGCGGCGCGGACTGCACCACCTCGTGCCCGTTCGAGCCGAAGTATTCGAGGAAGGAGCGGCGGATGTCGTTCGTCGAGGTCATAATGCCCCGCCGATAGGACAGTGGCCGATTTGCGGCAAGCGGGAAGGAGTTAACGCGGGCCTTCCTGCCCTTTTAACCGTGCCCCGCCGTGACGATCCACGCGGCGGCGGGCAGCGCCACCAGATCGCCGCTGCGGTGATCCTCCAGCCATTCGCGAATCCGCGCCTCGGCGGAAGCGAGTGCCTCGCCCTCCAGCGCGCGCAGTGCCTGGGCGGCGGGGCCGATCCGGCGAAACAGGCCCAGCGCGTCTTCGACCGGATCCTCGCCCTTGCCGGCGATATAGGCAAAGTCGACCGGCTCGAACCCCGGCCCCAGCCAGCCCGCGCCTGAAAGGATGCCTTCCACGTACTGTGGATCGGCAAAGGCGAACGGGCCGGGTGCGGTGGGATCGGTCGGGGGCGGCAATTGCAGCAGCTTGGCAAGGTCGGATGCCCAGGGGTTTTCCTGCGGGCTGCGGAAGCACGAGAAGATCAGTTCCGCTTCCGGCGCCGCGATCTTCAGCAGGTTGGCAAAGGCCGCCACGGGAGCATCGAAGAACATCACCCCATGGCGCGATACCAGCACTTCTGGTGCAAAGCCCGGTTCCTGCCAGGTCGCCGCATCGGCCTCGATGAAACGGACGTTGCCCAGCTGCTCGCCGCGCTGGCCCGCCGCTGCGACCAGCTGCGCCGAGATGTCGACGCCCAGGACCTGCGCATGAGGACGGTTGCGCGCGATCGCCAGCGACAGTTCACCCGCACCGCAGCCGATGTCGAGCACGTGATTGCCCTCGCGCTCGGCAATCCGCTCCAGCAGCCGCTGGGTCAGCCCCGCAAAACTACGGTCGGTGAGGTGATAGCTCTCCGCCCAGCTGCGCCCGACCTGCGCGCGCCAATCCATGCCTGTGGTCATGCGCGGCAGGCTATGCCCGCCGCCGTTGCACCACAAGCAACAATTGCATCCCATATTTCACTTGCGACTCAGCCCCGGCAGGCAGACCCTCTGCCCCAAGTCCTTGCGCGTCGGCGTGCAAGATTCCAGCGCCCGGCGCGCCTTCGCAAGAGAGGAGGCGGCGATGGGCAATATCAACCCCGCGAATGGAACCGGCACCGGCAGAGCAGTCACCCGTGCGGTCGCGCTGGTCGGGCCGGCGGGCACGGGCAAGACCAGCCTTGCCGAGGCGCTGCTGTTCGCCAGCGGCGCGATCAACCGGCAGGGGAGCATCGAAGCGGGCAGCACCGTTGGCGATGCCAGCCCCGAAGCGCGGGCGCGTGGCGGATCGACCGAGCTGAACCTGATGCACTTCGACTACATGGGCGATCGCTTTGCCCTGATCGACACGCCCGGCGGCGCGGGTTTCGCGACCGACGGCCTCGCCGCCCTGCAGTCGGCCGACCTGGCGCTGGTGGTGATCGATCCCGCGCCCGAACGCGCCGCCCTGGCCGAACCGGTGCTGCGGCGGCTCGACGAACTGGGGCTGCCCCACGTCATCGTCATCAACAAGATCGAGCATGCCCGGGCAGGCACGGTCCACGCGCTGATCGAGCAGCTTCAGCCGATGAGCCGCGAACCGCTGGCCCTGCGCCAAATTCCGATCCGCGAGGGCGATGCGGTGGTCGGCTACGTCGATCTCGCGCTGGAACGCGCCTACCGCTACCGCCCGGGCAAGGAAAGCGAACGGGTCGCAATCCCGGGAGACATTGCCGCGCTGGAACAGCGGGACCGCTCGCACCTGCTCGAAACGCTGGCCGATTTCGACGATGCGCTGATGGAAGCCCTGCTGATGGACGAGGCGCCGGACCAGACGACCATCATGGCCGATCTTGCCACCGATACCCAGGGCAACAAGGTGGTGCCAGTAGTGCTGTGTTCGGCGCTGGGCGACGGCGGGGTGCACCGCCTGCTCAAGCTGCTGCGCCATGAAGCGCCCTCGCCCGATGCTGCCGCCGCCAGGATCGGGCTGCGCGAGGGCGGCGGCTTCCACGTGTTCAAGATCGCCAATGGCGGCGCGATGGGGCGCCTGGCGCTCGGCCGGGTGCTGGGCGCGCCGCTGACCGAAGGCGACGAACTGGAAGTCGGCGGCACCCCCGAACGCAGCGGTTCGCTGTTCCTCGTCCAGGGCGAAAGGACCGCCAAGCAGCAAACCGCGCAGGTCGGAGACGTGGTCGCGGTTGCCAAGCTGGAAGGGGCGCGCTGCGGCATGGTCCTGCCCCGCAAGGGCGCGCGCTGCGGCGCTGGCGCCGCCCCGGCCTTTCCGCCGCGCAACGCCGCGATCGCCATCACCACCCGCGATCGCAAGGACGACGTGAAGCTGTCAACCGCGCTCCACCGCCTGTGCGAAGAGGATCCGGCGCTCGAATGGTCGCAGGATGACGGGACGCACGAGACCCTGCTGCGCGGGATCAACGAGGATCACCTCGCCGTGGTGCTGGGGCGATTGCAGCGGCGCTACGGGGTCGCTGTCGAAACCAGGCCGCCCCGGGTCGCCTACCGCGAATCGATCCGCAAGCCCGCCGCAACGCGCGGGCGGCACAAGAAGCAGTCGGGCGGGCACGGCCAGTACGGTGATTGCTCGATCGAGATCCGCCCGCTGGAACGCGGTGCCGGCTTCGCGTTCGAGGACCGGATTACCGGCGGCGCCATCCCCCGGCAGTACATCCCCGCAGTCGAGGCGGGGGTGCGCGATGCGATGGAACGGGGGCCGCTGGGCTTTCCCGTGGTCGACGTCGCCGTGACGTTGGTGGACGGCTCGTTCCACGCGGTTGACAGTTCGGAACTCGCTTTCAAGATCGCCGGGCGCATGGCCATGGCCGACGCGCTGGAGCAGGCCGCGCCTTATCTGCTCGAGCCGATCGTGCGGGTGGCGGTGGACACACCAGGCGGCATCGGGTCAAAAGCGGGATCGGTGCTTTCGGCCCGGCGCGGGCAGATCCTCGGCCTGTCGCCCCATCCGGAATGGGAGCGCTGGGAGCGCGTCGAGGCGCAATTGCCGGAAAGCGCGCTGCACGGGCTCGATGCGGAACTGCGCTCGCTGAGCCAGGGCCTGGCGGGATACATCGCCGGGTTCGACCATCTGGCCGAGCTAGCCGGAAAGCACGCGGACGAGGTGGTCAAGGCCCGCGCCGCCGAGGCGCATTGAGGCGGCGCGGGCGGCCGTGTTGCCGCGCCGCCCGCACTGCCCTGCTCAGGGAATGACGCGGATCTCCCGGCGCCAGTCGGCCGATGCGCTGAGCGTGCACGAGCTGCCGAACAGCGTGACCGCGACGGTCCCGCCGGCGTTGGCGCCCCGCGTCGAACCGTCGCCGCCACCCCAAAGGAACGGGATGTAGAGCTGAGACCATGCTCCGCCGGTTCCGGCGCGGACCGTCCAGTCGATCGGCCGCATCGCCGCGTTGGTCAAAGCGAGGCGAACCGGCTCGCCGGGCTCG
>Ga0116175_1002050_pt1 | contig 12494 bp, 10 predicted proteins | sample AD_UKC125_MetaG_FD_89802 | JGI IMG/M metagenome (GOLD analysis project Ga0116175, IMG submission 89802) | Active sludge microbial communities of municipal wastewater-treating anaerobic digesters from USA - AD_UKC125_MetaG | ecosystem: Engineered > Bioreactor > Anaerobic > Digestate | place: USA... | reverse complement strand
CGAGATATGGCTAAAATGGAAATAGACCAAATAAGCCCCAAAATAGCACCTATGGAGGAAGAAATAAAACTTTTACTTGTTCCTGCCGACCCACAAGATGGTAAAAATGCCATTGTAGAAATCAGGGGGGGCACAGGAGGTGACGAGGCGGCTATTTTTGCAGGAGACTTATTTAAAATGTATTCTCGTTACTGTGAAAGCAAAGGTTGGAAAGTGGAAGTTACTAACACAAGCGAAGGAACGTCCGGCGGTTACAAAGAAGTGATTTTTACCGTATCGGGAGAAAATGTATATGGGACACTCAAATACGAATCGGGAGTTCATCGCGTACAACGCGTTCCGCAAACAGAAACACAAGGACGAGTACACACATCAGCCGCAACAGTAGCAGTTTTACCCGAAGCAGAGGAATTTGACATAGAGCTAAAAGAAAGCGATGTACGAGTGGATACATTTTGTTCTTCAGGTGCAGGTGGACAATCTGTAAACACCACCTACTCTGCTATTCGTTTGGTACACATTCCAACAGGCATTACCGTACAGTGCCAAGATGAAAAATCGCAACACAAAAACAAGGCAAAAGCGATGATTGAACTTCGCTCAAGAATTTATGCGATCGAATACCAAAAATATCTTGATGAAATAGGGTCTAAAAGAAAAACGATGGTTTCTACAGGTGACCGTTCAGCAAAAATTCGCACCTATAATTATCCACAAGGACGTATCACCGACCATCGCATAAACTATACGATTTACAATCTGTCAGCATTTATGGATGGCGATATTCAAGATTGTATAGACCACTTGATTGTAGCAGAAAATGCGGAAAGAATGAAAGAAAGTGAGTTATAAATTTACGACACTGCGAACAAAACAAAATATAGTCATGAACAAAGAACAACTACTTGAAAACATAAAACGCAAAAAATCATTCCTTTGCGTAGGTTTAGACACCGATATCGCTAAAATACCGGAATTTCTTTTTGACAAGACGGATGATGCCATGTTTGAATTTAATAAATCTATCATTGACGCAACTGCCGACTTCTGTGTTGCCTATAAACCAAACATTGCTTTTTATGAGTCTTTGGGATTAGAAGGATGGAGCACATTAGAACGAACAGTGGAATATATTCGCACCAATTTTCCTGACCAATTTATCATTGCAGACGCTAAACGCGGTGATATTGGTAATACTTCAGCCATGTATGCTCGCACATTTCTAGGAGATATGGATTTTGATGCTGTTACAATTGCTCCCTACATGGGAGAAGACAGTGTCACTCCGTTTTTGAATTATGGTGGCAAATGGGCTATCTTGTTGGCACTAACATCTAATAAAGGAGCATCTGATTTTCAATACACAAAAGATGCTGAAACCGATGAATATTTGTTTGAAAAAGTTTTAAAAACTTCTCAAAAATGGGGATCTGAAAATAACTTAATGTACGTAGTAGGTGCAACAAAAGCTGATATGCTAAGCAATATTCGCACAATTGTGCCAAACCATTTCTTATTGGTTCCAGGTGTCGGAGCTCAAGGTGGAAGCTTGCAAGAAGTTGCAAAATACGGCATAAACAAAGAATGCGGATTGCTTGTAAATGCTTCTCGTTCTATTATTTATGCAGACAATTCTAAAAATTTTGCCAATGCAGCTCAGAATGAAGCAAGAAACATTCAAACAGAAATGGAAGAAATTCTTTCTTCCTATAAAATAATCTGACAAAAGTGGTTAACAAGAAGAAAATAATCAATGATCCAGTTTTCGGTTTCATCAATATTCCGGGCAACTTTATATACGATCTGATACAACATCCGTATATGCAAAGGTTAACCCGCATAAGGCAATTGGGACTTTCTTCTTACGTATACCCAGGAGCACAACACACACGATTTCAGCACTCCCTAGGAGCCATGTATTTAATGACAGAAGCCATAAAAAATCTGAAATCGAAAGAAATAAAAATCACAAAGGAAGAAGAGGAAGGCGTTTATGCCGCTATCCTCTTACACGATATTGGTCACGGACCATTTTCACATGCTTTAGAAGGAACAATTATAAAAAATGTTTCGCACGAAGACATAACGTTGACAACCATTCAGCGACTGAATAAAGAATTTAATGGGCAATTAAACCTTGCCATGTCTATTCTTCAAAACACATACAAGAAAGAATTTTTGCACCAATTGGTTTCAGGACAACTCGACATGGATAGACTCGATTATTTGCGTCGTGATAGTTTCTTTACAGGTGTAACCGAAGGAAATATCGGTTCTGCACGTATCATTAAAATGTTGAATATCAAAGATGATAAATTGGTAGTAGAAGCAAAAGGAATCTACTCTATAGAAAACTTTCTAATGAATAGGCGTCTGATGTATTGGCAAGTATATTTGCACAAAACAGCTTTTGCTATCGAAAAAATGCTTATTAATACGATTGAACGAGCAAAGATTGTAGCACAAAAGGACGAAAATCTATTTGGAACGCCTTCATTACTTCATTTCATCAAAAAAACTCCTGACAGAAGTTCTTTCGTAGACAATGACGAAACTTTAGACCATTTCTTAGCTCTCGATGACACCGATATTTTGAGTGCTCTCAAAGTGTGGTCTCACCACAATGACAAAATATTATCAGAGCTAAGCAAGGATATTGTCAATAGAAAAATTTTCAAAATGGAAGTAAGTAACCAACCTTTTGACAAAGAGAAAATAAAAAGGAAGGGGCTTGAAATAAGCAATTACCTAGGTATTAAGCAGGAGGAAGCTTCTTATTTTATTTCCGTCAATGAGGTTACAAATAATATGTACAAGAACAATGAGGACAGTATTAACATATTATATAATGATGGAACGACAAAACCAATCAGTCAATCCTCGGATATGCTTGATATCAGCGTTTTATCCAGAGAAGTAACAAAATATTATTTTTGCTATTACAGAACCGATAAAAATTAGTCGTTTTTGCCGTAATAATAACCTTTCTAATCTCCAAAAATCTTTTTTTTGTGAAAATTTTGTTACATTTGCCGAAATTTAAACTGATATGGAATTTTCCGCACAACAAATAGCCGATTTTTTGAAAGGTGAAGTAATAGGAGATTCTTCTGTTAAAGTCAACAACATTTCAAAAATAGAAAAGGGTGAACCAAACACGCTTACCTTTCTTGCAAATCCAAAATACACACACTACATTTACGAGACAAAAGCAAGTGTTGTATTGGTTAACAAATCTTTTGAACCGGAAAAACCGATTACAGCAACACTAATTGCCGTGGAAGATGCGTATAAGTCTTTATCTCTTTTATTGAAACTGGTAGATCAAAATAAACCGGCAAAAAAAGGCATTGATTCTTTAGCATTTATAGCTCCTTCTGCTAAAATAGGCAAGGACGTATACATCGGGGCCTTTTGCTACATTGAAGAAGGTGTTGTCATTGGTGATAATACTCAAATATATCCTCATAGCTACATTGGAAACAATGTAAATGTCGGAAAAAACACCATTCTTTACTCAGGAGTGAGGATTTATTACGACTGTGTCATTGGAAACAATTGTATCATACACTCTTCTGCCGTTATCGGGTCAGATGGTTTTGGCTTTGCACGTAATGAAGATGGAAGTTATGATAAAATACCACAGGGCGGAAATGTGGTTATTGAAGATAACGTTGAAATAGGATCTTGTACATCTGTAGACCGTGCAAGTATTGGGTCTACTATACTTCACAAAGGTGTTAAATTAGATAACCAAATACAAATAGCTCACAATGTAGAAATTGGCGAAAACAGTGCTATGGCAGCATGTTCAGGCATAGCTGGCTCTACAAAAATCGGAAAAAATTGTATCATTGGTGGTATGGTTGGTATCGCAGGACACCTGACTATTGCAGACAATACGCTTATTGGTGCCTATACGGGCATTACTAACAATATAAAAGAAGAAGGACAAGCATTTCAAGGTATACCAGCCATGCCTGCTTCTAAAAATAGGCGTTCCTTTGTGGTATACAGACACTTGCCCGAACTACAACAAACCGTTTTAGAATTGCAAAAAGAGATAAACCTACTAAAAGAAGAACTGAAAAAGTAAAAAATGTCGACAAAACAAAAAACTTTAGAACAACCATTCACATTAGAAGGAAAGGGATTACATACAGGTTTACATATCACAGCCATCTTCAATCCGGCTCCAGAAAACTTTGGAATTATATTTAAACGTGTTGATTTAGAAGGGCAGCCTGAAATTAAAGCAATTGCAGAGAATGTTATTGCAACGGAAAGAGGAACAGTTATTTCTATCAACAATGTTGCAGTTAGTACTATAGAACATGCAATGTCAGCTCTATTTGCAAGTGAAATAGATAACTGTTTGGTAGAAATTAATGCTCCGGAGATGCCTATTTTGGATGGAAGTGCCATCAAATATGTGCAAGCCATAAAAAAAGCAGGTATTGCTGAACAGAAGGAAGAAAAAGATTACTTTATTGTTCCCGAAAAAATGGAATTTTCAGACGGTAGTGGTTCTTCTTTCCTCCTTTTACCGGATGAAAAATTCAGCATTCACACACTGATAAATTTTGATTCCTGCATTTTATCAAATCAATATGCAAGTCTTGAGAATCTATCTGACTTTGAAGTTGAAATAGCATCAGCAAGAACATTCGTTTTTGTCAGAGAAATTGAGCCTTTATTAACCCACAACCTTATTAAAGGAGGTGATTTAGATAATGCCATTGTTATTTACGATCAGGAATTACCAGAAGAAGAAGTAAACCGATTGGCAAAATTGATGAATCAAGAGGGCATAAAAGTAAACCGATTGGGTTATATCAATGAAAAACCCCTTGTTTTTGAAAACGAACCTGCTCGGCATAAATTACTCGATGTTTTAGGTGATTTGGCTTTAATCGGAAAACCAATATTAGGTAGGATTATAGCGACCAAACCGGGACATCATATCAATACACAATTAGCTAAAAAGATTGCCAGAGACCTTCGCAGAGAAGAATCCCAAGCACCTCTGTACAACCCTGAGATTCCTCCTGTAATGGATATTAATCGCATTAAAGAATTGTTACCTCATCGTTGGCCGTTTTTAATGGTAGATAAGATTCTACGTATAAAGGAAAAAGAAATAATCGGTTTGAAAAATGTGACTGGCAATGAAACTTTCTTCGTTGGACACTTTCCTAATGAGCCTGTTATGCCGGGTGTATTGCTAGTTGAAGCGATGGCCCAAGTGGGTGGACTTTTAGTGCTTAATTCCGTAGAAGAACCTACTCGCTATTCAACATACTTCTTAAAAATAGACAACGTTAAATTTCGAAAAAAAGTTTCTCCCGGTGACACACTACTTTTCAAACTGACCTTGTTGACAGAGATACGACGCGGTTGTGCTACAATGCAAGGATATGTATTTGTAGGAAGGAAAATAGTTGCGGAAGCACAATTTATGGCTCAAATAACAAAAAATAAATAACTCTCCAATTTATGAAACAACCTTTAGCATACATTCATCCTGAAGCAAAAATTGCTCCCAATGTTGTTATAGAACCTTTTGTTACGATTGATAAAAATGTAATTATAAAAGAAGGAACTCGCATAAGCTCCGGTGTTACCATTTTAGAAGGAGCTCGCATCGGAAAAAACTGTACTATTTTTCCGGGAGCTGTCATTGCTGCTATTCCTCAAGATTTAAAATTTAACGGAGAAGATACTGTTGTAGAAATTGGAGACAACACGACTATCCGAGAATGTGTTACTATAAACCGAGGCACTTCGGCTAAGGGAAAGACAGTTGTGGGAAGTAATTGTTTACTAATGGCTTATGTCCATGTTGCCCATGATTGTGCAACAGGAAATAATGTAATTCTTGGAAATGCTTGTCAAATAGCGGGAGAAGTGAAAATTGATGATTGGGCTATTGTAAGTGGGGGAACTCTTATTCATCAATTTTGCCATGTGGGCTCTCATGTGATTGTTCAAGGGGGTTCTCGTATAGGAAAAGACATTCCACCTTTCATTACTGCCGGAAGAGACCCTATTTCTTATGCGGGCGTCAATTCTATCGGGCTTCGACGTAGAGGTTTCACAAACGAACAAATATGTGACATTCAAAATATATACCGACTTTTATTCCTTTCCGGGTTGAATACTTCGCAAGCGATAGAGCGAATAGAGCAGAATTACCTGCCACAAAAGAAAAAGACGAAGTTATACTCTTTCTTCGTAACTCACAAAGAGGCATTATTAAAGGATATTTTGATAAATAAAAATTTAAAGAGGAGTGATACAAAAATTACTCCTCTTTTCAAATATAGCAGTACTTATGGAAGCTGAAGAAACAAAAAAATCGCTCAATTTTATTGAAGCTATTGTTGAAAAAGACCTACAAGAGGGTAAAAATGGTGGACGTATTCAAACTCGTTTTCCACCGGAGCCTAATGGATACCTCCACATCGGACACGCAAAAGCTATTTGTATGGATTTTGGTATTGCAGAAAAGTACAATGGCATCTGTAATCTCCGCTTTGATGATACCAACCCAACTACAGAAGACGTAGAATACGTCAATTCCATACAGGAAGATATCCAATGGCTTGGCTTTAAATGGGCTAATGTTTACTACGCTTCCGATTATTTTCAACAATTATGGGATCTTGCCGTAAAACTAATAAAAGATGGAAAAGCCTATATTGATGAACAATCAGCTGAAGAAATTGCCAAACAAAAAGGTAATCCTACTACCCCGGGAATAGAGAGTCCATACCGTAACCGTCCCATTGGAGAAAATTTGGTTTTATTTGAAAAAATGAATTCAGGAGAGGTGAAAGATGGCGATTTAGTACTCAGAGCTAAAATAGATATGGCTTCATCCAATATGCATTTTAGAGACCCTATTATGTATCGGATAATAAATAACCGTCCACATCATCGTACAGGAAATAAATGGAAAGCTTATCCAATGTATGATTTTGCTCATGGTCAATCAGATTATTTTGAAGGAGTAACCCACTCTCTTTGTACCCTTGAATTTGAAGTTCACCGTCCATTATACGACTGGTTTATAGACCAATTTGCGAACGAAGATTATCGTCCAAGACAAAATGAATTTAATCGTTTAAATATTACCTATACTGTAATGAGTAAACGAAAAATGTTACAATTGGTACAAGAAAAATTGGTTTCGGGATGGGATGATCCTCGTATGCCAACTCTTTGCGGACTAAGAAGAAGAGGATATACCCCTACTTCTATCCGTAATTTTATCGACAAAATAGGATATACCAAATATGATGGAATAATTGATGTTTCGCTATTGGAGCACTCTATAAGGGAAGAATTAAATGAAACAGCTACACGTGTTTCCGGAGTATTAAATCCTGTAAAACTCGTTATAACAAATTATCCTGAAGGTAAAACGGAAATGATGGAAGCTATTAACAATCCGGAGGATGAAACAAAAGGTAGCAGAGAAATTTCTTTTTCAAAGGAGCTTTGGGTAGAACGGGATGATTTTATGGAAAATCCTCCTAAAGGATATTTCCGTATGACACCTGATAAAGAAGTTCGCCTGAAAAATGCCTATATCGTAAAATGTACCGGATGCAAAAAAGATGTTAATGGCGAAATTGAAGAAGTTTATTGTGAATACGACCCGATGACAAAAAGTGGAATGCCGGAAAGCAACCGTAAAGTAAAAGGAACATTGCACTGGGTTGATGCAAAAAACTGTATTGATGCTGAAGTACGGCTTTATGACCGTTTGTTCAGCGTAGAAAATCCGAGTGAGGAGAAAGAAAAAGATTTCAAAGAACTTCTTAACCCAGATTCGTTAAAAACCGTTATGAATTGCAAAGTAGAACCTTTTTTGCAAACGGCAAAACCTCTTGAAAATTTTCAATTTCAACGTTTAGGTTACTTTAATATTGACCCTGATTCTAAGAAAGGAAAACTCATATTCAACCGCACGGTATCATTGAAAGATAGTTGGGCAAAAGAAAAAAAGTAACAGGATGAAAAATACATTAACTCTCAGAACATTTATATCTTTAGTAATATTCTTGACTTCAGGCACATTGTTTGCACAAACAAACTTCAAATCAGGTTATGTTATTAAACTATCAGGAGATACGATTTTTGGTGAAATTGATTACCGAAATGATGTACGTATGGCTAAAAAATGTTCGTTTAGATCAAATGCCAACGCTCCAGTCATAGATTATAAACCGGAAGATATTTTTGGATATCGTTTTACAGATAGTAAATATTTTGTGTCTGAAGTTGTAAATGGACAAAGATATTTTTTAGAATTCTTGATTAAAGGAAAAATCAACATTTATGATTTAAAAGACGATAACGGATATCGTTTTTTCTTAAAAAAAGACAGTAGTGGTATCGTTGAGATGCCCTACGAAGAAGGAATTCGTTATCGAGATAACAAAGCATATATGTATGAATCAACAAAACATATGGGCATTTTAAGTTATGCCATGCAGGATGTTCCAGAATTAAAATCAAGAATTGAAAATATAAAAAAGCCCGAACATAAAACTTTAATTAAGTTAGCTGAAGACTATCACAATGCGGTATGTACAGACGAAAAATGTATTATTTATGAAAAAAAAATGCCTGCATTTACTGTCAACCTTGAAGCAGTTGCAGGTGATGCCATGTATTATTATCATTATTATTCGAATAACATTCTTAAACAACCAGCATTCACAACGGGACTTCTTGCTCATATTTGGATGCCTATGACAAGTGAAAATTTGTTCTTTAGAACAGGATTTATTTATTCAAATTTAAATTTCAATGATAAATACCTAAATTTCAGTTATAAAATACCTTTACAAATTGAATATGTTTATCCTAAATATATTATTAGACCCAAGTTAGCCATTGGAACTAACATATATGTAGTTCCTTTTTATGGAAGTATTGCATGTATGGGTGGTGTAAATATAGAAATCAATAAAATGTTATCATGGTCTATCAATTATGATATAGATTTTTCACATAGTAAATATTTTCCACTAATACCAAGTAAACTCTTGTCGCAGGCTCTTTCTACAGGATTATACATTAAATTCTAATTGCAAACGTAATAGGCTTAATATTACAAATATTGAAAGAATCAACTAGTAATTTAGGAGTAGAAAAAATAGGCAAATTACTTTTACAGTACTCTGTTCCAGCAATTGTCGCAACTGCAGCTGCCTCCATTTATAATATTATTGATAGAATCTTTATCGGACAAGGTGTAGGAGCACTAGCGATTTCAGGATTGGCAATAACTTTTCCATTGATGAACATCACGGCTGCTTTTGGTGCCATGGTTGGTGTTGGTGCAAGTTCCATGGTTTCTATAAGACTCGGACAAAACAACAAGCAAAGTGCAACACAAATCTTGGGCAATGCTCTTATGCTAAATGTCATTTTAGGCATTGCCGTTTCTATCATCACTCTTATTTTTCTTGACCCTATTCTTTTTGCCCTTGGAGCTAGTGATAATACACTGTCCTACGCAAAAGAATTCATGGAAATTATTTTATTGGGGAATGTTTTTTGCCAAGTTTACCTTGGTCTTAATAGTATCATGCGAGCATCGGGTTATCCAACCAAAGCTATGATTACCTCCCTTGTCACAGTAGTTATCAATGCTATTCTTGCTCCTTTATTTATTTTTGTTTTTAAATGGGGAATTCGCGGAGCTGCTTTGGCTACTGTCTGTGCACAGATTGCAGGATCTTTGCTGGTTATACTTCACTTTACAAGAAGAAACAGTTTTCTAAGATTTCTTCCGGGATGTCTAAAATTAAAAATTGAAATTATCAAAGATATTATTTCAATTGGCATGTCAAATTTTCTTATGCTAATAGCCGGTAGTGCCGTTATTTCTATTATAAATCTTAGTCTTAGTAAATACGGAGGAGATTACGCAGTCGGTGCATATGGCATCATCAATAGCATAGGAAACCTTGGGGTAATGATTGTAATTGGATTTAATCAGGGAATGCAACCTATAGTCGGGTACAACTACGGAGCTTGCAATATAGCTCGTGTTATTAGGGCATTCCGATTAACGATTCTATTTGCAACATGCGTTACTTCTTGTTTATTTTTATTGGCAGAAATCTTTCCATCGGCAATTGCATCGGCTTTTACAACAGACAACAAACTCATTGAGTTAACAACCATAGGAATGCGACTAAATCTATTAATGTTTTCTATTGTTGGTTTTCAAATGGTTACATCAAACTTTTTCCAGTCTATTGGAAAGGCAAAAATATCTATTTTTCTTTCAGTTTCCAGGCAGGTTTTGTTTCTTATTCCGGCTCTATTAATTCTGCCTCATTTTTTGGGATTAAACGGAGTTTGGCTTGGATCTCCTACAGCAGACATTACGTCGTCTATTCTGACATTTATTGTGTTAAAATGGCAAATAAAAAAAATTAAAACAAGTATTCCGCTTCAATAAAATAGAGAATTAAAAGTACAAAAACAGTTTTTACTGAAAAAGCAGTGAAACGCCCTCTATTTTATGTAAGTTCTCTTTTAATTGTTCGACGAAAGATTCACGGACTTTGAATGACATAAAGCATTTTGTATCGAGATGCTGAGAGGTTATGGTTAGCGAATTTTCTTTAACAATACGCATAACATCATTCATTCTTTCGTAACTAAATTGTATTGCTATGTTGCTCTCCACCAAACGTGAAACAATCTTATTATTTTGTATGGCATCAGCAGCAGCCTCTCTATAAGCAATGACTAAACCTCCGGTTCCTAAAAGTATTCCCCCAAAATACCGAACAACAACGACCAACACATTTGTAAGATCTTTGGAATTAATCTGTCCCAAAATTGGTTTGCCGGCAGTTCCAGAAGGTTCTCCGTCATCATTACTACGAAAAACCGTTCCATTCTTTCCCAACACATAAGCATAACAAATATGCCTTGCATCATAATAGTTTTTTTTAAAAACTTGAAGTTTGGCTTTTACATCTTCTGTGGAAGAAACCGGCATAGCAAAAGAAATAAACCTACTTCCTTTCTCTTTATACAAACCTTGAGAATCTTCAGCTAACGTTAAAAAAGTATCTTGCACAACAAAAATTTAACTTATAATGAACAAAAGTACAATTTTCGATTCAAAGAAGTCTTTCCTATCTTGTTTTTTTTTATCTTCGCAATATAAAGTCGATGCTATAATAAAATTATGGTTTTAATTAACGAAAATTATCTAAAACTTCCGGAAAACTATTTGTTCACAGAAATTGAGCAACGAATAAATGCTTTTAACATTGTACATCCAAATACGAAGGTAGTACGCTTAGGCTTGGGCGATGTTTCTTTGCCATTGCCTGAAGAAGTCGTACTTGCAATGGAGAATGCCGTTAGAGAAATGGGTGATATAAAAACATTTCGGGGATATGGTCCAGAAACCGGTTATCAATTTCTCATAGAAAAAATTATTAAGCATGACTATAACGCAAGAGGCATCTCATTAGAACAGGACGAAGTATTTATTGGTGACGGCTCTAAATCGGACGTAGGAAATATCGGACATATTTTTGGCAGGGATAATATTATCGGAATTACAGACCCTGTATATCCTGTGTACGAAAATGCTGCGATAATGGGTGGACGTTCCGGAAATCTGACTGAGCAAAATATTTGGAGTAACATTGTCTATATTCCTTGTACGAGAGAGAACAATTTTGTTCCTGAACTGCCCAAGGAGAAAGTAGATATGATTTACCTATGCTACCCGAACAATCCTACCGGAGTGGCTCTCAACAAGACAGAACTAAAAAAGTGGATAGATTATGCAATTGAAAATCAAACGATTATAATATACGATGGTGCTTATGCATCATACATTACTGAAAATGATATTCCTCACTCTATTTATGAAATAAAAGGAGCTAAAAAAGTAGCTATCGAAATTCGAAGTTATTCTAAAACAGCCGGATTTACAGGTTTACGTTGTTCGTATACCATTGTTCCTAAAGAGCTCACAGGTTATACCTTGTTTGGAGAAAAAGTAGGAATAAATAAGTTATGGAAAAGACGTGCTACTACCTATTACAACGGAACATCATATATTGTCCAAAGAGGTGCAGAAGCTACCTATTCGCCTAAAGGCAAGAAGCAATTACAAAAAAACATAGAATATTACCTTACTAATGCCTCCATTATACGGAATGAACTTATCAACTTAGGATTTGAAGTATATGGTGGCATAAATGCTCCACATATTTGGATAAAAATTCCAAACGAGGTTCCTTCTTGGAAATTTTTCCACCAATTATTATACGAAGCAAATATTGTAGGGACACCTGGAGCAGGATTTGGTCCTTCGGGTGAAGGTTATTTCCGGTTTACAGGTTTCAGCAGTCGAGAAGACACTATTGAAGCCATGGAAAGGATGAAGTCTTGGAAAAAATAACACGTTCTTTTCACCCCCTATCAAATCCTTTCTT
>Ga0116175_1002049_pt1 | contig 12499 bp, 12 predicted proteins | sample AD_UKC125_MetaG_FD_89802 | JGI IMG/M metagenome (GOLD analysis project Ga0116175, IMG submission 89802) | Active sludge microbial communities of municipal wastewater-treating anaerobic digesters from USA - AD_UKC125_MetaG | ecosystem: Engineered > Bioreactor > Anaerobic > Digestate | place: USA... | reverse complement strand
GCAGCACGCCCTTGTAGTCGACGCCGCTGTGCTCGTAGAAGCGCGCGTCCTCGATCGCCAGTACGGCGTGCTGCATCACCTTGGGGATCTGGCCGATCGGCGCGAAGCTGCGCCGTTCCTCGCCGAACTCGCCGAGCAGCACGTCATCGGCCGAGTAGATGCGCATCGGCAGCTTGGGCCGGTAATCGGTCAGGCCGCTGATCTGGGGCAGATTGGGGTACGCCACCGCCAGCGCCACCGCCGCCAGCATCAGCAGCGACAGCGCGGCCGCCACCGCCAGGCCGGCCAGCAGCGCCACGGCGCGCAGCGGCCAGGCCGCCCAGGCCGGCAGCTTCGAAGCGGTGTTTCCGGCCGCTCGCTCAGATTCGCTCATGGGTCTCCATCGAAGCCGAAACTCATTATAGGAAGGGGGCCATGCATCAATTTGTCACGCTGCGAAGGTCGTCGTCGCAGCGGCCGATAAGGTGTCCGTGCGATGTTCAGAAGTGCTTACAAGGGCGTGGCGTCTCGTGTGAGTTTTGCAACGAGCGACGCGCTTGCGCCGGGCGTTTTTCTTTGGCGCACAAAGGCTTTACTGCTAGCATTGAAGTAACTTATTAACAGTCCGGCGCACCCTTCGAGCGCTGGGAGGGAAAGGCGTCGTGAGTCTTCTAGACACCCTGCTGGGACGAAAGCATGCGCCGATGATCGGGCTGGACATCAGCTCGTCGAGCGCCAAGCTGGTCGAGCTCGGCCAGACCTCCAGCGGCGAATACATCCTGGAACGTTTTGCGTCCGAGCCGTTCGAGAAGGGCTGGATCACCGACGGCCAGATCGAGAAGTTCGACGAGGTTGCCGAGGCCGTCAAGCGCGTGGTCGCCAAGAGCGGCACCAAGACGCGCCAGGTGGTGATGGCGATGCCGCAGTCGGCGGTGATCACCAAGAAGATCATGCTGCCGGCCGGCCTGCGCGAGGAAGAGCTGGAACTGCAGGTCGAGTCCGAAGCCAACCAGTACATCCCGTTCTCGCTCGATGAAGTGAGCCTGGACTTCTGCGTGATCGGGCCGAGCCCGACCTCGGTGGGCGACGTCGAGGTGCTGATCGCCGCGTCGCGCAAGGACCGCGTGCAGGACCGCCAGGGCCTGGCCGAGGCGGCCGGCCTGAAGCCGGTGGTGCTGGACATCGAATCGCATGCTTCGCGCCTGGCGATGGGGCGCGTCGTCGCCGGCCTGCCCAGCGAAGGCAAGGACGCGCTGGTGGCGCTGTTCGAGATCGGCGCCGACACCACCAGCCTGAAGGTGCTGCGCGACGACGAGATGCTGTATGACCGCGACCAGGCGTTCGGCGGTTCGCAGCTGACGCAGCTGATCTCGCGCCAGTACGGCTTCTCGTTCGAGGAGGCGGAGCAGAAGAAGCTCGCCGCCGACCTGCCGGAAGACTACGAGAGCACGCTGCTCGCACCCTTCGTCGACAGCCTGTCGCAGGAGATCGGACGCGCTTTGCAGTACTTCTTCACCAGCACGCCGCACCACAAGGTGCACTACGTGATGCTCGCCGGCGGCACCGCCACGCTGCCCGGGCTGAAGGATCGCGTCACCGAGCTGACCGGCTTCGCGTCGATGGTGGTGAACCCGTTCGAGAACATGAAGCTCGGCTCGGCCGTGCGCGAGAGCAAGCTGCGCCGCGAGGCGCCGTCCTACCTGACCGCCTGCGGCCTGGCGATGCGGAGGTTCCTGCAGTGATCCTGATCAACCTTCTTCCCCATCGGGAAGAAAAGCGCCAGCGCAGGAAGGTCGCGTTCTTCGCCGGCCTGGGCGCGGCTGCCGCGGCCGGCCTCGCGATCGTCGGCATCTGGTACCTCATCGTCCAGCAGCTGACCTCGTCGCAGCAGGCGCGCAACGACTTCCTCGCCGCCGAGATCCGGAAGCTCGAGGTGCAGATCAAGGACATCGCGACGCTGCGCGCCGAGATCGAATCGCTCAAGGCGCGCCAGAAGGCCGTCGAAGACCTGCAGATCGACCGCAACGTGCCGGTGCACCTGCTCAACGAGCTGGTCAAGCAGACGCCCGAAGGCATCTACTACAAGAGCATCAAGCAGGACGGCCAGGCGCTGACGGTGTCGGGCATCGCGCAGACGCAGGAGCGCATCTCCGAGCTGCTGCGCAACACAGCGTACAGCTCCGAGTGGCTGGTGAAGCCCGACCTCGTCGAGAGCAAGTCGATGGTGGCTCAGGCCGCCAACAAGGAGCAGCGCCAGTTGTTCGAATTCTCGATGCGGCTGAACGTCAAGCGGCCGCAGGAAGCGGCGTCGGCGCCGGCCGCTGCGGCGTCGGCGGTTCCGGCCACTGCGGCTGCCAACAAGGTTTGAGGACGTCATGGCAACCAAGCGAGGCATGAACGTCGACCTGAACTCGGTGTTCGAGGGCGCCGCGTCCCAGTTCCGCAACCTCAACCCGAACGAGCCCGGCCAGTGGCCGATGCTGCCCAAGCTGATGACCTGGGGCGGCCTCGCGCTGGCGATGGTGGTGCTGGGCTGGTTCCTGCTGCTGTCCGACGCCCACACCACTCTGGACGGCGAACGCGGCAAGGAGCAGACGCTGAAGGCGGACTACCGCAACAAGCTGGCGCAGGCCGTCAACCTCGGCGAGTTGCGCAAGCAGAAGCTGCAGGTCGAGGAGTACGTGACGCAACTCGAGAAGCAGCTGCCCGGCAAGGCCGAGATGGACGCGCTGCTGTCCGACATCAACCAGGCCGGCATCGGGCGCGGCCTGCAGTTCGAGCTGTTCCGCCCCGGCAGCGTGGTGGTCAAGGACTACTACGCCGAGCTGCCGATCTCGATCAAGGTCTCGGGCCGCTACCACGACATCGGCGCGTTCGCCGCCGACATCGCCAACCTGTCGCGCATCGTGACCCTGCACAACCTGAGCATCGCCACGGCGACCAAGGACGCCAAGGGCGGCGACAGCGGTGCGCTGACGATGGAAGCGACGGCGCGCACCTACCGCTACCTGGATCCGGCCGAGGTCGAGAGCCAGCGCGCCGAGAAGGCCAAGGCGGCGGCCAAGGGCAAGCCGGCGGGAGCCAGCAAATGAGTGACCTGAGGATGAACGCGCGGCTTGCGCTGGCGCTCGTCGCCGGCTCGGCCTTGCTGGCCGGCTGCGGCGCCGAGCAGGAAGAGCTGACGCAGTGGATGGAACAGCAGCGCCGCGAGGCCAAGCCCAACGTGACGCCGCTGACGCCGCCGAAAAAGTTCACGCCGCAGCCGTACACGGCGCTCAGCGGTGTCGAGCCTTTCAGTGCCCAGAAGCTGACCGTGGCGCTGAAGCAGGAAGCGCGGCAGCCCAACTCGCTGCTGGCCGCCGAGATCAACCGCCGCAAGGAGCCGCTGGAGGCCTACCCGCTGGACAGCATGCGCATGGTCGGCAGCGTCTCGCGCGCCGGTCGCCCGTACGCGCTGCTGCGCGTCGACAACCTGCTCTACCAGGTCAAGGCGGGCGACTACATCGGGCAGAACTACGGGAAGATCACCAGGATCTCGGAGACCGAAGTGGCGCTCCGCGAAATCGTTCAGGACGCAGCGGGCGAGTGGATCGAGCGCGCCAGCGCCCTCCAACTCCAGGAGTCGGCGCGATGAAGCACAACCAGGAGAATCGGATCATGAGCATGTGGCGCGTTCGCGCACTGGCACTCGTGTTGGGCCTTGGCGCGCCGCTGGCGGGCTGGGCGCAGAACGCCATCCAGTCGATCAACAGCACGCAGCAGGGCACGGCCGAGGTCGTCCGCATCGAGCTGAGCGAGCCGCTGGCGGCCGTGCCGGCGGGCTTCACGATCCAGACGCCGCCGCGCATCGCGATCGACCTGCCCGGCGTGGGCAACGCGCTGGGCCGCAACTCGGTGGAGATCAACCAGGGCAACCTGCGCAGCGTCAACGTCGCGCAGGCCGGTGAGCGCACGCGCCTGGTGCTCAACCTCAAGCAGGCCACCAATTACAAGGCGCAGCTGCAGGGCAAGGCGCTGGTGCTGGTGCTCGATACCGCCGCGGCCGCCGTCGCGCAGCCGGCGCCGTCGGCCAGCGGCGAGCCAGTGCGCTTCGCCGAGAGCCTGAATCGCGACCAGCTCGCGTTGAAAGACATCGACTTCCGCCGCGGCAACGACGGCGCCGGGCGCGTGATCGTCGAGCTGCCGAACAACCAGGTCGGCGTCGACATCCGCCAGCAGGGCCAGAGCCTGGTGGTCGAGTTTCTGCGCTCGACGCTGCCGGAGAACCTGCGCAAGCGCTTCGACGTGACCGACTTCGGCACGCCGGTGCAGACCATCACCACCGCGCAGCAGGGCGACCGCGTGCGCCTGACCGTCAACCCGCGCGGCAGCTGGGAGCACAGCGCCTACCAGAGCGACAACCAGTTCGTGCTCGAGGTGCGCCCGCAGAAGGTCGACCCGAACAAGCTGACGCAAGGCCCCGGTTACGCCGGCGAGAAGCTGTCGCTGAACTTCCAGAACATCGAGGTTCGGGCGCTGCTGCAAGTCATTGCCGACTTCACCAACTTCAACGTGGTGACCAGCGACACCGTCACCGGCAACGTGACGCTGCGACTGAAGGACGTGCCCTGGGACCAGGCGCTGGACATCATCCTGCAGGCCAAGGGCCTGGGGCTGCGCAAGTCGGGCAACGTGATCTGGATCGCGCCCAAGGATGAATTGGCCGCCAAGGAGAAGGTCGAGCTCGAGTCGAAGGCACAGGTGGCGCAGCTCGAACCGCTGCGCACGCAGGCGTTCCAGCTCAACTACGCCAAGGCGGAGGAGATTGCCAAGGGCCTGACGGGTCAGTCCGGTGGTGGCAGCGGAACCGGCACGAAGATCCTCTCGCCCCGTGGCAGTGTGATCTTCGAGACGCGGACCAACCAGCTGTTTGTCAGCGACATTCCGTCGAAGCTGGAAGAGATCCAGATGCTGATCGGCAAGATCGATGTGCCAGTCCGGCAAGTCTTGATCGAGGCGCGCATCGTCATCGCCGACGACAACTTCGGCCGTTCGCTGGGTGCCAAGCTGGGTGCCACCGACCTGCGCGGCCTGCGCGGCGGTGTGCCGGGCTGGAGCGTGGGTGGCAACAACCGCGTCACCGTGGGCGGCAATATGAGCGCCATCGGCGCGCAGACGCGGCAGGCGGACGTCAACGATGTCGATTTCAGCAACACGACTTTCCTGTCGCTGCCGGCGATCGGCCAGAACAACTACAACCCGGCGTCGTTCGCGTTGTCGCTGTTCGGCGCTTCGTCGAACCGCTTCCTGAACCTCGAGATCTCGGCGCTGGAAGCCGATGGCAAGGGCAAGGTGGTCTCGAGCCCGCGCGTGGTGACGGCCGACCAGACCAAGGCGCTGATCGAGCAGGGTACGGAATTGCCGTACCAGGTGGCGACTTCGAGCGGTGCGACCTCGTTGCAATTCCGCAAGGCCAACCTGAAGCTGGAAGTCACGCCACAGATCACGCCGGAAGGCAGCGTGATTCTCGACGTGGACGTCAACAAGGACAGCGTCGGCCAAGCCACGGCCGCCGGCTTCGCGATCGACACCAAGCACGTGAAGACCCAGGTGCTGGTCGAGAACGGCGGCACGGTGGTGATCGGCGGCATCTTCGAGCAGAGCGACCGTACCGACGTGACCAAGGTGCCGTTCCTCGGCGACATCCCGGTGCTCGGCAACCTGTTCAAGACGACCACGAGGACCTCGGAGCGTACGGAGTTGCTGATCTTCCTGACGCCCAAGGTCGTGACCGATCGCAGCGGTTCGCTCTGATTCGAGCCCCGCAATACCCATCTGAACGAGAGCGAGTACCCGCGATGAAGCTGGTCAAGGCAATCTGGATTCTTGTGTGTGCCGTGCTGCTGAACGCCTGCGGCGGCGGCGGCAGTTCGGGTGATTCGCCGTTTGGTGGCGGCAGTGGTAGCGGTGGTGGTACCGGAACCGGCACCACGGTGGTCGCGGACATCGTTCTGACGGCGTCGCCTACGTTGCTGGCGAATACTGGTTCCGAGACCACGACGATCACGGCCACGGCGTTGAACAGTTCGCGCAACGCGCTCGCCGACGTGGCTGTCGCGTTGAGCGTCGATTCGGATGGTGTCTTGCAGGTCGGCTCGACGAAGACCGACACGGAAGGCAAGGTCACCGGCTCGTTGACGATCGGTGCGAACCGGTCGAACCGCGTCATCACCGTGCAGGCGACGGGCGGCGGCATCACGCGCACCGCGCAGATCCAGGTGTACGGCGCGAAGATCGAGGCGACCGTCTCGCCCGCAATCCTCGAGCCGTCGGGCGCCGGCACGATCCGCTACCGCGCCGTCGATCAAGCAGGAAACCCGATGAATGGCCAGGCGGTGCAAGTGGCTGGTGCGGGCCTGAGTCCGGCGGCGGCCAGTGGTACGACCGACGCCAACGGCGAGTTCGTCTTCAACTACACGGCACCAGCCGCGGTGGGCAACTACACCGTTACGGCGACGGTAGCCGGCGCGACCGACGTGCAGACGATTCAGGTGCAGGCGACTGGCGCCGTTCCGGTCGTGACCGCGACGATCTCGTCTGGGTCGGTGCGCGTGACGCCGAGCGTCGTTGCGGTCAACCTGCCGGGCAGCCAGAGCAACCGCGCCGAAGTGCGTGCGTTGTTCGTCGATGCGTCCAACCGTCCGATCCCGAACGTGCGCGTGCGCTTTGACCTCGCCGGCAATGCCAACAGTGTGGGCGGCACCTTCACGGTCGGTAACGCGCCAGACATTCTGTACAGCAATGCCGACGGCGTGGTGACCACCGCCTATGTTCCCGGCACTCGCTCGAGTCCGACCAACGGAGTGACGGTGCGCGCGTGCTACGGCGTCAGCGACACCGATCCGAACTTCCTCAACTGCACGACCTTTGCGACGCAGACTGTCACAGTCAGTTCCGAACCGTTGAGTGTGACGATCGGCACCAACGGCACGATCGTCACCGGTACGCTGACCTACACGAAGCAATTCAACATTGTCGTCGTGGACTCGGCCGGCAATGTCGTTCCGGATGTCAGCCTGGTGGCGTCGATCGATCTGCTGCGCTACCACAAAGGCTACTACGTTGTCAGCGGTAGCCGTTGGGCACAGGTGGTCACGGCGGCGAACTGCGCTAATGAGGACACAAACCGCAACGGCGTGCTGGACACAGGCGAAGATCGCGATGGCAATGGCATCTTGTGGCCTCGCAAGGCCGACGTGAGCGTGCGCCTGTTGTCCAACAAGACGGATGCGGCGGGCAGTGCAGTGCTTGAGGTTACCTATAACCAGAACCACGGCAGCTGGGTCGATGCGTTGATCACCGTGGCGGCGTCAGGCATCGCTGGAACCGAAGGGCGCGCCTCTTACGCGTTGACGCCGGTGCCGATCGACGCGGCTTCGGCCAACAACACCTCGGCGTCCCCCGCGTACCAGATCAGCCCCTACGGCGTTGCTGGAAGCTGCACGAACCCCAACTGATCGTTGCGCTCCGCTCGCGCTGGTCGGCATGCCCGGCGGTGGCAAGTCCACCGTCGGCCGCCAGCTGGCGCGCCGGCTCGACTGGCCGTTCGTCGACTCCGATACGCTGATTGAAGAGCGCCTGGGTGAACCGATCCGGGCGCACTTCGAGCGCGAGGGCGAGGCTTCCTTCCGCGACATCGAACAGGGCGTCGTCGACGAACTGACGCGCCACGCCGGCCCCCGGGTGATCGCCACCGGCGGCGGCGCCTGCCTGCGCGAAGCCAATCGCCGTGCGCTGCGCGAACGCTGCACCGTGATCTACCTGCGCTCGACACCGGAGGAACTGTTCCGGCGCCTGCGGCACGACACGCACCGCCCGCTGCTGCAGGTGAAGGACCCGATGGCGCGGCTGCGCGAGTTGTACGCCGCACGCGACCCGCTCTACCGCGAGTGCGCGCACTTCGTCGTCGAGACGGGCCGGCCTTCGGTGCCGACGCTGGTCAACATGGTGCTGATGCAGCTCGAGCTATCCGGTGCGCTGCCGGCGCATCTGGCGCGCTCTCCGGTTGAGCCTCCGCGGCACTGAGGTCGCACCCGCGCCGTAAACTCGGCGCATGACTTCCAAGACCTCGCAGCGCGTTCGCATCGACTTGGCGGAGCGCAGCTACGACATCCTGATCGGCTCCGGCCTGCTGCGCGACGCCGCCAGCTATGACGATCTGCCGCGCTCGCGCGACGCGATGATCGTCACCAACACGACCGTGGCGCCTCTCTACGCGCGCGCCCTCGCCGAAGTACTGCGCGGCCGGCATGAACAGATCCATGTCGTCGAGCTGCCGGATGGCGAGACGCACAAGGACTGGGCCACGCTCAACCGCATCTTCGACGCGCTGCTCGGCCACGGCTGCGACCGCAAGACCGTGCTGTATGCGCTCGGCGGCGGCGTGGTCGGCGACATGACGGGCTTCGCCGCCGCCTGCTACATGCGCGGCGTGCCCTTCGTGCAGGTGCCGACCACGCTGCTGGCGCAGGTGGATTCGTCGGTGGGCGGCAAGACGGCGATCAACCACCCGCTCGGCAAGAACATGATCGGCGCCTTCTACCAGCCGCTGCGCGTGATCGCCGATCTCGACACGCTGGCGACGCTGCCCCGGCGCGAAGTCGCCGCCGGGCTGGCCGAGGTGATCAAGTACGGGCCGATCGCCGACGACGCCTTCTTCGGCTGGATCGAGACGAACGCCGACGCCCTGGTCACCCTCGAACCCGCGGCGCTGCTGCACGCCGTCAAGCGCTCGTGCGAGATCAAGGCGCAGGTGGTCGGCGCCGACGAGCGCGAGCAGGGCCTGCGTGCCATCCTCAACTTCGGCCACACCTTCGGCCACGCGATCGAGGCTGGCCTCGGCTACGGCGAGTGGCTGCACGGCGAGGCGGTCGGTTGCGGCATGGTGATGGCGGCGCGACTGTCGCAGCGGCTCGGCCTCGTCGATGCCGGCTACGTCGAGCGAGTGCGCGCGCTGGTGGCGAAGGTCGGGCTGCCGGTGCGAGGGCCCGATCTCGGCCGCGAGCGCTGGCTCGAGCTGATGCACGTCGACAAGAAGACCGAAGGCGGTGCGATCCGCTACGTCGTGATCGAAGCGCCCGGCCGCGCCGCGATGCGCGCCGTGCCCGACGAGGTGGTCGCCCCGGTGATCGCCGAGTGCATCGGATGAATGAACTGGCGCCCTACGCCAGCCGGTCCGAAGACTCGCGCGGGCGCCGCTACCTGCTGCCGCCCGACCCTCACCGCAACGAGTTCCAGCGCGACCGCGACCGCATCGTCCACAGCACGGCGTTCCGGCGCCTGGTCTACAAGACGCAGGTCTTCCTCAATCACGAGGGCGACCTGTTCCGCACGCGGCTGACGCACACGCTGGAAGTGGCGCAGATGGCGCGCTCGATGGCGCGCCGGCTCGGCCTGCACGAAGACCTGTGCGAAGCGATCTCGCTGGCGCACGACCTCGGCCACACGCCCTTCGGCCACGCCGGGCAGGACGCGCTCGACGAGGCCTATCGTGCCGCCGCGCCCGACGCCGGCGGCTTCGAGCACAATCTGCAGAGCCTGCGCGTGGTCGACCTGCTCGAAGAGCGCTACCCGGAGTACCCCGGGCTGAACCTGTGCTTCGAAACGCGCGAGGGCATCCTCAAACACTGCTCGCGCCGCAACGCGCAGGCGCTGGAAGACGACGAGCCGGGCGGGGTGGGACGGCGCTTTCTCGAACGAACGCAGCCGAGCCTGGAAGCCCAGCTGGCCAACCTGGCCGACTCGATCGCCTACAACGCGCACGATCTCGACGACGGCGTGCGCGCCGGCCTGCTCGACTACGAGCAATTGCTGGAACTGCCGCTGCTGGCGCGGTTGCATGCGCAGGCGATCGCCGCGCATCCGGAGCTGGTCGGGCGCCGCCTGCTCTACACGCTGCTGCGCGGCTTGATCGCGCAGCTGATCGACGACACCGTGCGTGCGACCCTGAAAGCGATCGAGCAGGATGGTATCGACAGCGCCGACGCCGTGCGTCGCGCGCCGCCGCTGGTGCGCATGAGCGAAGCCACTGCGGCGCAGGTGCAGGAACTGCAGGCCTTCCTGCGCGACCGGCTCTATCGGCACGAGCGCGTCTGGCGCACCACGCGCGCCGCACAGCAGGTGATCCGTGAACTCTTCACGGCCTATCTGCAACGGCCCGATGAACTGCCCGAGGCACACCGCGAACGGCGCCCGCTGGAGGTGGCCGTGGTCGACTACATCGCCGGCATGACGGACCGCTTCGCGCTGCGCGAGCACATGCGGTTGTTCGGCCCAGGCTCGCTGGCCGCCGAACTCGCCTGATCCGCGCGGCGGCCGACGAACGGCACGCGCGGCCAGACGCGCGGCGCGCCGCGCGTGCAGGGCGACTTCGATAATCGCCGCACGATCAATCCCATTGGGGACAACCGCGATGACTCCTGCGATCCGTCGGCCGTTCAAGCGCTTTGCGCGAGGCTTCACGCTCATCGAAGTGATGGTCGTCGTGGCGATCATCGGCATCCTCGCGGCGATCGCCTACCCGAGCTACCGCGACTACGTGATCCGCGGTGCGCTGGTCGATGCGACCAATGGCCTGACGGCGATGCGCGCCGACATGGAGCGCCACTTCCAGGACAACCGCAGCTATGCCACCGTCGGCGCGTTCACCTCGCCGTGCCAGCGCGGCGTCGGGACACGGACCTTCGGCGACTTCGTCGTCAGTTGCACCGGCACGCTGGATGCGACGCAATACACGCTCCTCGCCATGGGGACCGCGGGCACGCTCGTCGGAGACTTCAGTTTCACCGTGAACCAGCGCGACGAGCGTGCGACCACAGCCGCAGCTACGGGTTGGTCTACTTGCGCCACCCGCTGGCTGACGAAGAAAGGCGCCCCATGCTGACGAGGTTTGCCCGCCAGCGGGGCTTCACGCTCGTCGAGCTGATGGTCGCGATCACGGTGCTCGCCATCCTGTTCTTCCTGGCGCTGCCCGACTTCCGCACCTGGATCCAGAACACGCGCGTGCGCTCGGTGGCCGAGGCCCTGCAGAACGGCGTGCGCCAGGCGCAGGCCGAAGCGGTGCGGCGCAATCGCACCGTGGTGTTCTTCCTCACCAACGCCGAGCCCGGCATCGGTGCCGCGGCGGCAACCAATGGCGTCAACTGGGGCATGCACACGGTGCCGGTGCTGCCAGACGAGGATCCCGAGTTCCTGCGTGGCGGCGCGTTCTCCGACGTGGCTCCAGGTGTGACGATCACCGGACCCGCAGCGATCTGCTTCAACGTCGCGGGCCAGCAAGCCACCATCGTGGCCCAAGGCTGTGCAGCGGCAGTTGCGAACTACGACGTGAACGGCCCGCTGGGCATGACCGACCTGCGCCGCTTGAGCATCAACGTGACCCTCGGCGGCCGCACCCGCATGTGCGACCGCGACAAGGTTCTGTCGGCCACCAACCCCGATGGTTGCCCTCCCCCCTGACGGATGCTGAAGATGCGCAAGTTCCCAACTCATCGCAGCGGCCCGCAGCGCGGTGTCACGCTCATCGAGGTGCTGGTGTCGGTGCTGATCATGTCGTTCGGCATCCTCGGCGTGGTTGCCTTGCAGGCGCGCGCCATCCAGTTCTCGCTCGACGCCGACGACCGTAACCGCGCCGCGCTGTTCGCCGATGACCTCGCTGCGCAGATGCGCCTCGCGCGCAGTACCACGCTGCCGCCTGCGCAACTGACCGCCTTCGAGCAGCGTGTGCAAGGCATCGACCCGGTCACGCTCCAGCCCAACGGGCTGGGCTTGCCCACTGCGGAAGTCGACGTGACCGCCGGCGCAACCCCCAACGTGGCGACGATCACCATCACTTGGCGCCACCCGGCAGCGCCGCCCAGTCAGGATTCATCCCGTCTGGTGACCGACGTGGTGCTGACTGCCGAGGAGATGTGATGGTCTCTTCCTCCTACATTGCTTCGCCGCGCAAGAGCCGGGGTTTCTCGCTGATCGAATTAATGGTCGGCGTGGCCATCGGCTTGGTGCTGACCCTGGCGATCTTCCAGGTGCTGATCGCCAGCGAAGGGCGCAAGCGATCGCTGACCGGCGTCAACGACGTGAGTCAGTCGGGTGCCTACAGCGTGTACGTGCTCGACCGCATCCTGCGCAGCGCCGGCACGGGCTTTGCACAGGGGCTGAGTCGCCCGGAAGAACCCAGCCCGGGCGGCTGCCGCATCAGCGCACGGCTCGGGGCCACCGGCGAGACGCTGCCGCGCACCAATGCCTTCCCGGCCCCGTTCACCGCGGTTCCGCGCGAGCTGCGGCTGGCACCGGTGGCGATCTTCCCCGGGGCCTCTACCGCCGGCTCCGACGTGATCATGGTGATGAGTGGTGCATCCGGCTTCGGCGAAGTGCTATCCACCGTTCTGCCGGGCAGCATCGGTGCTGCCGATCTGCGCCTGACCAACACCATCGGCTACCGCGCCGGCGATTTGCTGATGATCAACGACGGCGGCGAGTGTCT
>Ga0116175_1002047_pt1 | contig 12500 bp, 10 predicted proteins | sample AD_UKC125_MetaG_FD_89802 | JGI IMG/M metagenome (GOLD analysis project Ga0116175, IMG submission 89802) | Active sludge microbial communities of municipal wastewater-treating anaerobic digesters from USA - AD_UKC125_MetaG | ecosystem: Engineered > Bioreactor > Anaerobic > Digestate | place: USA... | reverse complement strand
GTGAAGTTTGGAGAGGAATACCGTGAAGAAAGTGATGAGTTGATTGTTGTACCTGAAATTGATGGATTTGTGAACGTCGCTTGGTATATGTTTGAATTTATCAATTTATCAATTCCAATGCAACATATTCATTCGGAAGGTGGCTGTAATCCCGAAATGGAAGAAACGTTGCGAGTTTATTCTGCTGATATAAGAGATAATGAAGGAAATACTCAGATAGATCCAAGATGGGATATTCTGAAATCAATAAAAAAGAATAATTAATATCTAAATACATAAAGAGATGGCACATCCAAAAAGAAAACAATCAAAAAGCAGAACTGCTAAAAGAAGAACTCACGATAAAGCAGTAGCACCTACAATGGCAGCATGTTCCAACTGTGGATCTTTGCATATTTATCACACTGTATGTGGAGAATGTGGCTATTATAGAGGCAAATTGGCTGTAGAAAAAGCTGTTAATGCATAAAATCATGATTTTTTTATAAAAGTTGATAGCCTTGGTCTGGAGGATCTAGGGCGGGTCTTTTTTTATAATAATTCGACGTATGGAAAAAAAAATAAAAGCAGTAATTACTGGGATAGGTGGATACGTTCCCGATACCATTTTGGATAATGAAGAGTTGAGTCGTATGGTAGATACGAATGATGAGTGGATTATGACACGTATTGGAATTAAGACTCGGCATATTTTAGGGGAGAAGAAGGGATCTGCATATATGGGAATTAAGGCTGTAGAAGAGTTGGTGGAAAAGACGGGTGTTAATTTGAAAGAAATAGACCTTGTCGTTTGTTGTACTACGACTCCTTCTTTTGTTTTTCCTTCTAATTCTTCTCTTATTTGTGGTGCTTTGGGAATAAAGTCTGCATATAGTTTTGATTTAGCGGGGGCTTGTTCAGGGTTTCTTTTTGGTTTAGAGAATTGCTCTGCACTGATAGAGTCTGGACGATACAAAAAAATTATTTTGGTGGCAGCTGAAAAGATGTCTGCTATAACGAATTATGAAGATAGAACTACTTGTCCTTTGTTTGGTGATGGTGCTGCAGCTGTTTTGTTAGAACCTACTACAGATGATCTTGGGGTGATTGATTCTTTCTTGCGTGTTGACGGTTTGGGTCAAAGTCATTTGCATCAAAAGGCTGGAGGATCCGAGCGTCCTGCAAGTATAGAAACTGTTACAAATAGAGAACATTTTGTGTATCAAGAGGGTCCTGCTGTATTTAAGCATGCAGTGTCTGATATGTCCGCAGTAACTGAGGGAATAATGAAACGTAATCATCTCACCGCTGCTGATTTGTCTTGGTTTGTTCCACATCAAGCAAATATGAGAATTATAGAAGCTGTAGGCAAGAGAATAGATTTACCTAAAGAGAAGATATTGATAAATATAGAAAATTTTGGTAATACCTCAGCAGCATCTGTCCCATTGTGTTTGTGGGATTTTGAATCTAGATTGAGAAAGGGTGACAATATTATTCTTGCTGCTTTTGGTGCTGGTTTTTCATGGGGTAGTGTTTATCTTAAGTGGGGATATGATGCTGTGAAGTAATAAATTCCGTTCAAAAGTTTAGTTATTTTTGTTTTTATTCTAAAAAAATATTTACTTTGCTTCGTAAAACTTTGACAGATGAGGTTGATTCTAAATAACAATTGGTGGTGGCAATCTTGCTTATTATAAGGAGGATTATTCGTTGTGTTGTTATTTGTTAAATATAGACCGTAGGATATCCTCCTACGGTTTTTTAATTTTTTAGACGGGTAATATGAGTAAGTTGGTTTTCAAATATTTGGAATTATTTGTTTTTCGATGGTGAAAGTTGCCATTTGAATACTTCAAGAATCATTATAAACATTAATAAACGAAATAAAATATATAGTAGAATGAAAACGACAAAAAAAATAGTTTTAAGCGAGAACGAAATGCCAGAGGCATGGTATAATATTATGGCAGATATGAAAAATAAGCCGATGCCTCCTCTTAATCCGGTAACAAGGGAACCTCTTAACCCTTCTGATTTGGAACCTATTTTTGCAAAAGAATTGATTAAGCAAGAAATGTCAACAGAACGTTGGATTGAAATTCCTGACGAAGTACGTGACTTGTATCGTATTTACAGACCTACTCCTCTGGTAAGGGCTTCCGGCTTGGAAAAAGCATTGGATACACCAGCTAAAATCTATTTTAAGAATGAGAGTGTTAGCCCTGTTGGTTCTCATAAATTAAATTCAGCTATTCCTCAAGCCTATTACAATAAAATACAGGGAGTTAAATCTATTACAACAGAAACCGGTGCGGGACAATGGGGATGTGCTATGAGTGTTGCTTGCAAACATTTCGGACTTAATTTACAAGTGTTCATGGTAAAGGTTAGTTACGAACAAAAACCTTATCGGAAGTCTATTATGAATGTTTATGGTGCAAATGTGGTTGCATCACCAAGTAATTTAACTGAAATAGGGAGAAAAATGCAACAAGACTTTCCCGGAACAAGCGGAAGTTTGGGTATGGCTATTTCGGAAGCTGTCGAAATGGCAGTAAAGGGAGAAAATACAAAATATACTTTGGGAAGCGTTCTTAACCATGTTTCTTTGCACCAAACGGTTATTGGTTTGGAAGCTGAAAAACAAATGGAAATAGCCGGAGATTATCCTGACATTGTTATAGGATGTTTTGGCGGGGGGTCAAATTTTAGTGGAATTGGCTTTCCATTTTTGAGACATAAATTAACCGGAGGGAAAGATATCCGTTTGATAGCGGTAGAACCAGCTTCTTGCCCCAAACTTACAAGAGGAAGGTTTATGTATGATTTAGGAGATACTGAAGGATTTACTCCTTTATTACCAATGTATACCTTGGGTCATGAGTTTGAACCTGCTGAAATTCATGCGGGAGGACTTCGTTATCATGGAGCAGGAAGTATTACTAGTCAATTGAAAAAGGACGGTCTTATTGAAGCAGAAGCTATTAAGCAATTAGAAACGTTTGAAGCAGGAATTTTGTTTGCACGTTCGGAAGGTATTATCCCTGCTCCAGAATCTTGTCATGCTATCGCAATGGCTATTCGCGAGGCTAACAAAGCTAAGGAAGAAGGAAAAGAAAAGGTTATTTTGTTTAATCTTTCAGGACATGGTTTGGTTGATATGGCTGCTTATGATAAATACTTATCGGGTGCTTTGACGAATTATGAGGTAACCCAAAGCGAGATTGATGCCAGTCTTGCAAAATTGCAAGAGGGAGTTTAATTTTGATGTAACACTATAAATCCATAACAAAAAACTACAAGGTTTTAATCCTTGTAGTTTTTTGTTATATTTAATAGGAACAAGGTTATTTATCTAAATTAATCGCATAGTAAGCTACCATTCCGTTGGGATAAGCTCCTATAATGAACAAAACTTTATTTTTTTCTTCCCTGCTAGCACTATCAAATACTGATTGTATATCAGCTTTTGTATGAATTTCCTGATCGTTTATTTTTATTATTATATAGCCGTTTTTTATTCCTTGTTCTTGTAATTTTCCTTTGTTAAGAGAAGCAATTTGCACGCCATAATTTAATCCTAATTGTTCTTTTGTTTGGTTGTCAATTTCCTTAAAAGTTGCTCCTAAAATCTTGGAAATATTTGCCTCGGAAGAAACAATATCCGTACTGCCCTGTTGATTTTTTAATTCCACGGAAAAGTTTAAGTCCTTTTCATCTCTTGTCACTTGCAATGAGATTTTGTCACCGGGTCTATACCTGCTTATTTGTTCTTGCAATTCAGCGACAGATTTTGTTGCATTATCATTAACGTGTGTGATAATATCGCCATCCTTTACTCCTCCCTTTTCTGCGGCACTGTTTTTTGTGACAGTAGCGACATAAGCCCCTTCCAACGTCTTTAGATTTTTTTCTTTTGCCAATTCGCTGGTTATATCTCTAATTTGCACACCCAAAATGGCACGTTGAACTATTCCGTATTGTCGAAGGTCTGAAACCACTTTTTGAACAATACCGGAAGGAATTGCAAATCCATATCCGGTATAAGATCCTGTTTGAGAGGCAATAGCTGTATTAATACCTACCAATTCTCCTTGAGTATTAACCAAAGCTCCCCCACTATTGCCCGGATTAATAGCTGCATCTGTTTGGATGAAAGATTCTATTTTCATATCGTTGGAGAGAATATCAATATTCCTTGCTTTAGCACTGACAATACCGGCTGTAACAGTTGATGTTAAATTGAATGGATTTCCTATTGCCAAAACCCACTCGCCAACTTTAAGCGAATCAGAATCTCCAAAAGGCATTATGGGAAGTTTTTCCGCCTCTATTTTCAGTAGTGCAATATCTGTTGCGGGGTCAGCACCTATAAGTTTTGCTTTAAAAGATCGTTTGTCATTTAATATAACTTCTACATCCGATGATTTGTCAATAACGTGGTTATTGGTAACAATATATCCATCATCGGTGATAATAACACCCGAACCTGATCCCTCTTGCATGGGAGGATTTTTTTGTTCAAATTGAGGATTCCTGAAAAAATACTCGAAAAAAGGATCTTCAGATATCGCCATTTTGGCTCCTGGTAGTTTGGTCTTTATGTGAACAACAGCATTGACAGACATTGCTGCCGCTGCGGTAAAATCGTTATTTAATCTATTCGAGTTGTTCTCATAAGAAGAGAAAAGATTTTTTTTCGAATTTTCATTCTCTGACATGTTTGCTTTATTTGTTGCATAACAGGTTTCTGTTGAAACTGTTAAACTTAATGCTGCAATTAAAATGTAAAAGCCTAGCATTTTCATTTTTTTTGATTTGTCCATTTTTTTGTTTGTATTTAGGTTAAACGATAACGTTTTATATCATAATTTAAAAATCAAAAAATATGCCAATAACAGCCTGTCTATTATTGGTTTGAATAATTTTAACGGTCTATTCTGACGATTACAAAAAAATTAACACGTTTTTTATAAAAGATATTGTTTTTAATTTTTTTCCTACTATTTAGTACTTCTATTATTCAATAATCTAAATGCTATAAGTATATTTATGGTATTTGGACAGGTTCTTGTTTTGCTATTAGGAATTCCTTGTCAGGGTAGAGTCGGAATTCCATTAGATGGCGGGTTATTATTGAGAGTTATAGCAGGGTCGGGTACTCTTGTTGCTTTCTTCAAGAAAGGTAAAAAAGGATAATAATCTTTTTGATAAGGAGGAGTAAAGAATCCTCAGGCTTTTACGTTTGAGGATTTCTTTTGTCTGTGTATTTAGGGAAAATACTTTAGTTAAGTTTTTTGTTAAGTATAACAATTTTACTACTTTTGCACGTGATTCTCTGAAATATGATTTTTTTTATCAATAATAAATAATACTAAAAAATAAAAATTATGTGGTTAATTGACTCTTCAATTGGGAGAAAGCTGATTATGAGCATTACAGGCATCTGTTTGGTGCTGTTTTTGACGTTTCATGGTGTAATGAATCTTGTTTTAATCTTTTCACCGGAAGGATACAATATGATTTGTGGCTTTTTAGGTGCTAATTGGTATGCTCTTGTTGCTACTTTGGTATTGGCTGCCGGTTTTATCATACATATTTTGTATGCGTTTTACCTTACTCTTCAAAATTTACGGGCACGTGGTAAAGAACGTTATGCTGTAACAGAAAGACAAGAAGGCGTAGAATGGTCATCAAAAAATATGTTGGTGTTAGGGCTTATTATCATAGGTTTTCTTGGATTGCACTTGTATAACTTTTGGTTTAAAATGCAATTTGCAGAATTAACAGGTCTTCATACCGGAGCATATGATCCAAAGAATGGTGCTGCTTATGTAACGGAGTTATTTGCTAATCCAATTTATTGCATTGTCTATCTTGTATGGTTGGGAGCTTTGTGGTTCCACCTTACCCACGGTGTATGGAGTGCACTACAGTCTCTTGGACTTAACAATAAAATATGGTTGACACGTGTAAAAGCAATTGCTAATGTTGTATCAACTCTTGTTGTTTTATTATTCGTTGCTGTGGTAGTTTTCTGTTTTGTATCGTCCTTAATTTAATTCGTAACTCGTAACTATAACAAATATGGCTAAAAAAGAAAATATTGTCGAAACCGCCAAAGAAATTAAAGACATAATTGTGGACGCGGTTACGGATCAAGAAACCGTAGAGGCTGCAAAAATTATTAAAGATGCAACCAAAGAAGCATTGGGAAAGGTTGTGGATACCATACAGCAAGCTTCAGTGTCTTCCACTAGGATCGATGCAAAAATTCCGGAAGGACCTCTTGCTCAAAAGTGGAGTAATTATAAAGACCATCAGAAATTGGTAAATCCATCGAACAAACGTCGTTTGGATATCATCGTTGTTGGTACCGGATTGGCGGGAGCTTCTGCTGCTGCTTCTCTTGCTGAATTGGGATTTAATGTGCTAAATTTCTGTATTCAGGATTCTCCTCGTCGTGCACATTCTATTGCTGCACAAGGGGGTATCAATGCTGCAAAAAATTATCAAAATGATGGAGACTCTGTTTACCGTCTTTTCTACGATACTATTAAAGGGGGAGACTATCGTGCTCGTGAAGCCAATGTGTACCGCTTGGCAGAAGTCTCAAATAATATTATTGATCAATGTGTAGCTCAAGGAGTCCCTTTTGCTCGTGAATACGGTGGCTTGTTAGATAACCGTTCTTTTGGGGGAGCCCAAGTTTCACGAACCTTTTACGCAAAAGGTCAAACTGGTCAACAATTGTTGCTTGGTGCATATTCTGCATTGAGTCGTCAAATAGGTAAAGGGGCTGTGAAATTATTTCCACGTCACGAAATGTTGGATGTCGTTGTAATTGATGGGCGTGCTCGTGGTATCATTGCTCGTAATTTGACAACCGGTAAAATCGAACGTTATTTTGCTCATGCAGTTGTTGTAGGTTCCGGCGGCTATGGAAATACGTTTTTCCTTTCTACTAATGCAATGGCCTCAAATGGTTCTGCTGCTATGCAGATGTACCGTAAGGGAGCATATTTTGCAAACCCTGCCTATGCTCAAATTCACCCCACTTGTATTCCTGTTCATGGAGAATTTCAATCAAAATTAACTTTGATGTCTGAATCACTTCGTAATGATGGTCGTATTTGGACTCCAAAGAAAAAAGAAGATGCTGAGGCAATTCGTGTGGGAAAATTGAAACCTACCGATTTGAAGGAAGAGGATCGTGATTACTATTTGGAACGTCGTTACCCTGCTTTTGGTAACTTAGTTCCTCGTGATGTGGCTTCTCGTGCCGCCAAAGAACGTTGTGATGCAGGTTATGGTGTCGGGACTACCGGTTTGGCTGTCTACCTTGATTTTTCTGATGCAATTAATCGTTTAGGAGAAAATGTAGTTCGTGCTCGTTATGGTAACCTTTTCCAGATGTATGAAAAAATTGTTGATGAAAATCCCTATAAGACTCCTATGATGATTTACCCTGCTATTCACTACACAATGGGTGGTATTTGGGTTGATTATGAATTGCAAACATCCGTTAAGGGATTGTTTTGTATTGGAGAAGCAAATTTCTCTGACCATGGAGCTAACCGTTTGGGAGCTTCTGCTTTGATGCAAGGGTTGGCAGATGGATATTTTGTATTGCCTTATACTATTCAGAATTATTTAGCAGACCAAATCCAAGTGCCTCGTATGAGTACTGAGTTGCCTGAGTTTGCTGAAGCTGAAAAAGCTGTTGAGGATAAAGTTAAAAAAATAATGAGTATTCAGGGTAAATGTTCTGTAGATAGTATCCATCGTGAACTTGGACTAATAATGTGGGATTTTGTCGGCATGGGCAGAAATAAAGCAGGTTTGGAAAAAGCTTTAGCTAAAATTAAAGAGGTCAGAAAAGAATTTTGGAGTAATGTTTATGTTCCAGGAAAAGCAGATGGTTTGAATGTTGAATTGGAGAAGGCTATTCGTTTGGCTGATTTTATTGAGATAGGTGAATTGATGGCTCGCGATGCTTTAAATCGTGAAGAATCTTGTGGAGGTCACTTCCGTGAGGAATACCAAACTCCTGATGGTGAGGCTTTGCGTAATGATGATAAATTTTCATATGCGGCTTGTTGGAAGTACATGGGAGAAGGACAGGAGCCCTGTATGTTGAAAGAATATCTTGAATACGAGTTTGTTAAACGTCAACAAAGAAATTATAAAGCTTGATAATAACTGTAGTATGGAAAAAACAATAAATATAACGCTAAAAGTATGGCGTCAAGCAGGTCCAAAAGAAAAAGGGAGTTTTGAGACCTATGCATTAAAAAACATATCTACTGATAGTTCTTTCCTCGAAATGATGGATATTTTGAATGAACAACTTATCAGTGAACGCAAAGAGCCTATAGTATTTGATCATGATTGTAGGGAGGGAATTTGTGGTATGTGCTCGCTCTATATCAACGGACACCCTCATGGACCTGACGGAGAAATTACTACTTGTCAATTGCATATGAGAAAATTCAAAGACGGTGAAACGATAACTGTTGAACCGTGGAGATCCGCTGCATTTCCCGTTATCAAAGACCTTATGGTAAATAGAGGTGCTTATGATCAAATTATACAGGCAGGAGGTTTTGTTTCTGTAAATACGGGTGGTGTACCTGATGGGAATGCGATTCCTATTCCAAAACCAAAAGCTGATGAAGCAATGGATGCGGCTTCTTGTATTGGCTGTGGAGCTTGTGCGGCTGCTTGTAAGAATGGTTCAGCAATGCTTTTTGTGGCAGCGAAGGTTAGTCAATTGGCACTATTGCCTCAGGGGCAAGTAGAACGTGCTGCTCGTGCAAAAGCAATGGTTGCAAAAATGGATGAACTAGGATTCGGTAACTGCACAAATACGGGTGCTTGTGCCGCAGAATGTCCTAAGAATGTATCTATTAGCCATATTGCCCGTCTGAATAGAGAATTCTTATCAGCTAAGTTCAAAGACTAAATAAAATAGTAAACATAAAAAATGAAGGGCATTTCGATTTTTGAAATGCCCTTCATTTTTTATGTTAGCATTAATTCTTCATCATTTCTTTGGTTAAATTGCCAACCCAAGAACGTGGTATAAAACTTAAAAAGAAAGCATTTGCTTTGTTCCTAAATCCGTGGATACTTAGTGCTTTTCTTTTCATCAATCTTTTGTAACCATATTCTGCTACTTCTTTGGCAGTAGCAACGGCTAAAATTTTTGAGTGCAATAGAGTCCTTTCGGAGTGTGCCGTTTCATGAAATTTACTATCCGTTACACCTGGACACAAGGTCGTTATACTTACGTTAGTCCCTTTTAGTTCTTTATTTACAGCTTCTGAAAGACTCATTACGAAAGCTTTAGATGCAGCATATCCTGCCATAAATGGAATAGGTTGAAAGGATGCTGTGGAAGCTACATTCATTATTCTGCCAAATTTTTTTGCTTTCATGTCAAGAGCAAAGCTATGAGTAAAATAGGCTAAGGTTATCATGTTCAGCTGGAACATATTAAGTTGTTTTTCCCATTCAGAATCAACAAAATCTGCATTAACCCCAAATCCGGCGTTATTAATGACATATTCTACGGTAATATTTTTTGCTTTTAAATCGTTATAAATAAATTTGGCATTTTCTAATATTGTCAGGTCTTTAGCATAGTAAGTTGCCTGGATACCTTTGGCGGTAAATGTTTCGACCATTTGTCGTAATTTTGATTCGTTACGAGCCACCAAAATTAGTTCAAATTTGTTTTGGGCAAATATTTTTGCAAGTTCGTATCCGATTCCTTCGGTAGCTCCTGTAATAAAAGCTGTTTTCTTTTGTGTGTGAATTTTAATTATTTCTACAAATATACCTTTTGTTTTTGTAAATAAAAATAGCATCATCGGTCAATAAAAAAACATAAAAATACTCGTATATTTGTGTTCACTTACAGCTATAAAAATGATAGACCAATCCACCATAGACAGAATAATAAACACGGCTCAAATAGTTGATGTGGTGGAAGATTTCGTTTCATTACGGAAACGTGGCGTAAATTTTATAGGATTGTGTCCTTTTCACGATGAAAAAACGCCATCATTTACGGTTTCTCCTGCGAAAAATATTTGTAAATGTTTTGGCTGTGGAAAAGGAGGTTCTCCTGTTAACTTTATTATGGAGCATGAACACATGTCTTTTCATGATGCACTTCGATATTTAGCTAAAAAATATAACATTGAAATAGTTGAAAAAGAAGTCTCGCAGGAAGAATTGCAAAAGCGAAATGATAGAGATAGTATGTTTATCCTTAATGGTTTTGCACAAAATTATTTTAGTGAGATTCTTTGGAAAGATGATGAGGGAAGAAGTGTTGGAATGTCGTATTTCAAGGAACGGGGTTTTCAGGATGACATTATTCGGAAATTTGGACTTGGCTATAGCCTCGAAAAATACAATGCTTTAGCAGATACGGCTCAATCCAAGGGTTATAAAAAGGAATTTTTACTAAAGACAGGTTTGTGTGCTGAACGTGGTGACGGAAAAATAGCAGATAGGTTCAGAGGACGAGTGATGTTTCCTGTTCACTCTATTTCCGGAAAAATAGTAGCTTTTGGTGGAAGAATTTTAAAAACTGACGAAAAGACAGCTAAGTATGTTAACTCTCCTGAATCCGAAATTTATCATAAAAGTAATGAGTTGTATGGTATTTATTTTGCCAAACAAAGTATTGTAAAAAATGATTGTTGTTTTTTGGTGGAAGGGTATACTGATGTTTTATCAATGTTTCAAGCCGGCATCGAAAATGTTGTGGCTTCATCCGGAACAGCCTTGACACCCCCACAAATTCGATTGATTCATCGTTTCACATCCAATATTACTGTTTTGTATGATGGAGATGCAGCAGGAATAAAAGCGTCTATTAGGGGGATTGATTTGTTGTTGGAAGAAGGTATAAATGTCAAAGTAGTTTTACTCCCCAATGGAGAAGATCCTGACTCTTTTGCTAAACAACAAAATGCAGTTGACTTTATAGAGTATATCAATAAACATCAAACGGATTTTATTCATTTTAAGTCACAATTATTACTCGAAGAAGCGGGCAAGGATGTGGCTAAAAAAGCGCATTTAATTACGGATATCGTGCAAAGTATTGCGATTATTCCCGATAATATTATGCGTTCTGTCTATATAAAAGAATGTGCCAAAAGATTTGAAATAGGAGAGGATGTCCTAATTGCCGAAGTAAATAAAATACGGAGAACATCCTCCTTAAAAAAAGAGTTAAAAACACAAACAAGTGATTATCAAGAATATTCAAATAGTCAAGTTTCTTACGAAGCTCCGAAAACGGAATCGGCAGTTTTAGCTAAAGAAGAGAAACCTTTTGCCTATTTACAAGAACAAAATATACTTCGTTGCATTATTCGGTATGGAAAACAGACCCTTCAGATTCAAGATGAGAATGGGAGTCCGATTACGATGTCTGTTTTTGATTTTATTGCTAATGATATGGTAGCGGATAATGTTTCTTTGGAATATCCTTTGCATAAAAAAATAATTGAAGAAATAAAAGTCATTATAAGTGATGAAAATAATGATATGGAACATTATTTCTTAAATCATCCCGATTCTGAAATTCGTAAATATGTTTTTGACATCACTACTGAAAAATACACATTGAGTAGTATTCATAAAAAATATAAACAGTTTGAAAATGAGGGAGATAGATTGGAAATCCTTATTCCGAAGATTTTAGTGGAATATAAAGACAAGGTAATAACACATTATTATGACGAACTCACTAAAAAGATAAAAGATGCCCAAAATGAGGGCGATGAGGAAACTATAACAAAATTATTAAAGCAACAGACCGAATTGAACCAAATTCGCCAAATTTTGGCAAAACACTCTGGCGAAAGGACCGTTTTAAAAATATAATATATCATGAAATTTACCATGTCAGATTTATTGAAAGAAGATATTTGGAGGAACTTTTATAAACTTAGCCAAATACCTCGTCCATCGGGATGTATGCAGGAAGTTGCCGATTTTATAGAGGATTTTGGTAAAAATTTAGGACTTGAAACCCTGCGAGACAAAGCAAACAATATAATCATAAGAAAACCTGCTACACTAGGATATGAAAATTGCAAAACAATTATTTTGCAAAGTCACATGGATATGGTGCCTCAAAAAAATGAAGGGACAGTTCACGATTTTACCAAAGACCCTATTCCTTTACTAATACAAGAAAATTGGCTTACAGCTGATGGAACAACTCTTGGTGCCGATAATGGCATTGGGGTGGCTGCTATATTGAGCGTTTTAGAGCAAAAAAGCTTACCACACGGCAATATTGAAGCATTGTTCACTGTTGATGAAGAAAATGGTATGAATGGTGCTTTCGCCTTGGCTGATGATGTTTTGCAAGGTGATATTTTGCTCAATTTGGATTCTGAGGATGAACATGAATTGATTGTAGGATGTTGTGGTGCCGTAAAGGTTGAATGTAATTTTGCTTTTGTAAAAGAACCTATACCAATAGG
>Ga0116175_1002045_pt1 | contig 12500 bp, 8 predicted proteins | sample AD_UKC125_MetaG_FD_89802 | JGI IMG/M metagenome (GOLD analysis project Ga0116175, IMG submission 89802) | Active sludge microbial communities of municipal wastewater-treating anaerobic digesters from USA - AD_UKC125_MetaG | ecosystem: Engineered > Bioreactor > Anaerobic > Digestate | place: USA... | reverse complement strand
GTGCAGCATGCGCCGACCGCCGTGGCCGACGGCTTCTGCGCCTCACGCCTGGCGGATGGCGGTCACCGCAACTACGGCACCCTGCCGCGCGGCGTGGACTGCGCCGCCATCATCCGGCGGGCGACCCCGCGCGCCTGAAGGCGAAGGCCGTCGATCGCGTAAAATTACGGCACTCTTCACCCCGCCACGCCAGGTGGTGCAACGGCATCCCTACGGATGCCGTTGTTCATTCAGAAACACAGTACCCATGAGCGACTCCGTCCAACAGCCCGGCCTGTCATCCCTGTCCAAATCGTTCGAGCCCGCCGCGCTTGAAGCCCACTGGGGCCCTGAATGGGAGCAGCGCGGCTACGGCGTGGCCGGCTTTCGGGGTAGCCACGCACCCAAGGACGGCGCGCCCTCGTTTGCCATCCAGCTGCCGCCGCCCAACGTGACCGGCACGCTGCACATGGGCCATGCCTTCAACCAGACCATCATGGACAGCCTGACGCGCTACCACCGCATGGCCGGCTTCAACACCGCGTGGATTCCTGGCACCGACCACGCGGGCATCGCCACACAGATCGTGGTGGAGCGCCAATTGCAGGCCCAGGGCATCAACCGGCACGACATGGGTCCGACACCGGCGGAAGCCCGCAAGAACTTCGTCGCCAAGGTGTGGGAGTGGAAAGAGAAAAGCGGCAACACCATCACCACGCAGATGCGCCGCATGGGCGACTCCGTGGACTGGAGCCGCGAGTACTTCACCATGGACCCGAAACTGTCCAAGACGGTGACGGAAACCTTCGTGCAGCTCTACGAGCAGGGCCTGATCTACCGCGGCAAACGCCTGGTGAACTGGGACCCGGTCCTGCAAAGCGCGGTGAGCGACCTCGAAGTCGAAAGTGAAGAAGAAGACGGTTTCCTTTGGCACATCGCCTACCCGCTGGCCGATGGTTCGGGCGCGTTGACCGTGGCCACCACCCGGCCCGAGACCATGCTGGGCGACGTGGCCGTGATGGTGCACCCGGAAGACGAACGCTACACGCACCTGATCGGCCAGATGGTGAAACTGCCGTTGTGCGACCGCGAGATCCCGGTGATTGCCGACGACTACGTGGACAAGGCCTTCGGCACCGGCGTGGTCAAGGTCACGCCCGCGCACGACCCCAACGACTACGCCGTCGGCCAGCGCCACAAGCTGCCGATGATCTGCGTGCTGACGCTGGACGCCAAGATCAACAGCGAAGCCCCCGCCGCCTACCAGGGGCTGGACCGTTTCGTGGCGCGCAAGAAGGTGGTGGCCGATCTGGAGGCACTGGGCGTGCTGGTCGAGGTGAAGAAGCACAAGCTGATGGTGCCGCGTTGCGCCCGCACCAGCCAGGTGATCGAGCCGATGCTGACCGACCAGTGGTTCGTCGCCATGACCCAGGTCAGCGACACGGACCCGACGGGCAAGAGCATCACCCAGAAGGCCATCGACGCGGTGAAGTCCGGCGAAGTCAAGTTTGTGCCCGAGAACTGGGTCAACACCTACGACCAGTGGATGAACAACATCCAGGACTGGTGCATCAGCCGCCAGCTCTGGTGGGGCCATCAAATTCCAGCTTGGTATGACACAGAGGGAGGCTTCTACGTCGCTCGCTCGGAAGAAGAAGCACTTCAGAAGTTGGAGTTGGCCTTGGCAGATGTCGAAGACGAAGCCCTCAAGCAGCGAGTCAGAGCAGCTGGTCTCAAACGCGACGAGGACGTGCTGGACACCTGGTATTCGTCGGCGCTGGTGCCGTTCTCCACCATGGGTTGGCCTGAAAAGACGCAGGACTACGACCTCTACCTGCCCAGCACGGTGCTGGTGACGGGCTACGACATCATCTTTTTCTGGGTCGCCCGGATGATCATGATGACCACGCACTTCACCGGTCGCGTGCCGTTCAAACACGTGTACATCCACGGCCTGGTGCGCGACGCACAGGGCAAGAAGATGAGCAAGTCCGAGGGCAACGTGCTCGACCCGGTGGACCTGATCGACGGCATTTCGCTGGAACCGCTGTTGGCCAAGCGCTCCGAAGGCCTGCGCAAGCCCGAGACCGCACCGCAGGTACGCAAGAACACCGAAAAGGAGTTCCCCGAGGGCATTCCGGCCTATGGCGCGGACGCACTGCGCTTCACTTTTGCGGCGCTGGCCTCGCTGGGACGCAGCATCAACTTCGACAGCAAGCGCTGCGAGGGCTACCGCAACTTCTGCAACAAGCTGTGGAACGCCACGCGCTTCACACTGATGAACTGCGAGGGGCAGGACTGCGGCCTGAACGAGCACGGTGCCGACGCCTGCGTGCCCGGTGGTGGCTACCTCGACTTCTCTCAGGCCGACCGCTGGATCGTCTCGCAACTGCAGCGCGTGGAGGCCGAAGTGGCCAAGGGCTTTGCCGAGTACCGGCTGGACAACGTGGCCAACACGCTCTACGACTTCGTCTGGAACGAGTTCTGCGACTGGTACCTTGAGATCGCCAAGGTGCAGATCAACACCGGCAGCGCCGAGCAGCAGCGCGGCACGCGCCGCACGCTGATCCGCACGCTGGAAACCATCTTGCGCCTGGCGCACCCGATCATTCCGTTCATCACCGAAGAACTGTGGCAGAAGGTCGCGCCCGTGGCGGGTCGCGCGGGCGAGTCGGTGGCGATTGCGGCCTACCCCGTCAGCCAGCCCGAGCGCATCGACCCGGCCGCCGAGGCGCATGTCGCCAAGCTGAAGGCGCTGGTGGACGCCTGCCGCAACCTGCGCGGCGAGATGAGCGTGTCGCCCGCCACCCGGCTGCCCCTGTTCGTGGTGGGTGACCAGGCCTTCATGACGGCAGCAGCGCCGGTGCTTCAGGCGCTGGCAAAGCTCAAGGAGGTAACGGTGTTTGCCGACGAGGCCGCCTGGGCCACTGCCGCGCAGGCCGCACCTGTGGCGATGGTGGGTGAAGCCCGCCTGTGTCTGTTCATGGAAGTGGACGTGGCTGCTGAAAAGGCCCGGCTGGGCAAGGAAGCCGCGCGGCTGGAAGGCGAGATCGCCAAGGCCACCGCCAAGCTGGGCAACGAGGCCTTTGTGGCCAAGGCCAAACCGGCCGTGATCGAGCAGGAGCAGAAGCGGCTGGCCGACTTCACGGCCACGCTGGCCAAATTGCGTGAACAGCTCGTGCGGCTGGCTTGAACCCCGTGGGAAATCCCCTGAGGCCGCACTAGGCGGAGCTTATACGGGCTCCTGACCTCTGGCCGTGCCCCAACCGGCGCCATCTGAAGACATGGATCGCCCGGTCCGCAAGCAATGCTCCGGATGAAGGCGATCAGAACCCGATGCCGAGCAGCAGGCCTGCAGTCAACGCCGTGAGCAAGGTCGCAACGCCGACGAACAGTTTCATCGTCGAATGGCCACCGCGCAGGCCATAGTCATTCAACGTGGTCACGAAGCGGTGGACACCATGGAAGAGAAACAGCGAGATCACCGCCAGAAGCACCAGCTTGCCCAGCGGGTTTTGGGCAAAGGCCAGCACCCGCGGGTAGCTCAAAACGTCCTTGGACAAAAGGCCCAGCGGCACGAGCAGGCCCGTGATCAGCACCAGCACCGGCGCGACCAGCGCTGAGAGCATGCCGCCAGCACCGAATAGCAGCCAGATGATCGGTTCGTTGGAGCGCTTCATTTCCCACCTCCCAGCATGACCAGGGCCAGCACCAGCACCGACACCACAGCCGCCGCGGCCCATCCTGCGCGGGTGATGCTGGCCGGTTTGACCTGGCTGTCTGGCAAGGTACGCGGCATCACCTGGAACCAGCTGATGGTCTGATACAGGGCGGCAATGAAAATGGCCGCGTGTCCCAGCAACGCCAGCGGATGGCTCAGCGAAGCGCGCCAGGCTTCGAAAGCCGCCTCGCCTTGCGACAAGCGCCACAGGCCGAACAGAAGCACCAGCGCATAGGCGATCAGAAACACCGAGGTCAGTTCACGTCGCATGTAGCGACGCCGATGCACGCTGCGACCCCAGTCGACCGGCTGCACGCGGCGATAGGTCTTGGCGACCGCTTGGTGGCGTCCCATCACTTGCCTCCTTCGCTTGGGGCCAGCATTTTGCCCAGCCCGAAATAGTCGAGCGCGCTATTGGCCTTGTTCTGGTTGATCGCGTGCGCCGGGTCGACGGCCTTGGGGCAGACCTCGCTGCATTCACCGACGTAGGTGCAGCCCCAGACGCCATCTTCGGCATTGGCCATCTCGGCGCGCGCGGCCCAGCCTTGGTCGCGGGAATCCGCGTTGTAGCGATGCATCAGCGCGAGCGCCGCCGGACCCGCAAAGTCGGGCTTGAGACCGATCTGGGGGCAAGCCGCGTAGCACAGCAGGCAATTGATGCATTGTGCGTACGCTTGGTACTTCTGCATCTGCGCCGGGGTCTGGGGGTTGGGGCCGTCGGCCGGCGTGCGTGGGGTCTTCGGAATCAGCCAGGGCTTGACCGCTTCCAGCTTGTTCAGGAACGACGTCTGGTCAATGACCAGGTCGCGAATCACCGGGAAGTTGTCCAGTGCCTCGATGCGCACCGGGCCAGGCATGTAGTCGCGCAGGAAGGCGTGACACGCCAGCTGCGGTGTGTCGTTGATCATCATCCCGCAGCTGCCGCAGATGGCCATTCGGCACGACCAGCGGAACGTCAGGCTGCCGTCGAGGTGGTCCTTGATGTATTGCAGACCCTGCAGCACCGACATGTCGTCACGGAACGGCACCTCGTAGCTCTTCCAACTCGGCTCCTTGTCGGTCTCCGGGTTGTAGCGCATCGCCTCGATGCGGATCGTGCGAGGGGAAGTTTGAGCGGTCATCCTGAGTTTCTCCCGCCGGCGGTCGGTGCAATTATGCGCAAAGTCGTCATGTCATCACCGCCTTCTTGCCCTCGCCGCCATAGCTGCGGGTGCGAGGTTGCGACTTGGTGATGGTGACCGGAGCCAGCGAGATCGATGGCGGGCCGTCGCCGGTATAGCGTGCCAAAGAATGCTGCAGGAAATTCTCGTCGTCGCGCGTCTTGTACTCGTCCAGCCGCACATGGGCGCCGCGCGATTCCCGGCGACCCAAGGCCGAGTGGGCCATCGCCTCGGCCACCTCCAGCGTGAAGCCGAGCTCGATCGTCGACAGCCACTCGGTATTGAAGGCACGGTTGCGGTCATCGAGTTTGACGCCACGCCGATACCGGTCGCGCAACTCGGCCAGCTTGTTGCAGGCCTGTTGCATGCCATCGGCGCTGCGGTAGATGCCGACGCCTGCCTCCATCGTGTCGCCCATCTCATCGCGCAGCACGGCGACGCGCTCGCCACGGTCGTTGTCCAGCAGCGCCAGCACGCGCGCTGCCGCCGCCTCCGCCTGGCGCCGCACCGTCGCCGAACCGCTCTCGGCCACGCTCCTGGCAAACCGGGCTGCACGCTCGCCGGCCACCTTGCCGAACACGACAATTTCCGACAGGGAGTTCGATCCCAGCCGGTTTGCCCCGTGAATGCCGACGCTGGAACACTCGCCCGCCACGTACAGCCCCTGGAGCGTGGTCTCAGTGGTCCGGTTGCTGGCGATACCGCCCATCGTGTAGTGAACGGCCGGACGCACCGGGATCGGGTGGGTGACCGGGTCGACCCCCATGAAAGTCTCCGCGACCTCAACGATCAGCGGAAGCCGTTCATGAATCTTCTGCGCGCCCAGATGGCGCAGGTCCAGGTTGACAGAGCTGCCCATTGCTGTGGGGATGGTGTTGCCCTTTTGTTCTTCGTGCCAGAACGCCTGGGACAACCGGTCGCGCGGTCCGAGTTCCATCGCCTTGGCGCGTGGCCACGGGTCAAGCGGGCCCAGACCATAGTCTTGCAGGTACCGGTAGCCATCCTTGTTGGTCAGAATGCCTCCCTCACCCCGGCAGCCTTCGGTGATCAGGATGCCCGTGCCAGGCAACGCCGTGGGGTGGTACTGCACGAACTCCATGTCGCGCAGCGCAGCACCTTGGCGGAACGCCAAGCCCATGCCGTCGCCGGTGACGATGCCAGCATTGGTGTTCTGCCGGTAAGCACGCCCGGCGCCGCCGGTGGCCATCACCACCGATTTGCACTCGATGGCCACCAGCTTGCCGGTGGCAATCTCGATGGCCAGAACGCCGCGCACGCGGCCATCCTCGACCAACAGTTCGGCGACGAAGTATTCGTCGAAACGCTCGATGCGGGGGTATTGCAGCGAGGTCTGGAACAGCGTGTGCAGCATGTGAAAGCCGCTTTTGTCGGCAGCAAACCAGGTGCGCTGCACCTTCATGCCGCCGAAGAAGCGCACATTGATGCTGCCATCTTCCTTGCGGCTCCAAGGGCAGCCCCACTGCTCAAGCTGGATCATCTCCTCGGTGCAGTGCTCAATGAAATACTGCACCGCATCCTGGTCGCACAGCCAGTCGCCACCGGAGACTGTGTCGTCGAAGTGGTTGTCCAGCGAATCGTCTTCGCGAACCACACCGGCTGCGCCCCCCTCGGCGGCCACGGTATGGCTGCGCATCGGCACCACCTTGGACACGAGCGCGACGGTGACTTTCGGGTCGTCCCTGACCGCGGCGATGGCCGCCCGCAGGCCGGCACCGCCGCCGCCAATCACCACGACATCACGTTTGAGGAACTCGATCGTGGGAGCAGAGGTCATAAAGGCGATTCCCGTGCATTGCCAAACCCGGATTGGGCGTGATTTCCAGTTTACCGCCAATATCCCGCTTGATGTGCACCTTCCTGGTGCCAACCACTGCCGGATCTTCGAGTTGTTTGATGCAGCGCAGAACTGCGCGCGCCCCATCGCACCCGCCGAAGCTTCAGCCCAAGCTGGCGTGCGGGTGGATGGTCTTGCAGATTTCGATGGCGTCCGCGTCCATCTCGATGGCCAGGTCCACCTCGTCGGCCATGGCACCGGCCGGGCAACATGGTCTTCGTGGCCCAAGCCAATCCGGCCGTGACCGAGCAGGAACACTAGAGCGCCTGGCCGACTTCACCACGACCCCCGGCCAAGCTGCGCGCGCAGTTCCCGCGGCTGGGTCGATGGGTCTGTGCAGCAGTCGGGAGCACTTTTCGTGAAGAAAATGGCGATATCCCGGCGCAAAATGGTCGCATTCAGCTATCATTTTTGACACCATCCGGCCAACTTGGCTGGCCGGACCAACAAAAAGGGCGCCCGACTCGGGCGCCCTTTTTCATGAAGGATTCAACGGTCAGGCGGCCGGCGCGGCCTCCACATTGCGCAGGCGGATGTGCAGCTCGCGCAATTGTTTCTCGTCCACCGGACTCGGCGCCTGCGTCAGCAGACACTGGGCGCGCTGCGTCTTGGGGAAGGCGATCACGTCGCGGATGGACTCGGCGCCGGTCATCAGCGTGACGATGCGGTCCAGGCCGAACGCCAGACCGCCATGCGGGGGCGCGCCATATTGCAGGGCATCCAGCAGGAAACCAAACTTGAGCTGCGCCTCCTCGGGCGTGATCTTGAGGGCATCGAACACCTTCTGCTGCACGTCCGCGCGGTGGATACGGACCGAACCGCCGCCCATCTCCCAGCCATTGAGCACCATGTCGTAGCCCTTGGAGATGCATTTCTCAGGCGCCGTCACCATCCAGTCTTCATGGCCGTCCTTCGGCGCCGTGAAGGGATGGTGGGTGGCGGTGTAGCGCTGCGCTTCGTCGTCGTATTCGAACATCGGGAAGTCGACCACCCACATCGGGCGCCAGCCACCGGTGAACAGACCCTTCTCCTTGCCAAATTCGCTGTGTCCGATCTTGAGGCGCAGGGCCCCGATGGCGTCGTTCACGATCTTCGCCTTGTCAGCACCGAAGAAGATCAGGTCGCCATTCTGCGCACCGGTGCGCTCCAGCACGGCGTTGAGTGCCTTGTCGTGGATGTTCTTGACGATCGGGCTTTGCAGGCCGTCACGGCCCTTGGAGAGGTCGTTGACGCGGATGTAGGCCAGGCCCTTGGCACCGTAAATCTTGACAAACTCGGTGTAGGCGTCGATTTCGCCGCGGCTGATGCCGCCGGATTCCTGGGAGCCACCCGGCACCCGCAGGGCCACGACGCGGCCGTTCTTCATCGTGGCAGCGCCGGAGAACACCTTGAAGTCCACATCAGCCATCACGTCCGTGACTTCGGCGAATTGCAGGTTCACGCGCAGGTCGGGCTTGTCCGAGCCGTACAGGTGCATGGCTTCCTGGTAGGTCATCACCGGGAATTCGCCGAGGTCCACGCCGATGGTGTTCTTGAACACCGTCGTGATCATGCCCTGGAACAGATCCCGGATCTCTTCCTCGCCCAGGAACGAGGTCTCGATATCGATCTGCGTGAACTCGGGCTGGCGATCGGCGCGCAGGTCCTCGTCACGGAAACACTTGGTGATCTGGTAGTAACGATCAAATCCCGCCACCATCAGCAGCTGCTTGAACAGCTGGGGCGACTGCGGCAGGGCAAAGAAATGGCCGTCATGCACGCGGCTCGGCACGAGGTAGTCACGCGCGCCTTCGGGCGTGGACTTGGTCAGCATCGGCGTCTCGATGTCGATGAAACCGTTGGCATCCAGGAACTTGCGCACCTCCATGGAAACACGGTAGCGCAGCATGAGGTTGTTCTGCATGTAGGGGCGGCGCAGGTCCAGCACCCGGTGGGTCAGGCGCGTCGTTTCGGACAGGTTGTCGTCATCGAGCTGGAACGGCGGCGTGACAGAAGGGTTCAGCACCGTCAGTTCGTGGCACAGAACTTCGATCTTGCCACTCTTCAGGTTGTCATTGGTCGTGCCTTCCGGGCGCGCTCGCACCAGCCCTTTGATCTGGATACAGAACTCGTTGCGCAGGCCTTCTGCCGCCGCAAACATCTCGGCCCGATCCGGATCACAGACGATCTGTACATAGCCCTCACGGTCCCGCAGATCGACAAAGATGACCCCACCATGGTCACGGCGGCGGTTGACCCAGCCACACAGCGTGACAGTCTGGCCAATGAGGGCTTCGGTCACCAGACCGCAGTAGTGGGAACGCATGGACATAAATACTCTTTCACAAACGAACGGACAGCCCCGCAACGTGGCCGCGGACCGAACAGATCAACAACTAAGGGTGATGGGCACTGCCCGATGGCGTAGGCATGGCAGCTGGGCCGCCCGGGACAACCACCCCCATCGAAATGATGTACTTCAAGGCATCATCAACGCTCATCTTCAATTCCACCACGTCTGCCCGCGGCATCATCAGGAAGAAGCCGGAAGTAGGGTTCGGCGTTGTCGGGACGTACACGCTGACGTAGTCCTGCGACAGATAGGTGGCCACCTCGCCGCCAGGCTTGCCGGTCAGGAACGCGATGGTCCACGAACCCTGGCGGGGATACTCAATCAACAGGGCCTTCGAAAACGCGTGGCCGCTGCCCGAGAACAGCGTGTCCGCCACCTGCTTGACGCTGGTGTAGATGCTGCGGACCACGGGAATGCGGTTCATCAGCTTGTCCCACTGCCCGACCCACCACTGGCCAAACATGTTGGCCACGAAGACACCCGTGGAAAAGATGACGACCGCCACCAGGATCACGCCGAGTCCGGGCACGTTGCGCAGGCGTTCCGCCACCAGATGGATGCCCGGGATCACCGCATCGGCCGCAGCCAGCACCGCCAGGAAGATGCCGTCGAGCATGCCCACCAGCCACATCAGGATCCAGACCGTGATGCCCATGGGCAACCACACCAGCAGCCCGGTGATGAAGTATTGCTGGATTCGGCGCTTCATGGCGTAGGGGTCGGGAAGATCGACACGCCCGCGTCAATGGCAGGCGCAGGAACCGCCGCAACCGCCAGCGGCCGCGGGTGCGGCATCCGGTTTGGTGGCAGGCGCTTCGGCCGATTTGCTGCTCTCGGATGCCCCGGTACCACCCTTGAAATCTGTGGCGTACCAACCCGACCCCTTGAGCTGGAAGCCCGCCGCGGTCAGTTGCTTTCGAAAACTCGGGGCACCACAGGCCGGACAGTCGGTCAAAGGTGCGTCAGACATTTTTTGCAGGACATCCTTGGCATGTCCGCAGGACTCACATTGGTAAGCGTAAATGGGCATGGCGGTGGTTCAGATTGTGGATGCAAAGCCTTTAATTATAGGCTTCGGGTCTCTCTTCAAGACCGGGCCACTGCAAACACAACCTGTCAGCGCACCGAACCCGTGTAGTGGTGAACGTGCCCGGTGTGGTTGGAAAGCCACTGGGGGGCCAGCGACCCTGCCACCATCCCTGCCAATGCCGCCAGCAGCCCGGCAAGTTGCTGCGGAAAAGCACCCGACAGTGTCGGAACCAGAACGAACAACAGCCACGTTCCCAAACCCGCCACCACCGACCACACAGCACCTTGGGTCGTGGCACGGCTCCAGTAGAGGCCCGCAACCAGCGGCACAAATGCCCCCACCAGCGGCACCTGATACGCCCCGGAAACCATTTCATAGATCGATGTGCCCTGCAGCGAAATCGCATATGCCAGCACACAGACCGTAAACACCAGGACTGAAATGCGCATCGCCTTCAAGGTCTGTGCGTCACTCATGCCGGGACGCAGATTCCTCAGGATGTTCTCGACAAATGTGGTGCTCGGCGCCAGCAGCGTCGCCGACGCCGTGGACATGATGGCCGACAACAGGGCGCCAAAAAAAGCGACCTGGAGAACCAGCGGCATGCGCTCCATCACCAGGGTCGGCAGCACTTTCTGCGGATCGTCCTTGAGCAGCGCCTGTGCGCTCTCCGGCATCACCAGAACAGCGGAGGCCACCACAAACATCGGGATGAAGGCAAACAGCAGGTAAAGCACGCCGCCGATGACCGGCCCACGTTGTGCGATCTTCACGTTTCTTGAGGACATCACCCGTTGGAAAACGTCCTGTTGCGGAATGGACCCTAGCATCATCGTGATCGCTGCGGCAACAAAGAAGGTCCACTCCTTCAATCCCCCTTCAGGGAAAAACCGGAACTTGCCCTCCCGGGCCGCAAACTCCAAAACCTTGCCCGCACCGCCGGCCAGATCGGCGGCAAACCACGCGATCGCGATCAGTCCGGCTGCAATGACGATCATCTGCACGAAATCGGTCAATGCCACAGACCACATGCCACCGTACAGCGTATAGACCAACACCACGCCCGTGCCCACAATCATGCCCAAGGTCAGGGACATCGTGCCCTGGGTCAGCAGGTTGAATACCAGGCCAAGTGCCGTGATCTGCGCCGCTACCCAGCCCAGGTAGCTGACGATGATGATGCAAGAGCAGATCACTTCGATGGCCCGCCCGAATCGCTGGCGGTAATAGTCCCCCAGCGTGATCAGGTTCCTCTGATAAAGCCTGTATGCGAAAAACAGGCCCACCAGAACCAGGCACATCGATGCCCCGAAGGGGTCTTCCACCACCGAGCCCAGGCCACCGGTGACAAAGCGAGCGGACACACCGAGCACTGTTTCCGAGCCAAACCAGGTCGCGAAGGTGGTGGCGATCACGACGGCCAGTGGAAGACTGCGCCCTGCCACCGCGTAGTCGGCTGTGTTGTGCACGCGCGATGCAGCATACAAGCCAATGATCACCGAAATCACCAGATACAGAATGATGAAAGCCAACAGCATCGAAACGCTCCACTCCTTGATCAATACCACCGGTGTTACCGGCCCTGGTCAGACCGCCTGTGAAAGACAGCCATGCAACCCGTTCACAGCCTGACACGCAGAATGACCTGCATGGCGATCAGTCCCAAAGCAAAACCGATGCCGCCATAGATCAACCCTTGCAGCAGGCGGTTGGTGCGGCGCTGCTCGGCGATCAGCTGCTCAAGCTCCCGGCGGTGATCCGCAGGATTTTGCTTCAGGTAGTCGTGCAACAGGCGTGGCAGGTCGGGCAGGAGTTTGGCGTACCGTGGCGCCTGGTCTTTGAGCTCGTTGATCAGTTTCTGCGGACCCATCTGCTCCATCATCCAGGTCTCCAGGAAGGGCTTGGCCGTGTGCCAGAGATCCAGTTCCGGATCGAGCTGACGCCCCAGCCCCTCGACATTGAGCAGGGTCTTCTTGAGCAGAACCAGCTGCGGCTGGATCTCGACATCGAACCGCCGTGACGCCTGGAACAGGCGCATCAGCACCATGCCCAGTGAAATCTCCTTCAGCGGTCGATCGAAGTAGGGTTCGCAGACGCTGCGGATGGCCGATTCCATTTCGTCGACCCGGGTGGTGGCGGGCACCCAGCCGGATTCGATGTGCAACTCTGCCACGCGCTTGTAGTCACGCCGGAAGAAGGCGGCAAAGTTCTGCGCCAGGTACTCCTTGTCGAATTCGGTCAGGGTCCCGACGATGCCGAAATCCAGCGCGATGTAGCGCCCGAAGGTGTCGGGCGCCAGACTGATCTGGATGTTGCCCGGGTGCATGTCCGCATGGAAAAAACCGTCGCGAAAGACCTGCGTGAAGAAGATCGTGACGCCGTCGCGCGCCAGCTTGGGGATGTCCACCCCGGCCGCCCGCAGG
>Ga0116175_1002044_pt1 | contig 12508 bp, 8 predicted proteins | sample AD_UKC125_MetaG_FD_89802 | JGI IMG/M metagenome (GOLD analysis project Ga0116175, IMG submission 89802) | Active sludge microbial communities of municipal wastewater-treating anaerobic digesters from USA - AD_UKC125_MetaG | ecosystem: Engineered > Bioreactor > Anaerobic > Digestate | place: USA... | reverse complement strand
TGCAAGTATTGAAAAAGGAGAGGGATGTTACTCCTTGACGCCACCGGCTGTGGTGCCGCCAACGATATTCTTTGAAAGGATAAGGTACACAATAATTACAGGGAAAATAGAGAACGAAATCATTGCATATACCTGCCCCATATCAAACTTCAACCAATCTGCCGATCTTAACTGAGCGATCAGAACAGGAAGTGTCTTCTTGGTATCATCATGAAGAATAAGAGAAGGAACAAAATAGTTATTCCAGCTTGCCACAAATGTAAAAATTGCCTGAACTGCAATTGCCGGTTTCATAAGCGGAAGTGCTATCAAGTTAAATGTCTTGAGCTCTCCGGCTCCATCTATTCTAGCTGCCTCAATAAGTGATGGCGGAAGATTAGATGCCATGTACTGTTTCATATAGAAAAATGTTACAGGTGCAGCAATTGATGGAATGATAAGTGGAATAAAATTATTTTCCAACCCCAAAGCAGAAACCAAATTGATAAATCCAAGTGCTGTAACCTGAGTCGGTATCATCATAATTGCCAGTATAAATGTAATAATCGCTTTCTTTCCTTTAAAAGTGTACATCTGAACTGCATAAGCAGTCATTGTTGAAAAATATACACATAACAACGCAGACAGCCCTGCAACTAAAAATGAATTGAGCATACCGTTCAATATCGGTATTGTGCCTTCATACAGATTCTTAATATTTGTTATCAAATGAGTACTGGGAATAAGCGTAAATCCTCGTCCCAACTCACCGTTTGATCTAGTTGTATTTACAAAAAGAAGAACAAACCAGAAGAGACACATAATAGATATAAGTATAAGTACAATAGTAATTAATATCCTTTTTATTCTTAGGCTCGTTATGCCTTGTTTTTTATTTAATGAATGTTCACCCATAACTTCCTCCTACTTTGCTTCTTTTTTTGCAGTAAATTTAAATACGATCAAGCTTAGGATTCCTGTTATTATAAGTAGAAGAACCGAAAGTGCTCCAGCCATACCATAATTCTTACTGTAAAGATGTTTGTTGAGGTACATAATAAGTGTCATTGATGAACGCATAGGATCGCCAGATCCATTAGTCAATATCTGTGGCACATCGAACATCTGCAAACCACCGATAAGTGAAGTGATTATTACATATATAAATATAGGCTTTAGAAGTGGAAGCGTGATCTTGAAAAATATAGTTGTAGGTGAAGCGCCATCTACCTCGGCAGCTTCATACAGATCCGCAGGTATTCCCAGCATTCCTGCCAATAAAAGTATCGTTGTATTACCAAACCAAATAAGGAAGTTCATAAATGCAACCAAGCTTCTTACTGTCCAAACATTGGACATAAACTTAATAGGTTGCGCTATCATTCCCGCCTGGATAAGCATGTTGTTTATAGGTCCGCCATCTGCGAACAGTGTAAAGAACAACATTGCAAATGCAGATGCCATAATAAGGTTAGGAAGATAGATCACAGTTTTGAAGAATCTTTGTCCCTTCAATCTAAGTGAAGGATTGGCAAACCATGCTCCGAGTAAGAGCGCTAACAAGATCTGAGGTACAAACCCCATGATCCACATGATCATTGTGTTACCAAAATATTGCAGGAGATCTCCGCCCTTAAATAGAGCACTATAGTTCTGAAATCCAACGAAATTAGGTCCTACTCTTCTAAGTCCTGACATATAGTTTTCAAAAAAACTGTTATAAATAGTATTAACCAGTGGTATCAACTGGAATATCAGAAATACTACGAAGAAAGGTATAAGGAAAATATATCCCCACCTATTGTATTTCGATACGACATTTGTCTTTCCCGTTTTCATCCGGGCACCTCCCGCTTTTCTTGACTTGATAAGCTGCAATCGTAAATATTTGCATCTCGATAAAATCAAATCTTACATATAAATGGCCCGCCCGCCATTCGGTGAGCAGGCCACATTACTAGTTCTTAGTTACCGTACTGCATTAAATCTGATTATTCAGCCTTAAGGTCCGGGTATTTCTCAACAACAGCCTTATTAAAGAGTTTAATGGCATCGTCATAAGTAGCGTTTCCTTCGAAGTAGTTCTTCATAGCCTTCTGGAACTCTTCGTTACATCCCTGATCGTAGATAGAGATCTTAGACATATCAATCTTCTCTGCTCCATCAGCAAGCATCTGGTAAGGGTTCTGACCACCGAGGATCTTGTTTCCAAAGCTCTTATCTGATGCAAGAGTCTTGAGAACTGTCTTGCTATTTACACAATCAGAATCTTTCTTTGCGATTGCTGTAAGGATATCCTTATCTGTTGTCATCTTGAGAATGACATCTTTTACAAGCTTCTTGTTATCTGTTCCATTAGCTGCACAGATCCAAGTACCGCCCCAATAGAATCCCTGAGGTCCGTTTACAAATCCCCATTTGCCCTGAGCTGCAAGTGATGCAGGATCATCAGCGTGCATTGAGAAATTGATCAACCATGCAGGTCCAAAGTAACCGAATACCTTTTCACCAGTCAGGTTAGCCTGATTATCAGCACCTTTATTGTTTACAAATGCTGTTCCACCTGGATAGAAGCCCTTTGCCCAGTCATCTGACCACAGATCAGCTGTTCCTGTTTCGCCTGCATCTACAAGCTTCTTAGAATCATCTACCCATGCTTTGATATTAGGATCGATAGTTACTTTTCCGTTCTTAACCCAAGGAGCAGATACATTATTTGAATATACCCTGTATGTATCGATATCTGAGCTTGTGATCTTATAACCTGCTGCCTTCATCTTGGCTGCTGTATCATTATAAGATGCCCAATCCTTAACTGACTCCTGAACCTTTGCTGGATCATCAGTTCCAAGAACTTCCTTAGCAGCGTCTCTGTTGTAGATAAGTCCTGCTGAGCATGCCTGCCATGATGCGCCACGAATATCTCCATTTGCATCTGTTACTACATCTTTGGTATACTTGTACTGATCGGCGAGGTCAGATTTTTTAATTCCAAGATCTGAAAGCTTCATAGCTACGTTAGCGTCTGCATCAGTATATTTAAGTGCATAATCAGCTTCTACAAGGAAAATGTCGACTTTCTTGTCAGCTGAAGCGTCTGCGTTCTTTGGAAGCACCTTATCAAGGTTGTTCTGATAAGCGTTATCCTGGCTCGGGGTTACGATCCAGTTAACTGTTACATCGCCGATCTTTCCTTTTGTTGCATTGATCTTCTTGTATCCAGGATAATGGTCTGTAACTCTGTTGATAAACTCATCATTCCAAACCTCAATGTTTAGAACATTTCCTTCTTTGCTATTTTTAGCTGAATTTGATGTTCCATCTGATTTGCTTGAACTACCTGATCCACAGGCTACAAGTCCAAGAGCCATTGCTGCTGTAAGTGAAAGACCCAGCAATGATTTCATCTGCTTTCTCATGTTTTCAGTTCCTCCCTTTTTTTAAAAAGAATTTTTAAAACATTGTTTGTAGTTGCTATCCAGAAAGTACCCCCTTTTATGGTACTATTTCTGACTCATAATAATACGTAGCTGTTTAGCCATCTTGCCTATTGGGAACCATCAGAAGCATTTATATTTTTTACTGTCTGACCTCTTATCAATAGTCCCTGAACCTTTCTTGTCTCTGGTTCAAACAATTTAGGATTTTCAATGTTTTGTACTAACAGATACATTGCCGTTTTGCCTATTGCAGTAGCATCCTGCTGGTATGTGGTGAGCCTAGGTCTTAATAGTGATGCAAGCTTGATTCCGTCATAACCTGTTACGCTTATATCATCCGGAATACTTAGTCCCTCTTTTTCCAACTCTGTCAACCCTCCCAGATACGATATATCATCCGGATACATGATTGCTGTTGGTCTGTCAGGCAGTGCCATAAGTTCTCTTGTAGCTATTCCACTGGACTTAGGATCATGGAAGATTCCAAGTTTTATATATTCCTGAGGAATAATAACTCCTGCCTCATCAAGGGCTTTATAGAAACCGTTTTCACGCTTTCTGGTTACAGATGTTTCTTCACCATGGATAAAAGCTATCTTGCGATGTCCCTGACTCATCAGGTACTTCGTAAGCTCATAACCTCCAGCAACATTGTCTGACATCACACTGCTGTGACTATCATATGAATAATCAATGCTTACTAGCGGTATATCACTCTCAACCAGATCTAGAACATCTCTGTCAGTATAATTAGAGGTAACTATCAGCACTCCATCAAAATCGCGATATTTGCAATGAGCCAAATAGGAATCAGAAATATTTCTATTAATGAATGTAAGATCATATCCACTTGACTCTGCTTCCTTTTTTGCATTATTCAGAATGATCGAAAAGTACTCATGTGTCAGTCCACCTTGTTCGTCTGTATCATCCTGAAAAATAACTCCGATATTTTTGGATCTGCCATTCTTAAGCATCCTAGCTGCTGCATTAGGTCGATAATGAAGCTCTTCACATGCTTTTTGAACTCTGGCAACTGTAGCATCACTTAAGTCACCGTAGCCATTTAGAGCCTTGCTCACTGTTGCCGGTGAAACATTTAATTTTTTTGCTATATCCTTGATAGTTGCCATATTCCTCCGCCTAACTAACTACAACCAACCAATCCTATCACTAACTCAAAACTGTATTGATTTTCACTAAATCGTTTTCGCTTATCACATACTAAATCGTTTTCACAAATGTGTCAACGAAACTATTTCATAACTTTTTTGATTGTTTTTTGTGCACTTTTCATAATTTATGGGTGCAATACCAAGGTTACTCTTTACATTTATCATGTTTACCCATATAATTTCGTTGGTACATTCGAAAACGTTTTCGAAAGAAAATGAGGTGTTAATATGAAATACGGGCATTTCGATGATGAACATAAAGAATATGTCATTACTACCCCGAAAACTCCACTGCCCTGGATCAATTACCTTGGCAGCAACGACTTCTTCAGTCTAATCTCAAACACAGCCGGAGGATATTCTTTTTATAAAGATGCCAAGCTTCTCCGTCTGACTAGATACAGATACAATAATTGTCCATCAGACAATGGCGGAAGATATTATTACATCAATGATGGTGAGTCTATCTGGAATCCCGGATGGCAGCCTACCCAAACTGCATTAGATGATTATAGTGCTAGACATGGTTTGGGATATACTATTATAAAAGGACAAAAAAACAACATTTCTGCTAGCATAACAGCCTTTGTTCCCATTAACGATACTTGTGAGATCAACAGACTTGTTATTACAAATAATGGTACAGAAAATAAAGAATTAGATATTTTCAGTTTAGTAGAATTTTGTCTTTGGAATGCAGAGGATGATGCTTCCAACTTCCAGCGTAACTTCTCTACCGGAGAGGTAGAGGTAGAAGGAAGTACCATATATCATAAAACAGAGTACCGTGAGAGACGTAATCATTATGCGGTCTATTCTGTAAACTGTGATATTGATGGTTTCGATACATCAAGAGATGATTTTGTAGGTGCCTATAATGGATTTAATAATCCAACTGTAGTCAGTGAATGTAAGAGTCGAAACTCCATAGCACATGGATGGGCCCCAATAGGCAGCCATCATATCCATCTAAGCCTGGCTCCCGGAGAAGAAAAGAGTTTTATTTTTGTACTAGGCTACTGTGAAAATCCTAAGGATAAGAAATTTATAGCTCCAAATGTGATCAACAAAGCTCCTGCAGAAAGATTACTCAAAAAATATCAAACAGATGAACAGGTTGACGCTGCACTTGCTGAACTTCATCAGTACTGGGATGGTCTACTTTCTACCTATACTCTTAAGTCAAAAGACTCCAAGCTTAATCGTTTGGTCAATATATGGAACCAATATCAATGCATGGTCACTTTCAATATGAGCCGTTCTGCTTCTTATTACGAAAGCGGTTTAGGCAGAGGAATGGGATTCAGAGATTCATGTCAGGATCTCCTAGGATTCGTACATCTGATTCCGTCCCGTGCAAGAGAAAGAATCATAGATATTGCCAACACTCAGTTCGATAATGGCAGTACTTATCACCAGTATCAGCCTCTTACCAAGAGGGGAAATGCTTCTATCGGTGGTGGTTTCAATGACGATCCGCTATGGCTGATCGCCGGTACATGTGCATATATTAGAGAAACCGGTGATTATGGAATCTTAGACGAACCTTGTGCATTTGATAGTGATTTTTCCAAAGCTGTTCCACTTATGGAGCATCTAAGAAGGAGTTTTAAATACACTACTACTAACCTCGGTCCTCACAAGCTCCCTCTCATCGGAAGAGCTGATTGGAATGATTGTCTGAACTTGAACTGTTTCTCAGAAGAGCCCGGAGAAAGTTTCCAGACATTCGGTCCCAGCGAAGGTCCTGTTGCAGAATCTGTTTTTATAGCAGGAATGTATGTAAAATATGGTAATGAATATGCTGATCTATGCAGCAAAGTAGGACAAAGCGCTGAGTCAGAGGATATTCGATCTCTTATTGATAAAATGGTAGCCGCTGTGGAGACTGCCGGTTGGGACGGAGAGTGGTTTCGACGTGCCTATGACGCATATGGTAAACCTGTTGGTTCATCTGAAAACGAAGAAGGTCAGATATACATAGAACCCCAAGGAATGTGTGTAATGGCTGGAATCGGCAAGCAAAATGGCAAGGCTGAAAAAGCACTTCAAAGTGTACGAGACAGGCTCGACAGTAAGTACGGAATAGTACTATTACAGCCTGCCTATACAAAATACCATGTTGAACTAGGTGAGATATCATCATATCCGCCAGGATACAAGGAGAATGCCGGAATATTCTGTCATAACAACCCTTGGATCGCTTGCGCCGAAACCGTTTTAGGTAATGGTGATCGTGCCTTTGAAACATTTAAGAAAACATGTCCTGTATATCTGGAAGATATCGGAGAGATCCATAGAACAGAACCTTATGTATATTGTCAGATGGTAGCCGGCAAGGACGCGCCTACTTTTGGAGAAGGCAAAAACAGTTGGCTCACCGGTACTGCTGCCTGGACATTCACTTGTATCAGTCAGTACATACTTGGTATTCAGCCTGATTTTGATGGTCTTAGAATAGATCCTTGTATTCCATCTGATGTAGATGAATACAAGATCGATAGGATCTTCCGCGGCTGCACTTACCATATTACTGTGAAGAATCCCGATCATGTTCAAAAGGGTGTTTCTTCTGTTTTGATAAATGGTGATGAGGCTCATATTGGCGATCTTCCCATTAATGTGATCCCTCCTGTTTCCGGAGAAGAGCTTAATGTCGAAGTAATACTCGGATAACTATAAAAAACTGTAATAAAACTATAATAAAAAGGATGTGAAAATATAATTTTCACATCCTTTTTTGGACATTTGAACACCGCTCCACATCATGTAAAGGTATCCAATTCGTATCTGTATCTATGTGTCTGACTTAATCCAGTTTTAGTATCATAGCCAATACTCGTTTTGCTGAATTTTCAAGGTTTTTCCTATTTATCAGTCCCTCTTGGACAGCGCAGATCAATTGTTCCGGATATCCGGTTCCCATCTTGATATCATTTCCTGCCATAACCTCTTTATAATGAGTTGCATAGTTCCACCAATCTGTTGTGACCATACCATCATATCCCCATTCTCCCTTTAATATACCTGTTAGGAGATCCAGATTTTCAGATGCTCTTACACCATTTATCAGATTGTACGACGACATTACAGTCCATGGATCAGACTCTTTTACTACTATTTCAAAGGGCTTTAGATAAATTTCCCTTGCTGCTCTTTCTGATACTCTAGAATCTGAATGAAATCTATTGCTCTCTTTATTATTAAGTGCAAAGTGCTTCAAGGATACTCCGATATGATTCGACTGAACTCCCATTACCAAAGCTGATGCCTGGTTGCCTGCCAATACCGGGTCCTCTGAATAATATTCAAAATTTCTTCCGCATAGCGGGTTTCTATGTATATTGACAGCAGGTGCCAACCAAACAGCAAGATTATTTTCCTTAACCTCTTCTCCTGCCGCCACTCCAACTTTATATGCAACATCAGGATTCCATGTGCATGCCAATAGGGTAGCTGATGAAAATGCTGTTGTACATACTCCAACTTCGGGAAGTATTCTAAGTCCGGCAGGGCCATCTGCTGTCATGGCATTGGGCACGCCGTACTCCGGCAGATTCCCTATACCATAGCAATTTGCTACTCCGGTATTAGGCTGTCCTCCTAGTAATTCGGCCAATATCTCATCCGGTAATTTTGACACGAATTCATCCAGTGAGATTCTTCCTTCTGCCACATCTATAAACTTCGGTTTACCATTCTCATCCCATAATTTCTGACGTGGAACAGCTCTATATGCGGGAGCATACCCCACTGTCCCATCGATTTCTGCAGGGTACTCATTATCACGGCTATCATTTTTCGATTTTTCAGCCTGATCATATGTCTCTAATGGTTCAAAACTACCATCCGGTCTCATTCTCTTTTTAAGTTTGTTCGGCTTTAGCTTCTCGCTAAGTCTCTCCACCAGTACATTCTCATCTAGTTCCAGTGCTCCGGCCTCTATTACATCCTCAACCGAATTACCTACATAAATAAAATATTCACCTTGCTCTAGAATATATGACGACTTTGCTACCTTGCCTGCATCATCGTAGGATGCCATATATGTAACAGGATAGGATATTTCTATTCTTTCTGTTTCTCCCGGATCCAATTCTCTGGTCTTTTTATATCCGCCCAATGCCATCCGAGACTTACCCAGGATTCCCTGGGGAGCACTATAATACACCTGAATAACTTCTTTTCCCGTATGAGTCCCTATATTGGTAACATCGCAACGTACTATCACATCTCCGGTACCATCAATTCTTGTCTCCAGCTCCAGATTATCTATATCAAAATTTGTATATGACAGCCCATATCCAAAAGGATAGTTAACCTTCTCTCGAGCGCCCGGTATTGTTTCGAAATATCTATAACCTACATATATATCTTCTGTATACTCTACATAATCATCAGAAGCGTAGAATCCTTCTGTTGAGGGATAATCCTCTATACGCTTTGCAAAAGTATCTGCCAATTTTCCCGATGGATATCCCATTCCCATCAAAAGCTCAGCCTCTGCCAGCCCGCCTTCCATTCCTCCCTGCCAGGCCAAGAGGCAACTACAGATATTCTGATCATTTTTAATCCACTCTGTATCCACTACTCCGCCTACGTTCAGAACCACAACAACTTTCTCAAAAGCTTTTTTAACCTTACTTACCATTTCGGTCTCTTCGTCAGTGAGATAAAAATCTCCTCTTGGGAACAGAACATCTGCTCTTTCCTGCATCGGTGTGACCCAATCCTCTTTTCGAGAGCTTCTGCACTTTACTCCTTCTATTTTTCTATCCCAGGCCTCCCCTGAAAATCTGCTTATGGAGATAATTGCGATATCAGCATAATTCTTTGCAGTATTTAATATATCATCCGGTAACGTCGGTTCCTCGATCATGCCAGGAGCATTACCATTTGAATATTCCTTTTCTACATAATTTTTATAGAATTTCGCGGTTTCATCATAGACGTTTATCATCTCAGGATATTTTTTAAATCCATCATACAGATTAATACTATGTGACACGGTTACGTCTCCGCTTCCGCCTCCGCCTTTTACATAATCAAAGGTTCCCTTGCCGAAAAGGACCACTCTTGACCCTCTTTTCAGTGGTAATAGGTTCCCATCATTTTTTAAAAGAACCATACCTTCTTTGGCAGCATTCTTCGAAACTTCCAGATGTTCTCTGCTAGCTGTCACTCTCTCCCTGCCCTTATATAATGGAAGATTCGGTTGATAATTTACTCTGTTCCATTTTTGCATGATTTTCACCTCATAAAATACGATCTATTAATTACACTCTGTTATAAAACAATTTATCAAAATAAGGAGCAACGTGGTATTAAAATCACGATGCTCGCTTCCTGTTTCAGATTTTATTATTATTTTTTTTCATCTCTGCCTTATCATTGTATATTCTCTTATCTGCAATCTTTAGTGCAGACCTTATTGAATGAACTCCTATTTCGTTATAATAACATACGCCTACAGCTGCACTCATATTTACAAAGTGATTATAAGAATTCTCTCTTTTTAATTCCCTTTTGAATGCCATCAGAAATTTCTCTGTTTCCTCATTTAATTTGTATTCATCCGAAACTATAACAGCTGTGAATTCGTCTCCGCCGATTCGACCGATAAATCCCCATCCCTTAGATGCATTTAGCAGAACATTGGCAAATGACCTGATATATTCATCACCCTGTTCATGACCTTGCTCATCATTGACTTTTTTAAGTTCATTTAGATCAAACTCTATGACACTGTAGAAATTATTATCCCTGTCTACCTTATCAAAATAATCCTCTGTAGCCTGCCTGTTATTGATCCCCGTAAGTGCATCTGTGTATGCCAGATGTGACATCACATCGATTTTGGCCTTATTTCTCTCAGAGCGGATCGTATCATTAATATAGTCCAGGAAAAGTGAACTGGCAAATATCAGAACTGCGACCTGAAATCCCTTTACCTGATACTGCGCATCTCCGCTTTTATCTACGTACTTGGCGTAATTAAACACGATCAGTTCCCAAAATGCATATATAGTAACTACAAGAGTGCCAATAATAGAATAATAGCTGTTAGTCACTTTTCTCTTAATATCCAATAATCTCGTAGTCAATACATACGCTAACGTAAAAACATCCAATATCTGTCCTAATATAAGGAACGATGGCATATTAACGATCTGTAGTGCCTGAAGTATAAATACCACACCTATAAAGATCATATTAACAATAGCAACAGCTCGAAACAAATATCTTCTTATTGCACGTTTGTTATTGTCATTACCATCTGTGTGATAACATAGAAAAAAGAATGGAGCGGTATACACACACATGTATTCCAGATATACCTTAAACACAAGATCACTTGAAAACAATTCTGTAAGCTCCGATGTACAGAGTATCCAGAATCCTGCTGAAATCGAAAAAAGAGCCATCCATACTAGCTTCGCTATGCTGGATTGTTCCAGCGTTTTGAAAATGGCACTCATAGTACCACAAACCACAAGCACTATTCCAAATAGGACCAGAAAGAATGATATCATAAGAGTCCATATGTTTTCAGCCGCATAATCTATGTAACGGCTCTCCTGATTTACTATAAGCGGAGCCCCAATGGAAGAAAACGCTTGATTCTCTCCTACTCTCATGACAATCTTTATCATCTTGCCCTGATATCCATATGGAAGACAAACACTCAGTGTGCCACTTCCCGTGATTTTGCCCTCGTCATATCTCTTTTTACTATAAGAAAAAAACTCTCTGCCATTTATACTTGCAGAAAAGTCTGTATACCGGATATACATTATCATTGCGGCATTTTGAATCACTTCTTTAGGAAGTTTTCCAACCATTGTTATGGTATCTCCCTTTTCAGCCACCGGGAATTTGAATTTTGAAAGAGTCACATTCTTATATTCATAATTGTTGTATGTGATATTCCATCCAGAGTCTACACGCATCTTTTTTGCACTGTCACTCTTACTCTTCAATTTAGATGTGGCAATCTCTGCGAAAAAAATCGTAAATACACACATCAGAATAGCAATTGCTGCAAACAAGCCGTATTTCACTGGTTTGAACTGAATTCTTTCCTCCCCAACAATCGAATTGCCCTTGAGATATCCACTCATATAAAAAACCTCTATGTTATTTTTTAGGTTATATTTTGGGTTATAATAATTGCAAAAATCAAAACTCTATTCTTGATAAATATTGTAACATGAAAAGGTAAAAAGCATAAACTTTTTTATGCAAGTATTTATTTTTCTGTAACAAATCTTTGATTGTCGACATTAATAAATAGAAATGAACGAAAGGGGGAAGTGCGTGCAGTCCATAAACGAAATCTATCAGCAATATGCACAGACTGTATTTAAGTATCTGATGACACTAACACACAGTGTGGATATAGCAGAAGAGCTGACACAGGAAACGTTTTACCAGGCAACTAAAAGTATTGATCGCTTTGACCAGAGCTGTAAGATAACAACTTGGTTATGCGCGATTGCAAGAAATAATTTTCTAGCTTACCAGCGAAAGCATCCAGCTATGGAAGACTTAGATGCACTGGCTCAAATGGATTTTTCCGTACCCTCCGCCGAACAAGATGTATTTGTAAGCGTTAATCGAATAGAAATAATGAAAATGCTACACGATTGTCCGGAACCTTATCGTGAAATTATCTATATGCGATTGTTTGGAAATCTTTCTTTTCGTGAGATAGGAGATGTCTTTGGTAAGACCGAGAATTGGGCAAGAGTATCATTTTACCGTGGAAAAGAACGCCTTAAAAAGGAGATAGAGCAAAATGAAGAATGAATTATCATGTGAAGTGGTTCAGGACTTATTGCCATCTTATGTGGACTGTCTTACCAGCGATGTAACAAATCAGTCCATTGAAACACATATCCAGAATTGTACGAG
>Ga0116175_1002041_pt1 | contig 12510 bp, 13 predicted proteins | sample AD_UKC125_MetaG_FD_89802 | JGI IMG/M metagenome (GOLD analysis project Ga0116175, IMG submission 89802) | Active sludge microbial communities of municipal wastewater-treating anaerobic digesters from USA - AD_UKC125_MetaG | ecosystem: Engineered > Bioreactor > Anaerobic > Digestate | place: USA... | reverse complement strand
TTCGACGACTTCATCCAGTTCAAGGGCGAGCAAGGCGCCAAGGACGCCGGCAAGATGCGCGCCGAGGGCAAGGAATATGTCGTCAAGGATGGCGATGTGATGAACTTCCTGTTCAACGTCTAACCTCAACGGGCGGCCCTAACCGCCCGTTTTGCCCTATGCATCGCGGCATCGTCTATGCCAGCCTGGCCTACGTGGCCTGGGGGCTGTTCCCGCTGTATTTCCAGCTGCTCACCGCCGTGTCGCCGGTGGAGATCATTGCGCACCGCACGCTGTGGTCCTTGCTGTTCCTGCTGGGTCTGCTGGTCGTGCGGCGGCAGCTGGCCTGGGTGCGGCAGGTGGTGCGCCAGCCGCGCGTGCTGAGGGTGTTCGCGCTCTCGGCGCTGCTGCTGGCCGGCAACTGGCTGGTCTATGTCTGGGCCGTGACGAATGGCCAGGTGCTCGAGTCCAGCCTGGGCTATTTCATGCTGCCCCTGGTCAGCGTGGCGCTGGGCACGGTGTTTTTGCACGAGCGGCCCCGGCCCGGCCAGTGGCTGGCCGTGGGCATTGCCGCGGCGGGCGTGGCCTGGCTCACCTGGCAGACCGGGCGCCTGCCCTGGGCGGCGCTGGCGTTGGCGCTGAGCTTTGGCTTCTACGGCCTGCTGCGCAAGACGGCCACGCTGGGCGCGCTGGAGGGTCTGTCGCTAGAGACAGCGTTGCTGGTGCCGCTGGCGCTCGCCTATCTGGCCTGGACGGGGCAGGGCGGCCAGGCGGCCTGGACGCATGCCGGCCCCGGCTTGCTGGCCAGCCTGCTGGCCGTGGGGCCGATCACGGCCGTGCCGCTGCTGCTGTTCGCCGCCGGCGCGCGGCGCATTCCGCTGGCCACGCTGGGGCTGCTGCAGTACATCTCGCCCATGCTGCAGTTTCTGCTGGGTGTGTGGCTGCTGGGCGAGACGGCCTCGCCCGCGCGGCTGGTGGGTTTTGGTCTGATCTGGGCGGCGCTGCTGTGCTACTCGGTGGAAGGCCTGTGGTGGCAGCGCATGGCCAAGGCCACATATTGATCAAAATGGCCTGTAGCGCCCGCCAATAGGGCGCAGCAGCTATCAAATCAGGTGCGCAAGAATGGCAGGGGTACATCCGCCGGTATCGGGCACTCATAGGGCTTGCCCTGGCGGCGCTCCAGCAGCTCCGCCTGGGCCTGGGCGATGAGTTCGGGCCGGTTCACCAGTTCGATGGCCGTGGCCGTGAGCACGCGCGCGGCGCGCACCATGCCGGCATGGGCCAGGGCGGATTGGCCCTGCGACACCATCTGCCAGGAGTGCATGGGCGTGCCGAAGGCGTAGCAGGCCACCCAGGCCTGGACTGTGGGCGTGATCCAGCTCACGTCGGCCACGTCGGTGGAGCCGAACAGGATCTCGTTGACCGCCGGGTCGTAGGGTGCCACGCCCTCGAACACGGCGGGCACCTGACCGCGCAGCACGCTGGCCAGCGGCCGGCTTACCGCATCCAGGTCGTTCTTGCTCAGCGTGGCCTGGAAGCGCCCGGCCTGGCCCTGCTCGCCGGCGTCCACGGTGAGCGCGCCCTCGGCCAGCAGCTTGGCGTACAGCACCTGGTTCAGCGTGCGGTTCTGCAGCAGGTTGGAGCAGGCCTTGTCGAAGACGATGTCCACCTTGCAGTCGGTCATCAGCGCCGCGCCGCGGGCCACGTTCTGCACGCGCTCGTACAGCTCGGCGGCCTCGTGGTTCTGCGCCGCGCGTATCAGGTACAGCACCTCGGCGCGCGCCTGCACCACGTTGGGCGACAGGCCGCCCGAGTCGGTCACGGCGTAGTGCACGCGCGCGTCGGACGGCATGTGCTCGCGCAGGTAGTTCACGCCCACGTTCATCAGCTCCACCGCGTCCAGCGCGCTGCGCCCCAGGTGCGGCGAATGCGCGGCGTGCGAGGCCTTGCCGTGGAAGATGAACTTGGCCTGGATGTTGGCCAGCGTGGTCTGGCTGAACACGCTGGTGAAGCTGCCCGGGTGCCAGGTCAGGGCCACATCCACGTCGTCGAACACGCCGGCGCGCGCCATGAAGGTCTTGCCCGAGCCGCCCTCCTCGGCCGGGCAGCCGTAGTAGCGCACGCGCGCCTTTTGGCCGCTGGCCAGCAGATGCGCCTGCAGCGCGACCGCCGCAAAGTGCGCCGAGGTGCCCAGCAGGTGGTGGCCGCAGCCGTGGCCCGCCAGGCCCGGGCTGTCCACGGATGGCGTGCACACCAGGGCGCCGCTTTGCTGGTTCAGCCCCGACAGGGCGTCGTACTCGCCCAGAAAGGCGATCACCGGGCCCGAGTCGCCCCATTCGGCCATGAAGGCCGTGGGAATGCCGGCCACATCCGGCGTGACGCGAAAGCCCGAGGCGGCCAGCGCGTCCATGTGCAGCCGGGCCGATGCCGTCTCGGCATAGCGCAGCTCGGCCAGCGACCAGATCTGGTCGGCCAGCGCGGCCATGCGCGGCGTCTCGCGCGTGAAGAATTCCTGCAGTTGTTCCATGCTTGCCTCGCTCACTCGGGCTTCACGCCGATCTTCTCGAGCAGCGCCTTGTTGCGCTGCGACTCGCGCGCGATCTGGGCCGGGAACTGGCCCTGATCCATGTCGCTGGCATTGGCGCCCACGGTCTTCAGGCGCTGTTGCACCTCGGGCAGATGCGTGGCCTTGACGGCCGCCTCCTGCAGGCGCTTGACGATGGGCGCGGGCGTGTTCTTGGGCACGACGATGCCAAACCAGCTGATGCCCAGCTGGTTCAGGCCCTCATAGCCCAGCTCCTTGAAGGTGGGCACGTTGGGCAGGTCGGGCGAGCGGCCGTCGGAGGCCTGGACAAAAGGAATCAGCTTGCCGCTCTTGATGTGCGGCATGGCGGACGGCAGCTGGTCGGGCATGAGCTGCACCTGGCCGGCCAGCGCGTCGTTTAGCGCCGGGCCGGCGCCGCGGTAGGGCACGATCTGGATCTCGGTCTTCAGCGTGTCGTTGAACGAGGCCAGCAGCAGATGGCCCAGCGTGCCCAGGCCGGGCACGGCGCCGCTGATCTTGCCGGGCTCGGCCCGGGCCTTGGCGACGAAGGCGTCAAAGGTCTTCACGCCCAGGCTGGGGTGCACCATGTAGACGGCCGGTATGGTGACCAGATTCGCCACCGGCGTCAGCTTGGCCGGCAGGCCCTCGGCGCGCGTGAACAGGAAGGGGTTGATGGTCATGGTGCTCACCGTGGCCATGCCCACGGTGTAGCCGTCCGGCGCGGCCTGGGCCACGGCCTCGGTGCCGATCACGCCGCCCGCGCCGGCCTTGTTGTCCACCACGATGGCCTGGCCCAGGGTGCTGCGCAGCCCCTCGGCCACGATGCGCGCCACGATGTCGGTGGAGCCGCCGGCGGCAAAGGGCACGATGAGCTTGATGGGCTTGTTCGGGTAGCCGTCACCGCCCTGGGCCCAGGCCTGGGGCAGGGCGGCGCAGGCGGCCAGCACGGCGATGGCCACCGCCTTCAGGCCCAGGCGGCTGGTATAGGTGGTCTCTTGCGGGTTGGCTTGCAGGGTGGGCATGGTTTGTCTCCTTGAATGGGTTGTCTTGGGCGACCGCCTGGCGTTGGGCGGCGCCGCCCGGGTGTGTGGCGCCACTGTAGGCAAAAGTTGTCCGGCCGGGTTGCCGATTTTTCCCTTAGGTATAAGCAATGCCGATGGCATCATGCGCGTCGCCCTGGTAAACAACTGCATAGATAGGGAGAGTAATGAACAAACCCAATACCTTGCCGGAGAGCCGGGTGCTCTTCTCACGACTGCTGCGCCATGGCCGCCTGCGCCAGCTGCAGCTGCTGGTGACGCTGCAGCACAGCGGCTCGCTGATGAAGGCCGCGCAGCACCTGGACATGAGCCAGTCCGCGGCCACGCAGGCGCTGGCCGAGCTCGAGCGCGTGCTGGATCTGCGCCTGTTCGAGCGCCATGCGCGCGGCATGCGCGCCACGCCCGCCGGTCAGGCCCTGACAGATGCGGCGCGCGGCGTGATGAGCGAGCTGGAGGATGTTGCCGAGACGCTGGCCGCCATCCGCCTGGGTGCCAGCGCCGCACTGCGCCTGGGCTCGATTCCGGCAGCGGCGCACGTCATCCTGGGGCCGCTGCTGGCGCGCTTTTATGTCCGGCACCCGCAGGTGCATGTGGACGTGCAGGAGGGCGAGGGCGCCCGCCTGTTGCCGCTGCTCATCGCCGGCGCGCTGGATGCGGTGTTCTGCCGCCGCCCCGCGCTGTTGCCTGACAGCCATAGCTTCGCGCCGCTGCTGGCCGATGAGGCGGTGTTCATCGCCGCGCCGTCCCACCCGCTGGCCCGGGTGCGGCAGCTGCGTCTGGCGCAGCTGGCACAGGCGCGCTGGGTGCTGCCGGCCTCCAGCATTGCCGTGCGCGACATTTTCGAGCGCGTGGTGCTGGCCGAGCTGCCCCAGGCCCAGTGGTTTCCGGTCGCCACCGTCTCGCTGCCGGTGCTTGAGGGCCTGCTGTCACAGCCCGGCGCGGTGACGGTGGTGCCGCGCAGCATCTTGCCGGCGCTGCACCATGGCGGGCCATCGCCCGGCGTCTGCCTGTTGGACATGGTCTTGGCGCCAGAGGCCCTGGCGCTGGCGCCGCTGGGGATGGCGTACCGCAGCGAGGCCATGCCCGCGCTGTTGCGCGAGATGCTGGCGCTGTGGCCTGCGCCGGACGCCGTGCGGTGAGGGGTTGTCAGGGCACCAGGTACAGCAGGCCGGCCGTCATGGTCGTATAGCGCGCCAGCTTGCCTATGGCCATGTAGACCAGGCAGGGCCAGAACGGCATGCGCAGCCAGCCGGCCACGGCGCACAGCGGGTCGCCCACCACGGGCAGCCAGGACAGCAGGCAGGTTTTGGGCCCCCATTTGCGCAGCCAGACGCGCGCGCGGCGCTCGTGGCGCGTGAGCGCGCGCGGCGGTTTGGCGTTGGCGTCGATGGGCTGGCCGGCGCGCCGGCGCGGTCTGGCCGCGTCCCAGGCCTGGTGCGCGCCCAGGCCCATCCACCAGCTCACGGCACCGCCCAGGGTGTTACCGGCCGTGGCCACGAGGATGGCCGGCCAGAACAGTTCCGGGTTCAGCTTGACCAGGCCGAACACCGCCGGCTCCGAGCCCAGGGGCAGCAGCGTGGCCGAGACAAAGGCCACGACGAATACCGTGCTGAGGCCGAACTGCGGCAGCGCCAGCAGGTTCAGCAGATGTTGCATCCAGGCTTCCATAGCAGGGCTGGGAGTGTAGAGGCATGGGCGCGGCGGCCCTGCCGCCATTTCATTTGCTGAAATTTTGAGCAGGTAAAATACCGCCCCTCACCCGTGCTCCCATCCCCAACGCCTGACATGCATATCGGCCATATTCCCCTGGCGAATCGTTTGTTCGTCGCCCCCATGGCGGGGGTGACGGACAGGCCGTTTCGCCAGCTGTGCAAGCGGCTGGGCGCGGGCTATGCGGTGAGCGAGATGGTCACCTCGCGCAAGGACTTGTGGGCCAGCCTCAAGACCAGCCGGCGCGCCAACCACGAGGGCGAACCCGGCCCGATCGCCGTGCAGATTGCCGGCACCGACGCGGCCATGATGGCCGAGGCGGCGGTCTACAACGTGGAGCGCGGCGCGCAGATCATCGACATCAACATGGGCTGCCCGGCCAAGAAGGTGTGCAACAAATGGGCCGGCTCGGCGCTGATGCAGAACGAGGCGCTGGCGGTGGAGATCGCCGCGGCCGTCGTCGCCGCCTGCGCCCCGCACCAGGTGCCGGTGACGCTGAAGATGCGCACCGGCTGGTGCCAGCAGCAGAAGAACGCCGTGCAGTTGGCGCGCCAGTTCGAGGCCGTAGGCGTGCAGATGCTCACCGTGCACGGCCGCACGCGCGAGCAGGGATACAAGGGCCAGGCGGAATACGACACCATCGCCGCCGTGAAGGCCGCCGTGGCCGTGCCGGTGGTGGCCAATGGCGACATCACCAGCCCCGAGAAGGCGCGCGCGGTGCTGGCGCAGACCGGCGCCGATGCCATCATGATCGGCCGCGCGGCCCAGGGGCGGCCGTGGATCTTCCGCGAGGTGGCGCATTTCCTGGCCACGGGCGAGCAACTGGCCCCGCCGCTGGTGGCCGAGGTGCGGCGCCTGCTGCTGGAGCATCTGCAAGACCACTACGGCCTGTACGGCCAGGCCAGCGGCGTGCGCAGCGCGCGCAAGCATATCGCCTGGTATGTGCGCGACCTGCCCGGCGGCGAGGCCTTCAGGCAACAGATCAACACCATGGAGGACTGCGCGGCGCAGTGGCAGGCCGTGGCCGATTTCTTCGACGCGCTGGGCGCGCAGATGGATCGGTTGCCCCTTGCCAGCGACGACGCGGACCCGACAACGAGGGAGTCGATGCATGAGCAACCACAATATTGAGCAATGCGTGCGCGAAAGCCTGCAAAGCTACTTTCGCGACCTGGACGGCGAGACCCCCGACGGCGTGTACGACATGGTCGTGCGCCTGGTGGAGAAGCCGCTTCTGGAGGTGGTGATGAACCAGGCCGAGAACAACCAGTCCCGCGCCGCCGAATGGCTGGGGCTGAACCGCAACACCCTGCGCAAGAAGCTGCTGGATCACAAGCTGCTTTGATCCAACATACAAAAAACATAGCTGTCAGCGCTTGATGGATAAGCGCTGGAGCCGAATTTCAATCCAAAACTCTGTAAACCCCATGAACGCACTCCTCTCCGTCTCCGACAAGACCGGCATCGTCGAATTCGCCCGCGCCCTGCATGCCCTGGGCATCAGGCTGCTGTCCACCGGCGGTACCGCCCAGCTGCTGGCCAGGGAGGGCCTGCCCGTCACCGAGGTGGCCGAGGTGACGCAGTTCCCCGAGATGCTGGACGGCCGCGTCAAGACCCTGCACCCCAAGGTACACGGCGGCCTGCTGGCGCGGCGCAGCCTGCCCGCCCACATGGCGGCTTTGCAGCAGCACGGCATTGACACCATCGACCTGCTGGTGGTCAACCTCTACCCCTTCGAGGCCACCGTGGCCAAGGCCGGCTGCACGCTGGCCGACGCCATCGAGAATATCGACATCGGCGGCCCGGCCATGGTGCGCAGCGCCGCCAAGAACTGGCAGGACGTGGGCGTGGTCACCGCCGCCGACCAGTACGCCGGCGTGCTGGCCGAGCTGCAGGCCCACGGTAAGCTCAGCGACAAGCTGCGTTTTGCCCTGTCGGTGGCGGCATTCAACCGCATCGCTCAGTACGACGGCGCCATCAGCGACTACCTGTCGTCGGTGCAGTTCGAGGAAGAAAAGCTGAACGATGCCTATGTGCCCGAGCGCAGCGCCTTCCCCGGCCAGAGCAACGGCCATTTCATCAAGGTTCAGGATCTGCGCTACGGCGAGAACAGCCACCAGAGCGCCGCCTGGTACCGCGACCTGCACCCCGCGCCCGGCTCCATCGCTACGGGCGTGCAGCTGCAGGGCAAGGAACTGTCCTACAACAACATCGCCGACGCCGACGCAGCCTGGGAATGCGTGAAGAGCTTCAAGCTTCCGGCCTGCGTCATTGTCAAGCACGCCAACCCCTGCGGCGTGGCCGTGGGCACCAGCGCGCTGGAGGCCTACAGCAAGGCCTTCCAGACCGACCCCACCAGCGCCTTCGGCGGCATCATCGCGCTCAACCGCGCCGTCGATGGCGCCGCGGCGCAGAAGATTGCGCAGCAGTTCGTAGAGGTGCTGATGGCGCCCGACTTCACGCCCGAGGCGCTCGAAGTCTTCAAGGCCAAGGCCAATGTGCGCCTGATGAAGATCGCCATTCCCGCCCCCGGCGGCGCCACGGCCTGGGAGCAGGGCCGCAACGCCATGGATGCCAAGCGCATCGGCTCGGGCCTGCTGCTGCAGACGGCAGACAACCACGAGCTGCAGCTGCCCGACGTCAAGGTCGTCACCCTCAAGCAGCCGACGCAGGAGGAAATGCAGGATCTGATGTTCGCCTGGAAGGTCGCCAAGTACGTCAAGAGCAACGCCATCGTGTTCTGTAAGGGTGGCATGACCATGGGCGTGGGTGCGGGGCAGATGTCGCGCCTGGATTCGGCGCGCATTGCCAGCATCAAGGCCCAGGCGGCTGGTTTGAGCCTGCAGAACACCGTGGTGGCGAGCGACGCCTTCTTCCCCTTCCGCGACGGCCTGGACGTGGTGGTGGACGCGGGCGCGACCTGCGTGGCCCAGCCGGGCGGCTCGATGCGCGACCAGGAGGTCATAGCCGCGGCGAACGAGCGCGGCGTGGCCATGGTCTTCACCGGCGTGCGCCACTTCCGTCACTGAATTCGGTACACCCCCCTGAGCGGCTGCGCCGCTTCCCCCCGCTCTCGCATTGCGTTGCAATGCGGGCAGGGGGACGCAGCCGGCGCGGCGGGGCGGCCCTTGCGCGGCTGCCCGCGCGCTCAGCGCCCATGGCGCATGTTGCTGCCCTGCATAGCCAATAAGCAAAAAGGCCCGCAAGGGCCTTTTTTAATGAAATACGGCTGCAGCGCTTATCCATCAAGCGCAAGTAGCTATTATTTTTATAGTTTGGCAAACACCTCGCGCGCCAGTGCCACGGTGTCTTCTATGTCCTGCGCGCTGTGCGCGCTGCTCACAAAGCCGGCCTCGTACAGCGCCGGGGCGATGTACACGCCGCCGTCCAGCAGGCCGTGGAACAGCTGGTTGAATTTGGCGCCGTCGGTCTTCAGCACCTCGGGGTAGTTCTGCGGCAGCTCGGGGAGGAGGAAGAAGCCGAACATGCCGCCCTGGCTGTCGGCGCAAAACGGCACGCCGGCGGCCTTGGCGGCGCCCGCCAGCCCATCGACGAGCGAACGCGTGCGCGTGGCCAGCGCCTCGTAAAAACCGGGCTTGGCGATCTCGCGCAGCGTCGCCAGGCCGCAGGCCGTGGCCACCGGGTTGCCGCTCAAGGTGCCCGCCTGGTACACCGGGCCCAGCGGCGCCAGCTGCTCCATGATGGCGCGCGGCCCGCCAAAGGCCGCCAGCGGCATGCCGCCGCCAATCACCTTGCCCAGCACCGTGAGGTCGGGTTTGAAGCCGGGAATCTGCTGCGCATACAGGCCCTGCGCACTGCCCAGGGCCACGCGAAATCCGGTCATGACCTCGTCGATGACCAGCAGGGCGCCGTTCTGCGTGCAGAGTTCGCGTGCGCGGCGCATGAAGGCGGTGGAAGCGCGCACGAAGTTCATGTTGCCGGCAATCGGCTCCATGATCACGCAGGCGACATCCTTGCCGTGCAGCGCGAAGGCCTCTTCGAGCTGGGCCACGTCGTTGTATTCGAGCACCAGGGTGTGCTGCACCACCTCGGGCGGCACGCCGGCGCTGGTGGCATGGCCAAAGGTGGCCAGGCCCGAGCCGGCCTTGACCAGGAGTGAATCGGCGTGGCCGTGGTAGCAGCCGTTGAACTTGATGATCTTGCTGCGCCCGGTGGCGCCGCGCGCCAGGCGGATGGCGCTCATGCCGGCTTCGGTGCCCGAGCTGACCAGGCGGATCATCTCCATCGACGGCACATGGCGGATGATTTCTTCCGCCAGTTCGACCTCGCGCTCGGTGGGGGCGCCAAAACTGAAGCCTTCCAGGGCGGCCTTCTGCACGGCCTCCAGCACGGCCGGGTGGCCGTGGCCCAGGATCATCGGGCCCCAGGAGCCGATGTAGTCGATGTACTTCTTGCCGTCGGCGTCCCACATGTAGGGCCCTTGGGCGCGGGCGATGAAGCGCGGCGTGCCGCCTACGGCGCGAAAGGCGCGCACGGGCGAGTTCACGCCGCCAGGGATCAGCGCCTTGGCGCGTTCGAACAGGGTTTGGTTGTGGTCAGTGCTGTGTGTCATGGGGTGGCAGGTCAAAGCCCTCCGTACCGGCGGAGGGGGTGTCGTCATTGTCGTCCTCATCGGGCTCGGCCCAGAACATCCGGTCGGGCAGCACATGGCCCATGCCGGGCCTGAAGCCATGCTCCAGGCAGCCGTCGAGGTAGGTCAGGGCCTCGCTCGTGGCCTCGCCCAGGTCGTTGCCGCTGGCCACCAGTGCGGCCAGCGTGGCCGACAGGGTGTCGCCGGCGCCGACGAAGGTGGCCTCGAAGCGCTCGAAGCGCCCGCTGCCCAGCACGGTCTGGGCCGAGGTGAGGGTGTTCTCGATATGCTGCTCGGCCGCGGGAATGCCGGTCACCAGCAGGTAGGGCACGCCGCTGTCGGCGACCGCCATGGCCAGGTCGCGCGCCGTGGGGGCGCGCTCGCTGCTCCAGTCCGGCAGCAGCCAGCGCCACAGCGTGCTGTGGTTGCCCACCAACACCGAGGTCTGGGGCAGCAGCAACTCCAGGAAGGCGTCCTGGTATTGGTCTATCAGGTCGTCGTGCCACCAGGACAGGTCGGGCATGTAGGCGACTACCGGGATTTCGGGATAGTCGGTGGCAATCTCGGCGATGGCGCTCAGGTTCTCGGGGCTGCCGACAAAGCCCACCTTGATGGCCTGCACGGCCATGTCCTCGAGAACGGCGCGCGCCTGGTCGGCCACGGCATCGTCGTCAAAGGCGCAGTGGTCGTGGATCTCGGCGCTGTCGCGGATATAGGCACCGGTCACCACCGGTGCCGGGTGCCCGCCCACCGAGGCCACCGCCGCGATGTCGGCCGCCAGGCCGCCCGCGCCGCAGGGGTCGTTGGCATTGAAGGCCAGCACGCAGATGGCGGGCAGCACGGCATCGTCATCGGCGGGGGCTGGATTGTCTTGGGGGGTGAAAGTCATCGTGCTCATGGTCGGGTGCCAGCGTAACCGGTGGCGTGAAAACAGCATCCCGCAGTCATGACTAGATACAATCGTTGCATTCTATGTAAGTGCCCCTTAAGCTGTGACCGACCTGAAGACCTGGATGTGCGTGGTGTGCGGCTGGATCTATGACGAGGCAGAGGGTTGCCCCGAGGACGGCATAGCGCCAGGCACCCGTTGGGCGGACATCCCGGCGAGCTGGACATGCCCGGAATGTGGGGCCGGCAAGCAGGATTTCGAGATGGTCGAAATATGAGATGGCGGGCGCGGCGATGGCCGGCCTGGTGTTTTGACCGCCTAAGAGGAGCAATGGGAAATTGGCTATGACGACAAGCGATACCACTTTCAGAGTACTCGTGGTGGACGACAGCAACACCATTCGGCGCAGTGCCGAGATTTTTTTGAAGCAGGGCGGTCACGAGGTGTTGCTGGCCGACGATGGCTTCGACGCCTTGTCCAAGGTCAATGATTACCAGCCCCAGCTGATCTTCTGCGACATCCTGATGCCCAAGCTCGATGGCTACCAGACCTGCGCCATCATCAAGCGCAACGCGCGCTTTTCCGATACGCCGGTGGTCATGCTGTCCTCCAAGGACGGGGTGTTCGACAAGGCGCGCGGGCGCATGGTCGGCTGCCAGGAATACCTCACCAAACCCTTCACCAAAGACCAGCTGCTGCTGGCCGTGCAGCAATTTGCCAATGCGCAACAAGGAGTGATGTGATGGCTATCCGCAAAGTGCTGGTCGTGGACGACTCGAAGACCGAGTTGCTGTACCTGACCGACCTGCTGCAAAAAAAGGGTATGCAGGTGCGCACCGCCGAAAACGGCGAAGAGGCCTTGCGCCGCCTGGCCGAGGACAAGCCGGATCTGATCCTGATGGACGTGGTCATGCCCGGCCAGAACGGCTTCCAGCTCACGCGCTCCATCACGCGCGACCCGCTGTATGCCGATGTGCCGGTGATCATGTGCACCAGCAAGAACCAGGAAACAGACCGCGTCTGGGGCATGCGCCAGGGCGCGCGTGGCTACATCACCAAGCCGGTCGATCCTGCGGAGCTGCAGGCCAAGATCGACGCGCTGAACTGACACCATGGCCAATCGCGAAGCCCTGAAGGAGCTGCAGACCAGGCTGGCCGCGCGCCTGCAGGCCGCCAAGGCCGAGGGCGTGGCCGTCGCATCCTGGCTGGCCGTGGAGTCTGGCGCGCAGCATTTCCTGTTGCCCTTGGCGCAGTCGGGCGAGATCTTTTCCTGGACCGGCGTGCAGCCCGTCCCCTATACCCAACCGTGGTTTTTGGGTGTGGCCAATTTGCGCGGCACTCTCACCGGGGTGGTGGATCTGGCGGGCCTGTTGGGCGGCTCGCCTGCGCGCCCGGAGCAGGCGCTGTTCGAATCCAGCCTGCTGGCCTTGAACGCCGCCCTGGAGGTGAATGCCGCGCTGTTGGTGGACAGGCTGGTGGGGCTGCGCGGCGCTCAGGCGTTTGTCGCCTCCGAGCCGCCGGCCGCCGAGGCCGCCGCTTATTGGGGCAACACCTATGTCGATGCACAGGGCACGCGCTGGCAGGAGCTGAGCCTGCAGGCCTTGGCGCAGCACCCGACGTTTCTCAGCATCAGCGCATGAATTTTTGTGAGGCAGCACATGTCCGTCGTCAATCCACTGGAAAAACTGTTTTTGCGCAAGCCTGTCCAAGGCGATGCTGATTTGGGCCAGCCGGACATCATCCAGGACTCGATCTC
>Ga0116175_1002037_pt1 | contig 12528 bp, 7 predicted proteins | sample AD_UKC125_MetaG_FD_89802 | JGI IMG/M metagenome (GOLD analysis project Ga0116175, IMG submission 89802) | Active sludge microbial communities of municipal wastewater-treating anaerobic digesters from USA - AD_UKC125_MetaG | ecosystem: Engineered > Bioreactor > Anaerobic > Digestate | place: USA... | reverse complement strand
TGATACCGTCGCTCTTGCCATTGCGCTTATTAAGCGCCTGCGCAGGGATTATCCCGAGCTGCTTTGTGCGCGCTTTAAGCTTGGCAATCCGGCAGAGATCGAGGGAATGAGCGACTACGACGTATTTCTCTTAGCCGCGCGGCGACGCGGGTTTATAATGGCCGGCGGCGAGGTAAACGAGGACCGCGCCGCTGCGGTGATGCTCGACGAGTTTCGCGCCGCGAAAATCGGGCGCATCTCGCTAGAGCGCCCGCCGGAGGAGCAAGCGTAATAACCAAATAAAAACTACGGCGGACTATAGCGTCCGCCAATTTTTTGCGCAAAAAATTGCCCCTCCCCCAAACGGTGGGGGAGGGGCTTCGCGTTATCTGTTAGATAGCGCGGGAGTTGCTAGAATTATTCTTCAGTGCCGGGCTCTTCAGCGAAATTGAGGAGGACAGGACCCACAGTTACCGGGTTGCTGGTCTTACCGCTTTCTTTGTCTTTGTAGGTCATTGTAACCTTTACAATGTACTCGCCGCTGGTAAGAGGAATTTCGAGTGTTTCTCCGTCTGCTATTTCAACAACTCTCTTGAAGTCGCTGATCTCGACACACCAGCCTCCTTCCTCTGCAGGGTCTATTTTTTCGCCAGTGGCTATACCCTCAAAGAGTACTTCGCCATTTTCTACGTCATAGTAGGTAACTTCAAACGTCAGATTAGCAACAAGCTTATTTTTGCCAACTCCAATAATCCGAGGGTTATATACATGGATAACAGCCGGATTATTATCAGGAACTATGGTCGTACCAACTGTCAGCTCGTAGTCGGGTTTTTCTTCTACCTTTTTGATCTCGGTCACCAGCAGGAATCTCTTCGTGATGGAGAGATCTTTGCCAGCATAGTAAAGGACAGTGTACTCCTGATCTGCTTTCGGCTTGTCGACCTTCTTATCGGGAGCTCTCTTTGCGGGATCTCTCCAATCCAGGAGAACAATCTCCTCGCCGACAAACTCGTAGTTGCCATCTTTATCGACGACATAGTTGTCACCGACTTTTGTGACTACCGTTTTATCAAGCTCTACTTCGCTGAGTACAGTCAGGTACACAGCATTGTTCTGAACGGTCTTGGCGACCTTGTAGAACGAACCAGCTTCAAGCGTGATATCGCTGTTGATGAAGGTAGTGATATACTTCGGTACTTCGCCGGTGATGATGCTGAAGTAGGCGTTCGGATTAAGCTGGTAGGTGTAATTAGCACCGCCATAGAACTCAGCAGACTTGAGGTAGATGATGTCGTTTACAACGCCGGTTGCATATGCGGTGTAAACATTCCAGCCGTTGCTAAATTCAACTTCTTTTACTTCTTTTTTATCGTCTACTTCTACTTCTACAAAGCCATTCGGGATGTACATAAAGCCCGATTCGGCATAGACCTCTTCAGCTTCTTTCGGGATATCCACAGTTGCGCCGTTTGCGGGTACACCCTTAGCTATCTCGTAAACTATCTCGCCGTTCCCTTTGTCCTTCTTAACAACGATAACGAGCGAGCCGTCCTTATGTTTGAACGCAATGTCAGAATCGGTAACTTTGCCGTCCTTGAGCTGCTCGAAAGCAACACCGTTATAGAAGGCAAGCGTGATATCTTTCGTGATTGTATTCACTTTATTTTTGATGTTGGTAGTGATCAACCACGTGCCATCGTTCTGCTTCGAGCCGTATACAAGACGACCTTCCCAGAGACCTATAACGGGGTAGGACTTGTAGCTCGTCGCAGGGATACCGTTGATGCTCGAGATGGTGATAACCTGGGTATTGCCGGCATTGTCAATGACATATGCACGGATGTTACCGAAGGTCAGCCAGCTCGTCTGATCAAAGCCGGTGATAACAAGCGGCGAACCAGCAGCGCTCTTCTCGTCGAGAATAGCAACGATTCTGCCGTCGTTCTCCTCATCCACGATGTAGGAGACGCTCTTGTACAGCAGCGAGTATTTGACGCCGATCAGAGATTCAGCAGAAATCTCGCCAGTACCATCGTCGTTGATGGAGTAATCCTCATTGGTATTCGTTGCGCCGGGCAGCTTCGCAACGCCATATTTGAGGGTTTCGGTCGTGCCAACGCCAAGGCCGAGCCACGAAACGTTACCAAAGGTGATAGTCTTGTTGACAATATCAACAGCGGTTACATAACCACTCTTGATTTCGTCATAGACCTTCTTAACGGTAACTGTCTCGTTTACTGCATCGTGTGCCCAGAGGACATAGTAAGTGGTGTCCTTCTTGAGCTCGACATCAGTGAGGTTGATAACCTTGTCAGCGCCTCTGACGTTAGTGTACTTGCCGCCGTTAGCGCCAATGTAGAAGTAATAGTCAAGCTTGCCGTCGCCAGTATCGTCGTCCTGGACTTTCAGCTTACCAAAGACATAAGCGGTGAAGTAAGCACGATCAAATACGCCGTCATTGTTGTCATCGAATACGATGGTGTCAGCGTAAGCGCTTACGTTCTTGGTGTACTTGGCGGCATTCTTGTCGGTTGCGTAGGTAGCCGCGGTCACCTTTACGTCATGCTGATCGGGCGTAGCTGCACCCTCATAGCGAGCACCCACCGGCAGAATAGCGGGATAGAACTTCGCGGTCTCGTCCTTTACGCCCACTCTGTAGTAGTACGGGAAAGTGGTGTTGTTGGGCGAGACGATTGCATCCTCGCTGAACTTCCCATCCTCTATACCAGCAACTATGTATTCATAGTAATACAGAAGGACATTACCATCTTTGTCAAGGATGTTGTTATCATTGTCAACAACATAGTAGTATCCACCGTAGTATACCAAACGTTCGCCAAGCTTCTTAGCGCCGTCAGGCAGCTTCGTGGTATTGTACTGAATCAGCTCTTCCTTGCCAGTCTTGGTAACGTCGATGTTGAACACCGAGCTCCACTTCTGGACAAGTTCATACTCAGTACCCTCGAGCTTGCCGTCGCCGACATAGTCAGCCGAGGTGAGCTTCTTAACCGGGTTCTCGGAAACGGTTACGAGCGACTTGAGGTTGTCGAGCGTTACGACGGTGTAGGAATAACCGACGTGATCAACAGCCTTCTCTTCGTTGCCCTCGCCATAAGCGAGCTCAGCGAAGGTCGCCCAATCGAAGTGGTAAACCTTGTCGTAGTTGAAGGTGCCGTCGTCGTTGAGTTCAACGAAAGCAGCGAGCTTCGAGTTGCTCTCAACGCTTGTATCGAGGTTCTTAACCAGCGTCTTGCCCTTCGCAGCAACGAGAACAAGGACGGTGGTCTTAACAGCCGAACCGAAAGCCTTAGCGGCGATCGTGGTGCCCTCGGAATTGGTGGCGAACATCATGTTGTAAATCAGCTTCGCCATGACGCCGCGGGTTACGACGTCGTCCAGGCCCACATCCTCGATACCCTTGTCAAGACCGAGCGTGACAGCCTTGCTGTAGTAGGACCAAGGATAGCCAGCATCCATGTCGGCGCCCTTATAGCCAAGAGCGCGGACAGCCATCGTGATGGCTTCTTTGAAGGTGATGTTGTCGTTGGGCGCAAACTCTGTGGTGGATCTGCCCTTTACGATACCGTTGTTGTGGCAGTACGAGATAGCGCCGTAGTAGTCGTTCTCCGGATCAAGATCCTTGAACGGAGTGGTGTTGACCTTGCTCTGCCAATGGAGAGCATCGTCAACCTTACCAGTGGTCGCACGCGCAAAGAACAGCGCGGTCTGACGACGGGTGACAGGCTCATCGAAACCGAACGTGCCGTCGGCCTTGCCCTTAATTACGCCGAGCTGAGCGAGGACTGCGATCTCATTCTGGAAATCGGTGACGTCCTCGAACTTAGCCGACGTGACGATGGACAGGCTGGTGACGAGCATGAGCATTGTCAACGCCATCGCAAGAAATCTCTTGAGATTTCTCATGTTCGCCTCTGTCTCCTTCATAATATTTTTTCTTTTTTGGACCAAGCCTACCTTATCCCGTATCCCTTGCGGCTTGCGGCGCGCGGGCTCCACGCTAAAGCCCAACCACAAGCAGCACCGGATTTACGAAACCGAGGTAGGTTGTTCCTGCGGTATAAATAATAAACCAACTATGGAATAATTTCAAGTGGTTATCCCGATTTGTAATATAACTGTAACATTTCCCAAAAGTAGGTTCAGAACACGCCGCCTGATACGCAAAAACCGGCTTAGCTAGCCTCTTTTTTTGAGGTAGCGGATCGAGAAACTTGTAATCGAGCCGCCCCAGCCTTTGGTCGGAGTTGTGTTACGCAGCCTTATATACAGCACCTCTTTCGCGCCGACTTCAACAGCACTAATAGAGTATGATGCGGGGTTGTCGCCTTTGTCGGTCCACTTCCCAAATTTCGAGTAGTCGGCAATCACCGTCCAGCTTTGCCCGTCGAGCGAGTACTCGAGTATGTAGTTTTGAAATACATTTAAAGTTATATCGGCTTCGGGATATTTTTCAAGGTCAAACTTATAAATCAGCCTGCCGTCGAGGTCGCAAAAGCGCAAAGACGAGTTTGCGCCGGCGGTATTAAATATTAGGAAGTCTTTGTCCTCGTTCGACGAGTTGGTTTTAACGGTCAGGTACCCAAACTCATACTCTGGGTCATCCGGCACCGGGTCTTTGCCCCATTTTACAGCGATTTCAACCGGCTCGGGAGCGAGGTCTACCTGAACAAGCAGCGATGAAGTATCATTGTCCCAAATGCGATATACAGCCACTTCATTGCCGTCCCGTTTTGCGCTTACGCTCATCGGGTATATGCCTTTAGGTACAATAATGCGCGATGAACACATAGCATTCGCAGGCCCATATATAGCGAACGCCGTTTCTTCCTCCGCTTCTTTCGGCTTCCCAGTCAGCTTACCTCCGGTGTATGCGAGCCGCGGCACCGAAAGGTCCAGCGCCGAGATGTCATAAAGCAGCACGGAGTCGTCGGCAGGCACATCCACGCCGGAAAGCAGCACCGGCAGCCTGTCGCCGAATATGTCGATATATTTTCCTTCTATTTTATTCGCTTTACCGATGGAGTGCGCTGCCAAAATGTCCCCGCGGCGAACCGTTATAAGCGATGTTTCGACATAATCCAAGCATGTATATTTCTCTATAGCGTATTTTGCCAGCGCACGCATAAGGCTTGCGCCGCCTTTTTCCTGCGCGAGCGACGCCGACGGGATGCCCACCAGAATAACTTGGCCTGCGCCAGCCTGCTTTTCACAAGCTATTACCTCGCCGTTTGCCGTTATCAGCGGCAAGACATCCGCTCCATCAAAAGAGGCATAGGAATTTCGGTACTGGGTAATTTTATAGTTAAAAGCATTAACCGCATCCGATACTCCGGAGACCGAGCCGCCGCCTTCCCAGCTTAGCTTTGTATTGCTCCCTCCTGCGGTGCCAACGGTTATATCAAGCCCCAGGTGGCCGATTAGGTTTTGCAACGGCGTGCCGCCCGCATTATGCCACCATTCGGAATCCGTCTCCTCGTATTTGTCATGCCCTCCAATATAGAGCAGCACCCCGCCAGCTTTCACCCAATCGGCTATAGCTTTGTTTACATCTTCATTTTTCGGCTTTTGGCAGTCGTATGCGAGAAGAAGAAGCTTTGTATCCTCAAGGTCGCTTGGCGAGTTTATATGCTCTAGCGACTTCATCTTTACCGGGATGCCCTTTGACACGAGCGGCAAGGTCATGCCGTAGACCGAAGCGTTTGTGTTTCGGCTCCAGTTTTTATGCGTCGACTGCCACGACACCGAATCGGATATGGCAAAATAAATGCCCGGCGTGCCCGCGGTAAGCGTCACAGGCTTTCCCGCAACCTCGTCAAGCGCGTTGAATACTTGAAGCTGGATAGTTTTATAATCTCCTGCGACGCCCGCAAAGCTGCGGTTCGGCCACGGGAACAGCTGAAACCGCTGTATCTCCGGGACCATAAGCGAAGCCGTGACGGTTTGACGGTATAGCTTTCGGCAAAGGGCTTCCGAAAAGCTCAAGTTGTCAGCCATCGGGTCCGAGAGCGCAAAGAAGTCCGTCCCCTCGACCGAATCCATGTATGATGTATATTCTATATACCCGGACAAGTATGCGTCGTTAATATTCGCCCCGTCGTACGGGACGGCGTTGTAAGCAGTATCGCTCCACGTCTGCCCGATAACGCCGTCGATGCATCCCAGCGCAAGGTAGTTGTTTAGCCCAGCAACAATCGATATCGAGTTGTACGACACCGTGCTATGCGTCGCTATGTAAACTTTTGTTTCGGGCGATTTTTGCTTTACAAACTTAGAAAGCTCGGTGAGCAGCCGCTCGATAAGGTAGACTTTCAGCCTCATCGTGCGGTACATCGCGCCCGGCGAGGCGGTTTGCGGCTCCCAATCGGTGCCGTAATACTCGCGCCATTCCCTTTTGAACCCTTCGGAGTAGCCCGACGCTGCCCACATGTCGGGCTCCTCAAACACAATGGCACCCGGCTTCAGCCTGTCTATCGTCGTTCCGACAAGCTCTTTCATGTACTCTATATACCTGCGCGTCGGCACCATATAATAGTTGTCGGGCTGCGTGTGGACGATAAAACTGCCGTCGGCGCGGGTCTGCACGTCTTCGAGGTACTCGGGGTTCCGCTGCGTATACTCCGTATGGCCCCATACCAGCGCCGTCATTGCGTGAATCTCATAATTGTCGCGCTGCTCGGACCAGTTGTCAACAAAGGAGCTCATGTTGTTGTTATAAACCATAACTGCGTCCGACGGCAGCCTATATGAAGGCGAGTAAGGCGTCGCGGTTTGGAAAGTGGTCGTTATGCCGTATACTTTATATGGCTTATATTTTTGGACATACAGCCCATTTTCGTTTTTTTCGATAACTGGAATTTGATAGCTTACGAAATCCACCGCGTCGGGCAGGACATCGGTATAGGGGTTTTGGCTTACCTCTCCGCCATTTTCGGCGGCAGGCTCGGTATCTGTTGTTTCTTTTTTCGTGTCTTCCCCTTTATCTTCGCAGAAGCTGCATGACAATGCCGTCAAAGCAAAAGCGGCTAAAAGCACGGAAGCTGCCATTTTTATTACAGTTTTCATTTTCCCACCCATAAGGCGAAGCCCTCTATTTCTTGTATTTATTATATTAGCATAAAAGGCATGTGATTACAATAGTAGCTTGCTTTGAGCAGTATTATATTTTTTGTATAAAATGCTTGACAAATCGACTTTTTACATGTTATAATAAAAAGCCGCGTGATTTACGGGTCATAAAAAATGCCTTAAATATCCCGGCATTTACCCGTATCAGCGAGTCTTCGCCGCACTATGTGCGGAAAAAGGAGGTTAAAACATCGATGTTCGCGATTATCGAAACGGGCGGTAAACAGTATAAGGTCAGCGAAGGCGACCTGCTGTTTGTTGAAAAGCTTGGCGCCGAGGAAGGCAGCACTGTAACACTTGACAAAGTGCTCGCCATCTCCGACAACTCCGGCTTTAGAACCGGCAACCCCTATATCGAGGGCGTAACGGTCACTGCAAACGTTGTGAAGAACGGCCGCGGCAAAAAGCTGCATATCCTTAGATACAAGCCCAAAAAGAACCAGAAGAGAAAACTCGGACATCGCCAGCCTTACACAAAGCTGCAGATAGTTTCGATCAATGCGTAATCCCTTATCATCGGCAAGATGATTAAAGTTACGTTTTATAGACGCAACGGTGTTTATTATCGCTTCCACGAAGAGGGCCATAGCGGGCTTGCTGAGTATGGAAGCGACATCCTCTGCGCGGCAATCTCCGCGATGACGATGTTTATAATAAACACCATTGAGGTTGCCTGGGAGTCGAATGTCGAGTACGACATCGACGACGAAACCGCCGACATTACCGTCACGGCGCGCGATGCGCTACCGGAAAGCGGCGCCGACGAAAAAAAGCGATACGCGATTTCCGGGCTACTCTACGGTTATTACCTTCAGCTTCTTGACCTCACCGAAGATTATTACGATTACCTTTCGGTAAAAGAAGTCGAGGAGTGCGGCGGTGTAAGAAAACAATAACGGAGGGGAAATAAATGCTCAAGCTCAGCTTACAGTACTTCGCGCATAAAAAAGGTGTCGGCTCCACTAGAAACGGCCGCGACAGCGAGTCCAAGCGCCTCGGCGTAAAGCGCGGTGACGGCCAGTATGTGCTTGCCGGCAATATCCTTGTCCGCCAGCGCGGTACAAAAATTAGGCCGGGCATCAATGTCGGCCGCGGCGGCGACGATACCCTGTTTGCGCTTGTAAACGGTAGGGTTAAGTTCGAGCGCACGGCAAACGGCCGCACAAGGGTTTCAGTATACGCCGAATAAAAAACGTGCCTTGCCGCCCTATATGCGCATGGCACAGGACGAAATTTAACATACGCAAACAAAGCGTGCCGCTGTCCGCCTACGGGAGCGAGCCGCTTTTTTGTTTTATCAGGGGGTCTGTCCATAAGGATTGCCGAAAACATTTTAAAGTACTTATCACAGGCACGCCATGCGGCGGCAAGACCACGATGGCAAAGGCGCTTTGCTAAAAGTACGGGTTTACCACTTCTGCGACAACTGGCGCGAGGAAAATTTCAAGATTTGGCAATCGCTTATCGACCCAAAATACCAAAAGCGCGCGTACGAGCGGCAGCACGTAACCGATTGCGAGGCATGGTTTGGGCGCTCAGTCGAGGATACACTTGAGAAGATTGAAAGGCATTTCGGGCTTGTAAAATATAAACATACAAACAGCCGCCGGATATAAATCCGGCGGCTATTTTTTATGTGTGGCGCAAAGTTACCCCACAATTTTAAAAATACAATTTATACTTTTCGCAAATCTTGCCCACTTCGGAGCGTATATAATCCGCGCTGTTTTCGAAATCAAACGTAGCAAGCTTTATAAGGTGCGCGAGCGTCAACATATCCTCTTCGCCAAGCCCGCGCGATGTAACCGCAGGAGTGCCAAGGCGGATGCCGCTTGTCACAAACGGGCTCTGCGGGTCGCCGGGGATCGTGTTCTTGTTTACGGTGATATAAACCTGGTCGAGTCTATGCTCAAGCTCTTTGCCCGTAACGCCTGTCTTTCGCAAGTCTACGAGCATAAGGTGGTTGTCCGTGCCGCCCGATACGAGGTCGAACCCTTCGTTTATCAGCGCGTTTGCGAGCGCCTGGGCGTTTTTGAGGATTTGCTTTTGATACTCTTTAAACTCGGGCTTCAGCGCCTCGCCGAAGCAGACCGCTTTCGCCGCGATTATATGCATAAGCGGGCCGCCCTGCGTTCCGGGGAACACCGCTTTGTTGATCTTTTTAGCCATTTCCTCGTCGTTTGTGAGGATCATGCCGCCGCGCGGGCCGCGCAGCGTCTTATGCGTCGTGGTTGTAACCACGTCGGCATACGGGATAGGCGAAGGATGCAGGCCCGCCGCGACAAGCCCCGCGATATGCGCCATATCGACCATAAGATATGCTCCGCACTTTTTTGCAATCTCAGAAATGCGCTCGAAATCTATAATTCGCGGGTATGCGCTCGCGCCCGCAACGATCAGCTTCGGCCGCTCCGCCATAGCCAAGGCTTCGAGCTTGTCATAGTCGATGCGGTGGGTTTCCTCGTCAACGCCGTAGGGTATAAAGTTGTAATAAAGCCCCGAAATATTCACCGGGCTGCCGTGAGTCAGGTGCCCGCCGTGCGCGAGGCTCATGCCCAGCACCTTGTCACCGGGCTGCAGCAACGCCACATACACCGCGGTGTTAGCCTGCGCGCCGCTGTGGGGCTGAACGTTCGCAAAGTTTGAGCCAAACAGCTTCTTCGCGCGCTCAATAGCGATGTTCTCGACCACGTCGACGCACTCGCAGCCGCCGTAGTAGCGCTTTCCGGGATAGCCTTCGGCGTATTTGTTTGTGAGCACCGATGCTGCCGCGCTCATAACGGCTGGCGAAACAAAGTTTTCGGATGCAATAAGCTCGATATTGCGGCGCTGGCGGTCATACTCCGCGCGTATCGCCGCTCCCAACTCCGGGTCGAACTTCGAAACAAACTCCATGTTTTCAAGAACCATGCTGCATCTACCCCATTTATTTCGATTATTTTCTTTTCTATTATACCTCACGCCGCTTTTAAAAACATGTACTTTATGTTAAAATTGAGCACGCGGAAAATTTTCGTAAAAAATCTGCATATTTATAACAATTTTTTAGCTTTGCGTTCCACTACATAGACAAACGGCGCCGAGAAACGAACTAAAGGGGTATTGAATGGAAAGGTTACGTCAAATTTCCTTATGTTCTGCGACATCAAGCCAGAGCAAACCCGATAAGGCTAGACACACCGCAATTTATCTAAAAATAACCCCCGGAAGCATACCTTGCCCCGGGGGATTTTTATATTCAGTTTTATGTACTCTGCCCTGGACAGAAGGTTATACCGCCTTTACCATTGTGACGAGCGCGGTAATGTCGTCGCCCGCCTCCCCGCGCAGTTTAGCTTCGTCAACGATTCGGCGTGCCAGCGCCTCGGGATCGAAGCCTCTTTCTTCCGCCGCCTCTTGTTCCGCGGCTAACAGCTCTGTGAGCCAAACGCTTTCCGTAGGCACATCGGTGTTTGGCGTAACGCCGTCGCTGACCATAACAATTACGTCGCCGTCTTCGACGGCAAACTTTATCTCCTGCGCGTTTATCTCACGCGTGAGCCCGACCGGCATAGCTGCAGCCGAGATTGCGAACATCCTGCCGCTACGCAATAGATACGATGTCGCCGCGCCGCTCTTTATAAAGCTCGCACTTCCATCGAGCAAATCTATCTCCAGCAAATCAACGGTGGCATGACATTCGATATTCTTGCAGCGGATGAAATTGTTTAGCATCTCGAGCGTTATGCTCTTTTTGTTGCCGGCCGAGAGCATTTTTTCAAGAAATACGCAGCACAGCCTTGAAGTTATGGCGGCTTCGCGCCCGCTCCCCATGCCATCGGATATGATAGCATAATAGTAATCCTCGGGATTTTCAAAACATGTGAACGTGTCGCCACACGGCTCATCCTCATACCTCGGGCAGCTCGACGCCGCCGTAATAGCGGCGAACCGCCGCCTTGCGGTGAGCGTCATCACCGCATACTCTCCGTCAAGCTCAAACCGCGGCGTGCCAAACGCCGTCCCGCATATTCGCCCGAACGCTTCCGATAGCGTGGACGCAGAGAGCTTGATTCTTGAGAGGTCCACGCCGCCAGCTATGACGCTCAGCCTGCGTTTGCCGTAGACCGCGATGTTCGAGCAGGCGAAATCCATCTGCCTCGCCGCACGCCGCACCTTCTCGCTGCGGACCGTGTCGACGGCGTATTCTTCCCTGCTGCTTGCCGCGGCTTCGGCCAAAAGCTTTGCCGCTGCGCTATAGTCCAGCGCGAAGATTTCCGCGTTATTTACCCGAGCGGCTTCCGCTAAAAGGTCAGCATGCGCTTCGGTGACTTCGGAGCATATGGTTTTTATCTGCCAGCAGTCGCGCCCAAGTTCGGCTATAGCGGGATTTTCCTCACTGCATTTGCCTGCATAAACGGCTCGCGCGATCTTTTCTATTACCCTCTCCGGTACACCGAGCTGCAGGCAGCGGTCAAAGCTGCGGCATCTTGCGCAGCGGCTGGTAACTATATCGTCACACAGCCGGCGCACATCGTAAATTCCGGGTCGCCGTAGCCTGTCCGAAAGCGTGAAGAACACCTCGGCAAGCGACTTCATCGCCTCGGACATTGCCTCAAGCCTTTGCTCGTCGCTCTTTTGCCGGCGCAGCGCCACCATAGCCTCGCGCGTTTGCTCGTCCGGCGGCGCAATGTTTGCCGTGAATATGCTCGCACGCGGCAAGAGCCCCAGCCTCAGCCCCGCGGCATACAGCCCCGCCGCGCCGATAAGGTCGGGAACCAGCGTGCGTAGCGCGTCAAACCCGCTCACGTATACACCGTATGCGCCGCCGACTATGCAGGTAGCGGTGCACATGCCCATAACGCCGAGCCCTTGCAGCAGCCCAGCCGTAAGGCCCGCTAGCCCAAACGCCGGCGCGAGCATGGGCTTATAAACCAGCCCGCAAATAAGGCCGACTACACACGCGCGCAGCACGCCGCCTTTTTTCGCGACATAGAACACCGCAAGCCCTGCCAAAATCGCGCCGAGCGAAAACCCGATCACCGTAAACTCCCTAATCGAGTAGGTGAGTGCGGCAAGCACCGATAATAGCCCTAGCTCACGGTACGGGGCGTCGGATACAGCCCTCAGCGCGTTTTCGACCTTGCTTTTACGCTGCATTGTATCAAACGCGCCGGCAAAGAGGAACACTGCCGCAGGCGTCATCGCAAGCTCGAGCATCAGCCCAAGCAAATCGTATATTAAAAACCCGCCCGCGACCAGCCTCCAGGTGCCGCTCAACAGCGCCGCCGCAAGCCCCGTGCAAACGCGAAGGGTGAGCGGCTCTCGCATAATGGCTGCCGGTGGCGATATTGCCATCTCCAGCAGACGCGACGGCGCCTTTGCTTTCTTAGCCCTCTCACCTACCGGCTCTTTCGCGTC
>Ga0116175_1002035_pt1 | contig 12533 bp, 12 predicted proteins | sample AD_UKC125_MetaG_FD_89802 | JGI IMG/M metagenome (GOLD analysis project Ga0116175, IMG submission 89802) | Active sludge microbial communities of municipal wastewater-treating anaerobic digesters from USA - AD_UKC125_MetaG | ecosystem: Engineered > Bioreactor > Anaerobic > Digestate | place: USA... | reverse complement strand
CCACCGGCTTCATCAGATCCTTGAGTGCCCGGGCACCCGCCTTCTGCTGCGCCGCACTGGGTTCCGCCGAATCCGGGTCGGCTCCGAAAGGTGCGGTGTCACTGACGCCTACGGTCGTGGTTGTCGTCATGAGCCTTCCTGGAATCAGGGTAGCCACAGTTATTTATGAACGACGTTCACTTTAGGTCGTCGGACGACCCGGCACAAGGCCCGGACATCCACCACCGGTGGCCCCGGGACCGTCCGGTATCTATCCGCGGCGCGCGGAGCGGATATGGTGCTCAGCCGAGGGAGGCGAGGGTGCGGACGAGATGGTCGACCTCGACGGGGGTCGAGTACGGGCCGAGACCGATGGTGATCGCACCGCCGAAGTCGTTGACGCCCATCACATCGAGGGCACGGCTCGGGATGCCGGTGAGGGCACGGATGCCGTTGTCGGCCAGACGCCGGACCACCTTGTCGGCACTGATGCCGGCGACGGTGAAGCTGAGCAGCGGCACCCGGTTGGCCGATTCACCGATCACATGCACCTGGTTGAGATTTTCCAGCGTCGAGCGCAGGTAGGTCATCAGCCGGTCGAGGTATTCGCCCTGGCCGCTGATGGCGGCGGTCAGCCGGTGCCTACGTTTGCCGATGGCGTCCTCGTCGAGGTTTGCCAGATATTCCACGGATGCCACAGTGCCGGCGAGCAGTGCGCCGCTGACCCGTTCCGGTTCGAGCCGGGAGGGACCGGTGGCCCGCGGATCGAGACTGACCGACTCGAGTGAGGCGATACGGCCGGGGTCGGCGAACACCATCGCCGCCACGGGTGGGCCGCCCCACCGCTGCGCCGACACGACCATCACGTCGGCGCCCAGTTTCCGGATGTCGAGAGTGCGGAACGGTGCGGCGCTGGTGGCGTCGACGACGAACAGGGCCCGCGCGTGACCGGCACCGTCGGCGATGGGCGCCAGGTCGGTGACCACCCCGGTCACCGACGACGCCATCGCCACCGTCACCACCGACACCGGGCCGGACAACAACCGCTCGTACTGCCAGGAGGGCAGCTCGCCGGTCTCGACGGCGATCTCACCCCACCGGACATTCCAGCCACTGCGTTTGGCCAGCCGCAGCCACGGGACGATGTTCTCCTCGTCGTCGGTGCGGCTGACCACGACGTCTCCGACCGCCTTACGGGAGGCGAGCAAGGATTCACCGAGCGCCGACAGCAGCGAGAACCGTGAGTTGCCGAGCACCACTCCGGCCGGATCCCCGCCCACCAGGTCGGCGATGGCACGGCGGGCCCGATCGGTGACGTCGGCGGTCGCCCGCCCCGACGGGTACAGCGGATCGGGGGGAGCCGCGAACTGCCGGAAACCTGTCGACACGGCCGTGGACACCGAGTTGGGGATCATCATCCCCGCCTGCGGATCGAAATGGATCCAGCCGTCGCCGAGTGAGGGGAACAGTCCACGCACATACGCGACATCGAACGCCATGGCCACCACCCTAACGCCCGGCCCTGGCCGAACCCATGCAATGCCGCCCACAGCACCACCGGGAGGAAGGCGGGGGGAACGGGGCCCGCGCTCGCGGTGGCCGCATAAACTTCTGACCATGACCTCAGGAGGTATCCCCAACCCGTTCAGCAACGACCCGTCAGCGGCCGCCGGATCCGGCGACGATGAGCAGATCGTGGTCGTCAACACCGACGGCGAGGCGCAGAGCGTCGCGGAGATGGTGGAGCAGCCGGCCAAGGTGATGCGGATCGGCACGATGATCAAGCAACTGCTGGAGGAGGTGCGCGCCGCACCTCTCGACGAGGCCTCCCGCAACCGGCTGCGCGACATCCACCAGACGTCGATCCGGGAGCTGGAAGGTGGGCTGGCGCCGGAACTGCGCGAAGAGTTGGAGCGGCTGGCGCTGCCGTTCTCCGATGACGCGACGCCCTCGGATGCGGAACTGCGGATCGCGCAGGCCCAACTCGTCGGCTGGCTCGAAGGTCTGTTCCACGGGATCCAGACCGCGCTGTTCGCTCAGCAGATGGCGGCGCGGGCCCAGTTGGAGCAGATGCGCCAGGGCGCGTTGCCGCCGGGCCTGGGCGGTCCGAGCGGTACGGGCCACGGCCACGACAGCACAGGGCAGTATCTGTAGCGCCGTGCGGCGGCGCCGGGACGGCGCGGTCCGCTTGTATGCTGGGTCTCCGTGTCAGTAGTAGTCGGCGACGACGTACCCCCTGCCCCCGAGGTGTCGGATTCACGCACGCTACGGCGAGGTGTGGCCGATCTCGTCTCGGGATTGCGCAATCACGAGCTGTGGCTGCATCTGGGTTGGCAGGACATCCGGCAACGGTACCGGCGTTCGGTGCTCGGACCGCTGTGGATCACCATCGCCACGGGTGTGACCGCGGTGGCGATGGGGCTGCTGTACGGCGAGCTGTTCGATCAGGACATCAAGACGTTCCTGCCGTATGTGACGCTGGGTTTCATCTTCTGGAACTTCATCCAGATGTCGATCCTCGACGGCGCCGAGGTATTCAGCAAGAACGAGGGGTTGATCAAGCAGATCCCGGCGCCGGTGAGTGTGCACGTCTACCGGGTGGTGTGGCGGCAGCTGATCATCTTCGCCCACAATCTGGTGATCTTCGTGATCGTGCTGATCGTGTTCCCGCAGGATCCGGGGTGGGGCGCGCTGCTGGTGATTCCGGCGTTCGCGCTGTACATCCTCAACTCGGTGTGGGTGGCCATCGTGTTCGGCATCCTGTCGACCCGGTTCCGCGACATCGGCCAGTTGCTGACCACGACCGTGCAGTTGGTGTTCTTCATGACGCCGATCATCTGGTCCGCGGACAGTCTGAGCAGCACCACGCACGAGTCGTCGAGCAGGCTCAAGATCGTCGAGATCAACCCGATGTTCCACTACCTTGAGGTGGCCCGTGGTCCGTTGCTGGGTAATGACATCGAGTTCTACCACTGGGCGGTGGTGTTGGGTTGTACCGCCGTCGGCTGGCTGCTGGCCCTGTTCGTGATGCGTAACTATCGGGCCCGCGTGCCCTACTGGGTGTAGGAGAGACACGAGTTGGCAACCTCTGATGTGCGGGTGGATACCTGGAACGCGGGTGTCGATTTCCCGATTTTCGATGCCAAGACGCGGTCGATCAAGAAGTCGGTGATCGGCGCCGCGGGCGGGGTGATCGGGGCGACCGGATCGAATGTGATGGTCGTCGAGGCACTCAAGGACATCAACCTGCATCTGCGCCACGGCGACAGGGTCGGTCTGGTGGGCCACAACGGCGCCGGCAAGTCGACGCTGCTGCGGCTGCTGGCCGGTATCTACGAGCCGACGAGCGGTTCGTGCCGGGTGCGGGGCCGGGTGGCGCCCGTGTTCGACCTCGGCGTCGGCATGGACCCGGAGATCTCCGGGTACGAGAACATCCTGGTCCGCGGCATGTTCCTGGGGATGAGCCGCAAGGAGATGCTGCGCAAGGTCGACGACATCGCCGAATTCACCGAACTCGGCGACTACCTGGAAATGCCGCTGCGCACCTATTCGGCGGGTATGCGGGTGCGGGTGGCGCTGGGCGTGGTCACCAGCACCGACCCGGAGATCCTGATCCTCGACGAGGGCATCGGCAATGTCGACGCCGCGTTCATGAAGAAGTCGCGCAAACGGCTGCAGGAACTGGTGGAACGTTCGGGCATCCTGGTGTTCGCGAGCCATTCCAACGAGTTCCTGGCGCAGTTGTGCGATCGTGCGCTGTGGATCGATCACGGCCGGATCCGTCAGGAGGGCGGTATCGAGGAGGTCGTCGAGGCGTACGAGGGTCCGGAGGCGGCGGCGAATGTGCGCCGGGTGCTGGCCGACATGGACAAGGACGCCGACTCCACCGACGGCGAGGATGCCGAGTGAACGAACGTATCGTCGCGGTCGTCGTCACGCACAGGCGCGCCGGGCTGCTGGCCGAATCCCTGAAGGCCGTCGCGGCCCAGGATCGTCCGGTCGATCACCTGGTGGTGGTCGACAACGCCGACGAGGCGGTTGTCGCCGATCTTGTCGCCGGGCAGCCGATTCCGACCACCTACATCGGGTCCAAGCGCAATCTGGGCGGGGCGGGCGGTTTCGCGCTCGGCATGTTGCAGGCGCTCGCTCTGGGAGCCGACTGGGTGTGGTGTGCCGACGACGACGGGCGTCCGGACGGCCCGGCGGTCCTGTCGACGCTGCTTGCCTGCGCGCGGCGCCACGGCCTCGACGAGGTGTCACCGGTGGTCGCGCGTATCGACGACCCCGACACCCTCGCCTTCCCGCTGCGCCGAGGGCTGGTGTGGCGGCGCAGACGCTCGGACTTGTTCGCCGACGGCGAGACCCAGGACGACGATCTGCTGCCCGGGATCGCCTCGCTGTTCAACGGGGCGCTGTTCTCGGCGCACGCGCTGGAAGTGGTCGGGGTGCCCGATCTACGGCTGTTCTTCCGCGGCGACGAGGTGGAGATCCACCGCAGGCTGCGGCGTTCGGGCCTGAGTTTCGGCACCTGCCTGACCACCGGGTACCTGCATCCCGACGGCGCCGACGAGTTTCGGCCGATCTTGGGTGGCCGGATGCACACCCAGTACCCCGACAACGAGATCAAACGGTTCTTCACCTACCGCAACCGCGGCTATCTGATGAGCCAGCCGGGGATGCGCAAGCTGCTGCCGCAGGAGTATGCCCGGTTCGGATGGTATTTCCTGGTGCAGCAGCACGACCCGAAGGGTTTCGCCGAATGGGTGCGGCTACGTCGGCTCGGCCGACGGGAACGGTTCATCCGGCCCGAATAGCGTCATCGCCGGCTCTTCCTCGGGCAGCCCGAGGTCGAGTTGGCCCTGTCCCTCGCTGAGCCGTTGCGCGGCGACCCGCTTGAGGATGTCGAGTTCCTTGTCGGTGTGCGCCGATCCGAGGTGCTCGATCTGCCGTGACCCGCGCCGGTTGGCGTACACGATCTGCACAGCGGTGGCCCCCGAGGCCGTCTTGACCGTCCGAACGTATGCCACGGTCTATCTGGTACCGGCGATGTACAGCGAGCGGACCACGTAGTCGGCGAAGACCGTGCGACCCAGACGCAGGTGCACGCCGTCACGGGCCCAGAATCCGGGGTAGAAGGTGAAGGCGCGGTCCCAGTGGTTGACGTCGAGGTTGGCGTAGCGGACGTCGGCTGCGGTGAGCTGTTGACGCATGACGGCCATGTACCTGTCGAGGTAGGCGTGGTTCATGTAGCGCGGCGACGAGGATTGGACGATGGTGCGGGGGGTGATCCAGTCGACGCGGGAACGCGAGCCGACGGCGCTCATGACCTGTTCGATGCGGCTGCTCAGCTGGGCGGCGTCGCCTTTGGTGGCGGCGGCATCGTTGGTGCCGATCTGCACGATGTAGCAGTTGACGCCCTGCCCGCGCATCCAGCGGATCACGTGGAGGGCGTTGCCGTGGTAGCCGGTGGTGTTCTTGCCGGCCTGGGTGACCGAGCGTCCGGATGCGGCGCTGTACAGGAACGGTTTGCCCGTCGTACGCAGGTTGGCTTTGAGCCGTTCCAGGCTGCCGCCGCCGGCACTCAGGCTGGCTCCGACGAGGCCGACTTTGCGGCAGTCGTTGAGGGTGCGGGGTGCACCGAATCCGGTGGAACCGAGCGATCCGGTGCTCGAGCCGGCGTTGGAGGAGCCGAGTTCGCTGGAGCCGGTGACGAGCGCATCGCTGGAGCCGGTCGACACGACATCGCTGGAGCCGGTGGGGGCGGCTGCCGCTGTTCCGGCGGTGGGCACCACCAGAGCGGCCAGCATGGACACGGCAACGATCGACTTCTTCAACAACCCGGTCCCTTTCGCGGTGAGTCTTCGAACGCCGATCGGCGCGCGGGAAAGTTAGGTTCGACTGGCTAATCTATCCGGCGATACCTGGTCGTTACCAACCAAGAGCCATCGGGTGATGTATGCCACAGCTGCGATAGCCCGAGAATTCTTGAGTCCTAGCCACAAAATTAGAACGTGTTCTAATATTGGGTATGCGATTCACGTTCGCCGAAGCGATGACCGATCCCGCCTACTACGCACCGCTCGCGCAGGCCGCCGAGCAGGCCGGATTCGCCGGATTCACCATCCCCGACTCCCTTGCCTACCCCGAGGTATCCGACGCGAAGTACCCGTACACCCCCGACGGCAACCGCGAGTTCCTCGAGGACAAGGCGTTCATCGAGACGTTCATCTCGGCCGCATCGCTGGGCGCGGTCACCTCCACGATCCGGTTCACCCCGTTCGTACTGAAACTGCCCGTCCGCCCGCCGGCGCTGGTGGCCAAGCAGGCGGCATCGGTGGCCTACCTGACCGGCAATCGCCTCGCGCTCGGTGTGGGCACCAGCCCGTGGCCGGAGGACTACGACGTCATGGGAGTCGACTTCCGCCGACGGGGCAGGCGGATGGACGAATGCATGGACATCATCCGCGGTCTCACCGGTGGTGAGTACTTCGAGTTCCACGGCGAGTTCTACGACATTCCGAAGGTCAAGATGACGCCCGCGCCCACCGAACCGATCCCGCTGCTGGTCGGCGGCCACGCCGACGCCGCGTTGCGCAGAGCCGTGATCCGGGGTGACGGCTGGATGCACGGCGGTGGCCCGGGCGAGGAACTCGACGCCCTGCTGGCGAAGATCACCGACATCCGCACAGCGGAGGGGAAGCTGAACGACCCGTTCGAGATTCACGTCATCTCCCTCGACGCCTACACCGTCGACGGCGTGAAACGACTGGAGGACAAGGGCATCACCGACGTCATCGTCGGATTCCGGGTCCCCTACATCAAGGGCCCCGACACCGAACCGTTGCAGAAGAAGATCGATCATCTGAACTGGTACGCCGACAACGTGATCGCCAAATGTTCGGCCCCGTGACCGGTCCGGATCATCGTCGGCGGGCGCGCAGAGCCGCATGTGCGGCGCGATAGCCGCACATGCCGTGTACTCCCCCGCCCGGCGCCGTCGATGACGAGCACAGGTAGACGCCCGGTACCCCCGTCGCATAGGGGTCGGGCGACAGGCGCGGCCGGGCCAGGAGCCCGCGCAGGTCGTTCGCGCCGCCGCCGATGTCACCGCCCACGTTGTTGGGATTGAACCGCTCCAGGGCGGCCGGTCCCACGGATTCGACGTCGATGATCCGGTCACGGACACCGGGGGCGAAGCGTTCGATCTGTCCGAGGACGATCTCGGTGCCGTCGAGTGAACAGCCGTGCGGTACATGGGCATAGGCCAGCGCATGCCGCACCTGATCGGGCGGGTTGCGCAGTCTGGTGGGATCGGCGAGGTACTGCTGCGTGAGGATCGTGAAGGGCCGGGCGGGCAGCACACCCGCGGCACAGTCCGCCTCTGCGGCGGCGATCTGCGCAGCGCTCCCACCGAGGTGGATCGTTCCGGCGCGTCGGCATTCGTCCGCCCGCCAGGGAATGTCGCCGTCGATGACCAACCGCACCGCGAAGGCGGCGGGACCACGGCGCGATCGCGACCAGGAGCGCCGGACCCGGGGCGGCACCCGATCACCGAGGATGCCGAGCGCGGCGCGCGGCGCCACGTCCAGCAAGGTCACGTCGGCGTCGATCCGGCTGAAATCGGTGATGGTCACACCTGTTTCGACGCGGCCACCGTGTGCGGACAGTTCAGCCACCAGCGCGTCGGAGATGGCCCGCGATCCGCCGACCGCGACCGGCCAGCCGTTACGGTGACCGGCGGCGATCAACGCCACCCCGGGCGCGGACGAACCGGTACCGGTGAGCGAGGTGGCGGCGTGTGCGGCGATCCCGGCGAACATCCCGCGCGTGTGCTCATCGCGAAATGTCCTGGCCAGCAGCATCGCCGGGAGGCCCGCACGCATCGCGAAGCGGGCCAGCGCCAGCGGATGGTCGGGAACGCGCAGCATCGGCCCGAACACGTCGTCGTAGAGGACACCGTGGTTCTGCTCGCCGCCGACGCGATCACGGGGTGCGTCGTCACCGTCGTCGGCGAACGGCCCGAAAAACCGCCGCCACCGTCGCCCGTCGCCGCCGAATCCGGATGCAGTCCGGTCGATGTCACGGAACAGCGCCGCGGCCGAGCCATCATCGAACGGGTGCGCGCAGTCGATGTCGGGCCACGCCCACCGCAGTCCGTGCCGCTCCAGTCCGGCAAATGCGGGCGACCCGGCCCCGAGCGGATGCACGGAGGAACAATGATCGTGCAGCAGTCCGTCGCGGACGAAACTCCTGGTACCGCCGCCGATCTCGGCTGCCGATTCCACCACCGTCACATCGAGGCCGGCGCGGGCCAGAACCACCGCCCCGGCCAATCCGTTGGGCCCCGAACCCACGACGACGGCGGTCGACGGCGAGCGGCTGTTCATCCGCGCCCGGGGGCGTGCCGCTTGCACAGCGGGATCGCCGTGTCGTGCCGGACGCGGTCGGTCGGCCGCTCCGGAGCCACACCGCGCCTGCCGTTGACTGGCATCACCATCTCGCTTCCGTCCGAGAGACCGGCTGGTCGGCGGCTTCGCCCGCTACTTCCCGGGCCTACGCCGAACGGCGGCGAAGGTCCCGGCGACAGACCCGGCACCGATCAGCGGATCTTGAAGATCACCGCCCGCTGCACCACGAAGTTGATGACCGTCGCGGTGCCCTGCGCTATGCCGTAGGCGAGCAGGGAGTAGATGAAGCCGTCGGGCCACAGATGCACCAACAGCGCGTACAGGCCCACCTGGACCAGGAATGTCACCAGATACAGGCACATCACCGCGATGAACCGGGCGGTGCTCGGCTCGGCGCGGAAGGTCCAGCGCCGGTTGATCAGGTAGGCGGTGGTGGTGCCCAGGACGAACCCGAACGCCTTCGCCAGCCAGGGAGCCCACCCCACCGCCTCCTGCAGCAGGTAGGTGAGGCCGAAGTCGAGAACACCGCAGCCCGCACCCGTGAGCACGAAGCGGATCAGCTGCGTCTTGAGGTCCGCATCGGTCGACGCCTCCTCGTCGTCGACGGGCAACTCTATCGGCATCGGGGCATGCCGGGTGGCGAAGTCCTCGTGGTGACTCTTCTCGGGTTCAGACACGCCCCCATCATGTCACCCGGTCAGAACTCCTCGTCGATGTCGGAGTCGCGGGCCGCCGGCTCCCCCCGGTCGAGGGCGGCCAGCGCGGCCAGGTCATCGGAGTCGTACTCGAAGTCGAACAGGTCGGCGTTCTCGATCTGCCTACCCTCGTGCGACGACTTGGGCACCACACTGATGCCGTGCGTGACAGCCCATTTGAGGGCGATCTGGGTGGGCGACTTACCGTACTTGCGGGCCAGCCGGATGATCGACGGATCACCCAGCAACCCTTCCTTGCTACCCGTGGGGTGCCATGCCTGCGTGTGGATGCCCTTCTCCGCCATGAACTCCCGCAGCTCGGTGCGCTGCAGGGCGGGAGAGCACTGGATCTGGTTGAGCGCCGGCCAGCGTCCTGTCTCGTCGTAGAGCAACTGCAGATGGTGACGTTTGAAGTTGGACACCCCGGCGACCCGCACATAGCCCTCGTCGACCAGCGTGAGCAATGCCTTCCACGACTCGACGGTCTTGCCCAGCGACGGACACGGCCAATGGATCAGATAGATGTCGAGGTGGTCTATGCCGAGCCGGCGCCCACTGTCCTTGGCCGCGTTGATGGCCTCGTCGAAACCCTGATCACCGCCGGCCAACTTGGTCTGGATCACGATGTCGTTGCGGGGGACGGCCGATGCCGTGATCCCCATCCCGACGCTGAGCTCGTTGCTGTACTTGGTGGCCGTGTCGATGAGGCGATAGCCGTTACGCAGCGCCGTCGACACCGCCCGGATACAGGGACGCCCCAACATGGGAGAGGTCCCGAGCCCGACCAGTGGGATCGAATACCCGTTGTTGAGTGCAACTGTCGGCATGTCCACCGCGATAACGATACGGGCAGAGCGGTGCATGCGGGGCGCAATGCGCCCTATACGCTCGATCGGATGAACCACAGGCGCATGTCCGTCCCGCACCGATCGACGATCGCCACCCGACGACGAACCGGGCTCGCGGCGGGGGCATGCGCGGTGGTTGCGGCACTGACCCTGGGTCTGGGGGGCGGTCCGGCCGCCGCCGACGGCCCGCGGTACCGCAGTTGGTCGGGCATGGACACACGCAACTACGCCGGACCCATCCCGGCGAAGGCCGGCACCGTGATCAGCAGCGTCGATCTCGACAGACGACTATGGGTGCCCAATACCGCACGCGCCCAGCGGTACCTGTACTCGACGCAGAACGTGCACGGCAAAAAGGCCGTCAGCACCGCCGCGGTGTTCGTACCGGGCGGCACCGCACCGAAGGGCGGCTGGCCGGTCATCGCGTGGGCGCACGGCACCACCGGTCTCGGCGACGACTGCTCCCCGTCCACCCACACCCGCAACCCGCGCGACTCGGCGTACCTGGCGCACTGGCTCCAGCAGGGTTACGCCATCGTCGCCACCGACTACGTCGGACTCGGCACGCCCGGGCTGATGAGTTACCTCAACGGCCCCACCGAGGCGCGCTCCATCGTCGACTCGGTGAAGGCGGCGCAGCATCTCGACCTTTCGCTGGGCCGTACATGGGCGATCGTCGGCCAGTCCCAGGGGGCGGGCGCCGCCCTTGCCGGGGCACGCCACGCGACGAGCCTGTCCGCCGGCAGCGGCCTCGACTATCGCGGCGTGGTCGCCACCGGCACCCCCGCCAACATCGAACTGATCATCGGCCTGGGGGGACCGGGTTTCCCGCCGGTCACCCTCCCCGCGGCCCTCAACGCCTACGTCGCGTACATCCTCGCCGGATTCACCGACGCCCGGCCCGACCTCGACGTCGAGGGGCTGCTCACCCCCCTGGGCAAGAAGGTCCTCACACAGGCCGCCGAACTCTGCTACGGCGAGATGGCCGACGCCGTCGATGGCGTCGACATCAGCACCATGTTCCGTAAGCCGGTGTCGAGCCTGCCGAACGCCCAGGCCGCACTCACCGAGTACATGGGCACCCCGTACACCGGTTACGACCGGCCGATCTTCCTCGGGCAGGGACTGCGCGACGTCGACGTCCCCGCCCCGTCGGCGCTGTCGCTGTACGCGCAGATGAAGGCCAACAACCAGCCCGTCGAACTGCACGTCTACCCGAGCATGGACCACTCGGACACCGTCCTGGCCTCACTGAAGGACTCGACCCCGTTCGTCTCCCGGATCATGCGCTGAAACATCTGCCGATATAGGGCCTGGCTCGGGCATATGCCCGAGCCAGGCCCTATATCGGCAGATGTTTGACGGGTGTCGGCGATCAGGGTCTCCGGAGTATCCTGTGCCCCGATGTCTACAGAAGAGCTCCTGCCGATCGAAACCCGGAAGCTGACGGGATGGTCGCGCACCACACCGATCACCGGGCACGTCCTGTCCACGCCGTATCCCGAGGTCATCGCCGAGGCCGTCGCCCGAGTCGCCGACGACAACGCCGACAAGCCCGACTACCTCAAGCGTGGAGTCATCGCCCGCGGACTGGGCCGCTCGTACAACGAGTCGGGCCAGAACAGCGGCGGCCTGACCATCGACATGACTCCGCTGCGGCGGATCTACGCCATCGACCCCGACACGGCCACCGTCGACCTCGACGCCGGTGTCAGCCTCGACAACCTCATGCAGGCGGCGCTGCCGTACGGGCTGTGGGTTCCGGTGCTCCCGGGCACCCGCCAGGTCACCGTCGGCGGTGCGATCGCCCACGATATCCACGGCAAGAACCACCACAGCCAGGGCAGCTTCGGCAACCACATCGTCGAGATGCAGCTGCTGGTGGCCGACGGCCGCATCCTCACCCTCACCCCCGACGGCTCCGGCGACGACCCCGACGCGTCGATCTTCTGGGCCACCGTCGGCGGCATCGGACTGACCGGCATCGTGTTGCGCGCCAAGATTCAGATGAAGCGCACCGAGAGCGCGTACTTCATCGCCGACACGGCACGCACGAGTTCACTGCAGGAAACCATCGACCTGCATCTGTCCGACGGGTTCGAGGACGGCTACGAGTACGCCTCCGGCTGGTTCGACACCATCAGCGCCCCGCCCAAGCTCGGACGCGGCACGTTCAGCCGCGGCAACCTCGCCCGTGTCGACGAGCTGCCCGCGAAGTACCAGAAGGACCCGCTGAGCTTCAACAACAAGCCGCTGCTGACCTTCCCCGACGTCTTCCCGCGGGGCCTGGCCAACAAGCTGAGCTTCGGCTCGATCGGCGAGGCGTACTACCGGATCGGCCCGCCGAGCGAGGGCAAGGTCAAGAATCTCGCGCAGTTCTATCACATGCTCGACGTGTTCGGTGACTGGAACAACGCCTACGGCCGCGGCGGCGGATTCTGCCAGTACCAGTTCATCGTGCCCACCGGCAACGAAGAAGAGTTCACCCGCACGATCGAGCACATCCAGGCGTCGGGGCACGTCAGCTTCCTCAACGTGATCAAGCTGTTCGGCGACGGCAACAAGGCGCCGCTGAGCTTCCCGTTCAAGGGCTGGAACGTGTG
>Ga0116175_1002021_pt1 | contig 12580 bp, 6 predicted proteins | sample AD_UKC125_MetaG_FD_89802 | JGI IMG/M metagenome (GOLD analysis project Ga0116175, IMG submission 89802) | Active sludge microbial communities of municipal wastewater-treating anaerobic digesters from USA - AD_UKC125_MetaG | ecosystem: Engineered > Bioreactor > Anaerobic > Digestate | place: USA... | reverse complement strand
GCGGATGGCGAACTGGCTGAACGCATGGAGTCCGCGGGAGCCGTCCTGATCGAGGGTCCGAAGTCGTGCGGCAAGACGGCCACAGCGTCGCGTCGTGCCTCGACCGTGTTCCGGATGGACACCGACGACAGCGCCCGTGATCTGGTGGACACCGCGCCCGAACTGCTACTGGGTGCTGCTCCGCCGGTGCTGTTCGACGAGTGGCAGGTGGCCCCGAAACTCTGGAACCTCGTGCGTCGACAGGTCGATGACCTCGGAGGCGAACCGGGCCGGTTCCTCCTGACTGGGTCGGCCACCCCCCGAGATGACGTCACTCGGCACAGCGGCGCGGGGCGGTACTCGATCCATCGGATGCGTCCGATGAGCCTGTTCGAGAGCGGCGTTTCGACGGGTGCAGTCTCGCTCGCGGGTCTCTTTGACGGGGACTTCACTCCGTCGATGGCCCCTCACATGACGGTGCCGAAGCTGGTGGACTGCATTGTCACGGGCGGATGGCCTGCTCTCTTGGATGTGCCGGTGAGGGTGGCCCAGCGGTGGGTGGTGGACTACCTGAGTTCCTTGGTTGAGGTTGACCTGCCCCAGATGGGGGTCCGACGAGACCCCGCCACCCTCCGCCGCTTCCTCGCGTCCTTGGCCCGTGGCACCGGCACCGAGCTCAGCACCCAGGCCATCGCCACCGACGTGGCCGGAGCCGACCGGTCGTTGGATCGGGACACGGCCGCTGGCTATCTGGACATTCTGGCCCGTCTCATGGTGACCGAGGATGTCCCCGCCTGGGCCCCTCACATGCGCTCGGCGACCCCGTTGCGCAAGTCGGCAGCGCGTTTCATGGTCGACCCATCACTGGCCGTCGCCGCACTCGGTGTCGGCCCCGAGCAGTTGCTCCGTGACCTGAACGCCACCGGATTCCTCTTCGAGTCATTGGTGGTGCGCGACCTGCGTGTCTACTCGCAACCGCTCCGCGGCCGCTTGGCCCGTTGGCGAGACAACAATAGCCACGAGGTCGACATCATCATCACCCTTGACGACGGACGCTGGGGCGCACTTGAGGTCAAGATGAATCCGGCAGCTGCCGACGGGGCAGCCGCCTCCCTGCTGAGGTTCAGGGACAAGGTCGACCTCGACAAGGTGGGCGAACCAGCGTTCCTCGGTGTCGTCACCACCCGGGCGGCAGCGGTGCGTCGCCAGGACGGCGTCCACGTCCTCCCCATCGCTGCCCTCGGCCCATGACGGTTCAGCATGGCCCCATGTGCGTCTGCCGCGGACTGCTCTGGGGGCGCGCGTATCCGAGCGATCACGACTTCTCGTAGACGCTGTCCCGTCGACCGATGGAGAAGACCTCGATGGTGACCACGGCGTCGTGGATCAGGGCGAGGATCCGGTAGGAGCCCACTCGGTAGCGCCACTCGCCGGAACGATTCGCGGTCAGGCCCTTGCCGAAGGCCCGTGGGTCGGCGCAACCATCAAGGTTGTTCTTGATCCACGTTGCGAGGATCCTGGCGTCGAAGCGGTCCATCGTGTTGAGCTGTTTGCGGGCCTTCGCGGCCAGCTCGACGCGATAAGCGCGCGTCGTCATCGGGCAAGGTCGTCGAGGATCTCGTCGATGCTGAACCGCTCCCCAGAGTCGTGGGCGATGGCTTCGCGCAACTCTTGCAGGTCGTAGGAGTCCTCGATCTTCTCCAGGATGGCGGCACGGGCGAAGTCCGAGATGGTGACGCCCTCAAACTTGGCGAACTTGCGCACAAGTTCGGCGTCTTGCGCAGTCATGCGCACGGTCATGGTGGTCATCATCGCCTCCTCAACAAACAAACCAGACGTGAATACATTGTATTCAGGTCTCATGTCTCTGGCAACCTCGCGGCGTCATGCCAAACGTGCACCGGGTGACGCAGTTGGCATGACCAGGGCGCCAATCCGTTTGCGACCATGGAGCATGGGTTCTCTCCCCTCGGTCTCACCTGATCCGCCAGGCCATCAGCCACGTCATCAGCCACAGCGTGACCCACAGTTGCCCGATCGCCTGGTCACCCTGCTGCGCCGAGCCCAACGGGTCACGGTGCTGACCGGTGCCGGCATGTCGGCGGAGTCTGGCGTGCCGACCTTCCGTGACGCCCAGACCGGATTATGGTCGCACTTCGACCCCGAAGACCTGGCCACCCCTCGGGCCTGGGCCCGCGACAAGGCGCTGTGCAACGCGTGGTACCTCTGGCGAGTCCACCTGGTGCGCTCGGTCGAGCCCAACCCCGGCCACCGCGCCCTCGCCGAGTGGGCGAGGCTGCCGGGCCGGCAGGTGCGCATCGTCACCCAGAACATCGACGACCTGCACGAACGCGCCGGCTCCGACGTGCTCGCCCACCTGCACGGCAGCCTCTTCGCCTGGCGCTGCGACCGCTGCCACGCCCCCGCCCCGACCCCGGCCGCCCCACCCGAACCCGTCGAACGGCTCGACCCCGACCGCTGCCGCCACTGCGCCGACGGGGACATCCGGCCCGGGGTGGTGTGGTTCGAAGAGCCGCTTCCGGCAAGGGAATTCGACCTCGCAATCGACGTATGCCGGGACACCGACCTCGTCGTCGTGGTCGGCACGTCGGGCATCGTCCAGCCGGCGGCCAGCCTTCCCCACTTGGCCGGCGCGAACGGCATACCGGTTGTGGAAGTGGACCCTCGCGAGACGCTGCTCACCGAGGCCGCGACGGTGAGCCTGCGGGCCACTGCGGCCGGAGCGTTACCCGCGATGGTGCGGGCTGCGGGCGGCATCGTCACAACCCGATGAACCTCGTCCATCTCTTCGTATGGTCGCTCGCGGCGCGATAGCGTCCCTCTGCCAAACACGTGTGGTGCAAAGGACGGCGATGTCGGTGTTCTCGCCCGGGGATCGGGCCAGCAGGAAGCGACTCCCCGACCCTGGGCCCGGATCGCTGCTCGCCCTCATCGCACCGGCCGGTTACGGCAAGTCAGCGCTCCTGGCGTCCGCGCTGGGCAACCGGAACCGTCCCGCACTCCTGCTCGCCCTTCAGGACTGGCACGGCGATGTCAACGCGATTCACGACGCGCTCCAGCGGGCCTTCTCGCCCTTGGTGGCCACAGCCAACGGCGCTTCTGCTGAGTGGTCCGCGGACAACGGCTCGTGGATGTCGGTGGTCTGGCCGCGCTTGCGGGCGGCTCTGGACAAACAACCGTCGTTGTTCATGGTCGACAATCTGGAACAGCTCATCGATGAGGGTGCCCGTCAGGCCCTCGAAACGGTGATTCGTGACCTGCCCGACTCCTGCATCGTCATCGTCGCGGGCCGTCGAATGCCGGTCGGTTTTGGCCAGGCAACGGGGCGACAGGTGCTCGAACTGGGGGATCAGTTCCTCACGATGAGCCCATCAGAGGTTTTCGACCTGTTCGGGTCCTTGGACCTGAATGCCGAGCCCCGACTCCACCCGTTGACCCTGGGCTGGCCTGCTGCCGTGTGGACGGGCGTGCATCTGGTCCGAAGTGGCCGGCCAATCACCGTGGCCGCCCTTGCGGAGCGGCTCAAGCCTTACCTCGAGGAGGAAGTCTTCGCGGGGCTTCCCAAAGCGACCCTTCGCTTTCTCGAGGTGGTCGGACTTCTCGGCGGGGCAGGTGTCGAGTTGCTCGACCAAGCGCGCAGTGCGCACGATTCCGCTGCCTTCGCCAGCAGTCTGGAGGTGGAACCCGTCCCGATGGTCGTCATGCGGTCGGGGGGAAAGCACCTCCAGCTCGCACCGGTCCTGGCCCACCACCTCCTCCAGCAGTTCCGAAGCCGACCGTCACCAGAGCGGGACCGCGTCCTGGCGCCGATTCTGGCCGCACTCACGCGATCGGGCGACTACGAACAGGCCTTCACCCTCACCCGCGACCACCTCAGCCGAGGTGAGCTCGCGGCATACGTCGTCCGACATGGGGTGGGCCGCGCTCTGGCCGGGAGGGGTCGCCTGCTGTTGAGCTGGTTGTCGGAGTTCACCGCCGAAGAGGTTCGCACCCTTCCCGGGCTGGGCATCATGCACGCGCTGGCGGCCCTGTCAGAGGGCAACACCGTCCCCATCGCGCGGTGGGTGGCCCTGGTTGACTCCGACAACGTCGACAGTGACGCCCCGGGCTTCCGCGCGGCCGCCTTCCTCGAGGAAGTCACCGGAGTGCGTGCCCCCGGCCAAGCCCTTGAGGCGGCACTCGACAGCGACGTCACCGCGTGGCGGCTCTTGGCACACGTCATCGCCGGCGCTGACGCGGCCTTGTCGGGTCAGGAGGGGAAGGCCGTTCGCCTGCTTCGCGCCCAGCGTGCTTTCCTGCCCCGCTATCCGCTGCTGTCGGTGCTCAATGACGCCGCCCTGGGGGCCGTCCTGTTGCTCCCAGACAACCGCGTGGACACCCACGAGCTGTTCAACGAGTTGACGCACACCATGGCGAATGCGGAGTTGGCGAACAACCCGCTCACCGCCGGCGTGGATGCGTTCTTCGCCGCGAAGTCCGGGTTCGCCGGAGATGGCGAAGCAGTCCGACTTCATGCGGACAACGCGGCCCGAAAGCTCGCCGCCTTGGGCTCGGGTTTCCCGTTGCTCCACCTCTCTGCGCAGGTCCTCCTCACGGCGGCCCACGAGGCCCTCGGGGACCTCGAGCGGGCCGGCGAGCATGCGGCCGCCTGCCTTCGCGTGGCGCAACTGCTCAGGCCGGGAATCCAAGAGCGAGTCGAAGAAGTCTTCCGGCCGGTGGAGGTCGAATCGCGGGAGGAAGCGCCGACCGCGCTGCTCACCGCCGCCGAGTCAAAGGTGCTGAAGCTGCTCAACTCCCATCTCACCGTGCCGCGGATCGCCGCCGAGCTGCAGCTCTCGCCGACGACTGTGCGCAGCCACACCAGGTCGATCTTCCGCAAACTGGGTGTGCACAGTCGCTCGGGTGCGCTCGCGGAAGCGACGGTGAGGGGACTATTCGACTGAGGAGGGCGGCCCAGCGCCCGGGTGACCGGCCGGCATACCGACGGGAGTCAACAGCCCTCGGGCCGTGGCCGTCGCGATGGCCTCATCCCGACTATGCGCCTCCAACTTGCGATAGATCGAGCGGGCGTGGGTCCGCACCGTGTTGGGACTGATCCGCATCTCTTCGGCAATTCGCGGTATGCCGTGTGGCGTGGCCAAGAAGCGCAGGACCATCAGCTCGGTGGCCGACAAGGAGCTTGACCGCGCCATGCCCGCGGGTGGCTGGCGGCTCAGGAAGGGTGTCAACCATCGCTGGAGCTGGTGGTTGTGCTGGGAGATATCGACGGTGGCGCGGGCTTGCTGGCTCAGCTCGTCGGCCGCAGCGTAGTCACCGTTGAGCAAGGCAACATCGAGCAGGCACAGCAGCATGAGCAGACGCATGGACGGCGCTGTCGTTCCGGCGCGCTCAACGGCGGCCTGCGCCGGGCGAGCGCTCGTTCGCGCATCGATGTGTCGGCCCCGGGACGCGAGCAGGCTGGCGCGCACCGCATCCGTGAGGGTCGTCGAGTCATGACCCGACAGGCCTGCGCTCGTGCGGACGCTGACGGACTCGCGGACCAAACCCCAGGCCTGGTCCCTGCGCCCGGCGTGTGCGACGGCAAACGCCAGCATCCCCAACCGCATGATGTCCAACAGTGGCAAGTCTCTGACGTAGCCGCCGAGCGCGGTGAGGACGGCCTCTGCATGCACCAGGTCGCCCTCCACCACATCGGCAAACCCCTCCAGGTAGAGGGCGAGCAGCCTGAACGGCGTGAGCTCAGAGGTGAAACCACGGCTGATCGACCCCAAGGGAAACTGGCCGGAGGCTTCGCGGAGCAGATTGGCGACCTTGGCCTCGGGCGAGTCCTGCCGACCCTGCGCCACCAGCTGTGAATGATGCTGTTCGAGGGCTCGCGCAGCGGTGCGGAAGTCGTAGCGAGCGCTGGCGGACATCGCGTTCGCGAGATGCAGCGCGGAGCACTTGACGTGAGCCTCAGGGGGGAAGGAGCTCAGCCAACGCTCCACCGTCGCCAGCCTCCCCTGCCAGATCGCGGTGGGCGCCTCACGCAAGATGAAGGCCGCCAAGGCGTCGGCATCACCGAGCAAGTCGAGTGCGATCAGTGCCGACTCGAAGTCACCGTCTGCCTCACATTGGCGTTGCACCTTGCGCAGCACCGTGCTTCGGTGATCCGACGGGTTGACGTCGGGGTGTCGTTCCAGGGCGAGAGTGAGTGGTCCGCCCACCTGAATGGTCCTCGAGTCACGGCTGACCCGGATCATCGGGACCGGATGTTCGATGAGTTCAGCGAGCTGATCGTCGTAGTCGGGGCAGGCCAACCCGGCGAGGACGTGGCTCGGCAGCGGCGCCACGGTGGCGATGTCGGCGAGGACCTGGCGGGTTCGTGACCCGAGCCCGGCGACCACCTGGTCCGCGAGGTGCGCGAGTTCGCTGCCGTCCTGGCCGCCACGAGCGGGCTGGAGCGAGGTCGTGCCGGTTGCGGGGTTGGCCTGGTCGCGCAGCCCGGCGGCGACCCCGAGGGGCCACCCGAAGACGGCAGCGTGCAGGGAGTCGACCTGAGCGGCTTTCAGGGTGCCCGCCGCAAGAGCCCTGGCCTCGACACGGTCAAAATTCAGGTCCTCCGTGCCGATCTGATGCAGTCGCCCCTCGATGGCCACCCGGGCCAGTCGGAGTTTGGGCAGCGTGTGCCCAGCCAGGACGTAGGTCGTGTGCGGCGCCGGTTGACGCAGGAGCAAGCCGAGAAAGTGAATCGCGTCGGGGTCGGTGAGGTGGTGGACGTCGTCGAAGAGAATCAGCAGATGCATGCGGACCGTCGCGGCGGCCACGGATCGCGCGCGCGTTTCGACGCTCGGAATGCCATCCGATCGCTCGGCGCCGAAGACCCGGGCCGGAGTCAAGCCGAGTGCCTCAACGATGATTCCCGCGAAATCGCTGACCGAACTGCAGTTGGCCGGTGTCAGCGTGATGGTCACCGCCCTGACCATGCTGCGAGCGGCTAACTGCCGGAGCAGCTGGGACTTCCCGCCTCCCCACGGCGCGACGACCGTCACGACAGAGGTGGCCGGAAGCGCCATGGCGGGATCCACCAACCGTCGCCGACTCACCGACCGGTGCGGCCGGTCAGTCCCTTGCTCGGTACCCACTTCTCGACTACCGGCCAGCATCCCTTCTCCTACCGCTCGACCCAGTCGTTGCGACGACCTGCTTTCGCGGCGATGCCCCGAGAAGCGCGATGTAAGCACTCAAAGTTGGAGGAGTCAGGTCGGCGCACCGCATCATTGACACATACTGCTGATGTCTGGACGCGCCGTCGACCTGCAGGCCTCAGGTCTTCTTGAGGTTCTCACCAAAACTTGATGAGGCGCGGGGTGGCGCCCGACAGCGCCCCGGAGGTGCGTCCGACGAACGGGCGGCCGCCCGGCATACCTGGTGTAGCGGGAATAGCTCAGATTAATGCGGCACGTGACAGTCTTCACGGCCCATGTCAAACTAACGCTGGTCTCATTGAGACCCCCTCCACCACAACGGTCCCCCACATCGAAGGTGGAGAAGGCGCGGACCCGGATAGCCTCCGACTCGGCATCCGGACACCCTCGCGGAGTGGCTGTGCGTCAGTGGCAATGCCGTGACGACACAGCCACTCCCTTTTTCCGGAGTTTCTGGTGAGCATTACTGGGTGGCGCATTATTGACGCCGCATTGTGTGGTGTCAGTCCACGTCGTCCGAGTCCGCAGCAAGTGGGGCAGACGGAACTGCCTCGTCGCCGGCGGCCTCGCGTCGCACCCGGCTGGCAATCCGACTCAAGCCGACGACCGAGACGCCCAGGTAGTCAGCGATGTCCTTCTGCTGGATGTGGCGCAGCGTCGGCGCGTAGTCGACCAGGAAGCTGCGGTAGCGCGCCTCCGCGGGCAGCCGCATCCGGTCGCGTTCGTAGCGCATCACCTGCGCATACACGAGGTATGCCGTCGCCAAGGCTCTGCCCCACGCGACGCTGCGGTGGGCGCGAAGGTGCATTTCGTGGAGTGGGATCTCGACATAGCTCGCGGCCGTCAAGGCCGTGTGGCGGTAGCGCTGGGCAGCCGCGGCGGCCAGCGCCTTCGCGAGGACGGAGTCCCGGCCAGTCTCGGAGATCGGTGCAGTTGAGCGTCGCTCGATGACCGGGAGGCTGGCCATGAGGTCGCCAGGGCGAGCGAAGTTGACGGTGCGCGCGGGAGCGTCCGGGGACACCAGCCGGACGTGAACGACGCCTCCCGTGACGAGGTAGAGGGAAGGGGCGACCGGGTCGTCCTCGCTTTGGAAGACCTGACCCTGGCGAGCGCGTCGCGTCGTCATGGTGGCAGCGAACGCCGGCCAGTCGGGCAGCGGCGCGGCCGCGAAGGCTTCCAGGACGTTCCGGACCTCCTGACGGGCGTCGTCCGCCGCTGCCATGGTCACCTCCAGCTGCCGTGGCCCGGAGGCCGGTGTATTCCCGGCGCAGTGTAGGGCCGCACGTCTTCACGTCGAATAACCCTTGCGAAGATGCGATAACACAAGTTAAGCGCCCTCCACTCACATCACTCTTGGGTGTTAGCCCTGATCAACCTGACTTGTGACAGATCGCCCACAACGTCCTAAGTTGCAGTAATCAGAACCGCTGTGCGGGGGGGAATCCACTCGGCGGTCAATCAGGTAAGACCCGTCAGGGCCGCATTGTGGCTGCCCTGATGTTGTCGTGCGTGCAGCACTGCCCGCTGTGCGCTTGGCATCGATGAGGTCCCCCGGGACCGTGGATGGGGAGTTCAAGGATGAATAGCTGGCTGACGGATGAATCGTCAGGGTGGACCACCCGGTCGGCACGGCGCGCGCATCAGCGCCTGATGACCCGGCTGCGGCGCGGTGTGGGAGCAGCCCTGGTCATGGCGATGGCCGTGCTGGGGTTGACGATGGCACCCCATGCCTCGGCAGCCGACACCGCCGCCACGATCACCAAGACGGTCGTCAATCCCAAGACCACGTATGCCGTCGGCGAGGTGGTGACGTATCGGCTCACCGTTTCGTGCAGCAGCCTTGTCGGCCCCTGTGGCATTGGCACGGTGACCGACGTCTTCGACCCCAACCTCACCGTCACCGCGGCCAACATCACCTTGCCGACCACGACCGCGGACGGCACCCCGCCGCCGCCGATGACGAAGTCGGTGAGCGGCCAGACCGGGACCATCACGATCGGCACCGCCACCAGCCCATGGCTGGACGGTTCGTCGTTGGACATCATCGTCACTGCGACGGTGAAGTCCTACCCGACGACCTCCACGCCGATCGGCACCATCCCCAACGACGCCACCGTGGCCATTACCAACGGTGCGGGCGAGACTGCACCACCGGTCGTCGTCAACGTCACCCCGCCGGTCAAAGACTGGGGGATCGACAAGACCGCGTCGGCCGGCTCCATCGCCCCGGGTGAGACGGTGACCTACACGGTTCGCTATACCCGTCCGACGAACACGGGTGGATTCGACATCACCAGCTCGATCCTCACCGATGTCCTCGACCCTCGGCTCGAGTTCGTGTCGTCGAACATCGGCACCTATGACGCGGCGACCCATACCGTCACGGCCAACACGGCAGTCATCCCGGCGACGGCCTCCAACTTGACCTGCTACGCCTGGGGTTGCGAAAGCTATTGGAAAATGACGATCACCGTGCGGGTCCCCCCGAACGCCGAAGACGCCACCACCCCGGCTACAGGCACGGTGTTCTCCAACACGGTGAGCTCGGCAGTGACCTATGCGGACGGGACGACCGGCTCGCTCTCCGACTCCGTCGACGTCTCGATCGCCGCACCTGTGGTCACCCAGTCTGCCTACAAGACGGGTCTGGCGAGTGTGCCTCCGGGCGGGTTGGCACAGTGGCGGCTCTGGGCCCAGAACACGGGAAACTCGACGTTGCGCAACTACTCGGTCGTCGACAAGCTCCCTGTCGATGCTGCCGGCAACCTGCAAATTCAGAACGTCACCGTCGTGCGCTCCTGGGCGTCGTCCCCACTTCCGCCTGACGGCGCTTTGGTCACCCTGGACTGGAGCGCGGACGGCGTGACCTGGACCAATGCCGTGGTCATGGCCCAGGGCAATGCGTCGCCGTGGAGCTATGCGGCCCCTGCGGGAGCGCTCTATGTTCGCTTCACCTTCGATGCTTTCCGCCCGGCCGAGATCTTCGACGTCACCTTCCGCGGGACGGTCCCGACCGATGCCTCGCTGGACTCGACGCTGATCAACTGTGCGACCTTCGACTCGGATGCGTTGGCCCCCAAGGACAGCTGCGTCACGACCACGATCGACCCGGTCCAGGCGAAGATCACCCCCTACAAGACGCCGATCTTCAACGCGCCGGGTCAGAACTCGGTGGTGCCAGGTGAGCTCTTCGACTGGGTCCTCGCGTTCAACGTCAATGCGCCCCTGCCGATCGACACCGTCACCGTGTCGGACCTGCTCCCACCGCAGTTCGAACTCGTGGGCGTCACGTGCTACTCAGTAGCCGGTGCCGGTAGCGGCCCATGGGCTGGTGCCGTGAGTGGGGCATGCCCCAACTTCGCCCTCCCGGCATACACCGCCGTTGCCCAACCGAACGGGGCGACACTCATCACGTTTGCTGACCTGAAGCTCTATAACAACGCCACCCAGAACTCGCAGTATTACAGCATTCATCTCAAGGTGCGGGTGAAGCCCGGCACCGCGATCCAGACCTATCAGAACGACGTCCTCGTCTCGACGAACAAGGCCGTCACCACGTGCGACCAGAGCTTCAACGCCACCGGCAGCTATCAGCTCTCTGACACGACCGATATCGACGGCGACGGCGACACGACCGAGCCGGCCTGTGGATTCCCCTCGAAGATCAACGTCGTCGAGGCTGCTGCGGTGGAGATGACCAAGTGGGATATCGGCACCCAGCCGAATGTCTTCGAAGGGACCGGGACCTCGACGCCGCCGACGGGGGTGCTCGAGACTGCTTGCCCGGACTGGAATGGGTACACCCGTTACCCGTGTGTGGCGGTGACCGACCCGGGTAGTGCCTTCAGCTACCGGTTCAAGATGCAGAACGTCGGCAACGTGCCGATGACGAACTACGTGATGTACGACATTCTCCCGGTTGTCGGTGACACCGGTGTCGGACAGTTGCTGTCCACCGGTCAGCGTGGCACCGAATGGTCCCCGATCATGACCGGTCCGATCGTCTTCGAGTCTGCGATGTCGACCGCGACGAACACGACCTACCAGGTGGAGTACAACCTCACCTCCAACCCGTGCCGTCCGGAGTTGAACACCAACACGGCCGACGCGTCATGGCAAGGCACGTGCGACAACACCTGGTACTCGGCCAGCATGATCACCGACTGGTCGACGGTGAAGTCATTCCGGATCACCATGTTCCAGACGGACGCGACGACGGTCCCGCCGACCTACCCGACCTGGGCGCCGAGCGAGACAGCCGTGTTCACGGTCCCGATGAAGGCCCCGCTGTCGACTCCGGCATCGACGCTTTCCCCGTTGGATCTGTCGGTGGCGTGGAACTCGGGTGCTCAGCGGGTGTACCGGACGGATGCCGGTGGCACTCCGTTGTGGATGAAGCCCTACGAGCCGCGCAAGGTCGGCATTATCGTGCCGTTCGTGCTGCCGCCGGCTGTGTCGGTGGGTGACTACTTCTGGTACGACAACAACGCCAATGGTGTCCAGGACGCCGGCGACACCCCGGTGAAGAACGCGGTGGTGCGTCTGCTCGACGCCAACGGCGACCTCATCGAGGCCACGACGACGAACGCCGACGGCTACTACTCGTTCATCAACCTCACGCCGGACACTGACTACATCATCGAGTTCGTCAAGCCGGCCGGCACGGTCTTCACGACGCAGGACGCCACCGGTGACACCTCCAACAGCCGCGACGGGGACCTCACCGACTCGGATGCCGATGGGACCACCGGTCGCGTGCCGTTCAACTCCGGCCCGGCGGGCAACAACGACCCGGGTGGCCCGACGATCGCCAACGATGTCACCGACAACCCCGGTCTGGATGCCGGTCTGGTGACCCCGATGCTCAACCTCGAGCTGGCCAAGTCGGCCGGCACCTACACCGGGCTGCTCGTGCCCGGCACCGAGGTGACCTGGAAGCTGACCCCGAAGAACTCGGGTTCGACCACGGCCTCGGCTGGGTGGACGGTCACTGAGGTTCTGCCCGCCGGCTTGGAGCTGGTCTCCATGGACGGTGGCACGGCATACACCTGCGAGCTGACGACCCTGACCTGCACCTCGACCCTCGACCTGGCGGCCGGTGCGACCGGCGGCGAGATCACGGTCGTGACGAAGGTGGCGGCCGGCTGGACGGGCAGCACGTTGCACAACGTCGCCTACGTCGATAAGGCGCCGAACGACCCGGCCGAGACCACCCCGTTGGGTCCGGTGCCGACGACGGACACCGACACCTCGACGACCCCGACAGACAACGACGCACAATCGAACGTGTATGCCGTGTCGGTGGGCGACTACGTGTGGTGGGACACCAACCGGGATGGTCTGCAGACCGCCGGTGAGGCCCCCATCGAGGGCATTCGGGTGACTCTGTATGC
>Ga0116175_1002019_pt1 | contig 12586 bp, 14 predicted proteins | sample AD_UKC125_MetaG_FD_89802 | JGI IMG/M metagenome (GOLD analysis project Ga0116175, IMG submission 89802) | Active sludge microbial communities of municipal wastewater-treating anaerobic digesters from USA - AD_UKC125_MetaG | ecosystem: Engineered > Bioreactor > Anaerobic > Digestate | place: USA... | reverse complement strand
TGGGGATCGACAACATCGCGGGTTCGGTTCCGCTGGAAGGTGCGACGCTGCCGCGTGAATGCGTCCTGCTGTTCGGTCAGGAGGGACCGGGGCTGACGCCGGAGTCAGTAGCGATCTGCGAGCAGGTCCTGCACATCACGCAATACGGTTCCACACGCTCGATCAACGCCGGCGCCGCGGCCGCGATCGCGATGTATGCGTGGGCGCTGCAGCATGCCGGGAAGCCTGCGTTCTAGCCGGTTTGCTCACTTCTGGCCCATTCCGAAGCGTCCAGAAGTGAGCAAACGGGCTAGAACGGGAAGGCGGCGGGCGCGGTGGCGTTGCAGCCAGCCGCGGCAAGCGTTCTGAACGAGTTACTCAGTCCCAGACTGTTTCGGGGCGTACAGAAGTGAGTAAACCGTCTGGAGCGGGGAGCCAGCAGGAGGGCGTCGTTGTCGATCAGCCTGTTTCCGCAGCAGTCTCCCGGCGATGCCGCACATACTCGATCACGATTGGGATCACGCTGATCGCCACCACGGAGATCAGGATGAGTTCGATGTTGTTCTTCACGAACGGGACGTTGCCGAGCAGGTACCCCAGGTAGGTCACGCCGGCGGCCCACAACACCCCACCGATGGCGGAGTAGGTCATGTAGATCCGGAAATCCATCCGGCCTACGCCGGCCATCGCAGTGATGAACGTCCGCACTATGGGGACGAACCGCGCGAGCACGACCGCACGAGGCCCATAGCGCTCGAAGAACTGGTGGGTCTTGTCCACGTACTCCTTGCGGAACAGCCTGGAGTCGGGCTTGTTGAACAACTTCGGTCCCGCCTTGTACCCGATCCAGTAACCCACCGCGTTTCCGACGACAGCCGCCACGGACAGCAGGATCATCACCACCCAGATCGGCGTGGTGATGAATCCCTGCGCGACGAAAAGGCCGGTGATGAACAGCAGCGAATCGCCGGGCAGGAAGAAACCGATCAATAGGCCGCACTCAGCGAAGATGATGAACATCACGCCGATCAGCGCCGCTGGGCCCAACCAGGTCAGGATGTTCTCCGGGTTGAGCGCGTCGAGTAGCGCCACTGTGTCCATGCATCGACGGTACCTGTGCGCAAGCGGGCCTCTCGATTCCGGCACCCGGGTGATCACCGCGGGTCTAGGGTGAACCCGTGAGCAACCGGGACCAGTTGATTCAGCAGATCAAGGACAAGGCGGTCGTCCACGGCAAGGTGACCCTGTCCAGTGGCCAAGAGGCCGACTACTACATCGACCTGCGCCGGGTCACCCTCGATCACGAGGCCGCCCCCCTGATCGGAGCGGTCATGCGGGAACTCACCGCCGACCTGCTTTACGACGCTGTTGGAGGTCTCACGCTCGGAGCCGATCCGGTGGCGACTGCCATGATGCACGCGCACGGGCGTCCGCTCGACGCCTTCGTGGTGCGCAAGAAGGGCAAGGCGCACGGTCTTCAGCGCCGCATCGAAGGCCCGGATGTGGCTGGCCGCAGAGTGCTGGCGGTGGAGGACACCTCGACGACCGGGGGCAGCGTGCTCACGGCTGTCGATGCGCTGCGCGAGGCCGGCGCCCACGTCGAGGCGGTGGCGGTTATCGTCGACCGCGGCGCTGGTGATGCCGTACGCAAAGCCGGACTGGAGTATCGGGCGGCATTCAGTTTGCGGGATTTGGGGCTCACCTGATAACAGCCAACCGGCGCGTCTGCTTCCCGCGAGGGCAGCGAGCGAACACCATAGGAGCGTGCCCGACCTCGTGATCGCACTGCTGCCCGGCTTACCCGGCGAGCAGTGGTCCTGGCGCGAGATCGCCGCGGAGGTCGCGGCGTACAACTTCGATGTGCGCCTTGTCAGTGACTGTCCGCCAGGGGCCGACAACGAACTCGACCTCGCAGGACTGTGGGTCGCGCACTGTGCGATGGAACTGGCCCGCGACGAGGGCCGGCCGCCTGTGCTGCTCGTCGCCCACGGGGGTTCCGGCCGCATGCTCAGTGCTCTCGGTTTCGCCCAGCGCGCATCGCGGCGCCGCGTCGCCGGATACGCGTTGGTGGAGGCTGAGCTTCCCAAACCGGGCGTCCAGGACTGGCCCGATGCACCCGTGACCTACATCGGCACCCGCGAGTCGTCGATGGCTGAACTGCGCGGGTGGGACGTGCTGCCGGGCGAGGACATCGCGGCCGACCTGCGGGCGGTGGGTGCGCAGAGCGTGTGATTGTCAGCGGTGTTTTCAGGAAGTGCACCGTTGAAGCCGGCTCACACCTGCGCCAGCAACGCCTTCTCGACATCCGGGTCCAAGCCGGTGACCGCGGCCCTCGAGGTCGGCTGCCAGTCGGGACCCTCCTCCTGCAGCCAGCTCCAAGTGTCGGCCACGGTCTGTTGCAACGGTCGGGCGACGAAGCCGGAATCCTGGGCCATGCCCCCGTCGACGTCGAAGACGGCCGCGTGCTCGGAGTCCTGGGGCAACCACAAGGGCAGGCCGCGCCAGGGTTCCACCCCAGCGGCCAGCAAGCGCTCATCATCCACGAAGACCGGCGTGCCACCCGTTGTCGCTGTCAGCGCCGACCCCAGATCCAACCAAGTGTGGGAGGCACGGGCAGTGACCACGTCGAAAGCGCCCGGGCGGCCGGTCTCGGCGCACAGCAATGTGAACTCGGCAAGGTCGCGGACATCGACGTACTGGAACGCCCGCGCCGAATCGCCACCCATGACGAAGTCGCCCTGCGCCGCTCGTCGCAAGTAGTCCGGCAGCCGGCCGAGATCCTCGAAAGGTCCGAGCACCACCCCCGGCCGCAACACGAGCGTGTTCATCTCGCCGTAGATCGCGGCAACCGCTCGCTCCACGCCCGCCTTGAGCCGGCCGTAGAGGGCCATGTTCGTGTTCGGGCCTTCGGTGATCGCCGTGTCGTACGTCGGCGACGCGGCATCGACGGGTTGCGAGGGCCAGTCCTTGTGCGCGGTGATGGTACTGATCACCGCATAACTGGACGCAACGTCCTTGAGGATGCGCGCGCTCATCAGGGCGTGCGAGGGCGCGTAGCAGGCGGGGTCGATCACTATGTCGGCGCCGCCCCGATCGTCGACCATGCGCGCCAGGGCCCGCAGGTCGGCAATGGTGGTCCGGTCGCCACGCACGGCCAGCGCACCCCGCGGCGGCGGGCCGCTCTTGCCGCGGTTGAACACCACCACGTCGTAACCGCGCCGATAGGCCGCCTGACAAATCGCTTTGCCAACGAATCGGGTCCCGCCCAGCACCACGAGCCGCATCAGCGTTCCCTGCCTTTCGCCACTTGCCGCAGCAGGGAGCGAGGCGCGTGGCGGGCCACGAGCGACAGCGCCTGGTAGCGGTTGCTGGGCACGCTGAGGACCGTCCCCTTGTCGCAGTCCTTGACTCCCTGCCGTGCGACCCGTTCGGCATCCAGCCACATCCAGCCCGGACCAGAGATATCCATGGCCGCCCGCTCGTGGAACTCGGTGCGCGTGAAGCCGGGGCACAACGCGGTCACGTGCACGTCCTTAGGCGTCGCGGCAGCCAGCCCCTCCGAGAAGACCGTCACCCAGGCTTTCGCTGCGGAGTAGGTGCCGAACGGCACCCAGCCGGCGACACTCGACACGTTGAGGATGCGGCCGTGCCCGCGCTCGACCATCCCGGGCAGGGCGGCGTGCGTGAGCCGCATGACGCTGGTCACGAGCACGTCCAGCAACGCCTGCTCCTGCTCGACCGTCGACTCCAGGAACGACTCGGTGATCCCGTAGCCGGCATTGTTGACCAGCCAGTCGACATCGCGGGCCGCTTTCTCCACCGGCAATCTCGCCTGCTGATCAGAGAGATCGGCTGGCAGCACCTCGGCGTCGCCGAGTTCGTCGGCCAGTTCCTGCAGGCGGATCGCGTCGCGAGAGACCAGGATCAGGTGATGACCGCGGGCGGACAGTTCCCTGGCGATCTCCTGGCCGATGCCGGCGGTCGGACCGGTGATCAAAGCAGTGCCCACAACGCTCCATCTTCCACCTCTGCCGGTGGCCATGCCAGTTCCACGTAAGTGATCACACCGCGTGACCCCAGCAGCCCTGCGCCCTGAAGCACAATCGATGCATGAGCGATCCCCTTGTGCAGCGCATGCGGCCCTATGAGCGCACGATCTTCGGGGAGATGTCGGCTCTGGCGACGCGGCTCGGGGCGATCAACCTCGGCCAGGGTTTCCCCGACACCGGTGGCCCGCGGGAGGTCCGGGACGCCGCGCAGTGGGCCATCATGCGCGGGCACGGCGATCAGTACCCACCTGCACACGGGCTGCCGGCGCTGCGGGAGGCGATCGCCGAGCACCAGGCCCGCTTCTACGGTCTGCACGTCGAGGACGCCGGTGTCGTCGTCGCGACCGGCGCCTCGGAAGCGCTGGCAGCAGCGGTACTGGCGCTGGTCGAGCCCGGTCAGGACGTGCTCGTGCTGGACCCGTACTTCGACCTGTACGCCGCGGTGATCGCGCTGGCCGGCGCCAACCGGATTGCAGTGCCACTGACCGCCGACGCCCTGCGTCCAGACGTCGCGGCGTTGCGGGCAGCAGTGACTCCCCGCACCCGCATGCTGCTGCTCAACAGCCCGCACAACCCGACCGGCATCGTCTTCACGCGCGCGGAACTCGAGGAAATCGCCGCCTTCGCCATTGAGCACGACCTGCTCGTCCTGGCCGACGAGGCCTACGAGCACCTCTGGTTCGAACCGCACATCCCGATCGCCACCCTGCCCGGCATGTTCGAGCGAACCGTCACCGTGGGCTCGGGCGGCAAGACGTTCTCGTTCACGGGCTGGAAGGTGGGCTGGGCGACCGGTCCGGCCGATCTGATTGCGGCCGTAAGGGTCGTGCGCCAGCACCTTTCGTACGTGTCCGGTGGCCCGTTCCAGGAAGCCATGGCGCTGGGCCTGCGCTTGCCAGACGCGTATTTCGACCAGTTCCGGACCGACCTGGCCGCGAAGCGTGACCGGTTGTGTGCCGGCCTGAGCGGGCTGGGCCTGCGGGTGATCCCGCCGGAAGGGACCTACTTCGCCACCACAGACGTGCGGCCTTTGGGATTCGCGAATGGCGAGCAGTTCTGTCGCCGCGCGCCCGAGGAGGCCGGGGTCGTGGCGATTCCGCTGAGCGCGTTGAGCGATCACCCGGAGGTGAGCGATCCCTTTGTGCGGTGGGCGTTCTGCAAGCAGCCCGCGGTGCTCGACGAGGCGGTGGGGCGGTTGCGGGCCTGGCTGAGCTGAGGGGACCCGGAGCGCTCATGGCTCCCTAGTGCATTATGCTGCACTTGTAGTGCACAAGAAAGATAAGCCATGACCATCATCACCCTGAGTCCACAACCGACAGCCGGGACTGGCGTCGTTGCCGTGCTCCTCGTTGACGCAGCACTGACCGGCTTCGCCATCGGTCAGAAGCAACCGGCCGCGAGCCCATCCGGTGAAGCGCATTACAGCGCGGCATCGCACGCCGAACCGATTCACCCGGCGATCGCGTCGGGGGCGGACCGCCGATGATCTGCTGCTCGTTCGTGTTCCACCCCGGGACCTATGACGACGAATTCCATCGCCTCGACGCCGAGATCGACGCCTATGCGCGCGGCCTCGACGGCTTCGAGAAGGTCGAGACCTGGTACTCCGAGGATCGCGCCACGGTCAATGCCATGTACTTCTTCCAGAACATGGCGGCCGTGCGCCAGCTGGCGTCCTTCCCCCGCCACCTGGAGGCCAAGGGTCAGGTCCAGCGATGGTACGAGGACTACCACGTCGTCATCAGTGAGGTCACCGCGACGTACGGCCGCAGTTGACGTCTCGCTGCGTTGTCGTCGCTAGCCTCGGCACGCGACGCGTTCACGAAACTCAGATGAGACATGCCGCGCCTGATTGCCGATCACCTGGCGGCGGAGCGAGGCACACCGATCCAGCCTCGGACAAACGTGTGGATGGGGGCCATATGCGACCCTGATCCACGCGTTTGTCCCGGGCTGTTCTACAAATGCACGGATCGGGGTCATATCTGGCCCGAATCCGCCGTTTTGGGCGCACGGACACCCATCGTCTGGTTTGTATACAATCGTGGTAATTTTGCATGCAGGAGGGATAGCCATGGGCGCTCTGGACGGACTGCTCGTCGCGGACTTCACGCGCGTGCTCGCAGGGCCGTACGCCACGATGCTGCTCGCGGACCTCGGCGCAACTGTGGTCAAAGTGGAACGACCAGGCACCGGCGACGACACCCGCGCCTGGGGCCCGCCGTTCGGGCAGGACGGCCAGGCCACGTACTACCAGTCCGTCAACCGCAACAAGCTGTCCATCGCCCTGGACCTGGCAGATCCCGACGACCTGCGGATCGCCTGCGAGCTCGCCGACGCCGCCGACATCCTCGTGGAGAACCACAAGCCCGGTGGCCTGCGGCGGTTCGGCCTGGACTACGAGTCCGTGGCGGGGCGCAATCCCGGCGTCGTCTACTGCTCGATCACCGGCTTCGGCTCCGGGGCCGGAAAGGACATGCCCGGCTATGACCTGCTGGTGCAGGCAATGGGCGGCTTGATGAGCATCACGGGTCAGGGCGAGCCGACGAAGGCCGGCGTCGCGGTGGTGGATGTCCTCACCGGGCTGCACGCCACGGTCGGGATGCTCGCCGCCCTGCGCCACCGGGAGACGACCGGTGCCGGTCAGCGGTTGGAGGTCAGCCTGCTGGGGTCGCTGCTGAGCTCGCTGGTCAACCAAGCGTCCGGGTACGTCGGGGCCGGAGCCGTCCCGGGTCTCATGGGCAATGCCCACCCCTCAATCGCGCCTTACGAGGTCTTCACCACCGCCGACCGGCCCATGATTCTGGCGGTCGGCAACGACGCGCAGTTCGCAAGGCTCGCACGTGCCCTCGGGGCACCGGACCTGGCCGGCCGCAAGGAGTACGTCACCAACACCGCGCGGGTGGCGCACCGGGCGGAGCTCAAGGCCGAACTCGAAGTTCTACTCAAGGTCCGCGGCGCCGACGAGTGGCAGCGACTGCTCACCGAATCGGGCGTGCCGTGCGGGCCGATCAACGACCTCGCGCAGGGGTTCACGCTGGCCGAGCGGCTGGGCCTGCAGCCGGTCGTGGAGGTCGAGGGTTTGGCGCAGGTAGCCAATCCCGTGCACTACGACGCGACCCCGGCCAGCTACCGCGCTGCGCCACCCCACATCGACGAGGACCGAGCGGCCGTGTTGGACCTGCTGCGAGCACGTTCATGACGGCGCAGGAACGCACCCTGGCGGCGCTGCGCACGGACATCCTGTCGGGAACGCTGCCGCCGGGTACCCAACTTGTGCAGGAGTCGATCGCGGATCGCTACGCCGTCAGCCGGGTGCCTGTGCGCGAGGCGCTGCAGTTGCTGACCTCCGAGGGGCTCGTGCAGCATTCGCCGAACCGCGGCTACTTCGTGACCGAACTCAGTGTCACGGACCTGCACGAGGTGTACGCATTGCGCCGGATCCTCGAAACGCACGCCATTGCGGCGGCCGTTCCCGCGCTCACCGATGCCGACGTCGCGCTATTGGAAGAGCTGGCGGGCGCGGTCGTCGAGGCGAGCGACCTCGCGGGGCTGACCGAGGCCAACCGCCGTTTCCACTTCACGCTGTTCGACGCCGCCGGCATGCCGCGGCTCACCCGCATCCTGCGGCAACTGTGGGACGCCTCCGACGTCTACCGCTCCCTGTACTTCGGCCAGAACTCCAACCGCGACCGGGTGCGGTCCGAACACGCGCAGATGCTGGACGCGCTGCGCCGCCGGGATGTGGCCGAAACCGTCCGCCTGCACGACATCCACCGAAACCATTCCGTGGCCTGGGTCAGCGCCCAGTTGCTGCGGCAGAAGAAGGAGACCGCATGACCCCGTTCGAGTTGTTCCACATCGACCACCTGCTCAGCGAGGAGGAGCGGGCGATCCGCGACGTCGTGCGCGACTACGTGGAGCGCCGGATCAAGCCAGAAGTGGGCGACTGGTTCGAGACCGGCGAAATCCCGGCCCGCGAACTGGCACGAGAGCTCGGGGAACTCGGCGTGCTGGGCATGCACCTGCAGGGCTACGGCTGCCAGGGCACGTCGGCGGTCGCGTACGGTCTGGCCTGCCTGGAACTGGAGGCGGGCGACTCCGGCATCCGGTCGCTGGTCAGCGTGCAGGGATCGCTGGCGATGTACGCGATCCACGCGTTCGGATCCGAGGAGCAGAAGCAGCAGTGGCTGCCCGGCATGGCGGCCGGGGAGTTGATCGGCTGCTTCGGGCTGACCGAGCCGGACTTCGGCTCGAACCCGGCCGGCATGCTCACTAACGCCAAGCGGGACGGCGGGGACTGGGTCCTCAACGGCACGAAGATGTGGATCACGAACGGGAACGTCGCCGACGTCGCGGTCGTTTGGGCCCGTACGGACGAGGGAATCCGCGGGTTCGTCGTGCCCACCGACACCCCGGGCTTCACGGCCAACCCGATCCACAAGAAGATGTCGCTGCGCGCCTCGGTGACCAGCGAGCTGGTGCTGGAGGACGTACGGTTGCCGGCCGACGCCGTGCTGCCCGAGGTGGTCGGCCTGCGCGGGCCACTGTCGTGCCTGAACGAAGCCCGGTTCGGCATCGTGTTCGGGACGCTGGGCGCGGCCCGCGATTGCCTGCAGACGGCCATCGACTACAGCGTCTCCCGCGAGCAGTTCGACAAGCCCATCGCGGGGTTCCAGCTGACGCAGAAGAAGCTCGCGGACATGAGCCTCGAACTGGGCAAGGGAATGCTGCTGGCGCTGCACCTGGGCCGGTTGAAGGACGAGCACCTGATCCGCCCGGAGCAGGTCAGCGTCGGCAAGCTCAACAACGCCCGCGAGGCGCTGGCCATCGCGCGGGAGTGCCGCGGCATCCTCGGCGGCAACGGCATCACCCTGGAGTACCCCGTGATCCGGCACATGAACAACCTTGAGTCCGTCTACACCTATGAGGGCACGAACGAGATGCACACGCTGGTCGTCGGGCAGGCGCTGACCGGGATCGCCGCGTACCGGTGACAAGCCGAATCGGTGAGGGAAGCACTGATAAACGCTGTTCCGAGCGAAAGGCGGCTGAGGGTGCGAGATGCAAGCCCCACATCGTGGGTCATAGCAGCGCTATGACGCGAGATGTGGGGTGAAGCAGATTGCGCGCTCAGGGGCGTTGCAGCCGGGACATGGTTAATCAGTGGTTCCTTGGCAAGCAGGGCATCGGTGAGCACCACGGGCGGCATTTGGGCGCCCGGCACGCTAACCGATGCCCAGTATGCTCACGGATCGCGATTTCAGCGCCCTGTCCGCGCGTGCCGGCCCAGAGCCCACAAGGCCAGCACGCTGAGCACCACTGCGTACACCAAAAGCACAGCCATCTGGCGGGTCGCGAAGCCGGACCCCTCGTTGATGATCAGGTTCCACGCATCCATCGCCCAGGCCTGCGGCGTGAAATGCCCGATCGCGCGCATGACCGGGCTGACCACCGATAGCGGCCACATCGTGCCGCCGAGCATGCCGAACACGATGCCCATGGGAATCGCCACGGCAACCGCTTGACCCGGCGTCCGCACTATCGCCCCCAGCAGCATTCCCGCCGCCGCGCAGATCACGCCGTAGACCACGACCAGCGGAACCCACGCGGACGGCGCACCAAGGTCGATCCGGAACGACAGCACTCCCAGACCCAGCAGGATCGCCGCTTGCAGCATCGCGATCCCGAACCGGGACGCGCCCAGCCCACCGAGATACACCCGCAGGCCCTGCGGTGCGGCCAGCGTGCGCCGGAACACCCCGAGCTCACGTGCCTGCACGAGCGCCGCCGCGGCGATCAGCCCGTTGAGGAACATGAACAGCATCAACTGGCTCGGCACGGCCGACCCGAAGCGATTGGCATCCATCGCGCTTACGGCGCCCACGGTGCGCGTCGTCACCTCCAGCGAAGGCACCGATGCCTCCGCAGCCGCGGCCGCTTGCTCGGCCTTCGCCTGCGGCACATACGCACTCAGCACCTGCACAGCGATGGCACGGGTTCCGACCTGGGCCACCACGCCATTGACGGCAGCCACTAGTGGACCGTAATCCTGCGACGTCTGCGGCACGTCGATGCGCACCGCCTGCCCGTCCGGCGGCACCTCGACTCCACCGGACAACAGGCCCATCCTGATGTCCCGGTATAGATCACGGGTGTCGGCATAGGTCGTCACTTCCAAGCCCGGCGAGCGTTCCAGGGCGCTCAGGAACTGCTGACCCAACGGACCGGGAGCGGGCGCGAGCACCCCCACCCCCAACCGGTCGCCGGCACCACCGAAACTGAGACCGATCAGCAGCACCACCACGATCGGCATCGCGATTGTCGAGAACATCGCGATCCGGTCCCGGAAGAACCGAACCCACTCCACCCGAGCAGTGCTGAGCGTCCTCATGCGAGCACCTTGTTCCGCATCGTCAGCAACCCGACGGCGGCCATGCCGATCCCGATACCGAGCAGCAGCAGGATCCGCGGCGCGATCTCGACCACAGTGGCTTGCGCCGCGGACAACTCCACGAACGCGGCAAGTGCCTGGCCGTTCGGGGTGAACTTCTGCATCGTCACCAGCGGCCCGGCGGCACCGTAGAAGAACGTCCCGCCCAGAATCGCGAAGAGCAGCGCGACCATCGTCGTCAGGGCGTCCGCCTGGTTCTCCGTGCGAGCAATGCCGGTGATGAACAGCGATATCCCGGCGATGGCTGCCACGGCCGCGACGATCACCAGGAACACCCCGAGTGGATCACCCCAGGACGCGCCGAACGCCAGCCACGTGATCAGCCAGACCACACTCATGCTGACCACGCCGACGATCATCACTTGCGCCGTCTTGCCGAGCAGCACGGCCGACGGCGACACCGGCCCGGCCAGGATCCGCTGCAGCGTGCCCTCCCTGCGCTCGGCGACGATCGACCGCGCTCCCTCGCCGATCACGAAGAACAGGAACAACATCGCCATGCCCGGCGCGAAGTACGCCATGACCGAGAATGTGCCCTGCACCTGACCCTGGTCGACTGCGATCGGGGACTGCGTCTCGACCGCCTTTTGCACGGCCGCACCGACATCGGGCAGACCGGCTGTGGTCGCCGCGGCAGCGGTCACGCGTGCTGTTTGCAGATTGGCTGCAACACCCTGTGCTACCGATTGCGCGATCGAAGTCGCAAGCGGCTCAGCGGCCCGGCCCACGACCTCCAAGTCCGCCGCATCACCGGTGAGGACGGCGTCGCCGAGCCCGGCCGGCAGGACCAGCACCGCGTCGTAGGTGCCGGCGTCGAGCAGCGCGTCGATCTGTGCCGGCTCGCTGACCGTCGCGAACGCGATGCCGTCGCCGCCCGCGTTCGTCAGGGATTGCGCGATCTGGGCGGAGATGTCCGATCGATCCTCATTCGCCACACCGATGGTGGCGCTCACCGACGCACCCCCGCCGAACGCCGCCCCAACGACCACTGCGATCGCGATCGGCGCGACCAGGGCCATGATCAGGATCGATCGGTCGCGCAACGAACGGCGCACGCCCAGCCGGGCGATCAACCACACATGCCGCCACATCAGTCCCGCAGTGCCTTCCCGGTGAGATGCAGGAAGACCGCCTCCAGATCCGGTTCCGTGACCTCGACCCCGGCCACTCCGACGCCGGCTTCCCGCGCCGCCGTGACCGCCGGGGCGATGAATGCGGGACCGTGGGTGGTCATCACCGAGACCCGGTCGCCGGACTCCTGCACCGCAGCAACGTCGGGCATGGTCCGCAGGACTTCCGCCCAGGCGCGCTGGGCGTCCGGCGCTGCGTTGAGACGGAACCGCACAGTCGCCTGCTCGCCCAGCTGCGCCACGAGCTCCTCCGGCGTGCCCTCCGCGATCAGCCGGCCGGCGTCGATGATGCCCACGCGGTCACACAACCGTTGGGCCTCTTCCATGTAGTGCGTGGTGTAGAGCACCGCCATGCCCGCCCCGCCCAATGCGGAAACCGACTCCAGGATGCTGTTGCGGCTCTGCGGATCCACGCCGACCGTGGGTTCGTCGAGGATGAGCAGCGCCGGTTCGTGAAGCAGCCCGACCGCGATGTTGGCCCGCCGCTTCATGCCGCCCGAGTAGGTGTCGATGTGGTCCTTGCCTCGGTCCGTGAGACCGACGACTTCCAGAACCTCCGCAACGCGCTGCTTCAGGCGTGGCCCGGACAGGTTCTGCAAGCGCCCGAAGAACTCGAGGTTCTCCACAGCGGACAGGTCTGGGTACAACGCGATGTCCTGCGGCACCAGGCCGATCAGCGACTTGCGGTCGCCGGTCAGCGGTTCGTCGAGCAGTCGCACTTCGCCGGCATCCGGTGTGAGCAACCCGGCGATCATGTTGATCGTCGTGGTCTTCCCTGCGCCATTGGGACCGAGCAGGCCGTAAGTCTCCCCCTGCGCGATGCGGAAACTGACCCCGTCGACGGCCGTGTGCTCACCGAACCGGCGCACGAGGCCGTCCACCTCCAGCATGTCTTCACGCTACTCGGCCATGTGGCGCCGGTCACGATGCGTTTGCCGTCGAACCACATCGGCAAGAACGATCACATGAGGCCG
>Ga0116175_1002018_pt1 | contig 12592 bp, 11 predicted proteins | sample AD_UKC125_MetaG_FD_89802 | JGI IMG/M metagenome (GOLD analysis project Ga0116175, IMG submission 89802) | Active sludge microbial communities of municipal wastewater-treating anaerobic digesters from USA - AD_UKC125_MetaG | ecosystem: Engineered > Bioreactor > Anaerobic > Digestate | place: USA... | reverse complement strand
TCAGCGTCGATGAGGCAAACGGCTGTTTCGAGATGCCCCGCATCGAGCCCCACCCAGTAGTGCTGATAAGCCAACCAGCGCCTCCTTCGAAACCTGTCCAGAAAGCAAAACTTAGGTTGGCCCGCGAAACTCGCCGAGTAGGAATTGTCCGCTCTGGCGTGATAGTGGGATAGGATATGCTAGGAGTGGATAGGATGACCCCAAGGCAAGCGCTTGATGATTTGATCCGCGAGCGGGAAGAGACCTACGCTGCGGTTTCGCGTCTGCTTGGCCGAAACTCCGCCTATATCCAGCAATACATCAAGCGCGGCACGCCAGAGCGTCTCGATCAAAGCGACATCGCTCAGCTGGCTTTGCATTTCGATGTTTCTGCCAAACTGCTGGGCGGAAAAGAGAGTCCTTCAAGTCCGCGACGTTCGGTCATCACTGTGCCGGTAATTGAGGCTAAGGGCATGGAAATCCCAAAGGAACGATCTCGCATCGTCGATGAAGCCTGGCTCAGACGCCTATGCAACAGACCTGCAGGTCTGGCGATCTTACCCATTGCTGGTGAGGCTATGCAGCCGACCCTGCAGAATGGCGACGAAGTCATAATCCAAAGGTTGCGCTCTCACGATGCCCTTCACGACGGGCTCTACGCTGTCCGGGGATCGTCAGAGACGTTCGTCAGGCGGATCGCTCTGGACCCGACTAAAAATCGCATTTCTGTCCTGACCGACCATCCCGCTTATCCAAGCTGGAACGGTGTTCAGCGAAAGGCGATCAATGTCGTCGGCAGAGTGATCTGGATTGGCTCTCAAGTTTCGTAGCGTGGAGGCAAAACGGAGGTTTATCGACAATTTGAACCTTTGTAGACCGGTCCTATGACGTTCATCTCAGGCTTTCTGCGCAAGGCGCTCTGGCTACTTTTCCTATTCGTAATTCTCGTTGTTGGCGCAGCTCTGATAGGTAATCTTCCCGCTCAGTTCCGGGATATGCGGCATGACGCGAATCTCCTTCGAGAATCGTCTCGCGCCATCAATGAAAATGAGGGCAAGTTCAGAAGGGAAACCGATGAGCTCCTGTCTGCATCTGCGTCAGAAGAAGCGCGTATCAGAAGGGCGAGTGCTGCTGAACTGGACGAAATTGAAGGCGATTTGAAGAAGAGGCGCCACGATGCGACTTTACGGATAACGCATGATCGCTTCGGTTGGGTGACTGATCCACGTGCGATGTTCCAGAGCGAACTGTCTGAGAGGGTTGAGCTGCCCTTGATCGACCGAGCCATCCGGCTCATTGAGGTACGAAAGACCAGCCTTGGCGCGATCGCTTCAGAGCAGCTGAAAAGGCTCGAACTGCAAAACCGGATCAGTACGCATAATAGGGATGTCGCCCGATATAACGCTGACTTGGCTGCATGGAAACGACTTCGCGCAAGAGCGGAGGCGCAATGGCGCAATCCGATTTGTCAGAGAGTCAGTGTTCCGAGAGTATGCGCACTGGCAGAAAGTACACGTGCTGACCGAATTGATCTTGACCGACGGCGAACAGAACTTGATCGCGATCTCGCTCAGATCGAGGCCGCCAAGAAAGCTCGAGCATCGTTCCGGTTGGTCAACGAGAAGGTGTCGGATGCTGCGGAAATTGGGCAAAATGCTGTAGCTGCGTACTCTCGCAAGGCTTCAAGCGAAGCTCGAGCCGCTGGCGAATTGTGGTGGAATTGGTGGCTCGATGCGTTGAGCAAGTACGGTTGGTGGGCAGGTTGGATTTTGCTCACTATCGTGTTTTTGCCAATCATCCACAAAGCCGTGGCGTTTTGGATAATTGCTCCGCTTGCAACGCGTGTAAGCCCCGTCCGACTAGGGAATGGTGGGGAGCCAATGCAAGGCGGCAAGTCGCTGCGAGTACTTTCACTGAACTTGGACGCCGGAAATGAACTGTACGTCCGAGGCGGATTACAAACCTCCGGGGCAAACCTGCAAGAATCCGACAGGCCGGTGTTATTTTGGCGAAAGTGGTTGCTCTGCGCTACAGCAGGGCTAGTCCGTTTTGAACGATATCGATCCACAAGCTCGGACGTCGTGACGATAACAGCACTCGATGATCATCATCACGTTATGGCAATCGAAATTCCAGCAGGCGGTGCTGTAACGCTGCATTCGCGCGCAATGGTCGGGCTTCTCAAACGCAGATCTGAGACCGTACTTCCGTACAGGATATGGAGCGCCAACCGGCTGCTCTCTTGGCTCACGTTTAGGTTTCGCTACGTCCTGTTTCCAGGGCCTTGCACATTGATCGTGCAGGGTAAGGGAGGTGTGTATGTTCAAGGTGCAGGTGACGGCAGATCGGTAGATGGCCGTTTGACGCTAGGGTTCGACAAAGCGGTTTTGCACGGTATCGCTCCCTCATTGGGCTTTGGTGCGTACCGGCGAGGTGAGCGTGGTTTGTTCATGGATCGTTTCTCAGGTGGAGGATCTTACATTTACCAAGCCCAACAGTCATTTCCTCCGAAAGGGCAGTTTTGGGCGCGCGGTGTCAAAGGCCTTTGGGACGTTGCCCTGAGTGTTTTGGGGATCTGAAGCCATACAAGGCTGTGCCTTGTGCGTGCATGTCTCAAACAGTTTCCTGCCGACAATTTCTAGTGTGCATCGGGCTGTCTGATCCACAATTCGACCCGTCGCAAAGGACTCATACTGGGGGTAGCGCTGGGGGTATTTTTACCTCTTTCAGAGGCCTTTCATAATAAATTCAATATCATGGATAGGCCTAGTGGATCCCTCCTCCGCTACCATTCAAGTCATTTATAGCTTTGTTTTCAAAGGATAAAATGGCTTTTCCGGAAAATCGAAACCACATTTGATCCCACATTTTATTTGGGTCTGAGTGGGCTGCTCTGCCCCTCTCTGGGATCGTTGCGCGCCCACTCCCGGTGTTGTCACTCAGTTTCGTTCTTCTCCGTCTGGACGAATCCTGATGGTGCATCGGACCGGCTGGCGCGACGTTGCGGCATTCTTCCGGCAAGCGTCAATGGCATCGCGGTTATCGCGCTGGATGTCGGCGACCTGCGCCAGTGCATTCCATGCCTCGGGGCTGTCGCTCTTCATCAGTCGCGCGCCTGCATCCCAGCGTGTGGATTCTCCAACCAGCCTCGCCGCCATACGCTCGGGCCAGTGCCAGCTTTCCGGCATCGTGCGAGCAATGGTGCCGGGAAAGAAAGACCATAGCATTACTCCGGCCAGTAAAGCTGCGCCTGCCACTTGGTAGAGCTGCTGCCGCTGCGCGGCGGCGGTACGTGCATGGGTGGTGACACTGCGCATTTCCTGCGTGGCATGATGCAGGTCGTTCCGGGCCTGGCTGATCCTGTCATGGTCGCTGCGTCGTGCGGCTTCTGCTGCTGAGGCGATACGATTGCCGATGCTGTCAGGAGTCATCTGCATCGCCGGATGGCCAGCCATGTCCTTCAGGCTGTCGCTAATCGCACCCATCCGCTTGGCCATTTCTGTTAGAGTCGCGCCGTAGTCGGGAATGACAATGTCGGCGCGTTCGGCGGCAAGGTGCTGGACCGCTCGGCGCATGAGGGCCAGCTCGCCTTCAAGGCGGACGAACGCCTCGGCGGCGGGATCGCCTGCGGCGTCCGGGGCGGGCGGGTCAGGGTTGGGATCGGGTTCCGGCTCAAGGTCCAATGGCAGTTCCACGTCATCAATATCGGTATCCATCGCGTTTCTCCTACAGGCCCATTCCGATTGACCGGCTCCGCTCCATCGTCACGGAAGCGGCAAGGTCGCGGGCCAGATCGCGACCGAGTTCTGTCTTGATGCCAAGCTCGCGGGTCCGACCGCGCAACAGGGATTCGACCTGCGCGTCGCGCTCCAGGCCCTTCGCCATTTCAGACATGCGGCTGGAGACCTCCCGCGCGCCCTTCGTGTCGCCGCCTTGCTGCATGGCCGCGCGAGCCTGACCCAGCTGCTGCCAGTCACTGACGAAGCGGTCGGCGCGCTGCGCGGGATCGACGCGGATTTCGGCCTCAAGCTGCATGGCGCGGATCGCGCCCTGGCTGCGGCCATCGGCAGCCTCACGGACCAGCTCCGGCTGGCGCTGCATGGCACTGGCAAGATCGGCGGCGGCATAGGGCCGGATCGCGTCGAACGCCTTCCCGGCCTTCTCCAGCGCCTCGCGCTGGTGCGGCAGGATCGGCAATCCCTGCTCTCGCATCTGACCAATGTCGGCGGCGGCACGCGCATAGCGTTCGACGGCGCGGCGCTGATCCGAAAGCCTGGGCTGTTCCGCTGGCAGCGCTTCGAGCTTGTGCGCCTGGGGCCGGAAGCCCGCAAAGATCGATTTCGCCCGCTCGGGCAACTGACGAGCAATTTCGACGATGCGCTCACGGAAGCTGATCCCGCGCCGCTCGGCGAATACTTGCTCGGGCCTGTAGTCGCTCGCCATGTCCTTGCCGCGCTCGCGGCTCAGCGTGCGGACAAGTTTCGACTGATCGGTGAAGTCGTCGCGGCCATAATGCAGAGCCACGCTGTCACGGTGGCGGGACAGCGCAACATAGGCACCGTGGCTGTCCATGCCCGGCGTTGCGAGCACATGCGCCCGGTCTACCGTCATGCCCTGCGCCTTGTGGATCGTGGCGGCGTAGCCGTGATCCAGATGCGCATAGTCCTTGGTGTCGAAGGCTACGCTGCGACCATCGTCGGTGCGCACCGCCATGCGCTGCGGCGTCATCTGTTCGACGGTGCCCAGCGTGCCGTTCTTGACCCCAAATCCGCGCTCGTTGCGCAGGAACATGATGCGGTCGCCGTCGGCGAATTGACGCTCGCCGCGCTCGGCGCGGATGGTCACGTCGCGGCCCAGCTCGCCACTTGCGCGCAGTCGTTCGCGTGCGGCTGCGTTGAGTTCGCGCACCTCGTCATTGGTGTGGGTGAGAATGATCCGCGTATCGCCAGGGCTGGCCTTCCGGTCGCGATCCCAACGCTCGATTAGCTCGCCACGGGCCGCCTCTCGCGTATCGGCAGAATGCACCATGCCGCGTTCGCCATAGACCTGAATAGCAAGGCCGGTGCGCCGGGTGGCGAGGTGCCGCGTTGCATCCTGCTGCCAGCCCTCATGCTGACGCCGCACTTCGCTGATCTCGACGCCGCCGTGCCGTTCGTGGATCGCACGGAAAGCCGCTCCGGCCTCGATGGCCTGGAGCTGCTGCGGATCGCCAACCAATACGACTTTCGTACCTGCATCGGCGGCGTGGGACAGCACGCGCTCCATCTGGCGCGTACCGACCATCCCCGCTTCGTCGATGACCAGCACGTCGTGGGAAGTCAGGTGTTCGCGGCCCTGGCCCCATTGATGTTCAAGGCTGGCGATGGTGCGCGAGGCAATACCCGAACCGTGCTCCAGTCCCTCGGCAGCGATGCCCGACAGCGCTGCGCCGCGAACACTATATCCCGCGCTCTCCCAAGCCTCCCGCGCAACGCCCAGCATCGCGCTCTTGCCGGTCCCGGCATAACCGACCACGATACTGAGTCCGCGCTCATCGGTCACATGATCGAATGCCGTGCGCTGCTCGCCGAACAGCACCAGCCCGCGTGTCTCGGCGCGCGCCAGCGCTCCTTCCCGGCCATGCTGGTCGACGCCATGCCGCTCGCGTTGGGCCATCAAGTCCGACGCGCGCTGCAACCGCTGTTCGGTCTCGATCATCTGGCGTGATGTGAACCGTTCTTCGCCGCGTCCGTCCTTGCCCAGCGCGATCAGGCCGGGCGAACCGCGCACTGCGCTCAGGGCAGCATCGAACTGCTCCTTTCCATCGCTGTGCCGATGCACGAACATGGCAAGGTCGCGGTTCGTGAAGGTGGCCTGGCTGTGCGTGATCGCGTCGAGCGCGACAGCGGGGTTGGCGATGATCCGCTCGCCATTTCGCTGCGCGACGGCGCGGTGTTCTTCGATCCGCTCTGCCTCAAGCCCGCGCACGCCCATGCGCGAAGCGGCGGGGCCGATCTTGTCCTGCGGTTCCAACGCAATACCCTGCGCCTCCAGGCTGCGGTGATCGATCCGCGCATCGATATCGAGTTCGGCAAGGCGCTGATTGACATGATCGGCCCAGCGCTCGCGCCACTGCTCCACCAGCTCGGCCTTGTTCCACTCGCGAACCTTCGCGCCGAACCCGTCTTTGCCGACTTCGCGCATGGTGAGTATGACATGGGCGTGCGGTTTGGGCTGGCCGTCCGCGCCGATATCCCAATGGACATTGAGGTCGGCGATCATCCCCTTTTCGACGAACTCGGCCTCGGCAAACTCCCGCGCCAGCTCGATGCCCTGTTCCTGGCTCAGCTCGCGCGGAATGGCGAATTCGACCTCGCGGGATAGCTGCGCGTCCTTGCGCTTCTCGGCGGCCTCGACCGCGTTCCACAGTTTTTCTCGGTCGGCGAACTCTTCGGGTGCGCCCTCCGGCAGCATCACTTCGGAATGGACTACTCCGTCCTTGTTGGTGAAATCGTGGTCACGGTCGAGCCGGTCATCGTGCAGCCGTTCGGCTCCGCGATATGCCGCTGCCGCCACGGCGCTGCGCCCGCTCGACCGGCTGATGACTTTAACGGAGAGATGGAAGATCGCCATGACGACAATCCATCTACGCCACCAAGCGCACGTCGGCACGACGTATAAGCGCGCCCTCCCATGATAAAATCCTGCTCGGGACTATTCAGTATCAGGCCGTCTCGACGACTCTACAGCATTGGGAGAACATAGATATTATCATCAGCGCATCACCTCTCAATGGAGAACTTCGATGCGCAAACCCCGTGACTTTGATTCGGAATTGAAAGAGCTCGCCGATAAGGCAAAGCAACTGAAGGAACGCCGCGTGCAGCAACTCGGCGAACTGGTGATCGCTACCGGGGCCGATGCGGTCGATGCGGAAACGCTGGCGGGTGCGCTGCTCGTTATCGCGGAAACCAGCGAAGCCCAGAGGAAGGAGGCGTGGCGCAAGCGGGGCGCGGCCTTCTTTCAGAGCAAGGCGCGCAAGCGTGGCGATGGAACTCAAAGCCAGCCGGATGGCACTCTTCCGCTTGACGGCGGCGCGGCACCGGCTTGAGGCAAAAAAGGCGCGAACCGACATGCGCGAATGGCAGGTCAAACGCCGCGAACGCACGCGGCAGTTGATCGAACTGGGCGGCCTGGTCGTGAAGGCAAGGTTGGTCGAACTCGCGGACGATGATCGCGCCACGCTCTACGGCGCGTTTCTCACCGTTGCCGCCAAGCTGCGCGGCGAGGAACGGGAGCAGGCGCTGGTGCTTTGGAAACGGAAGGGCAAGCGGGCGTTTGACGCGGAAAAAGTATAGTGCACTGAACTTTTCTTATTCCACAGAGAATTGCGGCATTCTCTGCGGAAGCAAGCTTTCAGATGGGGTATGAAGATTCTGGAAAGTAGCAGTTCGTTCAGCAGTGTACGAACACTCAAGTTTGACGGCTCAGCCCTTCACGTCACTCCGCCTGCGCTCCCACCACCAATGTCCGCCCAGTCCGATAAAAAGGCTTCCCAACATGGCAATCGCGAAAGGGTCAATACGCCCGAGAGCCGACGCTGGCTCCGTCATGACATCCGATGCGCGGCCACCCGATACGCTGTAGGTTCCGCCATTGCCGTAATCCGGAATCCATCGCGGTGGTTCGGCGCGAATGCCAGCCTGATAATCGAGCCAGGCGCGAGTCCACAGAACGCTGTTTTCGAAGGGATCGTTGCTGAACTTCTCAGGTGCATGATGCGTAACCATCATCGGGTAGTAGGTTTTCCGGCAATCCAAGGCCGCGCGTCGCTGGCCATCGGGTCCAATCGGGCACCAAGCATTAGCCCCCGATAATGCTGTCCAGGAAACGCCCTGCTGAAAGCAGGACAGCGCGCGAAAGCGCGGGGCGATCATCGTTTTGCCGGTGCCGTCCTGCAAGCCCCAGAGGTCGCCTTTCTGGAAGAAGCGCAGACCACCCTCACAGGTCAGTGCCTTGTCCGGCGCTGGTCGGGCAATCTCCGGTTTTGCAACTCGACTTCCCGATGCATCGATCCAATAGGTCGCTAGCCCTTCACCGACCGCGTAGGTGCCGCCGCGATCTGGACGAAGTTTGGCAAAGTGCGGTTCGACCGTGAATATTCCCGTGCGGTCGATAATGCCCCACTTGCCATCGACCTGAACGGGAACGTGCGATCCGGTGAAGGAATAGGTGCTGTCAAACCCGTTCCGACCGCCCAGGACCGTCCCGTTCTCCAGAACAAAGAACGATTTGTTCCCCCGCTTCGCCGAGAACGGACCGGGGCAATCGCGCTTCTGGAAATAGCCCGAATCAAATCGACCGACCGGCTTGCGATCTTGCGGTCGGAGGAATTCGACTTCCTCTCCGCGTCGGCTGATCGTCAGGCCACCCTCGCATTCCAAAAGCGGCTTGCCGTCGAGTTGGTCCGCAACCAAACGTCCACTGGGCTCGATGCTGTACCAGCGTTGGTCAAGCCGCACGCGCGGCAGCATGCCGTCTTCGCTAATATCGACCTTGTCGAAGTAACGATCACCCAGCAGCGACCCATCCGCGCGCACGATGCCTTCCCTGCCATTGCTGGGAGTCCCATCCGGTCGATAAGGTTTGCTTTCCAAAGCTGTGCCATATCCACCGCGCCAGTAGCTGAGGTGCGCAAACTTGAGCGGCACCACCAGCTTGCCATCGCGATCGACTGCGCCTCGGCGCAATGCTTGTTGGCGCTGTTGTGGTGGTAGCGAACGGTCAGGCATCGATTCTACGATTGCATGCGTCTCCATCATACGCTGGACGTGATGATAGCGCGGCGTCACCTGCCAGACACCATCGGACCGCATTAGGCCCCATTCGTCTTCGCCATCGGCGTTGCGCCTGCTTGCCCAGATCAGCCCCCGTTCCGGGACATCGAAGACATCGAAGTCGAGGTCCTGTTCGGTCAGCCAACCTTTGCGGATGTGGAAAAGGCCCGCGCCTGTTCGCCCCAGCAGTGCCAATGGATCACCAAGCCCATTCAATCGACCTTCGACTTCTGATGAGTCTCGGCCCAGGCTCCCTCGCAGCGGCTCGGCAATGAACGTGCCATTGCTGAAGGGCACGATCCGGCCAAATTGAGCCGGGACTACCACGCGTCCCGAGCGGTCAATGATACCAGACGCATTGCGGACCCGAACCTCGGCGAAATTGCCGGAGAAAGGCCCTGCCGCCTTGAAGTGCGGCGGGATCACGACCTTACCGGTCGCATCAATATAGCCCCACTGACCGTCAATACGGATTGCGGCCAGTCCCTGACTGAATGGCTGCGCGACTTCAAAGCGTTCCGGGATGAGGAGCCGATCAGTGCTTTTCTCGCGATAACCGCAAAGCTGGAATGGGCCGCCGCATCGAGGCACGAGGTCAAAGGGTGCCTCCTGCGCTGGTGCGGTCGCCAGTGGCATACTCAGCGCAAAAAATGCGGCCAACAAGAAGCGCAAAGTAAAACCTCCCAGATGATCGCGTAGGCAGCAATTTACGGAGTTATGCCCGTACTACTCTACAAAAACTTAATCCTTCATCGATGCAGCTTCGAATGGTGTTCACAGGAACAAATTGAACCGGCCCGGGATTGCCGGAGGCCCTAACTCCTGAGAGAAAGTGTCTTCGATGAGTAAGGCGGCGAACAAGTTTTACCAGCGTTGCGTCAGCGACATCTTCGCTGTGACGAAAGTTGGCCGATGCGTAAACTAAGTTCGCGGAGCGTCAACGTCCACGCCGAAGAGTTGAACTGACCTAGGCGTTGACGCCAATTTTTGTCAATCAGTCGCTTGGCTCAACCGCTGTCTGGAGACCTCGGCCACGTGCTTCGACTGCTGCCTGAGCCAAAAAATCCTCGATGGCGGCAACGGAGTGCTGACGACATAGGTTGAGGGCTTCGACTTCCGTGAGGCAGTCGATCCCGTAGCCGAATTGGCTGTGCCAGAGGTCGTCAAGTGCTTTGCCATGCCGATCCCATAGCACAATTCGGGTTGCGGGCTGCAATGAAATTATGCGTGCGTCCCGGCTCTCGGTCAGCGTTGTGATCGCGATGACCTCTCCACCCCGTGCCTGGACGTAACCGCGCAGGTTAGCGAGTGTGCCGCCTAGGCCGACGTGATCATCCACGAGCACATAGTTTGCGCCCGGTTGCACGTGCCCTTCGAACGTCGCCGGGGTGACCAGCCGCTGGAATGCCGGAGCACGGGTATGGCCGACCTTGTTCGTCTGGACAATTTCACCGGCGATCACCGGCAGCCCCAGCTTGCTCCCCATAACCTGGGCCATCGCATCGGGAATTGCGTTGAAACCAGTCAATTCGTCCGCCACCACCGGCAGAAGAAGAGTTGGGCGGCCTCCAACCAGTGCCTGGATGCGAGCAAATCCGTCAGACGAGAGGAGGTCCGCAGCCAGCATCAGGGCGGCGTCTGCATCACCGCTCTTCGCTGCGGCGTATCCTGGGTGGCTGTCACGTGTGCGAACGTCTGTGTGGATGACCACGTCAGAAAAGTTCGCAGGCCAAGGCAGCCGGGTGGAAAACTCGTCATTCATCGGCTCAACATGCCTATTGGCTTGCGGAAAAGCCAGAACTGGATCGTGAACCGGCGTGAACCGCAAGGCGAAGGCTGATTCGCGCGCAAGCATCGCTAGATGTGGCGCAAATATCCGCCGCTTGTGCGCAGATTTAGCGGCATAACGCCGCGTCTGCTCGGATCACGTCACAAAAATTCCGCCTCAGGGTGCCCCGTGTTTGCGTCCGCTGTCTTCTCTACTCTTCCGTATCCGTGTCTATCCTTCCGCAAGTTATTCTATCCGCATCTACGATGACCGTATCAGGGACTGCGAATTTTGTTGCGCTGGATGCCTCATAGCGAAATTCTTGGATCAGGGGGCACCAGTAACTGCCAACGAATGGAAGCAAGTCCCATGTCCAACTCTGACAAGATAATCCGCCTCAAAACCGTTCTCGCCCGAACTGGCCTGTCCCGCTCCACCATGTATCGCAAGATCGCAGAGGGGACTTTCCCGTCGCAGGTGAAGATTAGCGTCCACGGTGCGGGCTGGCGGGAATCCGCCGTAAACCGCTGGATCGATGATCCGGTATCATATCGGAATGAGAGCGCGGCGCAGTGACAGCGCCGCCTCCGGTCGAGCCGATCTGCGTAAAGGTCAATGACGCTGCGCGCATGATCGGCGTTGGTCGCACCAAGCTCTACGGGCTGATTGCGTCAGGCGAAATCGAGGCCATCAAGCTCGGCAAGTCAACGCGCATCACAACCGCCAGTTTGCACGAACTAATCATGCGGCAACGCGGGCGGGAATAGTCTCGCCTGCCACCTGATCTGCTGCCGGGGCGCGATTGCCCAGATAGTCCGCCCATTGCGACATCAGGGTCCGGCGCTTCTCGAAGAAATCGGTTCGGCGGTAGGCGGCTTCGACCTTATTGGGCAGCTTGTGGGCGAGAGCCTTATCGGCAACTTCCTTGGGGAAGTCGGTGCATTCGGCGGCCCAGTCCGTGAAGGTGGAGCGGAAGCCGTGCACTGTGATGCTGGCGAAACCATCGTCGCGCAACAACTTGGTCATGGTCATGTCGCTGATCGGCTTCTTGCCATCGTTGGAAAAGACCAAGCCTGTATCACTGGTCCGCGCATTCCAGCGCTTGCGCAACAGTGCCACAACCGGTGCCGAAAGCGGTACTATGTGGGTTTCGCCCGCCTTCATCCGTTCGGCAGGAATGGTCCATACCGCATTTTCGAGATCGAACTCGGTCCATACCGCAAGGCGCGTCTCGTTGGACCGGACGGCGTTGTAGATCGTGAAGCGCAAGGCGTCGCGCCCAGTCGTCGGGGCGGCGCTGGTAAGCTTCTGCATCAGCGTCGGGACATCGGCGTAGGGCATGGCCTCCATATGCCCGCGCTTGTCGTTCTGACGCGGCAGGCCCTTGCGCACCGAACGCAGCGACACTTCTTCTGGCACCCAGCCTTTCACATGCGCGAAATCGAGCACCACGCCGATGCGCTGGAGCAAGCGCCGCGCTGTTTCCGGTATCTCAAGCCAAATTGGGGACAGCGCCTCGACGACACAGGCGCTGTCCACCTTGTCGACCGGCTTCTTGCCGATGCGCGGAAAGAGGTGGCGTTCAAAACTAGATAGCCATCGGGCATGGTGCCCGTCTTTCCATCCGTCACCCAAGGTTTCATGGCAAGTGCGGGTCGCGGCTTCAAAGGTCGGAATGACCTTGCGCGCCTTTCGCCGCTCGGCGACAGGATCGAACCCGTCACGAACCCGGCGTCGCAATTCTGCTGCCGCTGTTCTGGCATCGGATAGCGAAACATCATGCGCCGATCCCAGCCCATAGTCGCGGCGGTGGCCTTTTAACTGCATGCGCAGCACCCAGGTGCGCGCGCCGCTGGGCTTTACGACGAGGCACAAGCCCCTGCCATCGACATGGCGACCGGGCTTTGCGTTCTTCACTTTCAATACTGTCAGCGCCATCAGGTTCGAGTCCCTGTCAGGGATTCATACCGCCAAAAACGGGGGTATTTGGTCCCACAATCGTTCCCACATTTCAGCGGGAATTCAGGCG
>Ga0116175_1002011_pt1 | contig 12625 bp, 13 predicted proteins | sample AD_UKC125_MetaG_FD_89802 | JGI IMG/M metagenome (GOLD analysis project Ga0116175, IMG submission 89802) | Active sludge microbial communities of municipal wastewater-treating anaerobic digesters from USA - AD_UKC125_MetaG | ecosystem: Engineered > Bioreactor > Anaerobic > Digestate | place: USA... | reverse complement strand
CAGGAATTAATGATAAAGACATCCTTGTTGTTGACCGAAGTATAGAAGCTAGAGATAACAAAATTGCGGTTTGTTTTATTGACGGTGAATTTACCGTAAAACGAATTAAACTCGATAAAGACTGTTTGTATTTAATGCCCGAAAACAAAAACTATAAACCAATAAAAATTACCGAAGAAAATCAATTAATCATTTGGGGAATTGTAACTTATGTGATTAAGGCGGTTTAAAATAAAAAACCCAACAACTTTCGCTATTGGGTTAAATCTTGTCTCTTGCTTCTTGTGTCTTAATCATTCAACTTCAACACAGCCATAAACGCCGATTGAGGAATTTCAACATTTCCTACTTGTCGCATGCGTTTTTTACCTGCTTTTTGTTTTTCGAGTAGTTTACGTTTACGGGAAATATCTCCACCATAACATTTTGCAGTAACGTCTTTACGCAATGCTTTGATGGTTTCACGAGCTATAATTTTTGCTCCAATCGCTGCTTGAATAGGAATATCAAATTGCTGTCTTGGTATTAATTCGCGCAGTTTTTCACACATTTTTTTACCAATGTTATAAGCATTATCCTCGTGAATTAATGCCGATAAAGCATCAACTGAGTTTCCGTTTAATAAAACATCAAGTCTAACCAATCTTGAAGTTCGCATACCTATTGGGTGATAATCAAACGAAGCATAACCTTTGGAAACCGTTTTTAATCTATCATAGAAATCAAAAACAATTTCAGCCAATGGCATATCAAAATTAAGTTCAACTCTTTCGGTTGTTAAATAGGTTTGATTAGTAATTTGTCCACGTTTTTCGATACATAAACTCATCACATTACCCACAAAATCAGCTTTAGTAATAATAGTCGCCTTGATGAACGGTTCTTCTACTCTATCTAGTTTTGATGGTTCAGGTAAATCGGAAGGATTATTGACTACGAAAGGTATTTCGGGTTCTTTTTTGGTATAAGCAAGATACGAAACGTTTGGCACAGTAGTAATTACCGTCATGTCAAATTCACGTTCCAATCTTTCTTGTATAATTTCCATGTGTAGCATTCCAAGAAAACCACAACGAAAACCAAAACCAAGTGCTGCTGAACTTTCGGCAGTGAAAACTAAAGAAGCATCATTCAATTGCAATTTCTCCATTGATGCACGCAAATCTTCATAATCTTCGGTATCAACAGGATAAATTCCAGCAAAAACCATTGGTTTTACATCTTCAAAACCATGAATCATATTGGTTGTTGGCGTTTTTGCATCAGTAATCGTATCACCTACTTTTACTTCTTTGGCTTCTTTAATTCCAGAAATTAAATAACCTACATCACCTGTAGAAATAATATCTTTTGGAACTTGATTTAGTTTTAATGTTCCTATTTCGTCGGCAAAATACTCATTGCCAGTTGCCATGAATTTAATTTTTTGGCCTTTACGAATTTCTCCGTTTTTTACTCTAAATATTACTTCAATTCCTCTAAAAGGATTGTAAACACTATCAAAAATCAAAGCTTGTAAAGGCTCGTCCTTGCTTCCTTTTGGAGCTGGAACTCTTTCTACTATTGCTTCAAGAATTTTATCTACACCAAAACCTGTTTTACCAGATGCATGAATGATTTCTTCTAATTTGCATCCTAATAAATCCACAATATCATCGCTAACTTCTTCAGGATTAGCTGAAGGCAAATCAACTTTGTTGAGAACAGGAATAATTTCTAAATCATTCTCTAATGCTAGATAAAGATTAGAAATAGTTTGCGCTTGAATACTCTGCGCAGCATCAACAATCAACAATGCACCTTCGCAAGCAGCAATAGAACGAGAAACCTCGTAGGAAAAATCTACGTGTCCAGGAGTGTCAATAAGGTTTAGAATATATTTTTCTCCTTTGTATTCATACTCCATCTGGATAGCGTGGCTTTTAATGGTAATTCCACGTTCGCGCTCTAAATCCATGTTGTCTAATAGCTGAGCTTGAGCTTCACGAGCTGTAACAGTTTTGGTAAAATCCAAAAGACGGTCAGCCAATGTGCTTTTTCCGTGATCGATATGAGCAATAATGCAAAAATTTCTAATGTTCTTCATCTTCGTAAATCGTTCTTAAAAGTAAAATGCCCTGCATTTAATCTGCAAATATACTCTAAATTCGCCAGCTTCAAAGCACAAAGAAGCCTTTATTCACTTGTCTATTATCTATTCTTTTAAAAGTCGTATTTTTGTCAAAATTTTTCAGCAAATGCCAAAAATCGGTAACATAGAATTACCTGAATTCCCATTATTACTCGCTCCAATGGAAGACGTGAGCGATCCACCATTTCGTCGTTTATGCAAACTTCATGGTGCCGATTTGATGTACTCTGAGTTTATTTCGAGTGAAGGACTTATCCGTGATGCAATGAAAAGCCGTCAAAAATTGGATATTTTTGATTATGAACGACCTGTAGGTATTCAAATTTTTGGTGGAGATGAAGAAGCTATGGAAATGTCTGCCAAAATTGTTGATACTGTTCAACCTGATTTAGTGGATATAAATTTTGGCTGTCCTGTAAAAAAAGTAGTTTGCAAAGGCGCTGGAGCAGGCGTTTTAAAAGATGTAGATTTAATGATTAGGCTAACAAAAGCCGTTATCAAAGGGACTAATTTGCCTGTTACGGTAAAAACCCGTTTAGGTTGGGACGAAAGTTCTATAAACATTGATGAAGTAGCCGAAAGACTTCAGGATATTGGCGTTCAAGCATTGACAATACATGCAAGGACGAGAGCTCAAATGTATAAAGGACATTCTGATTGGTCGCATATAGCTAGAGTAAAAAACAACCCAAGAATTACAATGCCAATTTTTGGAAACGGTGATATTGATAGTCCTGAAAAGGCTTTGGAATACAAAAATAAGTATGGAATAGACGGAATAATGATAGGTCGTGCAGCTATAGGTTATCCATGGATTTTTAATGAAATTAAGCATTATTTTAAAACTGGAGAACATTTGCCTCTTCCATCAATGAATGACAGAATTGAAGCAGCAAAAAATCATTTGATATGGTCAATGGAATGGAAAGGCGAACGCGTTGGTATAGTAGAAATGCGTCGTCATTACACTAATTATTTCAAAGGGATTCATGGTTTCAAAGAGTTCAAACAAAGATTAGTAACTACTGATGACCATAACGGGTTAATGAGTATTTTTGATGAAATCAGTGAAGTATATGCTGATTATCAGTTCTTTTGATTAAATATATCTTTCGAAACTCTACTACTTGCGATATAACTAGCAAGAAAGCCCAATATCATAATTGTAAGCATCACTATAGCAACATTTTTTACACTAAAAACTACTGGATAAGCCAAGTTTTGGGTAATCATTATTAGTTTGAATTTTTGTTGAAGTAATACAATTATTATTCCTAAAAACAGCCCAATAATTCCACCTACAACACACATCAATACGCCTTGAAGAAGAAAAATTCTTTTGATGTTTTTTATTTCAGCTCCAAGACTAAGCATTGTCTTTAAGTTGTATTTTTTATCTAAAATCATCATGATTAATGCTCCAATGAGGTTAAATAATGCAATAATGATTACTAGAGTAAATATTAAATATACAGCTACATTTTCAGTATTTAGCATCTTGTAGAGTGTATCGTTTAACTCTGCTCTTGTTTTGATTTTAGCTGATTTTCCAAAACATTTTTTTAATTTTTCAGCCACTAAATTTTCATCTGAACCTGGTTTTAGCTTTATTTCAATAGCAGAAAACTCGTCTTTTTTGAATTCTAGAAGCTGTTGTGCTAATTCTAAATCACAAAAAACATATTTACTATCGAGCTCTTCACTTATGGCATAAATCCCAACAGGAAAAAGAACTGCTTTGTTAAAAGCTTCCGCTTCGCTTTCTATTACTCCTTTGCCTTTTCTGGGAACATAAACCTCAAAAGGGTTGTTAAAATCAAATAATCCAAGAGATAATTTTTCTGAAACTCCATAACCTATTACAACTTCAGCCGTTTTCTCTGTTAGCCATTTTCCATTGAAGAGCTTATTTGAAACTACGTTTGTCTTGATAAAACTTTTGTCAACACCTTTTAAGTAAGCAACCTGTTCTTTGCCATCAAAAAAAAACAAAACTCTTTCTTCAATTACTTTGCTGAAATCCAAAATCTCATCAATTTCACTGATTTCTTTATTTTGTTGATTAGTTAAAACTAAAGTTTTACCTGCTGAAGGAATGATTTTTAAATCAGGATCAAAATCATTGGAAAATGAAAGACTAAATTCTCGCAAACCACTAAAAACAGACAAAACAACAAACAACGCAAGAGTTCCTACTATTATTCCAACCGATGCAATTTTGCTGATAATGTTAATAGCATTGTTCTTGCTTTTACTAAAAAAGTATCTTTTGGCTATGTAAAAAGAAAAATTCAACTACTATGATTTCTTACGTTTAATAAGTAATTCTGGGTTTTCTATTGGATTTTCATTTCCCGAAAGAGCTGAGTCAATTTTTTCTATATAGTCCAAAGAGTCATCTATGTAGAAAATTAAATTAGGTACTTTTCTTAGCTGTAGTTTAACTCTTTGAGCCAAATCATGTTTAATGAGAGGTGTGTTTGATTTAATTGCCTCCAATAATTCTTTTGCTTTTTCTTGCGGAAAAATACTCAAATAAACCTTTGCAATTGACAAATCAGTAGTAACACTCACTTTGGACACAGAAATTATTAAATTGCTTATGCCGTTTTTTCTGATTTCGCCTTGGAGAATATCTACTAGGTCTTTTTGCAAAACATTTCCAATTTTTCTTTGTCTGTTAGTTTCCATATTGCAAAAGTATAATTTTTAAAGCAATTACTATTAAATAAGCTTCTATTTGGCAAAATTTTGAATTAATTTTGCTAAACATATTGTCAATTAACATGAGAAAAATAGAACATATAGGAATAGCCGTTAAAAGTCTTAATGAATCAAACTTACTTTTTGAAAAGCTTTTTGGAAAACCTCCATACAAGCAAGAAGTAGTGGAAAGTGAAGGTGTAAAGACTTCTTTTTTTATGAATGGTCCCAATAAAATTGAACTATTAGAAGCAACGAACCTAGAAAGTCCGATAGCAAAATTCATAGAAAAAAAAGGAGAAGGAATTCATCATATCGCATTTGATGTAGAAGATATTTATAAGGAAATCAACCGATTAAAAGACGAAGGTTTTGTGGTTTTAAATGAAATCCCAAAAAAAGGCGCTGATAATAAGCTAGTAGCTTTTCTTCATCCAAAAGGTACAAATGGCGTGTTGATTGAATTATGTCAAGAAATAGCTTAAAAAAAGTTGCAACGAAAAAAAATTAGTAGTAATATTGCAACCTCTAAACTGGTCCTATAGCTCAGTTGGTTAGAGCACCTGACTCATAATCAGGTGGTCCCTGGTTCGAGCCCAGGTGGGACCACAAAAAAAGGCCTCTCAAAAGAGGTCTTTTTTATTTATAATAAATTTAAATTTTTTTCGTTCTTAAATAAAAAGAGAGTATTTTTATCTGATATTGTTGATATTATGATATAATTGCGTAGTTTTGCGCCGTTAATTTTAGATTAATTTCTTTCTTTGAAAGCATAATTTATTTTGAAGATTAGATTTTTTTTATACTTTTACGCCCAATGAGAGCTATCATGAGTAGATTTTTTATGTTTTTACTGCTATGTTTATTAATAACAAGCACCACTTTTGCAGCGCCGCCGCCGCCGCCGCCATCTACGCCGCCGCCGCCGCCGGGTTTACCTATTGATGAGTGGATACTACCATTTATGATACTTTCAATGGTATTTGGATACATTAAATTCTCAAAAAAAATAAAAAAAGCTTCAAATTAATTTGAAGCTTTTTCATTTTCTGATATCATATAGTCTATTGACGTACTTACCTATAACATCAAACTCAAGATTAACACCAGAACCTACTTTGATGTTTTTAAAATTTGTGTTTTCAAATGTATAAGGGATTATTGCTACACTAAATTCGTTTTCTTTAGAATCAACTACGGTAAGACTAACCCCATTAACGGTAATTGAACCTTTTTCGATAGTAATATTTCTTGGCTTTGCATTATATTCAAAAGTAAAATATTTACTTCCATTCGCATCGATTATCGCCTTACAAACACCTGTTTGATCAACATGTCCCTGAACAATATGCCCGTCTAATCTATCCCCAAGCTTCATTGCTCTTTCAAGGTTAATTAAATCACCTTTTTCCCAATTACCAATAGTAGTCTTATCGATAGTCTCTTTTATTGCGGTTACCTTATACACGTTATTCTCAATAGCTACAACGGTTAGACATATTCCATTATGGGCAACACTTTGATCTATTTTTAATTCAGCACTAATTTCTGAAGACACAAAAAAATGCAGATTTTCATTTTCTTGGATAATATCTTCTATCTTTCCTATTGTTTCTATTATTCCTGTAAACATAAATGGTTTTATTTTACTAAATTTGCACTTCAAAATTAGCACAAAAAACAGTACCGATGAAAAAAGCTGAAAATATAATTGTAGGTATTTCGATAGGCGATTTAAATGGAATAGGTAGTGAAATTGTTCTAAAAACATTTGAAGACAGCAGAATGCTTGAGCTGTGTACTCCTGTTATATTTGCTAACGTGAAAATTATTTCATTTATCAAAAAAAACTTTGAGCTAACAGCACAACTTCATGGAATTGACAAAATTGATCAATTGGTTCTAGGAAAAATCAATGTTTTAAATGTTTGGAAAGAAGGAGTAGATATAAATTTTGGAAAGAGTGATGACAATGTAGGCAAATATGCAATCAAATCATTTGTTGCAGCAACAAATGCTCTAAAAGAAAATCAAATAGATGTATTAGTAACTGCGCCTATCAATAAATACAACATACAATCTGAAGAGTTTAATTTTCCTGGTCATACTGATTATCTTGATAAACAACTAGAAGGAGAAGCGCTAATGTTCATGATTCAAGACAACCTTAGAGTTGGTCTTTTAACGGATCATTTGCCAATCAATGAAGTTTCAAAACACCTCAATGAAGAATTAATAAACAGAAAAGTTCGAACTATTAACGAAAGTCTAATTAAAGATTTCAAAATTAGAAAACCAAAAATTGCTGTTTTAGGATTAAATCCTCATGCAGGAGATAACGGTGTGATAGGTAAAGAAGATGATGAAATTATAAAACCTGCAATCAAAAAGTTATTTGATGAAGGTATAATGGCTTTCGGACCTTTTTCTGCCGATGGTTTTTTTGGTAATAGCTTATATGAAAAATACGATGCTGTTATTGCGATTTACCATGACCAAGGTCTTATTCCGTTTAAAACCCTTTCTTTTGGACAAGGTGTAAATTATACTGCGGGTTTAAACAAAATAAGGACATCACCCGATCATGGAACAGCATTTGAAATAGCTGGAAAAGGAATAGCAGATTATAACTCATTTAAAGAAGCTGTTTATCTTGCAATAGATATTTATAATTCAAGAATTGAGCATCAAGAATTGCTTAAAAACCCTTTAAAAATCAAGCAAAAACAATTATAAACAAAAAAATGTTGATAAGATTCTTGTAATTGCAATAATTTTATATCTTTGCACTCCTGAATCTTTTGAGGTAAATTGATGTTTTTATGAAGAATACAGGAGATTTTTTAATCCCGTTTATAGGTTTAAAAATAGGAAAGCATCATTTTGATTATCAAATATCTAAGGAGTTCTTTGAAGAGTTTGGTTTTGATGAATTTGAAAGTTGCCTTATAAATGTACAGATTGTTTTAGAAAAGAAAACATCACATTTAGAAATAGGTTTCAAACACAATGGCTCAGTCAATGTGCCATGTGATTTGACTGGAGAAAATTTTGATTTATCCATAAAAGGTAAATTAAAATTAATAGTAAACTTTGGTGATGCATATAATGATGACAACGAAGAATTATTGATTCTGCCACATGGAGAACATCAAGTTGATGTAAGTCAATATATTTATGAAATGATTGCACTTTCAATTCCTCAAAAAAGAATTCATCCAGGAGTAAAAGATGGCACATTAAAATCTGAAGCTCTTGACAAATTAAATGAATTGCAAAGCAATATAAATAAAGAAAAAAAAGAAGAAGAAATTGACCCAAGATGGGATAAATTAAAAAAACTGTTAAACGGATAAAAAGTATAGAAAATGGCACATCCTAAGAGAAAAACCTCGAAAACCAGAAGAGACAAAAGAAGAACTCATTATAAAGCAACTGTTGCTCAAATTGCAACATGTCCTGTAACTGGAGAAGCGCATTTATACCACAGAGCTTACTGGCACGAAGGTAAAATGTACTACAGAGGACAAGTAGTAATCGATAAATCTGTTGCAGAAGCTTAACAGATTAATATAAAATATAACAAACTCTCACTTTGTGGGAGTTTTTTATTTTAGAAAATTCTTTAAATACTTATTTTATAAAACATTTTTTTGTAATTTCCACAACTTTTCTTAGCAAGAATTTAGAAGAGTAAAAACCACTATTATGAACAATATTACAGCCGCAATTACAGCAGTTGGAGCTTATGTTCCCGAGTTTGTTTTGTCAAACCAAGTTCTTGAAACTATGGTTGATACTAATGACGAATGGATTACAACAAGAACAGGAATCAAAGAAAGAAGACTCCTAAGAGAAAAAGGTAAAGGCACTTCATATCTTGCAATAAAGGCAGCACAAAATCTAATAGAAAAATCTAAAATCAACCCTGCCGAAATCGATTTGGTTATAATGGCAACCGCAACACCAGATATGCCAGTTGCTTCAACAGGTGTTTATGTGGCTACGCAAATTGGTGCTATAAACGCTTTTGCTTTCGATTTACAAGCTGCCTGCTCAAGTTTTCTCTACGGAATGTCAACAGCTGCTGCTTATATTCAATCGGGTAGATACAAAAAAGTGCTTTTGATTGGGGCTGATAAAATGTCTTCAATTATTGACTATACTGATAGAGCTACTTGTATAATATTTGGCGATGGTGGTGGCGCAGTTCTTTTTGAACCAAATCATGAAGGTCTTGGACTTCAAGACGAATATCTTCGCAGTGATGGTATCGGAAGAGAATATTTAAAAATTGATGCAGGTGGATCTATTTTGCCACCAAGTATTGAAACAGTAGAAAACAAACAACATTTTGTTTTTCAAGATGGAAAAACAGTTTTCAAATATGCTGTATCTGGAATGGCCGATGTGAGTGAAAAAATAATGGAGAGAAATAATCTAACCAAAGACGATATAAATTGGTTGTTGGCGCATCAAGCAAATAAAAGAATCATTGATGCTACAGCCCATAGAATGGGTTTAGATGAAGAAAAAGTATTAGTAAATATCCATAGATATGGAAATACAACATCTGCAACTTTACCCCTATTATTACATGATTTTGAAGATAAACTAAAAAAAGGAGATAATCTAATATTTGCTGCTTTTGGTGGTGGATTTACTTGGGGTTCTATTTATTTAAAATGGGCTTACAACAAACAATAAAACTAAAAACTAACTCATTATGGATTTAAAAGAAATTCAAAACCTAATCAAATTCGTTTCTAACTCAGGAGTCGCTGAGGTAAAATTGGAAACAGGTGATATAAAAATCACCATTAAAACAACTGTTGAAGGTAATGCTCCAGAAATTACCTATGTACAACAAGCTCCAGTTGCTCAACCAGTTACTGTTGCTACTCCAGCTGCTCCAGCTGCAGCTCCTAGTACTCCAAGTGCTCAACCTGTAGAAGATAATTCGAAATATGTGACAATTAAATCACCAATGATTGGAACATTCTATAGAAAACCATCTCCAGACAAGCCAGTTTTTGCTGAAGTTGGAAGTTCAATTCAAAAAGGTGATACACTTTGTATAATTGAGGCAATGAAGCTTTTTAACGAGATTGAATCTGAAGTTTCTGGTAAAATTGTAAAAATATTGGTTGATGACATGTCGCCAGTAGAGTTTGATCAACCGTTATTTTTAGTTGATCCGTCATAAAAAAGTTAGAAATTAGAAATTGGAAGTTAGAATTTTCTTTCTTCAAAAATTGTCTAATTGGCACATTGTCTAATTATCTAATTGAAAAACTATGTTTAAAAAAATACTTATAGCCAATAGAGGCGAAATTGCACTTCGTGTCATAAGAACATGTCGTGAAATGGGCATAAAAACAGTTGCTGTTTACTCAACAGCTGATGCTGAAAGTTTACATGTAAAATTTGCAGACGAAGCTGTATGTATTGGTCCAGCGCCAAGTAAAGAGTCATATTTAAAAATGTCTCATATTATTGCTGCTGCCGAAATTACAAATGCAGATGCAATTCATCCAGGATATGGATTCCTTTCTGAAAATGCAAAATTTTCAAAAATCTGTCAAGAGCACGGAATAAAATTTATTGGAGCTTCTCCAGAAATGATTGAAAAAATGGGCGACAAAGCCACTGCAAAAGCTACAATGAAAGCTGCTGGAGTTCCTTGTGTGCCTGGTTCTGATGGAATTTTAGAAGATTTAAAAGAAGCAAAAAAAGTTGCCAAAGAAATAGGTTACCCAGTAATGATGAAAGCAACTGCTGGTGGTGGTGGAAAAGGAATGCGCGCCATTTGGAAAGAAGAAGAACTAGAAAAAGCTTGGGAAAGTGCTCGCCAAGAAGCTGCTGCAGCATTTGGAAATGATGGTATGTATATGGAAAAACTCATTGAAGAACCAAGACATATCGAAATTCAAGTTGTTGGTGACTCTTATGGTAAAGCATGTCACTTATCAGAAAGAGATTGTTCTGTTCAGCGTCGTCATCAAAAACTGACAGAAGAAACTCCATCACCTTTTATGACAGAAGAGCTTAGAAATAAAATGGGTGAAGCAGCTGTAAAAGCAGCAGAATTCATTCAATATGAAGGTGCAGGAACAGTGGAGTTTTTGGTTGACAAACACAGAAATTTCTATTTCATGGAAATGAATACTCGTATTCAAGTTGAACATCCAATTACTGAGCAAGTTATTGATTATGATTTAATTCGTGAGCAAATATTAGTTGCTGCTGGTGTGCCAATTTCTGGTAAAAACTATTTACCTCAATTACATTCTATTGAATGTCGTATCAATGCTGAAGATCCTTATAATGAATTTCGCCCATCACCAGGAAAAATAACTGTATTACATGCACCTGGAGGTCATGGCGTTCGTCTTGATACTCACGTTTATGCTGGTTACACCATTCCACCAAATTATGATTCTATGATAGCAAAGTTGATTACTACTGCTCAAACAAGAGAAGAAGCAATTAGTAAAATGAAACGCGCGTTAGATGAATTTTACATTGAAGGAATTAAAACCACAATACCTTTCCATAGACAATTGATGGATCATCCTGATTATGTTGCTGGAAATTATACCACAAAATTCATGGAAACTTTCAAAATGGAAGAACCTGAATAAAAGCAAATAAAAAGCCCAACTTTTTCAAGTTGGGCTTTTTATTTAAAGAGTTTCTTTTAACCATTTATAAAATTCATTTTGCCAAACCAAGGCATTTTGAGGTTTCAGCACCCAATGATTTTCCTCTGGAAAATACATAAATCGGCTTTTTATACCGCGTAGTTGAGCCGCCTGAAATGCTTCTTGTCCTTGACCTATTGGCACACGATAGTCTTTTCCTCCTTGAATAATTAAAATTGGTGTATTCCATTTCTCAACCATTTTTATAGGATTGAATTTTGAGAATGTTTTTTGAGCAATAACATTGTCTTTTTCCCAATATGGTCCACCATGATCCCAATTATTAAAGAAAACTTCCTCGGTAGTTCCATACATGCTTTCTAGATTGAAAACACCACAGTGCGAAATAAAGGTTTTAAAACGATTATTATGAACGCCTGCAAGGTAGAACACTGAATATCCACCATAACTTGCTCCAACAGCTCCTAAGCGAGCTTTATCTACATAACTTTCTTTCGCTACATCATCTATGGCTGACAAATAATCATCCATAACTTGTCCGCCCCAATCTTTAGATATTTGTTCGTTCCATTCGCGTCCATGTCCATACATTCCACGACGATTTGGCGCTACTATAACATAGCCTTGCGAAGCCATTAGTGAAAAATTCCATCGAAAAGAATAGCTTTGGGTTAATGGGGATTGTGGACCACCTTGACAATATAACAAAGCTGGATATTTTTTTGTTTTATCAAAATTAGGCGGAAGAATTACCCAAACCAACATTTTCTTTCCATCTGTAGTGGTTACATATCTTCTTTCAAATTTGGGCAGAGAAATTTTTGAATAGGCTTCATCATTAGTTTTTGTTAATTGTGACCACGATTTTTTCTTTAAGTTATAAGAATAAATTTCAGCCGCATGGTTCATATCTGTTCTAGTCACAATAATGTTGTCTTCAGAAAAACCAACCAAATCATTCACATCAAAATCGCCTTTTGTAACTTGTTTTACTGTAACTGCAATTTTGGTTAGTCCAGGGAAATTAACTTCAAAAAGTTGTTTTGTGCCATCAACAGGAGCAGTAAAATAAATTTTCTTTCCGTCATTACTCCAAAGAATATTATCAACTGTTCCGTCCCAATTG
>Ga0116175_1002009_pt1 | contig 12637 bp, 8 predicted proteins | sample AD_UKC125_MetaG_FD_89802 | JGI IMG/M metagenome (GOLD analysis project Ga0116175, IMG submission 89802) | Active sludge microbial communities of municipal wastewater-treating anaerobic digesters from USA - AD_UKC125_MetaG | ecosystem: Engineered > Bioreactor > Anaerobic > Digestate | place: USA... | reverse complement strand
AGACGATAGGTTTTACCGGTTTTTGTTTCTTTGTTTGTTGCGATATTAAGAGAACCTTCATTAGTTTTTTTGGAATGAGAAATCATTCCCAATACAGAACTATTGATACGTGTTCCCCAGTTGTAATTACCATAAGGTCTGATGGTGTAATTTCCAGCAGTATGGATACCAACAATTTGATTTTTTGAATCAAGGATTGGTGAACCACTATTGCCACTTTCAGCATCGATGAGGTGGCCGATGAGGTGCCCATTGACCCCATCAACTGTTCCGTATGCTGTATACATTTTTCCAAATTTGGAGTCCGTATAAGCTGGGAAACCTGGAATTTGGAGACGCTGTCCACGACTTACAGCGTATGCTAATGGTAAATAACCTACTTTAGAAGATACATTTTTGTTCAGTTTAACGACAGCAATGTCATAGTTACTAGGAATAACATTTCCTTCTGTCTTGAACTGACGGAAAGTATAGTAGGTACTTGATGAATAGGTTCCAAACGGTGCACTGCCATCATTTCGACCTGGTACAGCCATCACACTAGATGCCCACGCACCGGTCTCACGGTTATAGATATTGTGACCAGCTGTCAACACCAAGTTAGGAGCAATCATAACACCTGACCCAACATACGTCTGATTGCCAAAGGTCATTTGTAGGTAGACTACAGACCGATAAGGGTGCACAGTTGTGTTTTTTACACGGTACTGATCATCTTTCCCGATAATAGCTTCCAGAATTCCTGCTTTTTCAAGAGCTGCTGTTTCACTATCTTCGATATTTGGTTCACTCTCGGTCGTTGCATCTACTGTTGTAGAGACTTCCGTTGTAGAGGTCAACGCATCGATAGTTTGCGTGGTTTCTGCTGGTAGCCCTGTTGTGGCTTCTGAAGTTGTCGTTGCTTCTGGAGCTACAGCAGTTGTGGCTTGAGTTGTCGTTTCATTTGCTGAAACAAGAGCTGGTGCTGCCGTTCCAAGGACAATGGTCAATAGAAATGCAGAACAAAGTGATTTTTTTACATTCATTTTATATACCTCCTATTGTATTATACTCTATTTGTACTATTTTTAAAAGTCTAAATTGGTATTCTATACAAAAAATAGACAAAGAACGAACGCTCTCTATCTATTTTAGTATTCAACTCTATATGGTGTCCATTTTCAATTTCTATAAGGCATACCAGGCGATGTTTTCATCATTCCAGCCACGCTGGATTAAAACAGCTCTTTCATTCGTATCACTAGTATAGAGGTGGACCTTTAATCCGCTGTGATAGAGGCGGTAGACTGGTCTTTCTCCCTGTGCATACCAGGCAATATCTTCATCCTTCCAACCTCGTGTTATCAAAATCGCTCGCTCATGGCTACTTGTGGTGTAGAGGTGTTCCTTTGTATCAGGGCTGTAAAGACGGTAGACAGGAATGCCATAAGAAGTCCCTTTGAATGTCTCCCCTTCGTAGTTCCAACCCCTATCTTTCAATACGGAAATCTCATGCTGGTCCTGAGTATAGAGGTGCCTTTTAACACCTGGATGGTAAAGACGGAAAACAGCCATTTGTCCCAGCCACTGGCTCATGACGGCCTCATTAGTCTCTAATTCTCCCTTGGCAAAAGCAATCAAGTTTAAACTATCTTGATCAATACGACGAGCAGCATTATAGATGTAATCCCCATTTTCACCAACAAAACCCTTGGTATGAATCCCCACAATCTCATTTTTTTCATTGAGTACAGGAGAACCACTCTGACCTCTCTCTGTATCAATCTTGTAGTTGATTAAGGTACCGTTGAAAGAGGTGATATTTCCCCACATGGCATACATAAAGCCAATTTTCGATTGAGTCGTTGCTGGATAACCTGCTATCTGAATCCGATTGCCCTCACTTAATTGCCCAGATACAGGAAGAAATCCAACCTGGCTGTCCACTGATTCAGAAAGCTGTACCACCGCTAAGTCATAGGAGTCAACTGCATCTGATGCCTCATTTTGATAGGCTTTGAACATAAAGACCCGGCTACCTTGATAAACACCATAGGGAGCTGCGCCATCATTTTGAGCAGGTGTCACTACGACCTCTTGACTCCATTGTCCTAGCTCAACACTATAGATATTGTGAGCAGCCGTTAGAACCAAGTTAGGTGCAATCATGACACCAGTTCCTTTAAGCGGAACGGAATCAAAAATTGATTCCAGATATACAATCTTTCGGTAGGGGTCTATGGTAGTATCTGCTACCAAAAACTGATCATCCGATAGGATAATTCCTTCTGTTATGGCCTGTAATTCCTGTTCAGCTGATGTAGAAGGCTGCACCTCAGTCTGGTCAGACAGAGCCTGCTCCTGTGTCGAAGGCTCGCTGGTTACTGCATCTGTTTGCTGTTCTGAGTTGGTAATTTGCGTAGAACTACTTGTTTCAAGAGCCAAAACAGATACTGGCTCACAAAAGCCCAATAAGATTACCCAAATGAAGCCTTGATAGATCCTTTTTTTCATCATCTTTTAACCTTTTTCACTCTTTCATCTCACTACAGAATGAAAGGTAACAAGCACTTTCATTGCTTGTTACCTTATTTTGTTTTTTCAACCTTCAGAATCTTGATATCGTAGCTTCCAGCTGGGGTTTGTACAGTAACTGTATCACCCTTCTTCTTGCCAATCAAAGCCTGTCCAATTGGACTTTCATTAGAAACCTTATTAGCGAAGGCATCTGCACCTGCTGCACCTACGATTTGATAAACTTCCTTATCGGTCTCCCCAACTTCTTGGATGGTGACTGTTTTACCGATAGCAACTTCATCCTTGGCAACTGAATCGCTATTAACAATTTCTGCATAACGAATCTTGGTTTCAATGCTCGAAATTTGTCCTTCAACAAAGGCTTGTTCATCCTTTGCTGCTTCGTATTCGCTATTTTCAGAGAGGTCACCGTACGAGCGTGCAATCTTGATACGTTCAACGATTTCAGGACGACGAACCAATTTGAGTTCTTCTAATTCTTTTTCCAATTTCTCTTTTTCTTCAATTGTCATTGGATATGTTTTTTCTGCCATTTTTTCTTTCTCATTTCTTCTTTATCTTTTTATACTAAAACAGAATTATGTGGCTCTGGCCACATAATTCTATTCTGAAAATTACTGGTTTAACTTACTGTTAACGTATTTTTCTACATTTTGATTGTGTTCTTCAATCGTAGCGGAATAATAAACGGTTCCGGTCGTCACATCAGCTACGAAGTAGTAATAATCTGTCTTATTTGGATTGACAGTTGCCTGAATAGCTGCCAAACTTGGACTGCCAACTGGCCCTGGCATCAATCCTGGATTGACATAAATATTATAAGGTGAATTGATATTTGTGTCAATAGCTGCATCTTCTGCCAGCGTTGTTTTCTCACCCAACTTGCCCATCGCGTACAATATGGCAATATTAGACTGGAGCGGCATGTCTATGTTGAGGCGGTTGTAGAAAACACTGGCAATATTTCTACGGTCCTCATCAGTTGCCCCTTCTTTTTCAACCAGGGAGGCCAGTGTCAAGATTTGATTGACATTCATCCCACTGTTAGGAATTTGGCTATAGTAGGTTTGAAGATTGGCATCCGTCGCAGCAATCATCTTTTCAATCAGCTCTTCCATGCTGGTTTTTTCACCGTAATCGTAAGTCGCTGGAAAAAGATACCCTTCAAGCTGATATTTAACCCCGCTATTTGCCGCTGGCAGGCTTCCAAGAAGAGCAGGGTATTTGGCTGCCATCCGGTTGATAAAATCAGGATTTTTAACCGTTTCTAAAAATTCTTTTGAGCTAAATCCCGTCTTATCATTTTCATCTTTTGTATTGACATTATCTGTCACGGCCTTGGCAATTTGATCAATGGTGTAGCCCTCAATCACCAATACTTTACCAGCGATTGGTTCAACAGGAGTGGGTGTTCCACTTTCTTGAAGAGCCTTGGCCAGTTCATCCACTGACATGGTCTGGTCCAAATTGTAAAAACCACTTTGAAAATTGTTGTAACTTTTTAACTTAGAGTAGTAATTAAAAATAGTAGCATTCTTAATCAATTTATTTTTGACTAAGATATTTCCGATTTCCTTGGTGGAAGAACCCTCAGGAATCTCGACTTGAATCACTTTAGCTGCATTCGAATCAATCGGACCTAAGCTCGATTTGACATAAGAATATCCTACATAACCTGTAATAGCAAGGGCCAGGAGGAAAATCACAACGATTGTTGATGCGATTCGTTTAGCAGCGACTTCCTGCTTCTTCCGCTGGCGATTTCTACGCTTTCTCATGACTGGGTCCTCTTCTTCTTTTAGTGATGTTTTCAATTTATCAACTACTGGAGTGATGATCGTATCGCCCAATTCCTGGACTGACTTCAGCTTCGTCAGGGTCCACTCTGTCTTAACCTTAGTGTCCGCAACACCTGATGGTTTTTGTTCTAATACAGGGTCGTCAGTCTGCTCTGATGGTGTTTCCTGTAGAGCTTGCTGTTCTAGCTCATTCATCTCAGGAACTTGTGTGTCTTTCGATTGTAACTCGTCCATCCAGATGATACTCCTTTCACACAATTACTTGCTATTATATCTCAAATGACGTACAAAAGCAAGAATTTCCCCATTTTATGGGCTTTAGGAGCTTTTTTTCTATCTCTCAATATTCAGGAGAAAACCTTTTCAAAAAGGAAAAATCAGCAAGCCTTAGCCTGCCAATTTTTATTGGACATTTTTAGAAAGATTGGACAAGAGTTGTTCAAATGAATACTCATAAGATTGGATATCACCAGCACCCATAAAGACATAGACAGCATTGTCATGGTCGAGGAGCGGAGAAGTATTTTCAATCGTCACCAACCCACCTGTTTTCGTGATTTTTGCAGCCAAATCCTCTACTTTCACTTCTCCCTTGTCAACTTCACGGGCAGAGCCATAGATTTGAGCCAGGTAGACCGCATCCGCATCGTTAAGAGCTTCTGCAAAATCATCCAGCAGGGCAATAGTACGTGTAAAAGTATGGGGCTGGAAAATCGCCACAATTTCTTTACTTGGATACTTTTGCCGCGCCGCATCAATCGTCGCGATGATTTCTGTAGGATGGTGGGCAAAATCATCAATGATGACTGTATCATTAACCACTTTTTCGGTAAAGCGGCGTTTCACTCCTCCAAAGGTTGGCAAATGTTCTGCTACTAGGGTTAGGTCAAAACCAGCCATATAGAGATTGGCAATAACTGCGGTGGCATTGAGGACATTGTGCTTACCGAAAGTTGGAATCTGGAACTCTCCCAATTCTTTCTGGCCGTGGCGAACCTTGAATTGTGAACCTGTGGTAGATGGCTTCAAATCATACGCCACAAAATCATTATTGTCTTCAAAACCATAGTAATAAATCGGTGCGTTGGCTGTGATTCTGCGTAACTGCTCATCTTCACCATAGACAAACAGACCCTTTTTGACCTGTTTGGCATAGTCATTGAAAGCATTGAATACATCTTCCAGACTGGTAAAATAATCCGGGTGATCAAAGTCAATGTTGGTGATGATACTGTATTCAGGATGATAAGGTTTGAAATGACGCTCATATTCATCCGATTCAAAGACAAAGTATTGGGCATTGGAAGAGCCGCGACCTGTACCATCTCCAATCAAAAAGGAAGTATCTGCGATATTGCTCATCACATGGGCAAAGAGACCTGTTGTGGAGGTTTTGCCGTGGGCACCTGCCACACCAAAACTAGCGAATTGGCGCATAAAGTCTCCCAAAAATTCGTGGTAACGTTTATAGTTCAAGCCTAATTTGTCTGCCTGAGCAATTTCCACATTGTTGTCTGGGCGAAAGGCATTTCCAGCAATCAATTCCACATCCGCTGTGATATTTTTCTCATCGAAGGGGAGGATTGCAATTCCTGCCTGTTCCAAGCCTCTTTGGGTGAAATAGTATTTGTCGACATCACTTCCTTGAACCTTATGGCCCATTTGATGCAACATCAGAGCAAGGGCACTCATCCCTGAGCCCTTAATCCCGATAAAATGATAGGTTTTTGTCATTGGTTTATACTTCCTCTTCCATGTGAGTCAAGTTCAACTCTTGGGCCATGCGGCGCTCCTGGTTGACCTTGTGCTCAGGATAATTATATACTTGGCTCTTCCGCAAGAAATCATAGGAATTTTTGCGCACAGGATGCTCCTTTTCCCGTTCTTCCTTGTCTAAGGAATAGACCGCTGGCATATCTGCCAGAATATAGCTAGATTGACGCAGTCGATTGGCCAACTCAATTAGCTGCTCGTTGCGGCTTTTCACCAAAAGGGCTGTTGGTTCTCTCTTGATGACCGGGCTATGAAAGTTCGGCTTGTCATCTTTGAGGTAGGCCGCTGATCGTTTTTTCTTCAAATCTTCACGCGCCTGTTCCCTAGCAATCTGCCCCTGAGTTTTGTGGCTTGGATGCTTGGTGTCTACTACCGCAGGGCGAACCGTTTTCTGCATACGGTCCCTTCTTGAATAAGGGCTAGGCTCCGCATGAAAAATCGGAGGCAAAAGATCTTCTGGAATATCTGGTTCATTTCGTCTTTCTTCCTTCACAGAATCAAAATCTTCCTGCTGGCCATAATCTTTTTCTTGATAATGTCCTCTGATATTACTAATGAGGTCCGACTCCTCATACAAGCGCATCTGAGGATTTGGACCCAAGATAGGCTCATTGTCAGCCACTATTGGAAATGATGTTCTTCTCATACGCATTCCTTTCAAGAGATTATTATAGCACATTTAGAGCGTTTTAGCCCATACTAATTTAAGAAATTCCCAAAATCTCCTTGATTTCTTGAACTGTCATGCTGGCCCGACTTTCATTGCCATCCAAAACTGCTGTAACCAAGTTTTTCTTGGTTTCTTGGAGGGCCTGAATCTTTTCTTCGATGGTTCCTTTGGTAATCAAGCGGTAAAATTCAACCTTTTGGGTCTGACCCATACGGTGAGCCCGGCTAATGGCTTGGGCTTCGACAGCCGGATTCCACCACAAATCAACTAAGATGACTGTATCAGCTCCCGTCAGATTGAGACCAACCCCACCTGCTTTCAGGGAGATGAGAAAGACATCTCGGCTACCCGCATTAAAGGCACGAGTCATGGCTTGGCGCTGACTGGCTGGTGTTGAACCGGTTAGCTTGTAGCTGGAAATACCTAACCCCTCCAAATCCTTCTCAATGATATCTAACATTTCCCTAAACTGAGAGAAAATGAGGACCCGGTGTTGGCCTTCCCTAAGCTGAACGAGAAGGTCACGGAGACTATTCAATTTGCCACTATCCCCCTGATAATCATCCATAAAGAGTTTTGGCGTGTCACAAATCTGGCGAAGCCTGGTAATACCAGAGAGAATCTCAATCTTGCGACGGTTGATTTCAGCCAAGCTGGCTCCTGCTATACTGGTCTGCATTTGTTGTAGCTGGGCCAGGTAGATGGCTTTCTGACTATCCGATAACTCATTGAGAACATTGACCTCAATCAAGTCTGGCAACTCCAGCAAAACATCCTCTTTCTTTCGTCGCAGGACAAAGGGCTTGATGATTCGAGCCACCTGATCAGCCGTTAATTTGCCAAAATCCATCTTACCTGGCAGGAGACCTGGTAGGATGATTTGAAAAATAGACCAGATTTCTGCCAAATTATTCTCAATCGGGGTACCTGAAAGGGCAAAGCAATTCCCCACTTCAAAGTCACGGAGATGCCGGGCAATCTTGGTCTGGGAATTTTTCATGACTTGTGCTTCATCTAAAATCAGATAATCATACTGTTTGTTCTTTCGATAAAGTTCGATATCTTGGCGGAAGGAAGCATAGCTCGTCACTAGTACCTGGTGTTGCTGCCCTAAGAGAACTTCCCGTTCCGCCTTGTGACCATACACAACTGCCATATCAATTTCTGGAGCAAAGCGATGAAATTCTTCTTGCCAGTTGTAGATGAGACTTGCGGGTGCCAGAATGAGGACACGGGTTTCCTTGGTCAACCGGCTGCTGAGAAAGGCAATAGTTTGTAAGGTTTTTCCTAGCCCCATATCATCTGCTAAGATGCCGCCGAAACCATATTTGTCTAGCATGGAGAGCCATTTAACCCCCTCCTTTTGATAATCCCGCAAATCAGCAGCCACCGCTATGTCAGGAAGAGGGAGAGTCTCGGGATTGGCCAAATCATGGGCAAGTTCCTGAAAATCGGCAGACAACTGAACGCGACCACTGGTTTCCAAGGCTTGGGCCAGTTGATAACCAGCCAATTTTGTCAGAGTTAGATGGCCTCCTTGACCATGCTGAGCCCTCAAAATTTGCAAGGTTTGACTAATCTTCTGACTCTCCTCATCAAAGACCAGAATTTTACCTGTCCGACTGGTAAAATAAGCCTCCTGGGCTAATAGAGCCCGAGTTGCCGCTTCGACTTCCTCCTCTGGAATTCCCGAAAAGTCAAAGGATACATCCAGCAGAGAACCCGAGGTCTCAACCGAAATCCGAGGTCCTCCCTTAACCAGCAACTCAGCTACCTCTGGGGCCAAATGTAACTCACCCAAGGCGCGTAAGCTAGCTAGCCCATCTGTCAGAAAGTCATACCGCTCTTGATTCGTCAAATCTCCTCTTTGAGCCTGAAAAGTTCCTCTAAAGCCCAATTTTTCCATCGTAGCAAAGATTTTCTTTAACTGCTGGTAGTGGGGTAAAAAAGGCAGCTGGTCCAATTCTTCCTGACTGCCGACCACCAGACCATCAAAATGCAACTGCAGGTTGAGCATCAGCTGCTGTTCTTGCTTGGATAAAACAAAGGAAGCTTGAAAAGGATGGATGGTAAATTTTTTGGGGGCCTTAACTGGACCCAAGAATTGTAAATCCAGCAAGGATAATGCTAGTTTTTCCTGATCCTGGTAGTCAACCTGAATTTTCTTTAAACCATCATCCGTGCGAGTCAATCCTTTGATAGCGGTAAGAAGAGAACGCTCCTTATACCCCAGTTGATAGAGGCGATTATCTACAATCAGGTAATGACCTTGGAGCAACTCTTGGATAGGTTGCTCTTCGATCAAGAGTTCAATCATCTGGGTATGGGGTTGGACTTCAAAGCGAAAGAGACCTAGAGTAGCATCATAGGGATGGACAGACAGGCTGTGATAGGCTGTAAAGCGGTGATTAAATTGGAAGAAAAAGAGCTCCTGCAAGAGTTCTATCCCTTCTTCAAAATAAACCAAAGGAAAGCGCAGGCTACGACTAAAATTGACTAAAATCTCGTTGCTGATCAGGTTCTTTTCTGGTACCATACGCCAAAGAAAGTCAATCAAATCTTGACTGGCCTCATCAAATTCTTCATAAGAAATCGGTTCATAGTAGTTTCGACCAATCTGGTAATGTTCACCCTGCTCCAAAATCTTCAAAAAAGCTCCAATATCACGGATAATATAGGTCCGCTGATCGGGCAGGCGACTGATTTTCAAAGTCCAGTCAATCTGCTTATCAAACGTCCCCAAACTCCCCTCTGCAGACAAACGATACTTGACCAACTTAGGTTCTATAGGCCCTAAAATATTGTCCAAAAAGAGGCCGCCAAAATAGTTGCGCTGTTTGGTTTCTTGCTCCTTTTGACCATTCGTCTGGATTTGCTCCAAGAGTTTCTTGGCCTCTGCATCATTCTTCAGAAAATACTCTGTCGCAGCGAGATGCTGGCAATAACCTCTTTGAGCAAACAGTTGACAGCTGCAGAATAGATTCTTTTCATCCATGTCATAGGTAAAGTCTTCTCCTGCAATTCGCAAAAGGAGCTCTTGACCATCCACCTTTTCTACTGATAATTGGCCCTGTTCATATAATTCAATTCCCTCTTGCCGTATTCGGCCGGGCATCATTCGACTCATTTTCTCCACACTCTTTTCAATTCATCTCTCCATTATAGCATAATTTCACCAAGAATTCCCTGGACAGGCGTCAAAAAAACAGCCCTCCGCAGTGGAAAACTGTTCTGCACATTCTATCCATAAGGTCCGATAGGACTGGTTCAAGAGGCTTGGCAATTCCTTCATTTGAAGTCAATAAGTTTGGGAGACCTGCCAAGTTTATGTCGTAGATATTTGAAAAAAAGAGACTGTCCACTGTGGGAAAGTCTCAAATCAAGGTTGTCTTCAACCTCAAAGAGATTACCCTCTTTTACTTCCGTTTTCGTGCAATCAGATGAATGGGTGTCCCTTCAAAAACGAAGGCTTTCCGAATTTGATTTTCTAGGAAACGTAGGTAAGAAAAGTGCATGAGTTCTTCTTCATTGACAAAGACCACAAAGGTCGGTGGCTTGGTCGCCACCTGGGTCGCGTAAAAGATTTTGAGTCGTTTACCCTTGTCCGTTGGTGTCGGGTTAATGGCAATAGCATCCATGATGACATCGTTGAGAACAGCAGACGGAATCCGGGTATTCTGGCTTTCACTAATGGCCTTGATCATCTCTGGCAGCTTGTGCAGACGTTGCTTGGTCAGGGCGGAGACAAAGACAATTGGGGCATAAGAAAGGTACTGGAATTGGTCTCGAATATCCTCTTCCCAATTTTTCATGGTATGGTTGTCTTTTTCCAGGGTATCCCATTTGTTGACCACGATGATGATGCCTTTCCCGGCCTCATGGGCAAAACCAGCAATGCGCTTGTCGTACTCACGAATGCCTTCCTCGGCATTGATGACCATCAGAACCACATCTGAGCGGTCAATGGCACGCATGGCGCGCATGACCGAGTATTTCTCTGTATTCTCATAGACCTTGCCCGATTTGCGCATACCAGCCGTGTCAATCATGGTGAATTTCTGGCCATCGCTGTCCGTAAAGTGGGTATCAATGGCATCGCGGGTTGTCCCTGCGACTGGGCTGGCGATCACGCGCTCTTCTCCCAGAATAGCATTGATGAGGCTAGATTTGCCGACATTTGGGCGACCAATCAGGCTAAAGCGAATGACATCTTCTTCCTCAACTTCCATGTCCGTAGGCAGTTTTTCCACGATGGCATCCAAGACATCCCCCGTACCAATACCGTGAACAGAAGACACAGGGTAGGGGTCTCCTAAGCCCAGGGCATAGAAATCGTAGATATCATTGCGCATCTCAGGATTATCCACCTTGTTGACTGCTAGGATGACAGGTTTGTGGGTCTTGTAGAGAATCCGGGCCACGTATTCATCCGCATCCGTAATCCCTTCTTTTCCAGACACGACAAAAACGATGACATCCGCCTCCTCCATGGCAATTTCCGCCTGGTGCTTGATTTGGGTCATAAAGGGGGCATCCACATCATCGATACCACCCGTATCAATGATGGAAAACTTGCGGTTAAGCCAGTCGGCCGTCGCATAAATCCGGTCGCGGGTCACGCCTTCGACATCTTCGACAATCGAGATACGCTCTCCAGCAATCCGGTTAAATAGGGTTGATTTGCCAACATTGGGACGGCCCACGATGGCGATAGTTGGTAGAGCCATGGCTCCTCCTCTGTTTAAAGTAGTTTGTGTTTTTCAAGCACAGCCTTGGTTTCTGGCTGTTCTTCCTGCTTAAATTGGTTGACCAGGCGCTCAGACCAAAGCTCAGTCTGGCGGGCGCCTGCATATTCTGTCTGAACGGCATCATGGGCCTGGATGGCTTCCACTGACTGTTCCTGGTATTCTTCTTGGAAAACAAAAGAATCCAAGTTGAGGCGAGGTTTGACAGGAAAGTGCTGGTTGGGCACGCCCAGAGCAATGCAGAAGACTGGATAGGTATAGTCAGGCAAGGAAAAGATTTCTGCTACTGCCAGGGCAGAGTGGCGAATCATACCGATGAAGACGCCACCATAACCCAAACTTTCAGCCGCCAGCATGGCGTTTTGACCTGCAAGGGCCGCATCCACCGAGGAAATCAGGAGATTTTCTGTACCCTTGGCATCAAAATCAGCCTGGTGGAGCTCCGCTGCCTTGCTAGCCCGATTGTGGTCCCCTACAAAGAGCAGGATGGTATCTGCCTGTAAGATGGCTGGCTGAGGGGTCAAGTCATAGAGGGCCTGTTTCTTTTCCTCTGACCGCACAACGATGATGGAGTAAGACTGAAAATTTTTCCAGCTGGAAGCTGCACTCCCTGCCTCGATGATGGCTTGTAAGTCCGCATCAGGAATCCGCTCGTCCTTAAAACGGCGGACGGAGGAATGGGATTTCATCAAGTTAATGGTTTCATTCATGGCGACGATTTTCTCCTTCCAAATGAACTTCCTTGGCTAGGAAACGAATCCGTTCCATGACCCGCTTGGCCTGCCAGCTTTCATCACCTGCCTTGCCTTGTGACAAGCGTTTTTCCAAATCTACAAGAGAGAAGTTGGAGGTGAAAAAAGTTGGCAGATTCTCCTGCATTCGGTGTTGCAAAATCACTTGCAGGACATCATCACGAACCCATGGACTGTGCTGCTCTGCTCCAATATCATCCAAAATCAGAATATCTGCCTTCTTAACGGTATCAATCTCTGCTTTGACCTGACCGGACTGGATGGCATTTTTGACGTTGACCACAAAACTTGGGTAATGAATCATAGTTGTCGCAACGCTGTATTTTTCTGATAAGTCATGGGCCAAGGCAGCCAAGAGGAAACTCTTGCCGACCCCAAAGT
>Ga0116175_1002002_pt1 | contig 12647 bp, 11 predicted proteins | sample AD_UKC125_MetaG_FD_89802 | JGI IMG/M metagenome (GOLD analysis project Ga0116175, IMG submission 89802) | Active sludge microbial communities of municipal wastewater-treating anaerobic digesters from USA - AD_UKC125_MetaG | ecosystem: Engineered > Bioreactor > Anaerobic > Digestate | place: USA... | reverse complement strand
GCGGCGATCTGCGAACGGATGCCGCGACCGACGTGGACCCGATAGGACCCGCCACCGGGGGCCACGAGGACCCCTGCCGTCCCGTCGAGGGCAGCCGTGCCGGTGATCGCGTCGATGATCTCGCGCCCGATGTCCTCGACCCGGCGCCCGGTCGTGCGAGCGGTGATGGTGGCCGTCTGCGCGTAGATGTCCAAGCGAGCGGCATACCGGGCGGGCAGTCCGGCGTCGTGCAGCAGCGGTCGGGACTCGTCCCGGCCGACCCGGGCCAGCGCCTCATCGAGGTCGACGTGCAGGTAGATCACCGTATGGTCGCGCAGCCGCTCACGAGTGTCGGCCCGGCCGCAGGCGCCGCCACCGAGGGACAGCACACATGCCGGGCCTTGGAGCAACTCGGCGATGGTGGTGGCCTCGATCTCGCGGAACCCCGCCTCGCCCTGGGCGGTGAAGATGTCCTTGATCGAGCGGCCCTGGCGGTGCTCGATGACGACATCGCTGTCGAGGAAGGGCAGCCCGAGGCGATCGGCGATCATCCGGCCGACCGTGGTCTTGCCCGCCCCCATGAACCCGACGACGACGATCACCGCACCGCCCTCCTCACCAGGTCCGCATCCGCTCGGGGATGGCCGCGAGGTATGCCGCGTGGTTGCGTGCCGTCTCGGCGACCGAGTCGCCGGCGAACTTCTCCAGGACCGCCTCGGCAAGCACGAGCGCGACCATCGCCTCAGCGACGACGCCGGCCGCGGGGACCGCGCACACGTCGGAGCGTTGATGGATGGCTTTGGCTGGTTCGTCAGAGGCGACATCGATGGTGTCCAGTGAACGCGGAACCGTCGAGATGGGCTTCATCGCGGCACGGACCCGCAGGATCTGTCCGGTCGACATGCCACCTTCGGTGCCACCCGCGCGGCCGGTGCGACGCTCGATCACCCCGTCGTTGCGTCTGGCCATCTCGTCATGGGCTACCGAACCACGCCGTCGAGCCGTCTGGAACCCGTCGCCGACCTCGACGCCCTTGATCGCCTGAATGCCCATGAGCGCGCCGGCCAGCCGGGCGTCCAAGCGACGGTCCCAATGGACGTGCGAGCCCAGACCCGGCGGCAGGCCGTAGGCGAGCACCTCGACGACCCCGCCGAGGGTGTCACCGTCGCGGCGCGCGGCCTCGACCTCGGCCACCATGGCCGCCGAGCCGGCGGCGTCAAGGGTGCGCACCGGGTCGGCATCGAGGCGGTCGACGTCGTCGGGGCTCGGGCGCGGCGCGTCGTCGGCGACGGCGGCGGTGCCAATGGCGACCGTGTGCGACACCAGGCGAATGCCGACCGATTGCTGCAGGAACTGGGCGGCCACTTCGCCGAGGGCGACCCGAGCGGCGGTCTCGCGGGCCGAGGCGCGTTCCAGGATCGGCCGGGCGTCGTCGAAACCGTACTTCTGCATGCCGACCAGGTCCGCGTGGCCCGGACGCGGCCGGGTGAGCGGGCGGTTGCGGGCGATCTCCTTCTCGGCGTTGACATCGTTCGCCGCGGCATACGCCTCGGGGTCGACGGGCTCGGGGCTCATGACGGTCTGCCACTTGTGCCACTCGGAGTTGCCGACTCGGATCGCGACTGGGGAGCCGAGGGTCAACCCGTGCCGAACCCCACCCAGGAACTCCACCTCGTCCTGTTCGAAGGCCATCCGGGCCCCCCGCCCGAAACCCAGGCGACGGCGCGTCAGCGCACGGCCCAGGTCGATGCGGGAGACCGCGACCCCAGCGGGCAACCCTTCGATGACGGCGATAAGGGCGGGCCCGTGGGACTCCCCGGCGGTGAGCCAACGCAGCATGGTGGCATCCTCCCACGCACGCCACGCCGCCGGCCCCGGCGACCCGGATGGCAAGACGTCAGACGAACAGCACCGCGAGCAGGGCACCGGCGAGCAGGTAAGGGCCGAACGCGAGATCCGTGCGCAAGGTGAGCCGCCGGGTCGCCAAGCCCACCACCGACACCAGGCCGCTGAGCACGAAGGCCAGCATCAGCGCCCACCACGGCAGGCGCCCGTCGAGGTAGCCCAGGGCCACGCCCAGGATGCCTCCCAGGGTCACGTCGCCGAGGCCGAACTGGCCTCGCGAGATCAGCGCGAGCACGAGCAGGACGAGGTATGCCGCCACACCACTGGCCAACGCACGGCCCAGCGGCGTCCAGTCCGCGCGGACGGCGCTGGCCACCAGCTCCAGGCCCAGGACACCCACGCCGGTCGGGTAGGTCAGGCCGTGCGGCAGGCGGTGGACGTCGACATCGATCCACGAGAGCGCCACCCCTGAGAAGCCGACGAAGAGCAGGGTCGGCAGGGCGAGCACCGTTGCGGGTCCCCCGAACCGCCACGCCAGCAGCCCCCAGACGAGCGGGACGAGCCCAACAAGCAACCCCGGTCGGCGCGGCAGCGGTCGGTCCCATTCGTCATCAAGCCGGTAGCCCCCGCTCGCCAGCTCCCGGCGCAGCCACCCGCCCAAAGCCGCCGCGACGACCACCGCCGCGAGCACGAGCCACCAAGGGCCGGCGTGCGTGTCTGGGGTCACCGCGGGTCTCCGAGCGCCGGTGCCATCAGCGGTCGACGGCAGCGAGCAGGGCCGACCGCATGGCGTCGATCGGGGCTTCACGGCCGGTGATCAACCGGACCTGTTCGCGCGCCTGGTGCAGCAGCATGTCGGTTCCCTCGACAACGACATACCCGATCTCCTTGGCGACCCCGAGCAACGGGCTGGGGCCGTCGCCGTAGACGCAATCCAGGACCGCCGACCCATGTCGCGCCTCTGGCAGCGCGCCGAGGAGGCCGGCATACGCCGTCGCCGGGACGGTGCTGACGACGAGGTCCGCGCCGTAGGGCCAGTGGCCCAAGGGAACGGTCACGGCGTCCAGGCCAAGATCTCGGGCAAGGGCGAGCGTGCCGGGACGGGCTGCCTGCCGGACCATGAAACTCACCTGCACGGTCCCCAACTCGGCCAGGGCCGCCAGGGCCGAGCGTGCCGTGGCACCGGCTCCGACGAGAACGGCCGAACGGACCGTCCCGATGCCGGCCTCCCGTAGTGCCTCGACAATGCCGTAGACGTCCGTGTTGTGACCGCCCCAACCCGCGTCGTCGCGCACCAAGGTGTTGATGGCGCCCACCTGAACCGCCACGGCAGAGGCCGTGTGGACGACGTCGAAGGCGGCCTCCTTCAGCGGCATGGTGAGCGACAACCCTCGCCAGGACTCGTCGAGGCCGCGCACATGCCTCGCCAACTCGTCGGCCTCGACCCGGACCCGGTCATAGCTCCAATCGGTCAGACCGAGCGCCCGGTATGCCGCGCGGTGCAACACCGGTGACACGGAGTGGTCAATGGGCGAACCCCGGACTCCGCACCGGTTGAGCACCCCCGAAGTCATCGAGAGCACTTCCCCTGATTCTCCGGCGCGTTGCACCAGGCCTGGAACTGGGCGACGTAGCTGTCGTGTTCGGCCTGGGTGGCGGCGAACTTGGTCTCGCCTGTCTCCGGGTTGACCGCGACGAAGAACAGCCAGGGTCCTTCGGCAGGGGACACAGCGGCCTGGATCGAGGCGAGCCCGGGGTTGGCGATGGGGCCGGCGGGCAACCCGTCCTTGGTGTAGGTGTTCCAGGCATTGACCGTCGCCCGCTCGGCGTCGGTCGTGGTGATGGCGCGCTTCTTGACGCCGTAACTGACCGTCGAGTCCAGCTGCAGACGCATCGGCTTGGCCAGCCTGTTGAGCACGACCCTGGCAACCTTGCCCCGGTCCTCGGTTCGCTTGGCCTCGGCTTCGACGATGCTCGCGATGATCATGATCTTCTCGGCCTGGTCGGGCTGGATCTGCAGGTCGGCGAGGACCTTGACCGTCTTGCCGACCATCGTGGTGAGCTGGGTGACGGCCGAATCCTTCTGCGAGAACTCGTAGGTCGCGGGGAACAGGTAGCCCTCGACGTTGCCACCGGCGGACGCAGGCAAGAGGGTCTGCACCTCGGTGCTCTTGGCGGCCGCCTCGTAGTCGGTCACCGAGTGGGAGGTTGCCTTCGCGAGCAGGGCATAGATCTCGCTCGCCCACAACCCTTCCCGAACGGTGACTTTGGGGTTCTGGCGGTTCTTGGGGTCGACGAGGACGCCCAGGACGTCGGCGGCCTTCATCTCCTTCTTCAGGGCGTAGTCCCCCGGTTGGATGCCGGCGCAGCGGGAGTCCGCGCCACAGGCGTCGACGAATGCCTTGGCCGTGAGAACGACACCCGCGTTCTGCAGATTCGTCCCGATCGCCCGACCGGTGTCGCCGTCGTTCACGGTGAACCGGACGGCCGCACCACCGGGGCCGGCGTAGTCGGAGGCGTCCCCGGAGCGGTCGAACAGTGGACGCAGTGCAGTGAACCCCAGGAACCCCGCCCCCGCGATGAGCCCCAAGGCCACGAAGAGGGTGAGGAACCGTCGCGCGCCTCGGCTGGCATTGCGCCGCTCGCGCCGGGCCCGGCGCGAGTCCTCGGCGAAGCCGAAGGCCCCGGCGGCGGAGTCGTGGTCGCCGTCGAGATATCCGTCATGCTCCTCGTAGGTGCCCTCGTGCCCGTACGCGTACTCGCCCTCGAGCCCGGGCGCGCCTTCGTAGGCGGACAACCCCTCAGATCCGAAGTCCTCGAATTCCCCGGCGGACCCCCCGTGCTCGTCCAATTCGCCGCCGACGTGCCCCCAGACGTCGTCGCCACGGGGATCCCCCAGCTGGCGGTCGGTCATGCTCGTCCCTTCGTCCGGGGCTTACGCCCGCCTGTGCTGACCAGCTCCCCGGGCTCAGACCCGGTGGCCCGCTCCGCCTCGAGTGCTGCCTCGAGGATGAGGACTGCGGCCACCTGGTCGACGACGGCTCGGTGGGTGCGCTCCGCTCGGCCGCTCTCGTGCAACACCCGATGCGAGGCGACACTGGTGAGTCGCTCGTCGACCAACCGTACGCGGACCGGGGCTACCAGCGCAGCAAGCTGCGCGGCATACTCCCTGGCCAGTCGCGCCGCCTCCCCCGAAACCCCCGACAGGTGCAGGGGCAAGCCGACGTAGACGCACGTGGCGTCGCGATCTCGGACCAGGGTCGCCAGCTCGGCCAGATCGGCCCGCTCGTCGCTCTCGTCACGTGCCAGCGTGGTCACCGGAGAGGCGAGTATGCCGTCAGGGTCGCTCTCAGCGACCCCCACCCGGACAGACCCGACGTCCACGCCGACCCGTCGGCCCCGCGACGGCATACCGCTAGCCCTGGTCCCGCAGCGAGTCCTCGATCGCGCCGAGCGAGGCACCCATCTTCGCCGCGTCGACGCCACCGCCCTGGGCGAGGTCGTCCTTGCCGCCACCGCCGCCACCGAGCACCTGGGCTGCGAGACGGACCAGGGCACCGGCCTTGACGCCGCCCTCGCGAGCCGAGGCGTTGGTCGCGACGATGACGACCGGCTTGCCGTTCGTCGACCCGGTCATCGCCACCACGGCTGGCCGAGCATCGCCCAGTCGGCCGCGGACGTCCAGCACGAGCGAGCGAAGGTCGTCCGGGGCGATACCGTCGCCGGCGTCGTGGGTGACCAGGCGGACCGACCCGATCTCGCGAGCCGAGGAGACCAGGCCGGGAGCGGCCGCGAGCGCCTGCTGCTGTCGCGCCGCAGCAATCTCGCGCTCGGCGTCGCGCAACTTGGCGAGGATGCCGCTGACACGCTCGGGCAGTTCCTCCGGCCGGGCCTTGAGCGCCTCGGTGAGTTGGCCGACGATTGCGTGCTCGCGGGCGAGGAAGGAGTAGGCGTCCGCTCCGACCAACGCCTCGACCCGCCGGACCCCGGAGCCGATGGATGCCTCGCCAAGCAGCTTGACGACGCCCAACTGGCTGGTCCGCGGCGTGTGGGTGCCGCCACACAGCTCGCGGGCCCAATCACCGACCGACACGACGCGCACGGCGTTGCCGTACTTCTCCCCGAACAGGGCCATGGCACCGATCTCCCGGGCCTGGGCCTGAGTCATCACCTCGGCCGAGACCGGGAGATCGTCGAGCAGGACCGCGTTGACCCGCGCCTCGATCTCCTGCAACTGGCCCAAGGGGATCGCGTGTTGGGCGTTGAAGTCGAAGCGGAACCGTCCCGGGCCGTTCTCCGAGCCGGCCTGGGTCGCCGTGTCACCGAGAGCCTCTCGGATCGCCTTGTGAACCATGTGGGTGGCCGTGTGGGCCCGGGAGATCGACCGGCGCCGCTCGACGTCCACCTCGGCGTGTGCCTGCTCGCCGAGCGCGACCTCGCCCGAGATGATCGTCGCGCGGTGGACGGACAACCCCGTGATCGGGCTCTGCACGTCGCGGACCGCCACGATCGCGCCGCCCGCCAGCTCGATCCGCCCGCCGTCGGCCAGCTGGCCGCCGCCCTCGGCGTAGAAGGGGGTGCGGTCCAGGACCAGCTCGATGTCGTCCCCGGCAGCGGCCTGAGCGACCACCTGACCGTCACGGACGATCCCGGCGACGCGCGCCTCGGACACCACCTCGTCATATCCGGTGAATTCCACCGCCCGGCCGAGGCGGTCGGCGACCTCGCGATAGACCCCGGTCTCGCCGTGCGCGCTCTTCTTCGCCTTGGCGTCCGCCTTCGCCCGGTCGCGTTGTTCCTTCATCAGTCGGCGGAACCCGGCCTCGTCGACCTGCACACCGTGCTCGGCAGCCATCTCGAGGGTGAGGTCGATCGGGAAGCCGTAGGTGTCGTGCAACGCGAACGCCTCCGCGCCGGGCAGGGTCGGGGAGCCATCACCGGCCCCCTTGAGCCGGGCGACTGCGCTGTCGAGCAGGGTCGTGCCGGAGGCGAGGGTGCGCCGGAAGGCCTCCTCCTCGGCATACGCGATCGCGCTGATCCGACCAAAATCGGTGCGCAGCTCGGGGTATGACTTGCTCATCCGCTCCATGCTCACCGGGAGCAGGTGCGGCAGAGCCGGGTCGTCGTAACCGAGCAGGCGCATCGAGCGGACTGCGCGGCGCAGCATCCGGCGAAGGACGTAGCCACGGCCCTCGTTGCCCGGGGTGACCCCGTCGCCGATGAGCATGAGGCTGGAGCGGACGTGGTCGGCGACGACCCGCAGGCGCACGTCGTCCGGGTGGCTGTGGCCCGCATCGCGACCGGAGTTGGCACCGTAGATCTTGCCGGTGAGTTCGGCGGCCTTGTCCAGGACCGGGTAGACCTCGTCGATCTCGTAGAGGTTGTCGACGCCCTGCAGGATCGCGGCCATCCGTTCCAGGCCCATGCCGGTGTCGACGTTCTTGGCCGGGAGGTCGCCGAGGATCTCGTAGCCTTCCTTCGCGCCGCCGGTGCCCCGGATGTTCTGCATGAACACGAGGTTCCAGACCTCGAGGTAGCGATCCTCGTCGACCGCCGGGCCGCCTTCCCGGCCGTAGTCCGGACCGCGGTCGTAGTAGATCTCGCTGCACGGGCCGCACGGACCCGGGACCCCCATGGACCAGAAGTTGTCCGCCATCCCCCGCTTGACGATTCGCTCGCGCGGGATGCCGGTGTGCTTGACCCACAGGTCAGCGGCCTCGTCGTCCTCGAGGTAGACCGTCGCCCACAATCGGTGCGGATCCAGACCGTAGCCGCCCTGCTTCTGCGAGGTGGTCAGCAACTCCCAGGCCGCCTTGATGGCGCCCTTCTTGAAGTAGTCGCCGAACGAGAAGTTGCCGTTCATCTGGAAGAACGTGCCGTGTCGGGAGGTCTTGCCGACCTCCTCGATGTCGCCGGTTCGCACGCACTTCTGCACGCTGGTGGCCCGCGCGAACGGCGGGGTCTCCTGGCCGAGGAAGTAGGGCTTGAACGGCACCATCCCGGCGTTGACGAACAACAGGTTCGGGTCGTCGTAGAGCAACGGGGCGGACGGGACGACCGTGTGCCCCCGCTTCTCGAAGAAGGTGAGGAATCGGCGCCTGATCTCGGCGGTCTCCATGGTGGGTCCTTGCGGTCGGGTCACGGTATGCCGGGTGCTCACCGGCACGGTGAAGGTCTGGTCCAGGGGGCAGCGGTGGGGTGGCTCGCCCGGTCATGCAGGTGCGGGCGCACCCCTACCGAGCTCGCCAGCGGGCCGGGTCGTCGAGCAGCTCGCGAGTCGCCTGCGGGTCCAGGCGGGTGCCGGGTGGCGGCGCGTCCAGCCCCAGGGCCAGGCGCAGCTGCTCTTCCCGCTGGGCCATTCCGTCCCGAATCTCGGCCACGACCTCTTCCGCCTCGGCGAGCGCCGCAGCCAGGACATCCGGCAGGCCACCCTCGGTGGCGTACCGGTCGGCCAGCAGCCGATAGCCGTAGACGGCGCCGACACCGACGAGGGCTCCGGTGACCAGGACCACCATCTTGCGGTTCATCGCTCGTGCCTGCCTTTGCCGGACGTGCGCGGTGTCGCCCCGGCGACCTCCGCGGAGGGAGCCGAGGACGTGGCCGCCGTCGAGCGGCGTTGACCGACCGCCGAGCGGACCCCGTAGCTGAAGGCCGCAACCTTCACCAAGGGACTTCCGAGGGTCGCGGCGAACAGCGATGTGAGGGCGCTGACGTTGCTTGACATACTCGCAATGTTGGTCGTCACGGTGTCGATGCGGGCCAACTGCTCGTTGGTGGTCGACACGGTGGTCGTTACCTCGCCCAGCAACGGGACACTGCCGTCGGCCAAGCCCTTCACCCCGATGCGCGTCTCGTCGAGGATCTCCCCGGCCTTGCCGACGACCGACCCCAACCGCCACACGAGGTAGGCGAAGGCGAGCGCGGCAATCACACCGGCGATATCACCGACGGTTACGGGCGCGATACTCACCGGTTCACCCTAGCCGACCGGCATACCGGGTCGCGCGCGGCCATCGTCGCGCTCAGCGCGCGACCCCGGCAACCAACGTGCTCTTGATCTCCGGGAAGTGACACGCGATGACGTGCTCGTCACCGGTGCCGGGGACGTCGTCATCGCCGCCACCGGGCTTGTCCTCCAGCGGCGGCTCCTGGGCCGCGCAGATCTCCTGCGCCTTCCAGCACCGCGTGCGGAACCGGCAGCCGCTGGGCGGGCTGATCGGGCTGGGCGGGTCGCCGACCAACCGGATCCGTTCCTTCGGCGGAGTGCCGCGCACGACGTTGATGTCCGGTGCAGCCGAGAGCAGCGCCTGGGTGTAGGGGTGCTGCGGGGTGCCGTAGATGTGCGCCTTGTCGCCCAACTCGACGATCTTGCCGAGGTACATCACCGCGACTCGGTCACAGAAGTGCCGGATAACCCCGAGGTCGTGGGCGATGAAGATGAATGACAGGCCCAGCTCGGAGCGCAGTCGCGACAGCAGGTTCATCACCTGGGCTTGCACCGACACGTCCAACGCCGACACCGGCTCATCGGCAATGATCAACTTGGGCTCGACAGCCAAGGCTCGGGCGATGCCGATCCGCTGACGCTGGCCGCCGGAGAACTCCGAGGGATACCGGTTGATGTGCTCGGGGTTGAGCCCGACCAACTCCAGCAGCTCCTGGGAGCGGGCCTTCTCCTTCCCCTTCGCCAAGCCGTGGACCCGCATCGGCGTGCTGAGGATGGCGCCAACCGTCTGGCGGGGGTTGAGCGAGCTGTAGGGGTCCTGGAAGATCATCTGGATCTCGCGACGCAGCGGGCGCAGCTGCTTCTCGGGGAGCGTGGCGATGTCTCGGCCCTTGTAACGGATCGCCCCGGAGGTCGGGGTCTCCAGACGGGTGAGGCAGCGGGAGACGGTGGACTTCCCGCAGCCCGACTCACCGACCAGACCCAGCGTCTCGCCCTGCCCGAGGGTGAAGGTGATGTCGTCGACGGCCTTGACGGTGTTGCGCACCATCGTCAGGCCCTGGACCTCGCGAACGGCGAAGTGCTTGACGAGGTGCTCGACCTCGACCAGCGCCGCTGACGGTGAGGTCGGGTTGGCGGTCATGACAGCCCTTCCTGATCAAGGACGGATTCCGGATTGGTCAGGTGGCAGCGGATCTGGCGACCCGAACTGCTGGCCCGCAGGTCCGGCAGGATCGTCACACAGGCATCGCCGGGCACCCGGTCGCGCACGGTGCACCGCGGGTGGAAGGAACAGCCCGACGGAAGGTGAACCAGGCTGGGCGGGCTGCCCTTGATGGTCTGCAACTGGTCGCTGTCCTCGGACGCGGACGGCAGGCTCTGCAGGAGGGCATGGGTGTAGGGGTGCTGCGGCCGGGCCAGGACGTCCTTGGCGAGGCCCCGCTCGACGGCGCGACCGGCATACATGACGAGGATGTCGTCGGCCACTTCGGCGACCACTCCCAGGTCGTGGGTGATGAGGATGACCGCCGAGCCGAACTCGCGCTGCAAGTCCTTGACGAGGTCGAGGATCTGGGCCTGCACGGTGACGTCCAGCGCAGTCGTCGGTTCGTCAGCGATGAGCAGCTTGGGGTTGTTGACCAAGCCGAGGGCGATCATCGCTCGCTGGCGCATACCGCCGGAGAACTCGTGCGGGTATTGCTTGGCTCGCCGGGCCGGGTTGGGGATACCGACCAGTTCGAGCATCTCGACGGCCCGCTTGCCGGCGATCTCCTTGCTCACGCTGTTGTGGGCCAGGTACGCCTCGGCGATCTGGTTGCCGACCTTGTAGAACGGGTGCAGGGCCGAGAGCGGGTCCTGGAAGATCATCGCGGCGGTGCTGCTGCGCAGTCGCCGAAGCAAGCCTTCGTCGGCGCCCACGATCTCGTTGCCGTCCAGCAGGATGCTGCCGGTGATCTTGCTCCGCTTGGGGTTGTGCAGGCCCAGGACCGCCATGGTCGAGACGGACTTGCCGGAGCCGGATTCACCGACGATGGCCAGCGTGCGGCCCAGCCGTGCCTCATAGGTGAGGTCCTGGACGGCGTTGACCGGCCCCTCGTCGGAGGGGAAACGGACGCTGAGGTCGGTGATCTTCAGGACGACCTCGCCCAGCGGCGCTTCACTCACGACATTCCGCTCCGGGGCCGACGAGACCGCCGGGCCAGTCGCGAGAGAGTCCTGCGGGTTGACAGGTTGGGCGCTCACGAAAGCCTCACACGCGGGTCGAGGAAGGAGTAGGCAATGTCGACGATCAGGTTCATGACGACAACGAGCACGCAACCGATGAGGACCGTGCCCATGATGATCGGCAGGTCGTCGTTGCGAAGGGACTCGATGGCGAACTTGCCGATGCCGTCGACCCCGAAAATGTGCTCGGTCACGAGCGTTCCGGAGAGCAGCCCAGCCATGTCGAGCCCCAGGATCGTCACCACGGGGCTGAGGGCGGCGCGGAGCGCGTGCTTGTAGACCACGGTCTGTTCGCTGATCCCCTTGGACCGCGCCGTGCGGACGTAGTCCTGGGTCAACGTGTCGACCATTGAGGCCCGCGCGTAGCGCACATAACCGGTGGCATAGATGAGGCCAAGGATGATCGCCGGAGCGATCAAGCCGAGGAACCACGGCCCGAGTCCGTCGGAGCGGTTGGCGTAGCGCGGCAGGATCGGGTAGAGGACGGTGGTGTAGAGGGCGAAGAGCAGACCCAGGATGTAGGAGGGAATCGAGCCGAAGACCTGGCTGAAGCCCACCACCCCGCGGTCCAACGCCGACCCACGTTTTCGAGCGGCAAGCACGCCGGTACTGACCCCGACCGTGAGGAAGATGAACATGGTCATCAAGGCCAGCATCGCTGTGTTGGGGAACCGGGAGGACAGTGCCTCCTTGACTTCGATGCCGGTGCGGAACGAGAACCCCAGGCAGGGTGCCTCACACATCCTCGGGGCCCCGGAGACGTAGATCTCCCGACCCACGGCCAGACCCTTGAAGTACTCGGTGAACTGCTCTGCGACAGGACGGTCCGTCCCGAGACTCCGTCGAATGTCCTCCAACCGCTGCGGGGTACAGCGCAGCTCGCCGCACATCGCCTGGGCCGGGTCCGAGGGGCCGGCGAAGAACAGCAGGAAGGTCGCGACGAGCACAACGAGGAGGACACTCACGGCCATGGCGGCACGCCGAGCGATGTAGATCAGCACGTAGACCTCGCACCAGGAGTGGATGGGCAGTGTGCGGGGCGTGGGGTGGTTCCCACGCCCCGCACACACGGGTTGCTTTCAGTCAACGAGAAGTGAGCTCAGCTCACTGCTCCACCCAGATCGCATCCAGGACAGGCATGCCGTGGTTGGGGTCGTTGATGACGTTCTTGACCTTGGTCCCGAACAGCAGGTTCGAGCGGTCGTAGTAGTACGGGATCGCCGGCAGGTAGGTCTCCATGAGCCACTTGTCGAACTTGCCCCACTCCGGGCCCTGCTCGGCGATCGACAGCTTGAGGATGCGCTCCATCTCAGCGTCGATCTTCGCGTCGGACAGGTTGCCCCAGTTGGTGCCGCCGTTCTTGATCTGCGTGGAGGACACCATGGGCGGGAAGATCGAGTCAGCCGACGGCCAGTCGAAGCACCATCCACCGGGGGACTGGAGCATGTTGTGCGGGCCATCGAGCTTGGCGATCAGGGTACGGCGTTCCTTGTTCGGGACGCCGAGGTCCTTCACCGTGAAGCCGGCCTCCTGCAGCTTGGTCTTGCGAACCTGGTTGACCTGCTGGGCCACGTTGCTCGGGTCGTCGTTGGTGTAGTAGTACACCAGCTCGAAGCCCTCCTTGCCGGCAGCCTTGAGCATCTCCTTGGCCTTC
>Ga0116175_1002001_pt1 | contig 12652 bp, 10 predicted proteins | sample AD_UKC125_MetaG_FD_89802 | JGI IMG/M metagenome (GOLD analysis project Ga0116175, IMG submission 89802) | Active sludge microbial communities of municipal wastewater-treating anaerobic digesters from USA - AD_UKC125_MetaG | ecosystem: Engineered > Bioreactor > Anaerobic > Digestate | place: USA... | reverse complement strand
TTCACGAGATCGTGTTTTGGGTCACAAAAAAGGCCACCTTTTCAGGCAGCCTTTTCTATAATAGAAAAATTTCTTAATTGTTTTCGGGACGCAATTTACGAACTACGGCACCAGCTTGCCACATTTCACTGTCGTGAAGTTGTTTCAATTCTTTTTCCAAACCTGCACGATAGTCGGGTTTAGAGTTGGTATCGATAGAACGTTGCGCTTCGTTTCCACAAGCTACTTCATCGTATAATTTTTTGAATACAGGTTTGGTTGCATCATGGAAAGGAACCATCCAATCCAAAGCTCCACGTTGTGCGGTAGTAGAACAATTTGCATACATCCAATCCATACCATTTTCAGCAAACAAAGGCATTAGTGATTGTGTTAATTCTTCTACTGTTTCGTTGAAGGCTTCAGAAGGGGTATGTCCGTTTTCACGTAACACCTCATATTGAGCTAACAATAAACCTTGGATTGCACCCATAAGTGTACCACGTTCACCGGTAAGGTCAGAGTAAACTTCCTTTTTGAATGTGGTTTCAAATAAATAACCGGAACCGACACCAATACCCAATGCTACTACACGTTCGAATGCTTTTCCTGTTGCATCTTGGAAGATAGCATAAGAAGAATTTAATCCACGACCTTGTAAGAACATACGACGTAAAGAAGTACCTGAACCTTTTGGTGCAATTAAAACAACATCAACATCGGCAGGAGGAATGATACCTGTACGTTCTTTATATGTAATACCAAACCCGTGAGAAAAATACAGCGTCTTTCCAGCTGTCAAATGAGGTTTAATTTTTGGCCATACTTCGATTTGAGCAGCATCAGAAAGTAAGTATTGAATAATAGTTGCACGTTTGCATGCTTCTTCTATTTCAAATAACGTTTCACCCGGTACCCAACCGTCAGCAATGGCTTTGTCCCAAGTTTTTCCACCTTTACGTTGTCCAACAATTACTTTAAAGCCATTATCACGTAGATTTAGAGATTGACCAGGACCTTGCACACCATAACCAATAACCGCAATGGTATCATTTTTTAATACTTCACGAGCTTTTTCTAAAGGAAATTCACTACGGGTAACTACATTTTCGATTACACCGCCAAAATTCATTTGTGCCATTTTGCTAATAATTTATTTATTAAAAGGTAAATATAATTTTATTTACTAATTTTTTTTGATGAAGAAGTTATAATTTGTTATAAAACTAAAAACGGAGCAAAATTACAATATTTTTATTAGTCGGGCAAATTTTCTTATTGTTTTATAGCGTTTTTAGCATCCTTTTGAGTAAAAATTAGTTCCACATAATTCGTGCTTTGCAAACAGATCTTCCATCTGCTGTTTTTGTATCAAATAAGGATATGTTTTCTTCTTCAATTCTATGTATGGAAATCAATTGGTTAAAAACAGATTCATGTAGGTAGTTGATATCCAATCGTTTTATTCTTTTTGTTGCATATTGTTCAACAGAATATGTATCAAGCATCCATTCCAAATATTTCATGCTGCTGGCGTGATTATTGAAATCGATATCGCTATATCGAATGAGATGTTCTTGGATGACTTCACTATTTATTTCTCCTACTTTAATGGGCTTTTCTATTTGAGAAGCAATACCTGTGGCAAATAAATTTAGTTCGGGTTTATTTTGTAAACTAAATGCCTTGCGTGTTTCAATATCTATTAGAGCCCATTGAGAGGAAGCATTTCCGATTAGTTTGTTATTACAATGAATTTTAAAGTTTCGAGTGGTAATTATTTTTCCAAAATCTTCTACCCATGTTTCAATGCTGATTTTTTCGTATTGCAACGGAAACTCCATCATTTCTATAGCCAACCGAGAAACGACCCATGTGAGGTTATCTTTTTCCATATTGTCTACTCCAAAACCATTTTCTAATGCAGCCAAACCTGCGGCATTTAAAATATGACTGCCTAACGAGCTGATAGTTATCCTTTTCGTAAAATCAACTTCTTGGGGATGAATATAAAAATCATATTGTTGCATAGAAGCTTCTTCGAAATCTAATCTATTTGTTTTCTTTTGGTACATTCATCAATGGAGGCTAACATATCGCTTAATCTTTCCACTTTGCTTTTGGTAATAGCTACACGTCCGGAACGGATAAATTGAAGAACACCTATTGAACTTTGCAATTCTTCGAATAGCTCTTGAGTCTCTTCGTAAAGTCCTGTTTTTTCGATAACTACGCATGTGGGAGTTATATCCAGAATACGCACATTATAGCGACGTATTAACGCCTCGATACTTCCTAAAGACAAAATTTTGTCGGTAGCCAATTTATAAAGGGCAATTTCTTGGTAAATCAAGTCATCATCCGTATTGTAATAAGCTTTAAGAATGTCTACACGCTTGTCTATTTGTTTTACCACTTTTTGAATACTATCTAACGTCGTTTCTACCGTAATGGTAAACTTATGAATACCTTTAATAGCTGATGGAGAAACGGATAAAGTTTCAATGTTTAACTGACGACGGGTAAAAATAATCGTAATTTGATTTAATAAACCCGGTGTGTTCTCAGAAAAAATGGTTACTGTATATAATTTTGTTTCCATAGTTTATTCTCCTAATAATATGTTGGTTACGGCTGTTCCTGCGGGAACCATAGGGTATACTAATCCGAATTGTTCTACATTTACAACTAGCAAGAAAGCTGAATCATCAGCAAACATTTCTTTGATGCCTTCGTCCAATGATTCTCTGTCGGAGATTTCTTTTCCTTTTATTTTATAAGCGTTGGCAATAGCTATAAAATCAGGGTTTGCCATTAGGGTAGAAGAATAACGTTTTCCATGGAACAATTCTTGCCATTGACGTACCATCCCTAAATAATTATTATTCAGAATAACCATTTTTATACCTAAGTTTTCTTGCATAATAGTTCCTAATTCTTGAATAGTCATTTGGAAACCTCCGTCACCACAGAAAAGGCACACTGTACGCTCGGGTGCTCCTACTTTGGCTCCTATGGCAGCAGGAATGCCAAATCCCATAGTACCCAATCCTCCTGAAGTTATCATACTGCGTTTTTTCTTAAATTTAAAATAACGGGCAGCCATCATTTGGTTTTGACCTACGTCTGTAACTAAAATTGCTTCGTGGCGACATGCTTCGGAAATTTTGCTTATGACCTCACCCATTTTGATAGCACCTTCGGCAGGTTCTGTCTCACTTTTTATAACGTTCTGATATTCTTGTTCTTCGTGTTCTTTGAAGGATTCAATCCATTCTTTATGATTGGTTTTCTTTAATAGTTTGGTAATTGTCGGAAGGGTGGTCTTTACGTTTCCCAAGACGGCAACGGATGTTTTAACGTTTTTGTCGATTTCCGCAGAATCAATATCCATGTGAATGACTTTGGCTTGTTTGGCATAATTTGTCAAATCACCTGTTACCCGATCGTCAAAACGCATACCAATAGCAATTAAAACGTCACATTCATTTGTTTTAATATTTGGACCAATATTTCCATGCATACCAAGCATACCTTTGTTTAGTCGATAATCTGTCGGCATAGCAGATTCGCCCAATAAAGTCCATGCCGCAGGAATATCTGCCTTGTCCAAAAATTCTTTCAATTCGTCTTCTGCTTGTCCGATAGTTACTCCTTGACCAACCAAAGCAAAGGGCTTTTTTGCTGAATTAATCAAATCGGCGGCTTTTTTGAAAATATTTTCGTCAATGTTCGGTACAGGTAAATAACTTCGGATAAAATTACAAAATTCAGGTTTGTAGTCAATCAAACCAAGTTGTGCATTTTTTGCAAAGTCAAGAACGACAGGTCCCGGACGTCCACTTTTAGCAATATAAAAAGCACGAGCAACAGCCCAAGCTATTTCTTCGGGGCGACGTATTTGATAGCTCCATTTGGTAATAGGTTGTGTTATACCTACGACGTCAATTTCCTGAAACGCATCCGTACCTAACAGATTAGCACTTACCTGACCTGTGATGACAACGAGAGGAGTACTGTCTATCATAGCATCTCCAATGCCTGTAATAGCATTAGTAGCCGCGGGTCCCGATGTTACAATACAAACACCAACTTTACCTGACACTCTTGCGTAGCCTTGTGCGGCGTGGGTTGCTCCTTGTTCGTGACGAGTTAATATATAGCGAATTCTTTCGTAATAATCATATAGTGCGTCGAAAACGGGAATAATAGCACCTCCCGGATAACCGAAAATGGTATCAACGCCTTCATTTAGTAATGATTCTATTAGGGCATAAGACCCTGAAATTGGTTTTTTGCTCATAATCTATTTTTTTGTGAAAAGAGTTGTTTTTTTTGCTGCAAAGTTCCAAATTGTTACTAATGCTGTAGCTAACAAGTTAGAAACAAAATCAATTGATATGTGTGCTTTTTGCGAAAATAGCCACATGAAAAAATTCATCAGTAAAAGTCCAATAACTCCGATAATGCTGAAAATTAGTATCTCGGTTTTACTGTCTTTCAGACGGCGTTCGTTAAATACCCAAAGAATACTCAATATGTAGGTGATAATCAATCCGATAACAAATGAAATTGTTGTTGATACGTATTTGTTTATATCAAAATAATACCTTGTCAACAGAAAAATACTCTTATCAAATACAAATGCTATTCCGCCGGAAAATAAGTAGCGAAACATCTGTATAAAAATGTTTGATGTCTTATTTTTAAATAATTTGTCGAATTGAATTTGCAACACGTTTTTCTTTTTTAATATAATTTTGATTTAGCTAAATGCCATTTACACAAGCGATATACCAAAGACACTTTGAGTACTCCTAATCCATAAATGAAACTTCTTTTTAAATTGATAGAAGAAGCTTCTTTGAAATATTTTGTAGGACACGTTATTTCTCCGATCTCGTATCCTGCATAAAATATTTGAGCCAACATTTCATTGTCAAAAATAAAGTCATCGGAATTGATGTTATAATTGATATTACGCAATACATCTGCCGAAAAAGCTCTGTATCCTGAATGGTATTCGGATAATTTTTGACCTAACAAGAGATTTTCCGCAAACGTTAAAAATCTGTTTGAAACATATTTTATCATTGGCATACCGCCTTTTAAGGCACCGTTTCCTAAGATACGAGAAGCCAATACCGCGGGGTACAAATCATTGGCAATAATGTAGGCAATAGAATGAATTAATTGCGGAGTGTACTGATAATCAGGATGCAACATGATTACAATATCAGCACCTAATTCTAATGCACGATTATAACAAGTTTTTTGATTTCCACCGTAACCTTTATTTTTTTCGTGTACATTAATTTCTTTGATGCCTAGTTCTTTCGCTTTTTCAATGGTGTGGTCGCTGCTATGGTCATCTGTTAAAATTACCTCATCTACAATATCGAAAGGAATTTCCTTGTATGTCTGTTCTAATGTTTTTTCTGCATTGTAAGCAGGCATTACTACTACAATTTTTTTACCATTTATCATATATTTTGTTATTTTATCAGTTGTTTTTTAGGGTGACGCACTAAAAATGCATATCCGTTTTTTTCATATAGTTTGATGGCATCAGGCACATCAGACATAAATTTATCGACTCGTCCTGTCTTATTTTTTAGAACAAAATAGCATGTTTTGTCAATGTTTCCGTGCATTAAGAATTCTTTGTCTGCACAATTGTTTTTTGCTTGCCTGTCGGAGTAAAAATAATGTGCATACGACCTAGAAATCGGATAGATATAACAATTTTCTCCTTTTTTACTTTCGTAAAATTCGATGGTTGCTCGCTGACTGTATTTTTCTACTTGAGGGACAACAAGTAACATCGTTATCCATGTAAAAAACAATGACCCGATAGTTAAAATGGCAAAAGTTCTAAGTTTTTTAATTTTGTTTATTTGTAAGCAAAATGTAATCGTTGTGGCTATTAATAGTAATCCGATAATTGGTTCAAAGCCAGTCCAAGTTGATGTTGCTTGCATACTTCCTGCTGTATAAGCATCTTTTACGTAAGGAATAAGGTATTGTTTTATTTTATCAAAAAGTGTTACAATGATGGTGGCAATACCAAACAAGACAGCTAATGCAATCAATAAAACCTGCATTGTTTTCGGAAATTTTTTCTTTTCAGTAAGTAATTTATCGCAATACCAAGCTGCAAAAAACGTCAATGGAAAATAGCACATTGATGAGTAATGTACAATTTTAGTTTTTACGATGGTAAATAAGATAAGAACTACCCAGAAAGTAATCATCATCCAACGAAATACATTTTGTGTGTTTGTATCCGTTTCCTGCTTGATGATGGAGCTTCTGAAAGTTGGTAAAGCTAATATTGATGCAGGAAAAACGCCAATAAACAAGATTGCAAAATGGTATAATAAAAAGCCTCCGTGTCCGGCATCTTTTGTTTGAAACAATCGAATTTGATAAACGATAAAGTCTTCTATTATTTTGGAATTTCCCATTAATATTTGTAGCAAAAACCAAAAGCTGCCTACAAAAATTAATATGCTCGAAAATACGGCAACATGTTTCCATGTATAGTTCCATTTGAATTTTGTAGCAATTAGGTAAATGCCGAAACTAAGCAAGAAAATCAGTAATCCGGCAGGTCCTTTCGTTAAAATTGACAAGCCCAAAAAAAGTCCCGAAAACATCAGAAAATTGTATCCGTTTCCTTTCCTTTCGGCACTTGTAAATCGTGCGAAAAAATAAATGCCAAGAAAAATAAATAAGTTAAACCAAGGGTCAATAATTCCCGATTTAAAATAGAAAAAGGGGAAAATGGAACCAACATACAGCAAAACCCATAGAATACCGAAACGATAATTTTTGAGTGTTTTTCCTATGTTAAAAAGTGTCAGCAAGGTTGCTATTCCACAAATAGCATTGGGAAAACGAGCGGCAAATTCATTGATGCCGAAAATTTTCATTGACAAAACCTGGAACCAGATAAATAAAGGAGGTTTTTCCCAAAATGGCTCAAAATTAATCTGAACCGTGAGATAATTCCCCGAATTAATCATTTCTCTAGCAGATTCGGCAAAATTTATTTCATCCCAGTCAAACAGATGAACATTTCCCAATCCCGGGAGGAATAACAGTAATCCCAACAGAATGATTGACAGTTGAGTAATAGTTGTTTTGTTTTTTAGAAAATTGAGCATACGTTTTTTTTAGTCTTCTACAATTCTTACAGCACCTTTATCTGCCGAAGAAACCATGCTGGCATAGGCTTTTAACGATTTAGAAATAACCCTGTCTCGAGTAGGTTTCCAAGCATTTTTGCCTTTTGCCTTTTCGGCTTTACGGCGAGCGTCCAATTCTTGTTTTGTCAAACGGACGTTGATAGAACGGTTCGGGATGTCGATGTCAATAATATCTCCGTCTTGCAATAATCCAATATTACCACCTGCTGCAGCTTCGGGTGAAATATGACCAATGGAAAGTCCTGAAGTGCCTCCTGAAAAACGACCATCAGTAATAAGAGCACATTCCTTACCCAAATGTTTGGATTTAATATAAGAAGTAGGGTATAACATTTCTTGCATTCCCGGACCACCTTTAGGACCTTCATATATAATTACCACCACATCACCTGCCTTGATATTTCCTTTTAGGATGCCTGTACAAGCATCTTCTTGAGAAGTAAATACTTTGGCTGTTCCTGAAAATTTCCAGATACTTTCATCGACACCTGCCGTTTTAATTACGCAACCGTCCAAAGCAATGTTTCCTTTCAAAATACCTAATCCTCCGTCTTTTGTATAAGCATGTTCAATGTCGCGAATACAGCCATTGGCACGGTCGGTGTCCAATTCTTTGTAGTATGTTTCCTGAGAACCCAATACCAAATTGAATTTGCGAGCTGCAGCACTTTTGTATTTTTTGATGGCTTCGTCAGTTGCATTTTTACTTGTAATGCAGAAACTATCAATAGCTTCGTTCAATGTTTTGTTATCAACTCGTTTAACGGATGTATTGATCAAGTTCTTTTTTGCCAATTCAGCTAAAATAGAAATGATGCCTCCGGCACGATTAACATCTTGAATGTGGTATTTTTGCGTGTTAGGAGCAACCTTGCACAAACAAGGGGTCTTGCGAGATAAAGCATCAATATCGTCCATGGTGAAGTTTACTCCTGCTTCTTGGGCAACCGCCAACAAATGTAAAACCGTGTTCGTTGAACCTCCCATAGCAATATCAAGTGTCATGGCATTCAGAAATGCATCACGAGTAGCAATGGAGCGTGGTAAAACGCTCTCGTCTCCATCACGATAGTATTTATAGGTGTTTTCGACGATTAACTTGGCTGCATCTTTGAATAATTGCGTCCTGTTTGCGTGAGTAGCTACAATAGTCCCGTTACCCGGAAGAGCTAAACCAATAGCCTCGTTGAGGCAGTTCATGGAGTTGGCTGTAAACATACCGGAACAGCAACCGCAGGTAGGGCAGGCTGCATGTTCAATTTTTTCAACCTGTTCATCAGAAACCGATTCGTCCGCAGACTGAATCATTGCATCAATCAAATCAAGCTGCTTGTCATCTAATTCTCCGGCTTCCATCGGTCCACCAGAAACAAATACAGTAGGTATATTTAACCGCATGGCAGCCATTAGCATACCCGGAGTGATTTTGTCACAGTTGCTAATACAAACCATCGCATCTGCTTTGTGTGCATTAATCATATATTCCACACTGTCTGCAATAATATCACGGCTGGGTAGGGAATATAGCATTCCATCATGACCCATAGCAATACCATCGTCAATGGCAATTGTATCAAATTCGGCAGCAAAGCAACCCTGTTTTTCAATTTCCGCTTTTACCAATTGTCCTATTTCATGTAGATGAACATGTCCGGGAACAAATTGCGTAAAAGAATTTACTATGGCAATAATAGGTTTTCCCAATTGTTCTTCACTCATTCCATTTGCTCTCCATAAAGCTCTAGCTCCGGCCATTCTACGACCTTGTGTGCTAAACGAACTGCGAAGTTGATTTTTCATTTGTGTAAGTTTATTGTTGTGTTAATAATAAGTTATAATCAAAAAAAAAGCCTAACCCACATAGGTGAGAAAGGCTTTATATTGTTGTAAATTTGAACACACACCCATCTCACCTAATGGCACAGACCACTAGAAAAATGATATTGACGATGAGGGTGCTTAGTATTTTCATTACAATTTTTTATAATTTCGAGGAAAACTGTTTGCAAAAGTATGAATATTTTTTTAAATCAAAAGTATTTTTGGCGAAAATAATGCAAATTGTGGCTCTTTTTTTCGGCTCTCTTTTCGTATAATTTCTTTCTCATTACAAAAAAAATCGTATTTTTGCACGGAATAAAAATAAACTAAAATATGGAAAAGGACTTACTTTTACAAGTAAAGGAAAAAGCTCAACGTTGGTTAGATGGCAACTACGATGAGAAAACTAAAGAGCAAGTGAAAGCCATGCTTGCTAATGATGATACTACAGACTTAATAGAATCTTTTTATAAGGACTTGGAATTTGGTACTGGTGGTTTGCGTGGCATTATGGGCGTAGGAACCAACAGAATGAATATTTATACGGTTGGTTCGGCTACTCAGGGTTTGTCTAATTACCTAAAGAAAGAATTTGGAAAAGGCGGCATTCAGATTAAAGTAGTTGTTGGCTATGATTGTCGTAATAACAGTGAACTTTTTGCTAAAACAGCCGCTAATATTTTTTCGGCAAATGGAATTAAAGTTTACCTGTTCAATAGTTTGAGACCTACACCTGAGGTTTCCTTTGCTATTCGTCATTTGCAATGTCAAAGTGGTATTGTCCTTACAGCAAGTCACAACCCTAAGGAATATAACGGATATAAAGCATATTGGAATGATGGGGCTCAGGTAATTGCTCCTCACGATGTAAATATTATTCATGAAGTGAACAATGTAAAAACGGTAGATGATGTGAAATTTACCGGAAATTCTTCTTTGATAGAACTTATCGGAGAAGAAGTTGATGCTGTTTATTTGGATAAAATTAAATCTTTGTCTCTTTCTCCAGAAGCTATTCAGAGAAATAAAGACATGAAAATTGTATATACTCCTATTCATGGTACGGGTGTTCGCTTGATTCCTGCGGCTTTGAAAGCGTATGGTTTTACAAACATTATTAATGTGCCGGAACAGGACGTTACCAGTGGCGATTTCCCTACTGTAGTTTCGCCTAATCCTGAAGAACCTGCCGCTCTTAAAATGGCCGTTGAAAAAGGTGAAAAGGTAAATGCCGATTTGGTAATGGCTTCGGACCCTGATGGTGACCGTTTGGGTATTGCTGTGAAGAATAATGACGGAAAGTTTATTTTGGTAAATGGAAATCAAACAGCTTTGTTATTTACTTATTACATCATTCGTAGGTGGAAAGAACTTGGTAAATTGAAAGGTAAAGAATATGTTGTTAAAACCATTGTTACTACAGAATTGATTACCGATATAGCCAAGAAATTTGGTGTTCGTTTTTTTGATTGCTACACCGGATTTAAGTGGATAGCTGCTGTTATTCGTGAAAACGAAGGTAAACTTCAATATATCGGTGGGGGTGAAGAAAGCTACGGATTTTTAGCTCAAGATTTTGTTCGTGATAAAGATGCTGTTTCTGCCTGTACTTTGATGGCTGAAATTGCTGCTTGGGCAAAAGATAACGGAAAAACATTGTATCAACTTTTACAGGATATTTACTTGGAATTCGGCTATTCAAGAGAAAAAGGCATTTCTGTTGTAAAAAAGGGCAAAACCGGTGCAGAAGAAATAAAAAAAATGATGACAACCTTAAGAAGTCGTCCTCCAAAGGAAATTGCAGGTTCGGCCGTAATCCTCATAAAAGACTTTGCTACTTTGCGTTCAATTGATTTGAGAGCAGGTGAAACGACTACATTAGAAATGCCTGAGACATCTAATGTATTGCAGTTCTTTACACAAGACGGAACGAAAATTTCTGTTCGTCCTTCAGGAACAGAACCCAAAATTAAGTTTTACATTGAAGTGCGTGGCGAATTGAAGTCTCGTGAAGGTTATGATAAAGCGGAACAAGCAGCTGATGAAAAAATAAAAGCTGTTATGGCTTCTTTGAATTTGAATTAGTAAAGTTTCTATTATTAATAATAAAAAAGGTCGGAAAATATTTTCCGACCTTTTTTATTCAAAGTGCTCATTTTATTATAATGCTCTATTTACGTTATGCAGTCAATCAAGTTTTGTTAGTAAGATTTTATCAATTTTGTTGCCGTCAATATCAACAATTTCAATTTTGTAACCTAAATAATCGAATTTATCACCTATTTCAGGAATTTTATTAATTTGATTGAACACAAATCCGGCAACCGTAGAATAATCTATTTTTTCGAAATCAATTGTGAAGTCCTCAATAATTTCGAGTAGTGTTTCTATCGGTGCGTCGCCACTTACAAGAACTGTTTTATCATCGCGGACAAACACGTCAGGCTCGTAGGCTTCACCTTCATCGGGAATTTGTCCGACAATGTTTTCGATGATGTCGTGCAATGTTATAATTCCTTCAAATTCACCATACTCATCTACCACAAAACAAATATGAATTTTTTTCTGGCGAAATAAACTTAATACTTTCTTAGCATCGGTGTTTTCGGGAACAATAATGGGCTGAACCAATAAGTTCGAAAGTTTAAATTTATTATCTGCAGCCAACGATTTATAAAAATCTTTCAGGTATATCACTCCTTGAAAGTTATCTAAATTTCCTTTACAGCAAACAATTTTACTGTGTTGAACTTCCAATAAAGCTTGTTTTATTTCATTCTCGGGCTTTTCAATATTTATCCATTCTACTTCTGTTCGGTGTGTCATTACGTGCTTTGCTTTTTTGTCGGAGAAGTAAAATATCCTTTCATGAATGATGTTTTGACCTTTCTCTATAACGCCTTCTGCAGAAGCAATTTTAATCATTTGTCTTAATTCCGATTCTGTTAGATGTTCGTTTTGCTTCTTTATTCCAAGTAAATTCTTGATAAAGTTAGTAGAAATAGACAACAGTTTTACAAATGGATAAAAAGCTCTGCTGAAATGATAGATGATGGGAGCAACTCGTATGGCAATGTTGTCAGGATCGCTCAAAGCAATTGTTTTTGGAACCAATTCACCAACTACAATAGAGATGTAGGTGATAAGTAATATTGTCAATGTCAAGGCGATTTCATGTGCATAGGGTTGAGTAATAGCAAATTTTTCGAAGAAAGGAGAAACCGAATCGGCAATATTGATACCACCATATACCCCAGTAACGATACTTATCAATGTAATGCCCACCTGAATAGCAGACAAGAAATTTTCTGAATTTTTGAGTAAATGCAGAGCTGTTTTTGCTCCTTTGCTTCCTTCCAGTCTTGCTTGTTCTAATCTCGCAGTTTTACTAGATACCAATGCAATTTCGGACAAAGCAAAAAAACCGTTTAAAAGAATTAAAATGCCTAATATTGCTATTTCCATTTTTGTTATTTCATATAATTTTTGGTAACAATTACCAAAAGTACGAGATTATTCCCAATAAAAAATGCTTTTAAGCAAACTCATATAATGATTTGGTAAAAAATGGAGTTTGGTACTCATTATGTCTTTTGGTAGGATTAATGCTCAAAAACCGCTACAGAACTATCGGTTACTAC
>Ga0116175_1001996_pt1 | contig 12667 bp, 13 predicted proteins | sample AD_UKC125_MetaG_FD_89802 | JGI IMG/M metagenome (GOLD analysis project Ga0116175, IMG submission 89802) | Active sludge microbial communities of municipal wastewater-treating anaerobic digesters from USA - AD_UKC125_MetaG | ecosystem: Engineered > Bioreactor > Anaerobic > Digestate | place: USA... | reverse complement strand
ATTTCAGCATGAGCAGTCGCATCATTAAGAGTTTCGGTAAGATTGTGAGCTCTTGCTATAACTTGTTGGTTACATACAACAACTGCCCCTATCGGAACCTCACCCTTGTCATAAGCTTTTTTAGCCTCAGACAAAGCTTGTTTCATAAAATACGTATCGTCCAGCATTGATTACAAGAGGTCTTCAGGTAAAATCTTAGATGTCTTTGCTCCTAATTGTTTCATCTTTTCCGCCGTAACAAAAACATTTCCAGCTCCTGTTTGCATTTTCTTAATAGCATCATTGTAAGAAACACCCGCCCTATCTATATTATTTTTCACCTTGACAAGGTCTTCCATACAACCCGCGAGTTTGTCGTATAGAGCACCACCCAAACGAGCTATTTCTTGTGCATTTTTTGTCTGATTTTCTTGTTTCCAAATGGAAGCAATCGTTCGCAAAGTAGCCAGCAGTGTGGTCGGACTAACAATCACAATTTTCTTATCCCAAGCATAAGAAAACAAATCAGCATCAGTTTGTACAGCTACTGAAAAAGAACCTTCAATGGGTAAAAACATCAAGACAAAATCAGGGGTATTGAGAGATGGAGAATTTTGATAGCATTTTTCGCTAAGTTCTTTCACATGCTTGCGAAGAGACTCAACATGCCTTCTCAACGAAGTATCTTTCTCATCGTCTTCTGCGTTTATAAATTGTTCGTAAGCAACTAAAGAGACTTTCGAATCGACTATAATATGTTTATTATCAGGTAAATGAATAATTACGTCTGGACGATAGATTTGTCCACGATCTCCATCCACTACCTCTTCTCGCGTATATTCTTGGTCTTTCCTTAAACCCGAACGCTCCAATACTCTTTCCAAAATAACTTCGCCCCAATTACCTTGCTTCTTTACATCTCCCTTTAAGGCCTTGGTCAAATTGTTGGCTTCTTCACTAATTCGGCCATTCAATTCGGTTAGTTTTTTGACTTCAGCACTCAAATTAAGCTTATCACGCAACTCCTTTTCATAAGTTTCCCCCACGGTTTTCTCAAAGGTGGTGATTTTTTCTTTCAAAGGATTTAGTATCTCGCTCAAATTCTTATGATTAGCCTCGGCAAACTCCACAGAATTCTGTTTCAATATCCGATTAGCAATATTTTCAAACTCTTTGGTAAATTGTTCTTGTAACTCGGTCAACTCTTTTTTTTGCGTAGCTAATTTTTCCGCCAGATTTCCATTATGTGTTTCTAAAACAGCTACTTGCGAAAATAGTTTTTGTGCGGTTTCTGTTTCAACGGTCATTTTACCTAACAGCTCCCTATATTGCTCTTCCTTTTGTTTTAATCTTTCCGCTAAAACAGATTTTTCATTCTCAAGAGAAGATAATGCGTTTGACAAAAAAACATCTTTCTGAGCCAAAGCATTTTTTTGCTTTTGTTCATAGTATTTTCTCACGACAAACAGCACCAGCCCAAAAAATACAAGTCCTGCTAAAATATAAATAAAAAGGTTCGGCATAATACTTTCTTGTGAATTAGTCAAATAACGTAGGGCTATCTTCTTCTAAACGCTTAATAACAGTAGTCATAAGTACCTCTCGCAAAAAGCGAGACTTATTTTTCACTTTGTACTTGGAAATATAAAATTCTACTGCATTCATTTCTTTATCATTAAGCATAAAAGCAACCCTATTTGTACGAGGTAAAGATTTTTGTTTAACTTTGCCTATACGTTTTTCAGATTTTTTCATCCATTAAATATGTTGTTGTGATTAATGAAAATCAATGTTGATTATCGTTCGTCCTTTTAGAAATTAGCAAAAAACTTACTATTTGGTATATCTTGCAAAGGTACAATTCATTACAAAATAAAAAAAGTGGTTCTAACAAAAAAACCGAAGAAATGTAAAAAGACATGGCAAATCACAATAAATTAGGCAAAGAAGGCGAAAAAATAGCGACAGATTATTTACGAAAAAAGGGCTATTCGATTCGACATTGTAATTGGAAAGCCGGCAATTTGGAATTGGACATTGTTGCCGAAACAAAAGATTATCTAGTTATCGTAGAGGTAAAAACACGCAGTACAGAATATTTTGAGCACCCCAAAGACGCTATCAACAATGGAAAAATAAAACGAATTGTTCATGCTACAGAAGAATATATTTATCTGTTTAATATCAAAAAAGAAGTTCGTTTTGATGTAATCGCTCTTTTGCCAAACAAAAATAACGGATATAAAATAGAGCATATAGAAGACGCTTTTTTACCACCTGTAAACTGAAAGTATTATGAATATTGAGGAAATACGCGAATATTGCTTGAACAAGAAAGGTGCCATAGAATGTTTTCCCTTTGATGGGGAAACGCTCGTTTTCAAGGTTAAAAGCAAGATGTTTGTTTTGATTCCATTAGATGCGATTCCGAAAACGATAGCCGTGAAATGCGACCCTGAAAAAGCCCTCGTTTTGCGTGAAAAATATGCTTACGTATATCCTGCATGGCACATGAACAAAAAGCATTGGAACAGTATTTTAGTTGAGGAAATGGCCTCCAAAAAGTTATTGGAACAATGGATTGATGAATCGTATGAATTAGTTGTAAAAAAATTAACGAAGAGAGAACAAGCAGAACTAAATTTGTAAAAAAACGAATTTTATAAACCGCTTTTCACTACATATTTAATATATTTGCAGATTGTAGTTTCTCCTATAAAAGAATCATATAAAATAAAATGAAAATAGCATTAATCGGATACGGGAAAATGGGCAAAATAATAGAACAAGTAGCTATTGCCCGTGGACATGAAATAGTTAGTAAGATTGACGTTGATAATCAAGATGATTTTAATTCTCCAGCCTTTAAAAGTGCTGATATTGCCATCGAATTTACAGCACCGGCTGTGGCCGTTCAAAACTACAGAAGGGCTTTTGCTTCGGGTGTTTCAGTAGTTTCCGGCACTACCGGTTGGACAGACAAAATAGAAGGAGTAAAAAGCATTTGCAACGAAAAAGGGCTGGCTTTTTTTTGGTCTTCTAATTTCAGTTTAGGCGTGAATGTGTTTTTTGCCATCAATAAATATTTGGCAAAAATAATGAACCAATTTCCTAATTACAATGTAGAAATGACCGAGATTCATCATACTCAAAAATTGGACGCTCCAAGTGGCACTGCTATTACGTTAGCTGAAGATATTTTAGAAAATATTGATCGCAAATCAGCATGGGAGCTTAATGATGAGTCTACTAATGATAAATTGGCCATATACGCTATCCGCGAAGGGCAAGTGCCGGGAATCCATACGATAAAATATGAATCAAATATTGATTCGATAAGCATTACACACGATGCCAAAAGTCGTGAAGGATTTGCTTTGGGAGCAGTATTGGCAGCCGAATTTACTCGTGGCAAAAAAGGATTTTTTGGCATGCAAGATTTATTTAATTTTTAAGATATTCTAATAACAGTAAAGATGAGTCAAAATACAGAAGTAAAAAAGAAAAACTTGTTCCAAACATCAAAAAAGCAATGGATAAAAGCTTTCATTGCTTGTCTTTTATATATTTTGTTTATCGTTTGGGTAAACAATTTCTGGTGGTTGCTATTACTTCCGGTAATCTTTGATGTTTACATTACCAAAATCATTCCTTGGAGTTTTTGGAAAAAAACAAAAAATAGGCACTTGTTGAAAGTAGCAGAATGGACTGATGCAATCGTTTTTGCACTTATTGCCGTCTATTTTATCAATCTATTTCTTTTTCAGAATTACAAAATACCCTCTTCGTCGTTAGAAAAAAGCTTATTAGTAGGCGATTTCTTATTAGTTAGTAAGGTAAGTTACGGACCTAGAATTCCGAATACCCCTTTGTCTTTTCCTTTGGCACAACATACTCTACCCGGATTCAATTGCAAATCATATTTAGATTTTCCCCAATGGGATTACAGACGACTAAAAGGGTTGGACGCTATAAAATCACAAGACATTGTTGTATTTAACTTTCCCGCCGGAGATACGGTAACAACAAAAGTTCCAAACCCTGATTACTACACATTATGTCATGATTATGGGCGAAGTTTCGTACGAAATAATCCTCAAACATTTGGAGAAATAATTTATCGCCCTGTAGATAGACGTGAAAATTACGTAAAACGTTGCGTCGGACTACCGGGAGAGACGCTTGAGGTGAAGAGCAATCACGTTTACATTAATGGCAAAGCACAAAAAGAAGCTCCCGGCATACAACTTTGTTACTGGGTAGAAACCGATGGAAGAAAAATTTCGGAAATGCAATTCAAACGCATTGGAGTAAGCAAAGATGACCAAACTTTCTTACTAAACAATATCCCAAATGGAGATCAAGCATTGGATTATTGTGGGTATGAACGCAACAATGTTGGTGTTCACAATCCGGTGTATCGATTACCTCTGACAAAGGAAGCATTTAACAAGGTAAAAAATTTACCGAATGTTATCAACGTAAAACTGGATAACGGACTTATTTCCGGACAGACATTTCCATTCGAGTACACCAATTGGACAAGAGACAATTACGGACCTATTTACATTCCTCGAAAAGGAGTTAAGATTGCCATTAACATGAGAAATCTTCCTTTGTATAAAAGAGTTATAAAAAATTATGAAGGCAATAGTTTGGAAGTAAAAGACAGCGTAATTTATATTAACGGGAAAGTCGCCTCTTCTTATACATTCAAAATGAATTATTATTGGATGATGGGAGATAACAGACATAATTCAGCAGACTCTCGTTATTGGGGATTCGTACCTGAAGACCACATTGTAGGAAAGCCTATATTTATTTGGTTATCATTGGACAAAGACGAAACATTCATCAACCAGGTGAGATGGAATCGCCTTTTTAAAATGGTTCACAAGAATTAACAGCAATGCAAAACATATTGCTTCCATCCGTTTATTTGGGTAGTGTTCAATATTTTAGCAAGTTTATTCATTTTCCGATTATTCATATTGAACAACACAGTAATTACATAAAGCAAACCTACCATAACCGGTGTAAAATAGCCACAGCAAATGGTATAATGCAACTGTCAATTCCAACAGAAAAGCCAAAAACGGAAAAGTGTAAAATCAAAGATATTCGGATTGCCACGAACGAAAATTGGCAATTAATACATTGGAGAGCAATTGAATCGGCATACAATTCGAGTCCATTTTTTGAGTATTACAAAGACGATTTGTTGCCATTTTACACAAAAAAATACGAATTCTTACTTGATTTTAACACGGAAATACAACAGGTTGTTTTAGAGCTATTGTATATTGAGACAAAACCGTTATTAACAGCCAAATACGAACATATTGTAACAAATAACGAAATTGATTTTAGGGAACAGATTTCTCCGAAAGGAGAGATTGTCGATAAATCCTTTGTGTCACAGCCCTACTATCAAGTTTTCGAACATAAATTTGGTTTTTTGCCCAATTTAAGTGTTATAGATTTACTCTTCAATATGGGAAATGAATCTTTACTTGTACTAAAAAAATGTTGCTCCTATGAAAAATAAAATTCTATTTTTAATAACATTTTGCATTAGCACACAATTGGTTTTCAGTCAGATACAGACGAATATTGGATCTCCTCTTCCCTTTCAAAAAGATGATAATGTTGCTAAAAAATCTCTTTTTGAAAAAAAAGCATCTTCGGATTTTTTCCAAAAAATTCCTTTCGATAGCATCTCCCAAACGAACTCCGAAAAAAATGGAAAATTCATTGTAGGCAAAAATTTTTCCGTTGATTATACACCCGAAAATTCAGGAACAACATTTATTACTGATGAGGGACAATTTGTTTGGCGTTTGGGCATTTACTCTCCGGATGCAGCTGCTATCGGGTTGGTTTTTTCAGAATTTGAAATTCCGGAGGAAGGAAAATTATTTATTTACAACCCTAACCAAACTAATATTTTAGGAGCATTTACTAGCATTAACAATAACAGCAATAAGATTTTACCCATTTCTCCTCTTTCAGGAGACAGTATAATAATTGAATATCAAGAACCTTGGAAATCAAAACTGCAAGCGAGACTAAAAATAGGAAAAGTAAGTCACAACACATTGGACATTGCTGCTAAAAACGTTTTGGGAACGGGTACTTTTGGAGCATCGGAAGCATGCAGCACACATGCTGCCTTTGTCGAAAAAGCAAAAGACATACGTAGAGCAGCATGTTTGTTGTATGTTACAGGGAATACCTATACGTGGTTGGGCTCAGGGACACTTATCAATAATTCGGAAGGAAAGCCCTATTTACTCACAGCGGCACACAACGTAGACGAAACCGATTGCGAAAAAACAATCATTAGTTATTTTAACTATGAAGTACCTGCCATTGACTCGCTCATAAGAGGCTCGCAAGAGTTTACCCTGGGCGGGGCAACATTGATAGCCAGAGCATTCAATATTGACTTTGCCTTACTCGAATTAACTCAAATGCCACCTTTTGATTATCGCCCTTACCTGGCAGGATGGAATAGAGAAACAACTGTTCCTGCACCACTTATGGGAGTACAACATCCACAAGGAGACATCAAACGAGTTTCTTTTGAGAATGACGTACCGGTGAGTACAACTTACCCATATGAAGACTTGAAAGAAACCGTCTTAAGCGACTCTCATTGGAAAATAAACAAATGGGATAAAGGAACAACTGAACCAGGTTCATCCGGTTCTGCTTTATTTGACAATGACAATTTAATTGTTGGAGGACTTACCGGCGGAGAGTCGGAATGCAGTAATCCTATTTTGGATTATTATTTTCGTCTGAATAAAGCATGGGATTATTATACCCTGTCAACCAAGCAATTAAAATGCTGGTTGGATTCAGAGAACAGCGATGTTACAAAAATGGAAGGGAAAGACCCTTACGAATCAAATCCTTGCGTACGCATTAATAACATAAACACCTCTGAAAAATTAGGAAAAGAATACATTGGAAACGGTAAAACAGGACTTTTATCGGGACATAATGAATTACTACATACTGAATTTGCGGAAAAATTTGTTAGAGATACAAATAGTTATTTATATGGCGTTTATATTGTTCCTGCTATTGGGAAAAGAGATGTCAATTCCAAAGTATACGTCAAGGTCTATAATGGTACGGATGCTCCTGCAAACTTATTAACCTCTGTGGAATTTAATCCGAAAGAAATGAAATACCGTGCAACAGGTTTTTATTACGATAACAAATCAACTTTCTTAGAAAAGGAAAACTATATCCGTTTTGAAAACCCGATATGTGTTGACAACAGTTTTTTTGTGTCCTACGAAATAACCTATGATGCCGTTGATTCGTTTGCAGTTTATATGGTAAACAACCGTGATATAAGTCTAGCTAACACTGCTTATTATAAAAATGGAGACACGTGGAAACCGTTTACAGAACATCCCTATCGACCAATATCCACCTCCTTATGGATTGAACCCGTATTGAGAAAAGACGATGGATCTTACATTTATGACCCATTGGCAGACGAAACCAGCACCGTTATTTACCCAAATCCGTGTAATGACCATGTTACGGTGCACAACGTTGATGCAAAAGCTCGAACATACAAAGTGTACGATTTGCAAGGCAAACTAGTATTGCAAACAACAGGTTCCTCTATCTCCGTGAATATAAATACAAACAGATTGCCTATTGGCATTTATTTCTTGCGTATTACATCCGACAATACTCACGAAACACATAAGATAATAAAACAATAACTTCAGTATGCTTTACAAAACGCAAGGCATCGTTCTTCATCATACTAAATACAACGATAACAACTACATTCTACACCTTTTTACAGAAGAATTTGGGAAGGTCTCATACATTATCTATAACCCAAATAGCAAACGAGCAAAAGTAAAATCATCTTATATTCAACCATTTAGCATTCTAGATATTGAAGTTGAACATCACCCTAAAAAAGACCTTCAGCAAATAAAGGAAGCTAAAGTGCAATTTGTCGGCAATAACATTTTGAGTAACCCGATTAAAAGTTCTATCGTTCTATTTCTATCCGAAGTCCTGTATAAGTGCTTGTCCGAAACAGAAAAAGACACTGAACTATTTTCGTTTGTAAAAAATTCGATTCTCGCCCTGGAACAAAACAATACCGATTATGCTAATTTTCATCTCGTATTTTTGTTACAACTTACCCAATTTTTTGGCTTCTACCCGAATACGAAAACCATCTGTGAAGGAGCATATTTTGATATGTTGAATGGCGTTTTTTGTGGTGGGCAACCATCACACAATCATTATCTCAAGCGTTCAGAGAGTGAAATATTCTACGAATTACTGCAAGTCGATTATACAACCATGGAAAGATTGAAAATAGGCAGAGCCGAAAAGCAAGTCTTATTACGTTACATGATGGAATTCTACGAATTGCATTTACAGACTCTTCATAAAATTAAATCCTTAGATGTCCTTCAGGCAATTTTCAACTGATTAAGGGTAAAATTTGTTACTCCCGACAAAAAAACCTACTTTTGCAAACAAAATTTATGCCTCCGTAGTTCAATGGATAGAACAAAAGTTTCCTAAACTTTAGATCCGGGTTCGATTCCCGGCGAAGGTACTTTTCTCCTTCCACCTTTTTATTTTCAGAAATAATACAAAAACTCCTCAACAACGGCAATATTTAAAATATTCTTGTATTTTTGATACAGATTAAGCAGAAATTAGGTCAATGACATCAAAACTTCACGAAAAGAAAACTTTTGACAACATCGATTATTCAGACCAAAGTTTGAGTAAAAACGAATTCATTGACTGTAAATTCACGAATTGCGACTTTTCAAAAAGCAAACTGAACGATACCGATTTCATAAATTGCGACTTTACAAACTGTAATTTTTCTTTAGCCCTGTTACAAAACACAGGATTAAAAGACATCCGTTTTACAAAATGTAAACTGTTGGGCATTGATTTTAGTTGTTGCAATGATTTCTTGTTTACTGTAAATTTTCAAGATTGCATACTTGATTATTCGTCATTTTTTAAAAAGAAAATAAAAAGCACGAAGTTCGTGAATTGCTCCATAAAAGAAGCCGATTTTGGAGAAGTAGACTTATCAATGTCGATATTCGACAATTGCGATTTACTCAATACCTCTTTTGTTCAAACAAATCTTGAAAAAACTGATTTTCGCTCCGCAAGAAATTATTCGATTGACCCTGAAATGAACCGAATGAAAAATGCTAAATTCTCGAATCTCGGTCTTGCGGGTTTATTGCACAAGTACTATCTCGACATTGAACTCACATAATTTCACAACTCATTGATTTTAAAATAATTAAGACGTAAAATGAAAAAAGAAGATATTGAAAAAATACCTTGTATTGGGAAATGTTGCATAAACCTTTACCGATGGCTAAAAGGCGTTTCTCCTTTCACAACATCGAATGAATATTGGGAGAAACGGTATAAAAAAGGCGGAAATTCAGGGGCAGGATCATATAATAATCTTGCAGAATTCAAGGGTGAAATAGTCAACGATTTTGTTGTTAAAAACAACATAGAAACAGTAATAGAATTTGGATGTGGCGACGGGAATCAGCTCAAATACTTCCAATTAAAATCATATACAGGTTTTGATGTCAGTGAAACAGCCATTGCTCGCTGTACTTCTTTGTACAAAGAGGACAGTTCAAAACATTTTCAATTATTGAACAACCATAAGGACGAAAAGGCCGATTTGGTAATGAGTTTGGATGTTATCTATCATTTGGTAGAAAATGAAACTTTTGAGAAATATATGGAAAAAGTATTTTCTTCTTCAAAGAAATTTGTCATTGTATACTCATCAAATTTTGATGATGGAGAAGAAAGGAAGGCACCTCATGTAAGACATCGAATGTTTACCAATTGGGTGGAAGAAAATGCTAAAAACTTCAAGCTTATCAAGCATATTCCTAACAAATATCCATTCGATGGAAATGGCGAAAGAACGTCTTTGGCTGATTTCTATATTTTTGAAAAAGAACAATAAAAGACTTTAACCATAAAAGCCAAACTAACATATATTAGTTTGGCTTTTATGGTATCTAAATTGAGACAGAAATTACATGCCCATCATTTCCCTATAAAAATCCAATGAATCGAAAATAGCCTCTTTTTCGATGTTTTGGTTAAGACTCAATACCCCAATGCCTGAAAGCAAAGTGAAATTTATCACTTTATCCACAGTATTTTTTTTATCGTGAAGCATCAGTTCGTATAGACAGTCGTAATCCTTGCAAGAAACAGCCAACCCTCGATAGTTTACTTTCACAAAATCGACAACCTGCATCATAATTTCTTTAGGAAAACCTAAGTATTTGTACGACAAATACAATTCACATACCATACCCCATGCTACGGCATATCCGTGTAGAGCCGGTTGATTTTTTTTGTATGAGAAACTTTCAAAGGCATGCCCAATGGTATGTCCGAAATTTAGGGCTTTCCGCAAACCTTGTTCATTTGGATCTTGCAAAACAATATTTTCCTTTATTTGAATAGATGATTGTACCAAAGAGTTAAGTTTCTGATAGTCAATCTCATCAAAATCAAGCTGAAAAAGATTTTTCAATTCTTCTTCCGAAAAAATAAGAGCATGCTTTATCATTTCGGCATAACCCGACAAAAGATTGTTTTTATCCAGCGTTTGCAAAAATTGGGTATCAATCAACACACTTTTACTGGGATTAATGACTCCTATTTCATTTTTCAATCCATTGAAATTAATTCCTGTTTTGCCACCCACAGCAGCATCAATCATTGCCAACAAAGTAGTCGGAATATTGATAAAACTCATACCACGCTTAAACGTAGAAGCTGCAAAACCGCCCAGATCAGTAATCATGCCACCGCCCAAATTTATCATCAACGATTTTCTGGTTGCACCATGCTCACTCAAATATTTCCAAATAGAAACGAGCGTTTCTACATTTTTACTGTTATCTCCGGATTCAACTTCTATCAAAGAGGCTTTTCTGATTTTCTCTACCTTGGCTAAAAAAGGAAAACAGTGTTTTTTTGTTTCCTTATCGGTAAGTATAAATATATACTGAGGTTGAATGTTTTCAACCTCAGCTAAAATATCTTTCGATATATCGGAACAAAAAACAACACGTTGTTGTGACATATTTCGTGAATTAGAAAATCAATCTTGAAAACTAAATATTTCCTTCTGCAATAAGGTATTCAGCTATCTGAACAGCATTAAGGGCAGCACCTTTTTTAATTTGATCGCTTACCGACCAGAAAAACAGTCCATTTGGATTAGTAAGGTCTTTTTTTACTCTTCCCACATACACAGGATCCTTGCCTGCCACAAACAATGGCATCGGATATTCTTTTTCCGCAGGATTATCTTGCAAAAGAACTCCTTCCGCAGATAAAAAAGCTTTATGTGCTTCCTCTACCGAAATAGGGCGACTGGTTTCTATCCAAGTAGCTTCGGAATGTGCACGCAAAGAAGGAACACGAACACACATGGCACTCACCTCAATATCGGAATGCATGATTTTACGTGTTTCATTATACATTTTCATTTCTTCCTTCGTGTAACCATTATCGGTAAACACATCTATCTGAGGAATAACGTTATAAGCCAACTGATAAGCAAATTTTGATACGGTCGGTTTTTCGCCGTTTAGGACTTGCTTGTATTGCAATTCCAATTCGTCCATAGCAGCAGCACCGGCACCACTGGCAGCTTGATAAGTAGACACATGCACTTTTTTAATGTGTGATAATTTTTCTATTGCCTGCAATGCTACAACCATTTGAATGGTAGTGCAATTAGGATTGGCAATGATACCACGAGGACGTGCTTTTGCATCCGAAGCATTCACTTCAGGCACTACCAAAGGAACATCCGAATCCATACGAAATGCACTTGAATTATCTATCATTACAGCACCAAATTTGGTAATATCGGCTGCAAATTCTTTAGAAATACTTGCTCCGGCGGATGTAAAGGCAATATCAATTCCTTTAAAATCATCGCCATGTTTTAATTCTTTGACAGTATATTTTTTACCCTTAAAGGTGTATTCTGTTCCGGCACTACGAGAAGATCCGAATAATACTAACTCACTAATGGGGAAATTGCGTTCTGCAAGAACTCTCAAAAATTCTTGTCCAACCGCACCACTGGTTCCGACAATTGCTACTTTCATCTTTCTGTACTATTTATTAAATGGTTAAGAATTAAAAACTGGCACAAAAATACAAATTAATTATCAATTTTTAAATTCTGATGAATATGAATGAACGACAAAACTTTATTTTGAATTAACTTCCGTTAAACAAGTCCTGAAAAATATTGCTTCTATTAACAAATGTGGCTACTTTTGCTCTGCAATTTAAAAAACACTTTAACATAAAATACTATTACGTGTAGTATTAGTCTTACGTCTGCAGCACGTACGCCTTTGGAGCGTTGCTCCCACTGTATCGGTAGAAACTCGATAAATACTGCAGGCAGACTGAATGGCAATTCGTCGAGAATATAACGAACCTGATGGACTACCGGGGTGGTCCCCGCTGCCGCCGATTTGTAATCGGTGGCTTGCTCGGCAAAAGGAAGAAAAATAGATAGATTATAAGTAGAAATTATAAATGCAATAAGAGAAAACCCACAAGAAAGCAGAAAGGACTGGTT
>Ga0116175_1001990_pt1 | contig 12677 bp, 12 predicted proteins | sample AD_UKC125_MetaG_FD_89802 | JGI IMG/M metagenome (GOLD analysis project Ga0116175, IMG submission 89802) | Active sludge microbial communities of municipal wastewater-treating anaerobic digesters from USA - AD_UKC125_MetaG | ecosystem: Engineered > Bioreactor > Anaerobic > Digestate | place: USA... | reverse complement strand
TGGTCACCAGTGCCTCGACCTTGTCGCCGCCAAAACTCCGCAAGTAGGCCCGACAGACCAAGCCGCCCATGCTGTGCGCCACCAGTGTCAGGCGCCCGGCACCAGTGGCTGCCAGCACCTCGTCAATACGCGCCGCCAGTTTCGCCCCCATGGCGTCGATCGACGCGAACGCCGGCTGGTCGCTCGTGAACACGCGGTAGCCCATCGCCGACAGTGCTTTCGTTGTCGGAAACCACACGCCGCCATTATTCAAATAGCCGTGCTGCAAAAGCAGAACACGCCCGCCGCCCTGCGTGTCTCCGCGTTCGGCGGCAGTGCGAAACAGCGTACGGAATGGAATCAGCAGCAAGTTCTGCACGCAGAGTTGCAGATACTCAGCCATGAAGAAGCGGCACCAACTGATTGGGCCCAGTCGCAACTCAGCGGGGATCTCAATGCCCTTCACTCGCGATACGACATAGCTGGCAAAGGCGATCAGCAAACGCAGCAGCAGCGGCCCGAGCACCAGGCAAAGTATTCCTGCGGCAACACCGCGATGCTGCACCACTGGCAACACCAGTAACCAGAGCCAGAGCGTGAACTCAATGGTCAGCGCGACCACGCCCAGCGCCCACATGGGGATACCCCGCGCCGGGGAGATCGCCTTGCCGGGTACACCTATCACTTCATTCATGCGATCAGCCGATGGGCATCAGCCAGGGAGCTTCGATAACGACAGTATCAACCCCGACGCATGTCTCCGGCAAGTCGTGCGGCGTTGCGCCAGGTCAAACCGTAGATGGAAAGCTGCGGATTGGCACCAATCGAGGTCGGAAATACCGAGCCGTCCATCACGCTCAGGTTCTCAATCTGGTGGTGGCGGCCATAGCCGTTGACCACACCCTCCTTCTCGCTGGCCGCCATGGCGCAGCCGCCCATCACGTGAGCGCTGGCGACACGGGTCGACAACGGGCGCAGGTCAAGCGCTTCGAGACCGGTTTTGGCCTCGGCCCACGAGCGATAACCGTTGATGCGTTCATCGACGGGAAACACCTCCCTCGCACCGGCAGCAAACTGAATTTCGGCCATCGCCAGAAAGGCGCGCTTCGCCGCATCAAAGAAATAGCGATTGAGGCCGTAGTCCAGTTGCGGAAAGCCATCACCAAGCAGTTTGACCGTGCCGCCTTCACTGTCTGGATGAAAGCCGTCGCGGCATAGCGCAATCATCACCTGCGTATTGGTCATGTTGGTGATGCGGGCGCGATGATGCTCCGCCATGCCATTGACCGAAATCGCGTAGAGCACCGGATGCACCGGGGCCGCTTCCAGCTTGAAGCCCATCGCGCCATCGACCGGCTGAGTGCCGAGATAGTGGTCGCTGTACATCGTCTGCGGCGCACCCGACCAGCCCTCGACCTTGCTGCCCATATCGGCCCCGGAAATCAGCGAGGGATGCAGGAAGGTACGGCGACCGATCCGGCCGTGCGGGTCCGGCATCTTCGAGCGCAACAACAGCGCCGGCGAATTGATGGCGCCGCCAGCGACCACAAAGTGCTTTGCGGTCACCCGCACCCGTGCTGACCCCTCGTCGTAGCCGCTACCGCGCATGGCGGTGCATTCCAGCGCGCTCACGCGGCTACCCTGCCAGACCAGTCGGTCAGCGCGGGCGCGGCTGACCAGCACGGCACCACGCGACAAGGCCGCCGGGATGGTGGTCGTCAGCATCGACTGCTTGGCATTGGTGGGGCAACCCATGCCGCAATAGCCCAGGTTGTAGCAACCCTTGACATTGCGACGGATACGCTCGACCTTGACGCCAATCTTCTGACCGCCGCGCTCGAGCACGCTGTTGTTCTCGTTGGCCGGTGCCGTCCAGTCGGAGATACTGAGCAACTGCTCCGCCAGCTTGAACCAGCCGGCCATGTGTTCATCAGTCAGCTCGGTCAGACCGAAACGCTCGCGCCAGTGCTTGAGCGTCGGCGTTGGCGTGCGAAAGCTGCTGGTCCAGTTCACTGTGGTGGAACCACCGACCGTGCGCCCCTGCAGGATGTTGATCGCCTTGTCGGCGGTCTTGCGCGATGCGGACTCCTGATAGAGCGTCGGGTACGCCTCGGCCTCCAGCATGCGGAAGTCGCTTGAGCTTTTCAGCATGCCCTCTTCAATCATCACCACCTTGAGGCCGGTGCTGGACAGCACGTCGGCGGCAATGCCGCCGCCGGCACCGGTACCGATGATGCAGACGTCGGCTTCGAGCACGGCATCCTTGCCAAGCTGCGACGCGTCAATGTGCAACCAGCCTTTGGCCAGGCCTTCCTTGATGGGATCAACGAACATCTGCGTTTGCCTTATAGGGGTGGGATTGCTGCCCGGTGGGGGTCACGCCAGCTTGGGAGGGCCGGGATAGCCAGTCGCAGCCCAGGTGGTCGGCTCGGCGTAGAAACTGCCAAGCACCATGTCGTGCAGCGCGAAATACGCCTGTTGCTTGAGACTAATGCTGCTGTCACGCAGCCCGGCCAGAAAGGCGTTGACAACATTACTGTCGGCGCCCGGCCAATCACCGCCGTAGCCGAGCAGCGCCCGCGCCGGCTTGAGGGCGAGCAGGCCAAACAGATCGCCGATTTCACGACGCGTGCTGGCAGGCAGATTGTCGATCAGCGCGCCGCACGCCTTCAGTACGGCGCCAACTTGCGCATCGCGTTCGCTCCCTGCTGTCGGCAATGCAGGCCCCAACAGCGCGAGAGCAACGGCGCGCAGCATGTCAGTATGGTTTGCCACCAGCTCGACGCCGGCGGGTGCCGGACCAGCTGATTTGAGGCGCGGCAGAACCACGGCAGCGCCAGCGGCCAGCACCCCGGCAACGCCCACAAAAATGACTCGACGGCGTGTCCACATCGCAGCGTCCTCCTGCACCAGTTGCGGGGGATTGTAGGGAGAGGCGCTAGAGTCTGTGGCCTACCGTCCGCAGCGCGAATTTCACGCAGTGCATCACGCCGGCGACGTTCTCTGCCCGCCACAATAGCGATCGCGGGCTTGATCCAGGTCCAGCAAGATCAGCTCGGTTTGCCCTACGCTTGCGGCATGGCCAAATCGGGAACATCCTACGAGTCCACGCTGCGGGCCCACTTTGCAGCTGCCCGTGCAGAACGCGCGGCGGCACGCGATGCTGCAGTCAGTGCTGATGATCGCCTCGCCGTCCGTCGCTGGCAACAAGCCCGCCTGGCGGCAACTCACGCCGATCTGCTTGCATCCAGCGAGTTTGGCCCCGCCGCAAGGTTCTTTCTGTCCGAACTCTATTCCACCGAAGACTTGACGCAGCGTGATGCCGACATCGAGCGCGTGATCCGCATTCTTGTGAAATTCCTTCCGGACAAAGCGCTGGCCACGCTCGCGGCGGCCCTCGAAATGGATGCGCTCTCCGAGCTGCTCGACGCCAGACTTGGCAAAGCGCTGCGGGCGCAATCCTCCGTGACAACTCAGCCGCTGAAGATCACCCCAGCGAATTACGAAATCGCCTATCGGGCCATGGGTGACTACCATCTGCGCCTGCGCCAGATCGCGCTAACCGAGGAGATTGGCCTGGCACTGGACAAACTGGCGCGGATGCCGCTGCTTGCGGGCCTGCTGCGCATGATGCGAGGTCCGGCGCATGCTGGCGGCGTCGGCGGCTTGCACGAATTCCTCGAACGCGGTTATGCCGCTTTTGCGCACATGAAGGACGGCCGTGCCTTCATCCGGACGATCGTGGAACGCGAACGAGCTGAACACGAACGCCTGGCTGGTGGGACGGGCCAGGACTAACTTGCGTGCTCACAACCATCCGGTGGCGGCGATGACTTGAAGTCCAACCGACCTTTGCCCACTGCTACAGTCTTCGCTTGTCAAATTACTGCCGCCGCCAAACTGCGGCTGTCGCGTCCGGCGACGCTGCCCGAGTAGTCTTCACCTGCAACCTTCAAACTAGGCCCGAGCTTGCGACGCCCGACGTCGATTCCCGATGACGAGCGAGGGCCTCCCGAATTCTTGCGGTAGTATCGATTGATCGGGCCGCCTGAATAGCGCGCGCTTCGAGGGCGCTACGTTTGTCCGCGTCGCGCACCAGCGCCTCGCAACGCTGAGCAAGTCCGCCGTAGCCTTCTATCGCAAGCCCCTGCTCGTATACGAGTCCAAGTTGTTCGCCTGCTGCCATCTCAGTAACCACAGGCACACCGTTCGTCAACGCATAGAAGACGCGATACTGCTCAAAAACGCTGTTCTCTACCAGGCCAATGTTGAGCAGTAACTTGCTACGTCCGAGCAGCGCGTCGCGCGCCTCGCCAAAACAGGATTGCCCTGCAGCGTGGACACGAAGACCGCGCTCCTCGCATTGCTGCAGCACGTGCATGCGGCGATGGTTGAGGTAGCCATAGAACAGCACGTCAATATCGCGATCTACCGTGCGCGCGACTCGTCGCAAACGCTCTGCGTACCCGAGTGGCACCCAACTTTGCGTACGCGGACGAACGCCAAACCGGTCCATTGCCGACAAATTGCGAATACTGTAATCCCAGACGTGGCGACCGTTGATAGCTTGGGCCAGCGTATTCCACGCGATGTCCACCTGATGGCTTTGGGCAAACGGCTCCGAGTTGACGATCACCGACGACATTGGCAGCGCAGCGATCACTGCAGGCGCCGTGATGGTATGAGCCCCGAAAATGTAGTTGGTGCCTTCCCGCAGAAACTCGTTGGCAGCCATCGTTGGGCGTAGACCGATCGCTTCGAGCGCGTCCGCGACTGCGTGCGCGGCGTCCTCGAAGATCGGGACGATGGTTGCGCCACCAAAGATGCAAATATGATGCGAGTGTCGCTCGCCGTGACGAATGCCGACTCTAATTGATGCCATGTACGGTCAAAAAAACGACAGCGGCGCCATTCGACGCATCGCGACATTGGTCGACTGATCAACGCAGGACTGCGTGGCGCGCCCGACAGGAGTCGAACCTGTGACCCTTGGCTTCGGAAACCAATACTCTATCCAGCTGAGCTACGGGCGCATAGGTCAGGATTATAGGCGGTGCCGGGACCAGCCTGGCGGCTGGCTATAATTAAAAGTTGCCAGTCGCAGCCCGGACGGCTTGGCCAGAGCAAAAAGCAAATCCGGATCCACCCGTCACAGTCACCACCTGCACACGGCCATGAGCGAAGAACACGGCACACTGATCAAGACCCCCAAGCAACTTATCGTCGTATGCGTGTTGGCGCTTGTCACGCCGGTCGCGATCGCACTGTTGGGCGCGCAACTGGTTACCGGCAGCAAACGCATCGACACGACCGAAGACAAGAAGTCCGTCGAGCAACGCGTCAAGCCGGTTGGCGAACTGGTCAAGCTTGAAGGCGCAGCTCCGGCGCCGGCCCCCGCTGCAGGCGTGGTTGCCGTTGCTGCCAAGGCCAAAAGCGGCGACGAGGTTTACAACGAGGCCTGCGTGGCCTGCCACGGGACAGGTGCGGCTGGCGCGCCAAAAACGGGTGACAAGGTCGCCTGGGCACCGCGCGTGGCACAAGGCGTGGCAACACTTTATGACCACGCCATCAAGGGCTTCAAGGCAATGCCCCCGAAGGGTGGCGCCTCCGCGCTGTCGGACGCCGAGGTAAAAGCCGGTGTCGATCTGCTGGTAGCCAAGGCCAAGTGAGGCTTTACGCAATCCGCAATGAACGCGCCCATCGGCGCGTTTTTTGTTTCTGCTGCGGTCATGCCAAGCTCGCCAGTTTGCATGCTGATACCCGGCGGGTAACTGCATGAGCACGTGGGTGATCGGCGATGTGCAGGGCTGCGCGGCCGAGCTTGATGCGCTGCTGGCACTGATCCGCTTCGACCCGGCGCATGACCGGGTGTATTTCGTCGGCGATCTGGTCAATCGTGGGCCTGATTCAGCGGCCGTGTTGCGGCGCGTCAGGGCGTTGCAGCAGCAAGGTGTTGCTGACAGCGTACTCGGCAACCATGATTTCTTTCTGATCATGGCGCACGAGGGGTTCTCGTCGCTGCACGAGGGCGACACACTCGATCAGGTACTTGCCCAGCCAGATGCCGACGAGCTGGTCGCCTGGCTGCGCCATCGCCCGCTGCTGCTTGACGTCGGTCCGCACACGATTGTCCACGCCGGCTTGCTGCCAGCATGGAGCCTCGCCGACGCACGCACGCTCGCCCGCGAAATCGAACGTGAGCTGCGTGGTCCCGACTACCAGGACTTCCTGCGCTCACTGTTCGGCAACGAACCGCGCACCTGGCACGAAGCCTTGAGCGGCCTGCCTCGACATCGCGTCATCGTGAATGCACTAGCGAGACTCCGTTTCTGCACCGCGTTCTCCGAGATCGATTTCCGTGAAAAGCGGGACGCCAGTTTCGCTCCGGCCGGCTTTGCACCCTGGTTCGCGCTGCCTGGCCGGCGATCGGCAGGCGGCCACGTGCTGGCGGGCCACTGGTCCAGCGAAGGCTTGCGGCTGTGGCCGAATGTGAGTCTGCTCGACTCAGGCTGCCTGTGGGGCGGTGCGCTCACCGCGCTGCGACTTGAAGACCGCGCCGTGTTCCAGGTGCCCAGCCGACAACCGCTGGCGCTGACGACTGGCGACTAGGGAAACGCTGAATAAGTCCGCGTGATGCAGCGCGCGGCGGATTAGGATGAGCTGTAAGCCCAAAATTCTGAGGCACAGCGGGGCTATGTTGAAGAATTTTGGGTTTGCAGATCGCCCAAGTCCGACGATGCGATGCGCACGGGGGACTTATTCAGCGTTTCCCTAGGCCCGAACCGCCTCGCCGATCAGCGCCTGCGCCCGTTGCGCAACCTCACGTCGTGACATTCCGGCGCAATTGATCGCCTCGATGAAGCGTACTTCGGCAATCACCGGCTCGGCATCGTGGATCGCGCGCAGCGACTCGATCAGGCTCATCGCACCGATGTAGGCAGCGGCGTCAGTACGCTGTTCAGCCACCACGCCATGCGCGGCCGGCCGCCGGAAGTAGCGGATCGCCACCACCCACACCTCCCCCTCGCTGGCGACGATCGGCTCCAGCAGTGACGCGTGGAACTTGAGCACATCGCGACCAGCACTGGTCGTGCCCTCCGGGAACACCGCTACCGTCTCACCGGCATCAAGCAGACGATGTACGACCTCCTTCAGCCGGTGCGTCTCCTTGCGTTCGCTGCGATTGATGAACACGGTGCCGACGTTCGCCAGCAGGCGACCGGCAAGCGGCCAGCGACGCAACTCCGCCTTGGCAATGAAATGGCAGGCGCGCTGCGTATTGAGCGCGAAAATGTCAGCCCAGGACACATGATTGGCAACCAGTGTCACGGGTCGCTCGGCATCGTCCGGAAAGTTGACTGCGCGCACTTCGATGCCCGCCAGGTGCAGCAGATCACGTGACCACGAGCGGATGATGGCGTGCCGCTGCGGCGAATCGGCCCGGGCAAACGATGTCGCAGAAATCCACAGCCCGACGAGCAGTTTGGCGAACAGCCGCGCCACGCGCCACGCGAAGGTCAGATTCCTCCCCCGCCACACCCGATTGTGGACAACCCCGGTAGCCGCGCTGCGGGGATTTCTCTATCATTACTCACAGCAACGCCGGAAGGGTGCATGCGCCCTGCGTGCCAAACGCACCAAATGACGCGCGACATGACGCTTCGCGCGCTCCGAATGCGTCCTATCCGGAACACGAACATACTTTCAGGAGAGACCATATGTCACGCATTTTCGCATTCAGCCTGGTCGCCGTCGCCGTGGTCCTTGCTGGCTGTGAAGCCTCGCAGCCCAAAGTCGGCTCCGATCAGGCGCGCACCGCCGCCACCGGATCCGCCGGCGGCGCCGCGGCACAAAACGTCAACGCCAAGCTTGGCCGTTGTGATCGCCCGGCCGGCACCATCGCGCTGGTGGAAGACACCAGCCTCGACTGGTACCGCGCCTACATGGACAAATATCGCCTTGGTTCCACATCGCCGGTGCTGCGCCTGTTGATCCAGCAGTCGAACTGCTTCATCGTGGTTGAGCGCGGCCGCGCGATGGCCAACATGCAGCAGGAGCGCGCGCTGCAGCAATCCGGCGAAATGCGTCAGAACTCCAACTTTGGCAAAGGCCAGATGGTTGCAGCGGATTACTCGCTGACACCGGAGGTGCTGATGAGCGCCCGTGGCACCAGCGGTCTTGGCGCTGCGCTCGGTGGCTTCGGTGGTCGTCTCGGCGTGCTCGGCGCCGTGGCCGGTGGCATTCAGACCAACGAAGCGGCCGTCATGCTGACACTGGTCGACAACCGTTCAGGCGTGCAGGTCGCTGCCGCAGAAGGCTCGTCGTCGAATACGGACTTCAACCTCGGCGCTGTACTGGTCGGTTCGTCCGGCTTTGGCGGCGCGGGTGGCTATACCAACACACCGCAGGGCAAGGTCGTCACCGCTGCCTTCACCGATGCTTACAACAACATCATCACCGCCGTGCGCAACTACGCGCCGCAATCGATGGGTGATCGTGGCATGGGCACTGGTGGTCGCCTGACTGTCGAAGGCTCGTCGCAGCAACAGGGCGCATCGGTGCAGTCCAGCCAGGCCGCCGGCCCGTCGTCGAACCCGGCGCAGAACGCCAACCTCTCGGTGCGTGACGTGCAGGTCAAGCTGAACCAGCTCGGCTACAACGTCGGTGCAGCGGATGGCCAGCTTGGCCGCGCCACGGTCGCCGGCATCCGCGCCTTCCAGCGCGACCGTCGCCTGACCATCTCTGGGCAGCTCGACCAGGCCACGATGAACGAGCTGGCGAAGTAATTCTCGTCACGCTCCAAAAGGCCCGCTATATGCGGGCCTTTTTGCTTTCTGACAGCGGTGATGCGCGACAATCCAATTGGCCAAGCAGTGTGGCTTGACCTTTCAGGCACCATGACCGAAACGATCCTAATCTCCCCATTCGCCGGCTGCGGCCCGCAACAGATTCCCAATCGCGTCTACAGTGACAACGGTCTCTACCAGCGCGAGATGGAGGCGTTCTTCTACAAGGGTCACTGGTGCTACGTCGCGCTCGAATGCGAGATACCGAACGCAGGGGACTACAAGGCGACGATGATCGGCGAACGCCCGGTGATCGTGGTGCGTGATCGCGATGGTTCAGTCAATGTGCTGGAGAACCGCTGCGCGCACAAGGGCGCGAAGTTTTGCCAGAAGGAATTCGGCAACGCGAAAGTCTTCGTCTGCCCGTATCACCAGTGGGGCTACCGGCTGAATGGCGAACTGGCCGGGGTGCCGATGAAGAACGGCGTCGGTGGTCAGGGTGGCATGGACGCCGATTTCAAACTGGAAGAACACGGCCTCAACCGCCTCAAGGTGCAGGTGCACAACGGCATCGTGTTCGCAAGTTTCGACCCGGACGTCGAACCGTTCGAGCAGTTCATTGGCAGCGGGCTGATGCCCTTCTTCAACCGCACGTTCGACGGCCGCAAGCTCACCCTGCTTGGGTACAACCGGCAGCGCATTCGCGGCAACTGGAAGCTGATGCAGGAGAATATCAAAGACCCGTACCACCCCGGCCTCCTGCATGTGTTCTTCGTGACCTTCGGCCTCTGGCGCGCCGACCAGAAGAGCGAGCTGCGCATTGACCCGCGTGGCCGTCACGCGCAGATGATCTCAACCCGCAATGCCGGCGGCGAAAACGCCGAAGTGACCAAAGGCGTGACCAGTTTCAAACGGGCACTCAAGCTCGAAGACCCGCGCCTGATGGACGTGGTGCAGGAAGGCTGGTGGCAGGGGCCGACCGCCGTGATGCAGACCATCTTCCCGAGCGTGATCATCCAGCAGCAGGTGAACTCGCTCTCCACGCGGCAGATCATCCCGCAGGGGCCGGACGCGTTTGATTTCGTGTGGACGCATTTCGGCTTTGCCGACGACACGCCCGAGATGACCGAACGCCGCCTCAAGCAGGCCAATCTGTTCGGCCCGGCAGGGCTTGTGTCGCTCGACGACGGCGAAGTGATCGAATATTGCCAGCAGGCAACCAGCGCTTATCCCGACGGCGAATGCGTCGTCGCGCTGGGCGGCAACGACAGTGGCACTGCCAGCCCGCACATGGTCACCGAAACACTGATTCGCGGCATGTACCGCTACTACCGCGAGACGCTTGGTCTATGAGCGATATCGCCTTGCTCGACGTCCTCGCGCTCAATGCGCGCTACGGCGACGCGCTCGACCGCTTTGATCTAGCGACATGGGAGGCGCTCTTCACGCCCGCTGCCGTGTACCGCGCGCAGGCGCGCGAGAACTTCGACCGTGGCCTGCCGCTCGCCGCGATCTATCTCGATGGCCACGGCATGATGGCCGACCGCATCACCGGGATCGAGAAGACGCTGGTGTTCGCGCCACGCAGCACGCGACACATCATCGGCCTGCCGGTGCTCGACGGCGTGCATGCCCGTACGCCATTCATCGTCGCGCAGACCGTCGGCCCCCAGCCGCCCGAGATGCTGGCAACCGGTTGCTATCACGATACGCTGGTCGCCACAACCGAAGGTCTGCGCCTCGCCGCGCGCAATGCCGTCTACGACAACGCGCTGATCCCCAATTCACTCGTTTATCCGCTTTAGAAAACACCCACTATGGACCTCGGACTCAAAGGCAAAAACGTCATCGTCACTGGCGGCAGCCGCGGTATTGGGCGCTCGATTGCGCTGGCGTTCGCCGACGAAGGTGCCAACGTGGCGATCTGTGCGCGCGGCATGGACGCGCTGGCGAGCGTCCGCGACGAACTGACTGCGCGGGGCGTAACGGCGTTCGCCCAGTCCTGCGATGTGGGCGACGCGGCGGCGCTGGCGGCCTTTCTGGATGCGGTCAACGCGGCGCTCGGCGGCGTCGATGTGCTGGTCAACAATCCTTCCGGCTTTGGTCTCGGCGACACCGAAGAGGCCTGGTCGCTGGGCTTCAATGTGGACATGATGGCCGCCGTTCGCGCCAGCCGCCAGGTGGTGCCGTGGATGGAAGCGCGCGGCGGTGGCGCCATCGTGCACATCTCGTCGATCTCGGGCATGGAAGGCACCACGCGGCAGGCCGCCTATGCGGCGATGAAGGCGGCGATGATTTCTCACTCCAAATCGCTGGCGCTGACGCTGGCGCCGAAGAACATCCGCGTCAATTGCGTGTCGCCCGGCTCGGTGGAATTCCCCGGCGGGTTGTGGGACCAGCGCAAGCGCGATGGCTCGCCGCTCTATGAAGCCATCCGCACCGGCATCCCGTTCCAGCGTCTCGGGCGACCCGAAGAAATCGCCGCCGCCGTGGTGTTCTGCGCCTCGGCCCCTGCCAGCTGGGTCAGCGGCGTCAATTTGCCGGTGGACGGCGGACAGCATCGGGCCAATCTGTAGCGGGCTGCGGGCACTCGGCGGATGCACTGACAGCGTTGACACGCTAGCGGTGTGCAGCAACTTTTTACTCAAATGACGTTTCTATTGGGCTCGGCCGGCGAAAAGACTAAAAGTCGAGTATGCGAACTTTTATGCATTGGGCCCATTTTGAATAAGGCTTTCACTGAAAAGCTGATTCAATTTAGATTGGTCAATTCTGTCGTCATAAACGCCACGACACGCTACGTCAACGTCACTTTTGTGACGCAAATTGACATGCGTCGCCTGCGACACCCAATTCGTAAGCCTTTGTTTTAGAAGCCATTTTTTCCGCGTTCACGGCAGGCACGGAGATTGTCATTGATCAATCGAATCAAACTCCGTGGGGGTGGTCACATGGGCTTCTTCGAGAACTGGATCAGCGACAAAGTCAGCGCGGCCTTCGGGCGCGGCACTGGCATGCTGCAGCCGGTGCCGGCAGGCGGCCCACCGTTGCAAGCACGCGAAAAGGCGCCGCAGAGCGCCCCCGTGCCCTCGTCCGACGCGAAATTGCGCAAGGCTGCAGCAGAGCTGATGGGCGGTCATGACTTCACTGCAAAGCCGACCATCGATCCGTCGGTGCTGCAAACCATCATGCCACGCGACGGCAATGCCTCGCTGACCGTCTCCGGTCTTGACGGCGTACTGACGGTCGGCAAAGACATGGTGATGACCACCGACCAGCCAATCCGCTGCGAGACCATCCGTGTGCTCGGCACGCTGGAAGCCACTGTGTACGCGAGGAAGATCATCATTGCCGAAGGCGGCGCGGTGATCGGCTCGGTGCGCACCAATGAGGCCGAGGTTCGCGGCGAGTTCGATGGCTCGATGCAGGTCAAAGGCAAGGTGAGTTTCTATCCGCGCTCAAAGATCAGCGGCAAGATTCGCGCGCTCGATCTCGCGATCTCCGCTGAGTCGAACACCAACGGCGCCGACATCAAGCGCGTCGTGCCACGGATTTTTGAAGACGACGAAGGCGGCGCGCCGGCGGCTGGCTTCGAGGAAGGTTATTCCTCAATGCACATCACCGTCTCGCAAAAGTCCGCGCTGCGCCGCTAACTTTCGACCGTCGGACGCGAACCGCTCCGGCCCGCAATCCTCTCACTGCCCGCAGCCCGGTTGCTCGCAACCGGGTTTGGTGCTGCGTCCGCGAAACCGGCGGTGAGCAATCGGGCTACCAGCGCTCGCCCCACACTTCGGCAAAGCGCGCGCGAATCGCCGGCTCGGTGAAATTGTGGTTCTGCCCGCCGCGTTCGGCAATCTTGATCGAACCCACCAGGCTGCCCAGCTTGCAGGCCTTCTCCACGCTCCAGCCGTG
>Ga0116175_1001987_pt1 | contig 12686 bp, 9 predicted proteins | sample AD_UKC125_MetaG_FD_89802 | JGI IMG/M metagenome (GOLD analysis project Ga0116175, IMG submission 89802) | Active sludge microbial communities of municipal wastewater-treating anaerobic digesters from USA - AD_UKC125_MetaG | ecosystem: Engineered > Bioreactor > Anaerobic > Digestate | place: USA... | reverse complement strand
TCGATATTTTTGCCCACGCTCTCGAAGGTTTGCATAAAGCCGACAAATTTGTCGTACAGTTTGCCGCCTTCGTCGGCGATGGTGAGCGCGTTTTGGTTTTGCTGTTCGTTGCGCCAGATATTGGCGACGGTGCGCAGGGTGGCGAGCAGGGTGCTGGGGCCGACCAGCATAATGCGTTTGTCGAAACATTCCTGAAACAGGCTGTGGTCGTGTTGCAGCGCCAGCAGGTAGGCGGGCTCGACCGGGATAAACATAAACACGAAATCCAGCGTGTTCACGCCGTCCAGCTCGCTGTATTGTTTGAGCGACAGGCTTTTGATGTGGCTGCGGATGCTGGCGGTGTGGTCGGCCAGTTCGCGCTCGGCTTCGTCGGGCGTTTGCGCCTGGGTGTAGCGCACATAGGCGGTGAGCGAGACTTTGCTGTCGATGATGATTTGTTTGTTGTCGGGCAGGTTTACCAATACGTCGGGTTGCAGGCGGCGGGTGCTGCCGTCTTCTTCGCGGCGCGAGGCGGCGGCCTGTACGATGTATTCGCGGCCTTTCACCAAGCCGGAATTTTCCAATACGGTTTCTAAAATCATTTCGCCCCAGTTGCCTTGGGTTTTGTTGCGGGTGCCGGCCAGTGCGTCGGTGAGCGCTTTGGCATCGCTGTGCAACTGGGTGTTGAGCGCTTGCAGGCGTTTGAGTTCGTTTTCCAGCGTGAGCCGCTCTTTGGCTTCTTTTTCGTAGGTGTTTTGCACGAGTTCGCTGAATTTGCCCATGCGCTCGTTGAGCGGGGTGAGCAGGCGGTTGATGCTTTCGTGGTTGTGTTCGGTGAAGCGTTTGCTTTTCTCTTCGAGAATGTTGTTGGCAAGGTTTTGAAACTGGTCGGCCAGGCTTTGGCGCACTTCGGTGAGCTGCGCCAGTTGCTGCTGGTGGGCGTGTTTGGCTTCGTTGAACTGGGTTTGCAGACGCTCGTTTTGGATTTGCAGCGCGGCTTTGTCTTCCTGCAAGGCGCGGTAATCGTCTTTCAGACAGGCATATTCGTTTTCGCGGCTGTATAAATCGGCAATTTTTTGCTCGGCGGCGCTGTATTTGCTGTGCAATTGTTGGGCTTGCTGCTGCAAACCGGCAATCTGCTCGCGGCTGGCGGCCAGCTCTTCGCGCAAGGGCGGCAGCTGGCGGTTGGTGGTTTCGGCGATGGTGAGCTGCTCGCGCGCGGCTTGATGTTCGCGCACGGCCTCATCCAGCGCGTGTTGCAAGGTTTCGCGCTCACGGCGCTGGCGGCTGTTCAGTAATAACCAAGTAATCAAAGCGGCGGCCAGCGCGGCCACGAGGGCGGTTAACAGCAGAATCAGGGTATTTTCGTTCATAATGGTTCAGGTTTAACGGTGGTTTTTCTTGTGCTTTTTATGTTTTTTGCTTTTGCTGCCGTAGTGGTAAAAGGCGGCGTGCGGCTTGGGCTGAATGGGTTTTCTGCTGCGTGCGCGCACCGATTGAATGTGCAGCCACATAAAAATCAGCAAGGCGCTGCCCAGCAGGAAGGTGAACATCAGGAAAAACAGCCGGAAATTGTCGTCGGCCATCGTAAGGGCGCTTTGCCGCCAACCGCAACGGGCGTGAAACAGGCAGCCGTAGGCTTCGTATAGATTCCAGAGGAAAACGACGATGGCGACGATAAAAGCGGGGGTAAACAGTTTTTTCAGCATGAATCTCTCTTAAACAATGAATGCCTGTCTGAAAATTAAAAAACTTTGCGGTATCATACGCGAATTTAAGTAAAGAATGGGATAAGGAAAGGGCATGACCGGATTTTGGCAGGCGGTGGTTTTTGCTGTTGAGGTGTTGCTGCCCAGCGTGTTGATGATGGTGCTGGGTTGGTTTTTAGGCCGTACCAAGCAGATAGACCATCACTTCAGCGCGCAGGCGTCGAAGTTGGTGTTTAACTACGGGCTGCCGCTGCTGTTGTTTACCAATTTATACGGCAACGACATTCAATACCAGCAACAGGCGGTGCTGCTGGCGGCGGGGATAGTGTCCACGCTGATTCTGTTTATCGGCGCCGAGTTGTACGCCGCACGCTTTGTGCCGGATATCCGCGACAAAGGCGTGTTTGTGCAAGGGGTGTTCCGTAGCAATATGGGCATTATGGGCTTGGCCTTTGTGCAAAACGCCTATGGCGATGCCGGGCTGGCGGCCGGAGCGGTGTATTTGGGCGTGGTCACCATTTTCTTCAATATTCTGGCGGTGATTACCTTGAGCCGTTCGGCGTCCGCCTCTTTAGCGCAGAAGCTGAAAAGCTTTGGCCGAAATATTCTCACTAATCCGCTGATTGTGGCGATTGTGTCGGCTTTGCTGTTGCAACAGTTTCAGGTGCCGGTGCCTAAATTGCTGCTCGCTACCGCCGGCCATATCGGCCATATTTCGCTGCCGCTGGCGCTGATTTGTGCCGGCGCCACTTTAAATCTGAGCGGCATCCGTTTTTCCGATTTGGCTTTGCACGCCAGCATCGGGCGCTTGCTGGTGGCGCCGGTGGTGGCGGTATTAACCGCGCTCGCCTTTGGTTTGGGTGGTATTCCGCTGGGTGTAATGTTTTTGATGACCGCCACCCCGGTTGCGTCCGCCAGCTATGTGATGGCGCGCGCGATGGGTGGTAATGAAGTGATGGCGGCCAATATTGTCGGCATCACCACGCTGGGCGCGCTGATACCGGCTGCGGCGGGGATTGTGTTGTTGCGCAGCTGGGGTTGGATGTAACGTTGATAAAAAAAGCCGCCGGTAGGCAGCTTTGACGGGTGAGGGTAAACGGTTTTCAGACAGGCATTTCACCGTTATCCTCAGATTCTGTTTCCGACTGTTCCTGCTGGCGGGCAAACCAAGCGCTCACCACTTGGTTCACTTCTTCAATACCTTGTTTTTTCAAGCTGGAAAACAGTTGTATCGACACCTCTTGACGTTCCATAAACGGTTTTAACAATTTTTTGACAGAAGACAAGGTTTTAATCTGGTCGTTCTTAGATAATTTATCGGCCTTTGAAAGCAAAATATGCACCGGTTGGCCGGTTTGGGCGAAAAAGTCCAGCATTTGCACATCCAGCGGTTTGAGCGGATGGCGGCAGTCCATAATCAGCACCAAGCCAATCAGCTGCCGGCGGGTTTGCAGGTATTTGCCCAATAATTCCACCCAATGGCGGCGAACGGCTTCGGGCACTTGCGCATAGCCGTAGCCGGGTAAGTCGACCATAAAATGGCCGTCGGCCAGTTCGAAGAAATTGATGTGCTGGGTGCGCCCCGGCGTTTTGGAAACATAAGCCAGCCGCACATGGTTGCACAGCGTATTGATGGCGCTGGATTTGCCCGCATTACTGCGGCCGACAAAAGCAATTTCGGCGCCGGTATCGGGCAGATCTTTCAAATGGTTGACGGTGGTGAAAAACTTGGCGTTTTGAAATAAGTTCATGGCTATAGAAAAATACGGTAAATTTAGTATAGAATAGCATGTTTAAAGAATAACCGGTTCGCCCGGCTGCAAATAAATGCGGCGTGGCGGCTAGAAATAGTGATTTCACTAGAAACGAATTTTAGGGTATTGCGGCTCGCAATGCTGTTCTTCAGGAGCACTTCATGAAACGTATCACTTTGTTGACGCTGTCCGTATTGGCAGCCGGTATGGTCGGCGCCGCCCAGCCGAAAGCGGATGTTGCCAAAGGTAAAGAAATCGCCAACAACCTTTGCGCCTCTTGTCATAGTGTTGACGGCAACAGCGGTATTGCAACCTATCCCCGTTTGGCTGCCCAGCTTCCTAATTATCTGGAACGCCAAGTACATGATATTAAAGACGGTAAACGCGCTTGGGGTCAGTCTGTTGCGATGCGGGTGTCTCCCGGTGTTAGTACGCTGACCAACGATCAAATCCGTGATGTGGCCGCTTATTTTGCGACACAAGCACCGAAACCGGGTGAAACCAATCCGAAAGAAAATGCGGAATTGGGCGCGCAAATTTATCGCGGCGGCTTGGCTGCTAAGAAAATCCCGGCCTGTATGTCTTGCCACGGCCCCAACGGTGCCGGTATGCCGGGCGGCGGCAGCGCCATTCTGGCTTTCCCGCGCTTGGGCGGCCAGCATAAAGCTTATGTGGTTGAGCAGATGAAGGCCTTCCAAAGCGGCCAGCGTGAAAACAGCATCATGGCCGATATTGCCAACCGCATGAGCGAAGAAGAATTGAACGCAGTCGGCAACTTTATTCAAGGTTTGCATTAATCCGATTGGATTCGAAAATGCTTTGAAGTCGGCTGTATGACGATGTTTATCGTAAAATCATTAACTGCCTGCGCGTTTAACGTGCAGGCAGTTTGTTTTTTATAGTAGAATTGGTTATTGCAATCGTGCCTGTTGTGGTGTTTTTCAGACAGGCATTTTGTTTGTTTGCCACAGATATTTTGTAGTTCGGCAAGTTGGTTAAGATACCCCTAAGCTTCGCCGTGTAAAAAAACATGACTCTTGCATGCCCGTTCTCGCGGCGGGCGGAAAAAATTTCGTATTCATGACAAGTAATCAAAAAGTACCTCTGATCCGGCGTCCGGCTTTCGCTTTTTTCAGCTCGATGCGGTTTGCTGTTTCGCTGTTGTGCGTACTCGGCATCGCGTCGATTATCGGCACGGTATTGCAACAAAATCAGCCGCGGGCGGATTATGTGGTGAAGTTTGGCCCGTTCTGGTCGGAAATTTATCATTTCCTCGGCCTGTACGACGTGTATGCCTCGGCATGGTTTGTGTTGATTATGCTGTTTTTGGTGATCAGCACCAGCTTGTGTTTGTGGCGAAACATCCCGCCTTTTATGCGCGAGATGAAATCTTTCCGTCTGAAGGCCAGTGCTCAGTCGTTGGCTTCCATGCGCCATTCTGCGCTGATGGAGCAGGCGCCGTCGCCAGAGGTGGCCGAGCGTTATCTGGCAGTGCAGGGCTTTACCAGTAAGCGGGTGGAACGTGAAGACGGCTCGTTGCTGATTGCGGCGAAAAAAGGCTCGATGAACAAATGGGGTTATATTTTCGCGCACTTGGCGATTATCGTGATTTGCGTGGGCGGCTTAATCGACAGTAACCTTTTGCTGAAAATCGGGATGCTCACCGGCAAAATCGAGCCGGATGCGACCTCGATGTTTGCCAAAGATTTCAAACCGGAAAGCACGCTGAGTGCCAATAATCTTTCCTTTCGCGGTGATGTGAATATTGTTGAAGGGCAAACGGTAGACGTGGTGTTCTTAAATGCCGATAAAGGCATGTTGGTGCAGGATTTGCCGTTTCAGGTGAAGCTAAAAAAATTCCATATTGATTTTTACAACAACGGTATGCCGCGCGATTTTGCCAGCGATGTGGTGGTAACCGATAAAAAAACCGGCAAAGTAATCGAGCAGACCATACGGGTGAACCATCCGCTCACGGTAGACGGCGTGACGCTGTATCAGGCCAGTTTTGCCGACGGCGGTTCCGCCCTGAAATTCAAGGCTTGGGATTTGGCCAATCCGAGCGATCAAGCGGCGATGCTGGATGCTAAATCGATGGCGGCTTTTCCGCTCAATATGGGCAAACAGAAATATCAGTTGGAGTTCGACCAGTTTTCTGCGCTGAACGTAGAAGACATGAGCGCACCGGCTGAAGAGAAAAAGCAAGGTATTGCCGAAACGCTGAATGATGTGCGGGCAGTGAAATTGAACAAACATTTCACCAATATCGGCCCCTCAATTGTGTTCCGTGTGCGCGATGAAGCCGGCCAAGCGGTTGAGTTTAAGAACTACATGCTGCCGGTTAAGCAGGAACAGGATTATTTCTACATCAGCGGCGCGCGTTCCGGTTTGGATCAGCAATACCGCTGGTTGCGGATTCCGGTAGACGAAAAAGGCGGTATTCAAAGCTTTATGCAGCTGCGCGCGTTGTTGAATGATCCGCAAGAACGTGCAGCGGCGGTGACGCAGGCGCTGGCGGGTACGCCGGAAGAGATTCGCCCCAACTTCGGCAAAGCGGTGGAAAACAGCTTATTGGCGTTTGCGCAGGGCGGTTTCCCGGCGATTGATGATTTCATCACTAAGGTTGCACCGCCGGCAGAGCAGCAGAAAATGAAAGAGTATTTCTATCAGATTATCTTCGGTGCGGTGAATGCGGTGCTGGAGCAGGGAATGAAAACCGGCAAAATCGAGAAATGGGCGCCCAGCGAAGCGCGCAGCCGTTTTATCGCCCATAGCCTGGAAGCTTATTCCGGGTTGAAGGCGTTCCCGTCGCCGGTGTTGTTGCAATTAGACGGCTATCAGGAAGTAAAATCTTCCGGCCTGCAGATGACCAAATCACCCGGTGCCAGCTTGGTATATTTGGGATCACTGCTGTTGGTGTTGGGCACGGTATTTATGTTTTATGTGCGCGAAAAGCGTGCATGGTTGTTGTATGATGGACAAGGCCGGGTGCGTTTTGCAATGTCGGCCAGTCGAAGCGAGCGCGATGTGCAGAAAGAATTTCCGCAACATCAACAGCATTTGGCGCAATTGGCAAAGGATTTAAACCATGAATGATGCAAGCAATCCGGCAGCAAGACTGTCGCAGCACGAATTATTGCAAGAGCGCTCGTTTTGGCGCAGTCTGAATGCCGCCGATTGGCTGTTTGCGCTGTCGATAGTGGCCATCGCAGTGGCGGTACAGTTGATTCTGCCACACCACATGGACGTCTATGAAGTGGCGATTTTGTGGGGCAGCGCGGCGATGGCCATTGGTTTGGGCTGGTTTTTCAAGCCCTTGCGTTGGTTTATTCCGTTGAGCGTTGCCTTGGCTTATCTTTCTACGCTGATATATGCCGGTAGCTACGACAATAACACTAAGTTTTTGCTGAAGTATTTTTTAAGCAGTCAATCGGCGATTATGTGGCAATGTGCTTTTGTGTTTTTTGCGCTGTTTTGTTATATCGCCGGGGCAGTGGTGGCAGCCAAGAAGCAGCAGATCACCAATACCTTGCTCGGCATGGGCACGGCATTTGCTTGGGTATCGGCGTTGGCGGGCTTTACCGGTTTGCTGGTGCGCTGGCACGAAAGTTATCTGCTACGCCCCGATGCCGGGCACATGCCGGTATCCAACCTCTATGAAGTGTTCATCCTGTTTATGGTGATTACTGCGGTGATGTATCTTTATTATGAGGGCAAGTTTGCGCTGCAACGCGCCGGTGCGTTTGTGTTTAGCTTTATGGCGGTGCTGGTGGGTTTTGTGTTGTGGTATATCGTCAGCCGCGATGCCCAGCAGATTCTGCCGTTGATTCCGGCGCTGCAATCTTGGTGGATGAAAATTCACGTTCCGGCCAACTTTATCGGCTACGGCGCATTTTGTATGGCGGCGATGCTGGGGGTGGCGGAGTTGCTGGTGTTGCGCAAAAACGGCGTGCGCTGGCTGCCGGATGCACAAACTATCGAAGAGGCGATGTATAAAGCGATCGCGGTGGGCTTTCTGTTTTTCACCATTGCCACCATTCTGGGTGCGCTGTGGGCGGCCGATGCTTGGGGGCGTTATTGGAGCTGGGATCCGAAAGAAACTTGGGCGTTTATTGTGTGGCTGAATTATGCGGTGTGGCTGCACTTGCGCTTGGTCGCCGGTTGGCGCGGCAAGGTGTTGGCCTGGTGGGCGATTATCGGCCTGTTTATCACCGCTTTTGCCTTCCTTGGCGTGAATATGTTCCTCAGTGGTTTGCATTCTTACGGTACGCTGTGATAAACAAACAATGCCTGTCTGAAAGTTTATAGTGGAATCACTAAACAACTGATACAAGGCGGCGAGCCGCAGACAGTATGAGTGGTACGGCAAGGCGAGCCAACGCGGTAGCAGTTGTTTAGTGATTTCATTATTTCAGACAGGCATTTCTTTCTTTTGCCTAAACTCAACCAAACTGTTACACTGCTTGCTATCTTAATTACCCAAAGGTATACACGCTATTATGAAAGACGGAGAGCAGAAAAGCTTACCCCCGCCTTCGTGTATGCCCACCATTTGGCAGCCTGATTTTACAGGCTGCCTTTCTGCGTTTTAAATAAGGACATTTAACATCATGGATCTTAGTTGGTTAGCCGAACCGCATACATGGATAGGCTTTGCAACGCTTCTGATACTCGAGGTCGTGCTCGGTATCGACAATCTGGTTTTTGTGGCGATTCTAGCCAATAAAGTCAAACCATCGTTGCGCGACAAAGCGCGGATTACCGGTTTGGCGTTGGCGGTGCTGATTCGGGTGATTATGCTGGGCTTTATGGCGCAAATCATTACGCTCACCCAACCGCTGTTTAGCGTGGCCGGTTTGGCGGTGTCGGGTAAAGACATTATTATGTTTACCGGCGGTCTGTTCCTGCTTTATAAAGCGACCACCGAATTGCACGAGCGCTTGGAAGGGCACAACCACTTTGCGGTGGCCGATACCCAGAAAACCCATGTGCCGTTTTGGACGGTGGTGGCGCAGATCTTGGTGTTGGATGCCGTGTTTTCAATCGATTCGGTGATCACTGCGGTGGCGATGGTGGATCATATCGTGGTGGCGATGGCCGCAGTGATTGTGGCGATGACGGTGATGATTGTGGCGAGTAAGCCGCTCACCGAGTTTGTCGATAAACATCCCACCGTGGTGATGCTATGCTTGGGCTTCCTGTTGATGATCGGCTTCAGCCTGATTGCCGAAGGCTTCCATTTCCACATCCCGAAAGGTTATCTCTACGCCGCCATCGGCTTCTCGATCCTGATTGAAGTGTTCAACCAGATTTCGCAGAAAAATACCCGTAAAAACGCCTATATCAGCAGCTCTTGGCGCCAGCGTACCGCCGAAAACGTACTCGGCATGATGGGTATCCGCGAGAGTATTCTGGCGACCGACGGCGACAAAGCCAACGACAACGAGCGTTTTGAAGAAAACGAAAAATCGATGATTCGCAGCGTGCTCACGCTGGCCGAGCGCCCGATTATGGGGGTGATGATTCCGCGCCGCGACATAGAGCGTTTGGACATTTCGCAGAGCAAAGAAGAGCAACATGCCAAGTTGCAGGAAACCCCGTATTCCCGCCTGCTGGTGGTGGGCAAAGCCGGGGTGGACGAACCTTTGGGCTACATTAATAAGAAAGACTTGTTGGTTCAGCTGCTGGAAGAAGGCGAGATGAATGTACAAACCGCCTTGCGCCAGCCTTTGGTGCTGCCCGATAGCACTACTGCGCTCAATGCGATTGAGCTGTTCCGTAAAAACAGCGCCGATTATGCGCTTGTAGTCGACGAATTCGGCGCGGTGCTCGGTATGGTGACCATGAAAGACTTGCTGGAAACCATCGCCGGTGAATTCCCGGAGGAGTTCGAGCGCGAGGAAGAGCCGACGGTACAGGCCAACGAGCACGACGATACGCTGATGGTAGACGGCGCGCTCGAATATGTGGAACTCGCTCCGCAGCTCGGCTTGCCGCCGCAGGATGAAGACGCCGATTATCACACCGTTGCCGGTTTGATTATGGAAGAGTTGCAAAGCATCCCCGAAGTGGGAGAGAGCATTGAGTTTTACGGCTGGCGCTTTGAAGTGCTGGAAAAAGAAGGGCAGCGGATTGAGCGGGTGAAGATTAGTAAGCTGCCGGAAGAGTGATATAGTCGCTAGAATGCCTGTCTGAAAGCTTTCTTTCAGACAGGCATTTGGTTAAGAAGCAAGCGACACCCGGCAAAATCCGTTATAATGTCGCCACTTCTTAAGGGAGTAGCCATTCGGATCAAATCTTCCGAAACCGTTGTCAACATAATTGCTCTAAGCATGGTAACGGTATCTTATTTGAACATAAGACAGGCAAGACTTAAGACATATTTCTGCGGCGCAGCGGGCGCGTGCAGGGATGTGTCTTTTTTTATTGCCCGCGCACAAACCACGAGTATAAACAACAATGGAAGCTTTTCTCTCTTCAACGCTGGCGGTGGCGATTGCCGAAATCGGTGACAAAACCCAGCTACTGGCGCTGTTTCTCGCCGCCCGTTTTGCCCAGAAAAACGCGATTATCGCCGGTATTTTCGTCGCCACTTTGCTGAACCATTTCGTTTCCGCCGTGTTCGGCGTGTGGGTGGCGCAATGGGTGTCGCCGGAAATGATGAAATGGATCGTCGGCATCAGCTTTATCGCTGTCGGCCTGTGGTTGCTGTTGCCGGATAAAGATGACGACGAAGACAGCAAATGGTTGCGCTACGGCGCGTTCGGTGCCACGCTGGTACTATTTTTTCTGGCGGAAATCGGCGATAAAACCCAAATCGCCACCATCTTGCTGGCCGCGCGTTATCAGGAAATGTTTTGGGTGGTGGCGGGCAGTACGCTCGGTTTGATGCTGGCCAATGTGCCGGTGGTGTATCTGGGTGAAAAACTGATTCGCAAAATTCCCGCCAAAGCTGTGCGCATCGCCGCCTGTTTATTGTTCTGCGTAATGGGTGTGATGACACTGATGGGCGAAGGGATCGCGCTGTAAGTGGCGCAAGCAAATGCCTGTCTGAAACATAACATACCTTTCAGACAGGCATTGCTAAAGCATATCCAGCTTAGTCAAAAAATTGATATAATCAATTCCTAACCATTCATTCTGATTTAAAAGACCGCCCTATGAGCCAGACGCCCTTATTGGACACCATTGAGCTGCCTTGCGATTTACGTTCGCTGGATAAGGCGCAGTTGCCGCAAGTTTCGGCTGAACTGCGCGACTTTCTGCTGGAGAGCGTCAACAAAACCGGCGGCCATTTTGCCAGCAATCTCGGCGCGGTCGAATTAACGGTGGCGCTGCATTACGTTTACCACACGCCGGACGACCATCTGGTGTGGGACGTCGGCCATCAAAGCTATCCGCATAAAATCCTCACCGGCCGCCGCGCCCGCATGGGTACCATGCGCCAATACGGCGGTTTGGCCGGTTTCCCCAAGCGCAGCGAAAGTGAGTACGACGACTTCGGCGTCGGCCATTCTTCCACGTCTATCGGCGCCGCGCTCGGCATGGCGGTGGCGGATAAACTGGCGGGCAAACCGCACCGCAGCGTCGCCATCATCGGCGACGGCGCGATGACCGCCGGCCAGGCGTTTGAAGCGCTGAACAACGCCGGCGATATGGATATCGACTTGCTGGTGATTCTGAACGACAACGAAATGTCGATTTCGCCCAATGTCGGCGCTTTCCCCAAATACTTGGCCAGCAACGTGGTGCGCGATATGCGCGGCGTGTTGAGCACCATCAAAAATCAAACCGGCAAAGTGCTGGACAAACTACCCGGCGCGATGGAAATCGCGCAAAAAGTCGAGCACAAAATCAAAGCGATTGCCAGCGAGGCCGACCACATCAAGCAATCGCTCTCGCTGTTTGAAAACTTCGGCTTCGAATACACTGGCCCGGTGGACGGCCACAATGTTGAGCATTTAGTGGACGTATTGCGCGAATTGCGCGGCAAAAAAGGCCCGCAGTTGCTGCACGTGATCACCAAAAAAGGCAACGGCTACAAACTGGCCGAGAGCGATCCGGTGAAATACCATGCCATCGGCAAAGCTAGCCCCGCGCCCGATGCCGCTAAACCCGCCGCGCCAGCCAAACCCACTTATACCCAAATTTTCGGCCAATGGTTGATCGACCAAGCCGCCGCTGATGAGCGGTTGGTGGCGATTACCCCTGCCATGCGCGAGGGCAGCGGGCTGGTTGAGTTTGAACAACGCTTTCCCGCACGTTATTTCGATGTCGGCATCGCCGAACAGCACGCCGTTACCTTTGCCGCAGGCCTAGCCTGCCAAGGTGCCAAGCCGGTGGTGGCGATTTATTCCACCTTTCTGCAACGCGCTTACGACCAATTGGTGCACGATGTGGCGTTGCAGGATTTGCCGGTGATGTTTGCCATCGACCGCGCCGGTATCGTCGGCGCCGACGGCCCCACCCATGCTGGTGTGTACGATTTGAGCTTCCTGCGCTGCGTGCCCAATATGGTGATTGCCGCGCCGAGCGACGAAGCCGAATGCCGCAAGCTGTTATCGACCTGCTATGCACTGGATGTACCGAGCGCGGTGCGTTATCCGCGCGGTTCCGGCTGCGGCGCGACCGTACCGCAGGATTTGGCCACCGTGCCGGTCGGCAAGGGCGTGCTGCGCCGCAGCGGCAAACAAACCGCTATTCTCGCCTTCGGCAGCATGGTCGCCCCTGCGTTGGCAGCGGCTGAAAACTTAGATGCGGCGGTGGCCGATATGCGCTTTGTGAAACCGCTGGACGAAGATTTGATTCTGCAATTGGCGGGCGAATACGATTATTTGGTGTGCACCGAAGAGAACGCCGAGCCGGGCGGTGCCGGCAGCGCGGTGCTGGAATTGCTCGCCAAACACAAAATCTGTAAACCGGTGCTGTTGGCTGGTATTGAAGACACCGTTACCGAACACGGCGATCCTGCTCGTCTGCTGGACGATTTGGGTTTGAGCGCTGGTGCGTTGGAACAGCAGATACGCGAGTGGTTAGCGGATTAAATTGATTGGATTGAATCAACAAAAAATGCCTGTCTGAAAACAAGTTTGCAAGTTTTCAGACAGGCATTTTGTTTTGGGGTGCAGTTCAAAATACTACTTAGGCATAACTCTCTTTATAGCCGCTTTTATTTCAAGTTTGCCAACAATGCTTTCGCTTCTGCATTACCTTTATTGGCGGATTTTGTTAGCCAAAATTTAGC
>Ga0116175_1001978_pt1 | contig 12726 bp, 8 predicted proteins | sample AD_UKC125_MetaG_FD_89802 | JGI IMG/M metagenome (GOLD analysis project Ga0116175, IMG submission 89802) | Active sludge microbial communities of municipal wastewater-treating anaerobic digesters from USA - AD_UKC125_MetaG | ecosystem: Engineered > Bioreactor > Anaerobic > Digestate | place: USA... | reverse complement strand
TGAGCAATTGCCATGCAAATATTGCATTGCATCGTAAAAGACAAAATTACCAGGTCTGATTTCATCTACTTTTTCGAGTAATTTTTTATTGTATATCCTCAATGATGGAGTGTCGCCAATGGACAAGGATATGGATTTATCGAGCATGGCTTCTATTATTCTTTTAATATTTGATAATAGTTCGATATTTGTTGCATTTAACTCATATAGTTGATCATCTGTAGATAATTTATATGATTGTCCGAAATGAGAAAAAATACCATAAAATTTATTGGCTAAATTATTACTAATAATTTCATTGATAATACTATAGATCTCATCTTCTTCGCTAACTGATATGCCACTACGATGATAGCCACAATCTATTTCAATAGCAAAATTTAATTTTGTATTTTCTTCTAAATAAGGTATCAAATATCTAAAAGCTTCGATAGAATCAATCGAAACTATCAATCTATTCAAATATTCATCATCCAAAACATAATCAATCCTATTGAGACTATGTATATTTATGGGAATAGCGATAAATATATCATTTATTTTTTCATTTATAAATCTGTAAGCCATATCAATAGATGATACAGTAATAGCATTGATACCGAAATTTTCAAAAATAAATGATATTACATCTGATTGATGCGTTTTGAAATGTGGTCTGAGTGATACCTCCCATTCTTGTGTTTTATTAACGATTTTATTGATATTGTTTTTTATAATTTTATTATCAATAATTAATTTTGGTGTATAAGAAAATAAAAAATTTTGTTCTTTCATTTTTATAATCCGATTTTATTTGTAAAAGCCAAAATTAAATTATTTTTTTGATAAAGATTTTTTCAGTTTATACTTTGAATTAGTTATATTATAAATAATTCTACTAAAATTTTATCCATTATCAACCAGCCACGCTCGGTCAGATAATATCTGTTTTGATCTTTATGCAAATATTTTTGTGATATTTTACATGCTTGATTTGCAAAGTATTGAGCTCTTTTAGGTCCAAATTTATTTTTTAAATCATCAAAATATATTCCTTCTTTTAGTCTCAATCTTGTCATTACATATTCGTTATAAGCTTCATTTTTATTTATGATTTCATAATCATACTCTAATGAATTATTTTCTAAACCTATTAAATATTTTTTCAGAGAAGTGACATTCCAAAATCTTACTGGGTTTATGTAACTATGAGCTGAAGGTCCGAAACCAATATAATTTTTTTGAATCCAATATGCTAGATTGTGTTTACTTTTATAATTAGGTAATGAAAAATTGGAAATCTCATAATGATGATAACCATTTTCGCTAGCCCATTGATACCATTGTAATGTATTATTGATGATTTTGTCGTCATCTAGCATGAGTTTGGGGTTGTTTTTTATAAGTTTGGCTAATCTTGTTTTTTCTTCTATCGTCAATAAATAAGTTGAAAAATGTGGAATATCGTTGTTTATTAATAATTTGAAATTTTCCTTTAAATCATCTATGGTCTCATCTGGCAGACCTATTATAAAGTCTACACTAAGATTATTAATACCTTGTTTTGAAATAATATTAATTGCATTTCTAATATTACTAGCAGTATGTTCTCTACCAAGAAATTTCAAATGTTTTTCTAATATATTTTCTACTCCTAAGCTTACTCTATTGATACCAAGATTTTTCCATTCACTCACTAAATCTTTTGTTATATCATCAGGGTTGGCTTCTATTGTTATCTCTATATCATCATCTAGAGTGTGATTTTTTAAAACTACATTAAAAATTTGTTCTAGATCTTTACTAGTCAATAAAGAAGGAGTTCCACCGCCTAAATAAATGGTTCTAATATTTTTAGCAATCAAAAAATCTTTTAATTTTATTTCTTTTAGTAAAGCACTAATGAATAAATCCTTTGTGTTATCGTTATTATCATAAATAGTAGAATAAAATGAACAATAAGGACAACGTTTTTTACAAAATGGTATGTGTATATATAAATGTTCTGGATTTGTATAATTTTTATTAACAAGCAATTCATTAATTGAGTAATTGTCATTTATACTGTTTGCCATTAATATATTTATAATTTATAATATTGTATTTAGTCGATATTTTTAGATTTCAAAATTATAAATTAAAAATATATCATAATTCAATAAATTAATTATTATTACAAGTATGCTAAATCTAAAAAAAATCATTTATTTTGCATTTTATAAAAAAATTTAAAACTATGGAAAATTTTTGGACTTATACATTATGGGGTAATACAATTAAAGATTATTTAATCAGTATATGTGCTTTTACGATCACGGCATTGATTTTATGGTTATTTAAAAATGTAGTATTAAAAAGATTAAAAAAAGTAACCAAGCGTACTAAATCTAAAATTGATGATATTTTAGTGAGTTGTTTAACTGTTATTAAATGGCCATTATATCTAGTAATAGCATTATGGGTAGCATTCAAATTTATTGTTATTTCGGATAAACTAAATCAAATTTACAATTATTTTGTAATAATCGTTATTGTTTACTATGCAACAAGAATTATTCAAGAATTGATTAATTATTTCACTACAGATATAAGCAATAAAAGAAAAGAAGAAGGTAGGGCAACGGATGCAGGTATAATAAAATTAATCAATAATATACTCAAAGTTATTCTTTGGGTGGTAGCTATCTTGATAGTTTTAGAAAATTTTGGTTTTAACATTAAAACGATTTTAGCTGGAATAGGTATAGGTGGTATCGCGATAGCATTTGCTTTGCAAGCAATACTAGGTGATATATTAGCATGCTTTTCTATTTATTTTGATAGACCTTTTGATATAGGCGATTATATTACATTTAATGATATCTCAGGTAACGTTAAAAAAATTGGTATTAAATCAACTAAAATAGACAGCTTGTGGGGCGAAGAGATTATTGTATCTAATAAAGATTTAAGTAATAATATTGTAAAAAATTATAAAAGGATGCAAAAACGTCGTATCGAATTTTTCTTTGGCGTTTTATATGAGACTCCTATCGAAAAGCTTAAAATGATACCCGATATCGTGAGAGAAGTTATAGGTGAAATAGAGATTTGTCAAGTAGATCGAGTTCATTTCTACAAAATTGGGGATTATAGTTTTGATTTTGATGTTGTTTATTATGTTTTAGACCCTGACTACAGTAAATATATGGAGGTACAGCAACAGATTAATTTTGCCCTAAAAGAAAGATTTGAAAAAGAAAATATTGTTTTTGCATATCCTACTCAAACAGTTTATCTGAATAATAATAATAATGAAGTTACCAAATCCTATGTTATAAATAATAAGGTTCTATAACGTTTATTGTGGGTAAAAACATTTTAGATTGTTACAAAAAAATAACTATTTTTTAATTATTTAGGTTATTTTTTTACCACAAAGAACACCAAGATATTACACAAAGTTCACAAAGAACTACATATTAACCCTGACCTTTAGGTCAGGGTATGGAAAAAAAGAGGAATGGGCTTTAGCCCTGAAAAAGACAAAATCCTACAAATCCTTTAATCCCGCAAATCCCAGTTCAGACATCGTTCTCTGTGTCCTTTGTGCCTTCTTTGAGAGCTTTGCGGTTAATATTCAACTGTTTAATAATAAATAAAATTCATTTTTATAAAATTACTGCACCTTGATTCATTCCCTTTTATATCCTATTCTTCCAGATCCTTAATAGTATTATTTCTGTGATTAATAATGCTATTGTCAATATGATAAATAATATCCATAACGGTAATTTGCTCGGATTTACTGCAATATTTGAGCCTCCATATGTAATCGGATATCTACCAATAGTAATATTTGTCGAATTTTTAGTTAAGCTATCTAATTCATTTCGCGTCCAGAAAATCGGTCTTGACTCATTGCGTGGATAATTAAATGCTATAGGGATTTTATCATCTCCAATTGTTAGATTGTAAATTTCTGCTCTTTGGATAGCATTATTAAAAAATAACATTGCTCTTTCTCCTTGTGTTATGTATGGTATATAGCTAGTATTATTTATTGGATCTATCAGATAGATAGATTTATTGTTTTCTAAAACATCTCCATTAGCGCTTATGTTTATTGGCAAAGGTATTCCTGCAGATTGATTCGTGAAGTAATATAAGTCCATTGCTTGTGTAGAGCTAAAAGCCATTTGTAGTAATATAGGAACAAATAATTGATGTTGTACTAATGAAGTAAATTCTTTCTGTAATGGAGAAGCTACAATATATATATACCCTTTACCGTAATTGATTTGTTTTAAAAAAGGATCTCCATTAGTCAGTGAAAGTAAATTATTTCCTATAGACTTTGATAAATGATAATATTTATTTACAAGTGGATAGTCATAGTCCCTTGGTGGGCTGGTAAACATTCCTTTGAAAAATGGTAATGAAAAAGATATATTTTCTATTCTTAATGATTGTTCATCCAATGCATTGCCAATATTGATATTTATTTTTGATAGCAGTGAATTCAAATAATTTGCATTATTTGTTGGTGGCACTATAAATGCAGCTGAGCCTTCTTGTACTTTTTTTAATAAATTATTAAAAGCATCGGGAGATATATTATTTAGACTTTCTAATATATAAAAAGCAGGTTGTCCATTTGTATTGCTTAGAGCATCTAAATTTATTTTTTGATAATTAAACAAGCTATCTCCAATAAAAATGTTAGGTATTAATGTTTTATAATCATTCTCATAGCAATGATATACTCTAATATCCGAAGGAATAAGTATAGAAAAAAATAAATTATTATCAAAATCATATCCATTATCTACTGTGCTTACTTTGCCCGTCAAATAATTATTTTCTCCTATAGGAAAGCTGATTTCTTCTGTTGTCTGTGTATTTGCTGGTAGATTAGTAACTACTGAACCGACAGATTTATTATTGAGGTAAACATCTATTTTTACTCCATCTTCTGCTATATCGCTATTATTATTTAATTTAACATATAAACTACCTTGCGAATTTTTAACAACTACTGGAGAGCCTAAAAACACACTATCTATCGAGATATTATTAATCTGTGGCGATTCTATTGGCATTAGATAAATATTGGCATTAATACTATCTAATAATTGAAAAAAATCACTTGGAAAATCTGATTTTTGAAAATCGCTGAATAGGATAATAGATTTAGCAGTTGAATTGTTTAGTGTATGAAAAATAGTTTTATATTGGTCTATAAATGTTGGACTGTATGAAATAGAATCTATGAATTGGGTGCTTTCGTTTTTTAGATGAAAATTTGGTTTTATAGTGCTAGATAATGGCATAATGCCGATGAGAGTAGATGCTGATTGATTATTGATGGCTTCTTTAGCAGAATTTTTAGCTTGTTGTAGCAAAGTATAGCTACCGCTTTGATATCTCATACTCAGGCTATTGTCTATGGCTATCAATAGTTTATCTCCGCTAGCTATATTTGAGATTTCATTTTTTCTCACTGGCATACAAAAAGCTAATATTATAAAAGCAAAAGCCAAAAATCTGATAGCAAATAGTATCCATCTTTTAAGAGTTTGTTCTCTTTTAGTCTTTTCAGTTAATTCTCTCAATATTCTAATATGAGGGAAATATGCTTTTATCGTTTTTCTAAAATCAAAAAGGTGAATGATCAGTGGTATAAGTAAAAGAAATAAAAACCACAATCTTTCGGGAAATAAAAAAGTCATAAATAAAAAGTTTTATACAAAAATATTAAAAATTTTGGTTCTATAACGTTTATTGTGTATTAATTATTTTACCACAAAGTACACTAAGATATTACACAAAGTTCACAAAGTGCTAAATATTACCCCTGCCATTTAGTTCAGAGTCATTAAGAATTATCAGGGCTAAAGCCCGATCAATATATTTATTAAGTCCACGACCTAAAGGTCGTGGTTATTGAAAGTGTGAGTTAGATAGCAAAGTAAGATAGAAAGAGGTATTATCTCAAAAAACGCATCGTAGGGGTGTATTACCATACGCCCAATTATATTCGACATTTAGGTCAGATAGTAAAGTGATAGTTATTAACCCTGACCTTTAGGTCAGGGTATGACAAAGAAAGAGGAATGGGCTTTAGCCCTAATAAAGACAAAATCCTTAAATCATTTAATCCCACAAATCCCAGTTCAGACATTTTGCTCAGTGTTCTTTGTGCCTTCTTTGTGAACTTTGTGGTTAAGATTTAACAGTCAAATAGTAAATAAAATATTATATTGGTTCTATCAATGACCATTCAAACTTCCTTTAATTGGTTTTTTAACAGACATCATAACAAATTGAGTTTGTATATAAAATTTTTGTATATTTATTTAAAAATATTTTGTATATTTGTAAAAAAAGTTGGTTAATATGAATGTTTTATATTTATTGCATAAATAAAACGTTATGGGCAAGGGTGAAAAATGTAACTACAAAAAATATTGAGTATAGAAAATGGAAACAATAAAACTTAATGATATTCTAAGACTTGATAACTTAGATAATGTAAAAATCAGATTCAATTTGATGTTTGAGCAAAATTGGAATCCAATTGAGCTTTTTAAAAATGGCGACATATCGACAATGCTTGAAGGACAGTATTGGAATTACAATAAAAGAAAATCCTACAAAGAAGGACAAATCACAGTTGGTTTTGTAAAAATTAAACCAAAAGAGAATTTGTGGTTATTATTTCATATCGGCAGAATAACAAAAGACTTAAATATTCTAAATGGTGTTGGATATGAATATGAAACTATGACTGAATATGAAAAGTATTTTGGACGAGTAATAATAAAATTTGACAATAAAGCTCAAACAATGATTCGAAAAGCTAAATCGGTAATTGATGATTGTGAAATCTCGCAAATATTACCAGACAAGTTTGATAATGACATATTCCCAGGTTATGAAAAAGTAAATATTACTTGGGACGAATTGCAAAGAGTTTTGGAAAAGGACAATTGGAAAACAGCACTTCAAAATCAAAAAGGAGTTTATTTGTTAACAGACGTTTCAAATGGTAAAATGTATGTCGGTTCTGCATACGGAGAAAATATGATTTTAGGACGTTGGAGAGAATATGTAAAAAATGGACACGGAGGGAACATAGGTCTTAAACAATTAACTTTTGACCACATAAAACAAAATTTCAGATACTCTATCCTCGATATTTACAAATCAACTACTGATGACCAAATTATAATAGAAAGAGAAAATTGGTGGAAAGAAGTATTACAAACTAGAAAATTTGGGTATAATGAAAACTAAAAGAAAAAACGAAATGCTAAATAAGGTTATACACCATTAAAACAGCTCATAGACTCAAAACTTCATGTGGCATAATAGAAAAGGACAACAGACAGATAAAATATATTAATGACTTGACCGTTTATTGAGAAACTAAAAAAATAATAAAAATGAAAACTAAAATCATTGGGACAATTTTACCGACAATACTTGGAATATTGGCAGTAATTGGACTTTTGGTAGTATTTAATCTTATTGTACACAATGGTGATGCTTTTAACTCTCCAGACAATGGTTTTTTTAAAATATTTGTGCCAATTGCAACAGTTATTGCATTGACAACTCAGTTTACTTTGACTTTTCATTTTTGGAATAAATTTAAATCTAAGAAAAAAGTATGGGGTTTGACACTTTTTCAATTCACCGCGTTACTATGTATAATTTCAGGGTTGACTTTTGGATTAGTATTTTGGGAACCAAACTTTGGAATTGAAGAATTATTTTTAGTTTCTCTGACTGGAATTGTTGCTTTTACAGTATATTGGACAGTAAATTTGCTGACATTAAAAAAAATTGACAGATTATGATATTGATAATGAAAGAAATACGCCACATAATATGCGGAATATTTTATTGCCGAGACTATGCTGAAAAGAAAATCTACAATACAAGTTTATCCATTGCTTTAATTACTTTTGGTGAATGTGAGTAATAATAAAATATATAAAACAATGAAAAATTTATTCGGATTTATTCTTGTAATTTTAATATTTACAAGTTGTGTAACTACTCAAGTTGCAAATTTGAAGAAGGAAACGTCCTCTGATATAGAATTTTTCTATGCTTCACAACCAAATAAAGAATATACTGAAATTATGTATATACAAGCCAATGGCGGTATTTTCCATAGTCCAGAAAAACTTCTAGAAAAATTGAAAGAAAGAGCTAATAAAGAAGGAGCAGATGCTATAATAAATATTAAGTTTGATTATCAGTTTTGGTGGCCAAATGTATCAGGAATTGCTATAAAGTACAAATAAAAAACCACATACCCATAACAACAAACAAGCGCAATAGCCCTGCTGCAGGCGCAACACAGGGCTAAATGTGGCTACCTACAGCCGTCAGACTGTCTAAAAATCCCTTTTCTGGGCGTCAAAAAACCTGTGGTGAGCAAAGCTAAACCATGTTTTATGTTAAAATATGTCAAAATATCAAATTTTTAAAGAAAATAATTTGTATATTTGTAAAAATAGTTGGTTAATATGAATGTTTTATATTTATTGAATAAATTAAAGCGTTGTAGACAATTTTAAAACACAAAAAAATGATAGAAACACCTAAAAATTACAAAAAAATGGATTTTCAGACTTTAGATGAATATTACGAATACCTTGAGAACGATACTAATTTACAGTATTTTGATTTTGACACGTGTAAATACATCATAGCTTTACGAGATAAGATTAAAGATGAAAACACGAAAAAGTTATGTTCGTATGAATTGTATTTTGCCGATTTTTCAATAAAGAATGGTATACTCATTCCTAAAATCCAAAGTGGTGCAAATGCTTATCCTACATTAGAGCTATTTGACGATAATTTAGAGTACATAAAAACACGGGCAAATAATGTACAGAACCCAAAATACAAAGCGAAATACAATCATCTACTTTGGTTAAGTCCACAAAAACATATTGATTTTGCTAAAAAAGCAATTGAAAGTTATTTATTGCTTTTAAAAAATTCTTCGTTTTCAGCTGAAGATAATTTGCAATGCTTATCATTTTGCGAGTATTTCAAAAATCTTTTTATCCTTAGCCAAACTGTAAATCACAAAAAAGATGATATTATAAACTATGCAATTTCGCTTTTAGAAAGTGATAAATTAAATGATATTACAAAATATTCATTGATGGATTTTATCATAGAGAATGGTAAAAAAATAGATTCTTCAGTTACTCAAAAATTCTTCGATTACTCAAAAAACAAAATTTCAAATTTAGACGAAAGGGTTTTAGAAAGCTATTTAAAATTACTCATAATTCTTAGTCAAAAACTAAAACTCAAAGCTGAGCAAAATGAATTTCAAGAAAAGTTAGGCGATTATTATATTTCCAAAGTTAAAAAAGAAAAATACGAAGGTCTTGTTGCTCATTATTATTATACAAACGCTTTAGAAGAATATAAAAAGGCAAATAATAAAGAAAAAATTGAACAGACTGCTGTTTTATTGGAACAAGCTAAAAAGACTATTGACCTTAAAAAAGTTTATTTTGAAATTGAAGATGAGAATTTAAACAAATTGTGGGATTCAACTAAGGAAGAAACTACACAACTAATCGAAAACGGTAATGCTAAGGATATCTATGTCGATTTGATTTCAGGTAAATTATTACCTAAAGCTGCTTTCTTGAATGAAGAAATAAAACCAGATATGTTTGATTTGGTTTCCACAATGACATTTGACATTAACAAAAACGTAAGAAAAAATAAATCATTTGCTATTAACGCTTATTCATTATATATAAATAATTTTTCTATCAAAAAAATTAGTCTCGTTTTTTCAAAAGGAATTAAAAGTGGTAAAATTTCCTATGAAAGTTTAATTGATTACTTAAAAAATTATTCTTGGTACGGTCATGATTTCACCTATTTAGACACAAACAACGAAATCAAGGGTTTTAATTGGATTGAGTTACTTTCACCATCTCTACAGAGCTTTTTCGTTCAAACGGAAATTGATTTAAAGACAAACAGTCATCATCCACAAGGTTACATATTAGCAATAGACAGTTTGGTATTGAAATTTGAAGGTCTATTGCGTGAGTTCTCAAGAATGATTGGTGCTCAGACAATAGAAATTAAAGACGACGGTACAGAAGAAAGGATTGGGTTTGAAAAATTATTAGATAATGAAAAGCTAAAGGCATTGATTCCTGAAGACGATATTGCCTTTTTTAAATTTTTGTTCACATCAAAAGGTATGAATTTAAGAAATAACGTTGCTCATTGTTTTTATACAACTAAAAATTATACATCCGCTGTTATGCTTTTGCTAATTGTTGCATTATTAAGACTTGGTAATTATAAACTTGTAACTAAAGAAAAGAAATTATAAAATGAATAAGTCAACTCATAAAGCCATATACATTGCCAAGTCGCACCAGCCAACGTTGCAACCAAAAAAATTGTAAAAGAGTATTTCTTTGTCAAAACTGACATACGGACTATAAAAAAGTACTATTGCTCAACAACAGCTATGCGCAATGCGGATAATAAAAGATTTTTTTATTTTTTAGATCAATAAAAAATTAAGTTTTTTACCCCTTATTTTTGTCAATAAAATATCTAAGAAATTTTTTACCACCAATTGTTTTATTCATGACTTTTTTTTCTCTCATTTAATCTTGCTTTTTGCATATTTTCTCTAATTCCACCTTCTTTTATAAATTGTTCCTCTAGTTTTCTTATTTGTTGATCTAATAGATAATTCGTTTGATGAATTAAACAGATAATAGTATTTACTGAGACCTCTGGATTAGAATTTTCAATATATGACTTATAAGTTAAAAATGTTCTATTCTTTAATTTACTTAAACCTCTTATTTGTATAGCACGAGGATCGTCTTTTCCCCATAGTGTAAGCTTATTTTTTCTTAAATAATCTTTATAGTCTAATAGTAACTCTTCTAAACTAGCTCTAGCTACCCCAATTAATTTTATTTCGGTTTCTTTAGATGTACCTGATGCCATACTGCCTTCTGCGATATTTTGTTTCCCACTCCTTGCTGCCTGCACCATCTGATCATGTGTTCTAGAAAATTTACTAATATATTTATCACAAAAATAAACAGTGGCATCATATACTATCTCTGCCATTTGATAAGACATAAGATTTTGATAACCACCATGTGGAGGGATAAAACCATTAGAATTAGATGACATAAAAATATAATTTTTTTATAAAATGATTACTATTGGCTTTTCGGGTTACGCCCCACTTTTTTAAGTGGTTTTTGGTTTTCACTTTTTTACAAAAATAATTATTTTTTTTAATTAAACAAATTAATTTGCTTAATTATAGAAAATTATTTTATATTTAAATATTTTATGTCTATATCATCATTTATTTATGTCATAGAGTAAAAATCAAAATCCCAAAATCTTTTAATCCTACAAATCCCAGTTCAGACAATAAAGAAAGAAGAAACAGTAGATAGTAGCGAGAATACAGTAGTTAGAGGGCAGCCAAAGAGTTTTGAGAATTTTATAATATGGCAAAAGACGATTTATCCCCTAATTCCTATCTACTCACTACTATATACTCACTACTTTCTACTTTCTCCTATATACTCACTACTATCTCCTATATCCTCACTCCTATATACTATCTCCTATATCCTCACTACTCACTAATCATTAATCACTATTCATTAATCACTACTGTCTCCTTTCTACGATCGCTATCTCTTCGTCTGTCAATTCATATAATTTGTAGACCAATTGGTCGATTTCTTTTTCCCATGCGGTGGTATCTGCTTGCGGGTTATCTTTTTTGGCGGCGAGGATTTTATCTACCAAATCTATAAATGGCTGCTGATCCATTTGTGGTACTATTTTAATTGGAATTTCTGAAAGTGGTTTTTGATATAATTCCAAAAACTCACCTTTTCTTTTGCCACGATAGTATAACCACAGATAATATAATTTAGAATTTAATAATGCCAATATGTATTTCAATGAAACATTTTCATCTTTCTGTGTTATAAAATATACATCAGCACTAGCATACCATGGTATTTCATTATAACCAAAAGTATTTCTTGGACTACGCTGAGGAGCTACGATTTTAGGAGAAATAAAAATATTTTCATTTGAAGTTCCACGTCTTAAATATGGGAATAAATCAATTTGTTCATTATTTATTTCCCTAATTTTAATTAATATGCTTTTAAATTTATCTAGATGGTCCTTAATAATAGAATTATTATATGCATTATTTGTTTTTGAAGAATAAATAATATATTTAGATGTTAAATTACAAGTAGTAAATTTTTTAATATCTGAATTTTTATAAAATTTAAATAGGAAGTTACTATCTTTTAATTTATAAATTATTTTTTTATCTCTATCATTATTTTCATCAAGAACAAAAACTCCATCTCCTATTTTAATATCATTTTTTATTAAATCCTCAGATGTACAATAATAAATATTTTTATTATTAATATAATCACACCCGCCCATAATTCCAGTATTTACATTACATATATTACCTAATTTTGTACCTGTATTTTTTATTTTATCTAATATTTTTTGAATAGATTCATCACTTTTAGGAATTAATCTTATATAATACTCATCGTCATCATACAAATCTTTTTGTTTCATTTGATAATAATCTGTTTCATTATCATCGCCGGATAATATTTTTTGTAAAATCTCTGATGTAGCATGACCTTTCTTATGTGTAATAATAGTATTGGC
>Ga0116175_1001972_pt1 | contig 12745 bp, 9 predicted proteins | sample AD_UKC125_MetaG_FD_89802 | JGI IMG/M metagenome (GOLD analysis project Ga0116175, IMG submission 89802) | Active sludge microbial communities of municipal wastewater-treating anaerobic digesters from USA - AD_UKC125_MetaG | ecosystem: Engineered > Bioreactor > Anaerobic > Digestate | place: USA... | reverse complement strand
GCGGCTTCGTACGATTCAAGGGTGAGCAAACCCATCGTCCTGATCGCCGAAGAACTGTCGCCAGCCACCATCGATGCCCTCGGGCCGGACTTCGAGATCCGGCACACCGATGGTGCCGACCGGTCCCGACTGCTGGCCGCGATCACCGATGTGGATGCCATCCTGGTGCGTTCGGCCACCCAGGTGGATGCCGAAGCGTTGGCCGCGGCCGCCAACCTCAAGGTCGTGGCCCGGGCGGGTGTGGGCCTGGACAACGTCGATGTGGCAGCAGCCACGCAGGCCGGCGTCATGGTGGTCAACGCGCCCACCTCCAACATCGTGTCGGCTGCCGAGCTCGCCGTGGCCCTGCTGCTGGCCAGTGCCCGCAACATCTCACCGGCTCACGCGGCCCTGCGCAACGGCGAGTGGAAGCGCAGTAAGTACACCGGAGTTGAGCTGTCGGACAAGACGGTCGGAGTGGTCGGCCTGGGCCGGATCGGCCTGCTGGTCGCCCAGCGCCTGAGCGCCTTCGGGGTGCGCCTGGTCGCCTACGACCCCTTCGTGCAGCCTGCCCGCGCGGCTCAGCTCGGCGTCAAACTGCTGCCCCTGGACGACCTGCTGGCCGAGTCCGACTTCATCACGGTGCACCTGCCCAAGACCAAGGAGACGGTCGGCCTGATCGGCGCCGAGGCCCTGCGCAAAGTCAAGCCGACGGTGCACATCATCAATGCCGCACGCGGCGGGATCGTCGACGAGCAGGCCCTCTACGACGCCCTGGTCGAGGGCCGCGTCGCGGGGGCCGGCGTGGACGTGTACGCCAAGGAGCCCTGCACGGACAGCATCCTCTTCACGTTGGACAGCGTGGTCGCCACCCCGCATCTGGGAGCATCGACCGACGAGGCGCAGGAGAAGGCCGGCATCGCCGTCGCGAAGTCGGTGCGGCAGGCGCTGGCCGGTGAGCTGGTACCGGACGCCGTCAACGTCAAGGGCGGCATCATCGCTGAGGACGTCCGTCCGTTCATCGACCTCGCCGAACACCTCGGACGCCTCGGGACGACGATGGCCCCCTCGGCCGTGGCGAAGGTGACGGTGGAGGCACTCGGTGAACTCAGCGCCTCGGATGTGAGTGTGCTGGAACTGGCCGTGCTCAAGGGTATGTTCAGCGTGCTGGTGGACGACCCGGTCTCCTACGTGAACGCCCCCGTGCTCGCCGCCGACCGTGGCGTCGAGGCCACGCTGGTCACCGAGGGTGACAGCCCGGACCACCGCTCGCTGGTACGGGTGCGGCTGGCGTGCAGCGACGGCAACTCGCTGGTCGTTGCCGGCACCGTCGCGGGGCCGCGCGACACCGAAAAGTTGGTGGCCATCGACGATCTGGACCTGGACCTGCCGCTCAGCGAACACATGCTGGTCTTCGCCTACGAGGACAAACCCGGCGTCGTGGGAGTCGTTGGCCAGGTGCTGGGCGCGGCCGGGGTCAACATCGCCAACATGCAGGTCGGGCGCGACGCCGCGACCAGTCAGGCGCTGATCGCCTTGACCGTCGACTCGGCCGTCGACGCGGCCACGGTGGAGAAGATCGCCGCTGAGATCGAGGCTTCGATGGGGTCCGCGATCGACCTCGTGTAGCCGCTTTGTGCGGTGATCCTCCAATAGGCTGTGCTCAGCCCAGCGAAGGAGTCGCACATGCTGCACGAGGAAGACATCACGCAGATCGAGAAGCTGTACCTGGCGCCGACCTTCGCGCGCTACGGCGAAGAGACAGCCATCGTCGCCCACAAACTGGCTGATCTGGGCCGCACCCAGGAGACCGCGTACCAGCTGATCCACGATGAGTTGATGCTGGACGGCAACGCGCGGCAGAACCTGGCGACGTTCGTGGGGACGTTCATGGATCCCTTCGCGGACCGGCTGTTCGCCGAGACGTACGACAAGAACATGATCGACAAGGACGAATACCCGCAGACGGCGGCGATGGAGTCCCGTTGCGTCAGCATCATTGCCAACCTGTGGAACTCCCCGGAGGGCAACAACGCCATCGGCACCTCCACGATCGGGTCGAGCGAAGCCGTCATGCTGGCGGGGATGTCGCTCAAGCGGCTCTATCAGCAGCGGCAGCGGGCAGCAGGTAAGCCGGAGAAGCCCAATCTGGTCATGGGGCAGAACGTCCAGGTTGTGTGGGAGAAGTTCTGCCGCTACTGGGATGTCGAGCCACGCTACGTGCCGGTCACCCGGGACCAGTTGTTCATGACGGCCGAAGGCGCGATGGAACTCGTCGACGAGAACACCATCGGTGTGGTGGCCATCCTCGGCTCCACCTTCGACGGCAGGTACGAGCCGGTCAAAGAGGTCTGTGAGGCCCTTGACGTCGTCCAGCAGGAGAAGGGCTGGGACATCCCTGTGCACGTGGACGCCGCATCCGGCGGATTTGTCGCGCCGTTCATCGACCCTGAGCTCGTGTGGGACTTCCGCCTCCCGCGAGTGCACTCGATCAACGCCTCAGGGCACAAGTACGGCCTGGTCTATCCGGGCGTGGGCTGGGTGGTCTGGCGTGAGCACTCGCGCGTGCCGCAGGACCTGATCTTCCATGTGAACTACCTCGGTGGTGACATGCCGACGTTCACGCTGAACTTCTCGCGGCCGGGCAGCCAGGTGATCCTGCAGTACTACCGCTTCCTGCAACTCGGCTTCGAAGGGTACCGGGCGGTCCAGCAGGCATGCCGCGACACCGCCAGGCACCTCTCGAACGAAATCGCCAAGCTGGATCCCTTCCGGTTGCTCAGCGACGGATCCGAGCTGCCGGTTTTCCTCTTCACGCTCAAGGACGACCGGACCAACTACACCGTGTTCGACGTGTCGGCCAAACTGCGCGAACGCGGATGGCAGGTGCCGGCCTACACGATGCCGCCTAACGCCGAGGATCTGGCTGGTTTGCGGATCGTGGTCCGCAATGGGTTCGGCCGTGATTTGGCCGATCTGTTCCTGGCTGATCTGCGGCATGCCGTGGACTTCTTCGAGAACCTCGACGGTCCGATGCCGCACGACCCGGACCATCGCAAGAGTTTCGCGCACTAGGTGTTCTGGGCGACCGGGATCAGCCGCGCTCCTCGATGACCTGCATCGTGTAGTCGTACAGGTCCGCCGCGAGCTGGCTGTCCTTGCCGGCACCTTGGGGCGCAGCGGGCTTGCTGCGGTACCAATACCCGCCCGTGTGCCTGGGATCGGCGTCCAAGGCGAGATGTACAGAGGTGGCGCTGCCGGCGTCGAGATCATCGCGACCGGGGATGTTGAAACCCTCGGTCAGCAGTTTGGTTCCCACGACCCCGGGGTGCAGGGCGTTCACCGCCACCAGGGAGCCGGGACCAAGCCGGCGGGCGGTCTCCTGAGCCATCAGCAGATTCGCCAGTTTGCTCTGGGCGTAGGCCGCGTAATGGTCGTACGGGCGGCGCTCGAACTCGGGGTCGTCGAGGTCCAACGAGGCCCGGCCGTGGGCGATGCTCGACACGTAGATGACGCGCCCGCCCGCCGCCATCCCCGGAATCAGGGCGTCGGCCAACAGGCTGGCCGCCAAGTGATTGACGACCCAGGTCGCCTCCCCGGACGCAACCAGGGTGCGCTCGCGCGCGTAGATTCCCGCGTTGTTGATCAGCACGTCCGGGGAGAAGTCACTGGCCGCATCCGCCAGCTGCGTGGCCCGGTGCAGATCCCCGAGGTCATAGACCAGACCAGCGATCGCCCCGACCCGGTCGCGGGCTGCTGCCACGCGGTCCGGGTCGCGCCCATGCACAATGACATCACATCCGCGCGCTCGCAGTGTCTGTGCCGCGCGCAGGCCGATACCGTCGGTCGAACCGGTGATGAGAACCGTGGTCATAGGGCAATTCTGGTCGGGTCCGGGGCACCGCGCATCACTTGTCGGAGTTGCCGAACCCCGCATTCATGCCGATGACCGCGCCGATCGCGGCCAGGATCCCGATCCACAAGGAACTGCCGGTGAGCCACCAGACGAGCAGACCCACGCCGACTCCGCCGGCGATGCCGACCGCCAGACCACGGCCGTCAAAGGTGTCCATGGCTGCGAACCTACCGTGAGGTGCGGGTGCGCATCGTGGGCGACACCCACACCGGCGCCCCGGTGTCGCTGGCATCACCGCGCATGGCGATGATGCGCACCTTCAGCCCCGGCGGCACGGCGATGGCGTACCACGTCCGTCCCTTGCGCAAGCCGTCGAACTCCAGCGGCTTGGTCCATTTCCGGGCCTTCACGCGCTGGATCGCCACCACGAACCGTCCGGTCGCGGGAATCCGGTAGCGCACCAGGCCGGGCCGGGCACGGACCTGTACGCGATTGACCGGGCGGGTCTGGACCTCCGAGGGCTCGACGCTGGGGGCCTGGATCCCGGTCTGGGCCATGGTGGTCAGCATGTTCAGGGCGCCCAGCGGGTTGATCAGCCCAAAGCCGAACTCGTCATCCCGTCCAGGGTCACCGAGGTCGACCGCGGTCCCCAGCACTACGTCGGTCACGCTGGTGCGCAGGCCCAATGCGCGCTCCCGGGAGATGGCCAGCGCCATGGCGGCGGCCGTGTACGGAGCCGCCATGGACGTGCCGGGCATCCGGACGTAGCGACCGTCCGCGAACGAGCTGTAGATGCCCCTTGAAGAGTCGAACATGCCACTGCCGCCCGGGGCCACGACGTCGACCTGCTTGCCCACCTCGGAGAACGAGGACCGGGTCTGGCTACGTGTCACCGCTCCCACCCCGATCACCCCGGTGTAGGCCGCGGGGTATTGGATCGGGTTGTACAGCGAACCGCCGGAGTCCAGGTACGCGTTTCCGACCGCCGCCACCGGTATGGCGCCCTTCGACAGGGCGTAGTCGATCGCCTTCTGCTCAACACCGCTGGCCGAGCCCGAGTAACTCATGTTCAGCACGTCGGCGCCGTGGTCGACGGCCCAGATGATCCCCTGGGCGGAGTCGCTGGCGCTCACCCAGCCGCTGCTGTCCGCGACTGTTACCGGCATGATCGACACCTGCGGGGCCAGACCGGCACCGCCTTCGGCGTTGTTCGCCGTCATGGCGATGATGCCGGTGACGTGGGTGCCGTGGCCGTTGTTGTCGACTCGGCCGTCGCTGTTATTGACCAGGTCCACGCCCTTGACAAAAGAGCCGGACAGGTCCGGATGCCGGGACACCCCGGAGTCGAGCACGGCGACAGTCACCCCGGCACCTGTGGAGTAGTCCCACGCGGTCTCGGCCTGCAGCATGTCCAGCGCCCACTGGTCCGACCGCCCAGGATCAGCGACCACTGGCATGGTCGGTAGACCGGTCAGACGGCGAGGCTCATCCACTTCGACGGCGATCACGTCTGGCTGCTGCTGAACGTCGGCGATGGTCTGCTCCGCCGCAGTGGGGGACGCTACTTGCTCGGTCTCGATGCGCAGCGTGTCGCCCTCTTGGACCGCGTACGTGATGGTCATGGAGCCGGTCTCATCGGCCTGTTCGATCAGCGTCGCTGGCTCAGCGGCGACACTGGCCGCCGGCTGCGCCCACTGTGGGGTGACTTCGGGCGTGACGGAGTCGTCGGCTGCTGCTGGCACGGCCCCCAGCGACAGCACGACGGAAATCGCGACAATCGCCCGCCTCACTCCTCCACGGTACGCCTGTGTTGGCACAACACCTCGAAATCACCAGGGGAAACGCCGAACAGTGTCGGCACTGTGACCTTGGGTGTCGCTGATCAGGCGCGATACGCCCGGTTCACCGCGCTCACCACGGCCTTCATGGATGACGTCACGATCGACGAGTGGATCCCGACGCCCCACAGCACCTTGCCGTTGACCGCACACTCCAAGTAGGCCGCAGCTTTCGCGTCGCCCCCCGCGGCCAGCGCGTGCTCGTGGTAGTCCAGCACCCGTACGTCGGCATGGGAGTGCAGGGCCTCGCAGAAGGCGGCGATCGGGCCGTTGCCGTGTCCGGTCAGCTCGACGGTCTCGCCGTTGTCGGTGATCCAGGCCCGCACGGTGGTGTCCCCCTCGACCTCGCTGAGGATCTCGTGTTTGACCAGGCGGAAACGGCCCCACGCAGCGTCCGGGTTGGGCAGGTACTCGTCGGTGAAGATGTCCCACATCTGCATTCCGGTGACCTCACCCCCCTCATCCTCGGTGTGGTGCTGGATGACCCCGGAGAACTCGATCTGCAGGCGCCGTGGCAGTTCCAGTTTGTGCTCGGTGCGCATGATGTAGGCCACGCCGCCCTTGCCGGACTGGGAGTTCACCCGGATCACGGCCTCGTAGGTACGGCCGACGTCCTGCGGGTCGATGGGCAGGTAGGGGACCTCCCACTCGACGTCGTTGACGGTCTTGTCCTGCTGCGCGGCGACTGCCTCCAGGGCCTTCAGCCCCTTGTTGATCGCATCCTGATGTGAGCCGGAGAAGGCGGTGAACACCAGATCGCCGCCGTAGGGGTGGCGCTCGTTGACTGGCAACTGGTTGCAGTACTCCACGGTGCGCCGGATCTCATCGATGTTGCGGAAGTCGATCTGCGGGTCGATGCCCTGGCTGAACAGGTTCATCCCCAGCGTCACCAGACAGACGTTGCCGGTGCGCTCGCCGTTGCCGAACAGGCAGCCTTCGATGCGATCGGCGCCTGCCATGTAGCCAAGTTCGGCGGCAGCCACGGCGGTACCCCGGTCGTTGTGCGGGTGCAGACTCAGCACGATGGAGTCGCGGTAGGCCAGATTGCGGTGCATCCATTCGATGGAGTCCGCGTAGACGTTCGGTGTCGCCATCTCCACGGTGGCGGGCAGGTTGATGATGACCTTGCGGTCGGGGGTGGGAGCCCAGACGTCGTTGACCGCGTTGCAGACCTCGACAGCGAACTCCAACTCGGTGCCGGTGTAGGACTCCGGGGAGTACTCGAAGAAGACGTCGGTCTCGGGAACCGTGTCGGCGTACTTCAGGCACAGCTGAGCACCGTGCACCGCAATGTCCTTGATGCCATCGCGATCGAGGCCGAAGACGACGCGGCGCTGCAGCGTCGACGTGGAGTTGTACAGGTGCACGATGGCCTGTTTGGCGCCCCGGATGGCCTCGTACGTGCGCTCGATCAGGTGGTCGCGGGCCTGCGTCAGGACCTGGATGACGACATCGTCGGGGATCCGGTCCTGTTCGATCAGCATCCGGACGAAGTCGAAGTCCGTCTGGCTGGCGCTGGGGAAACCGACTTCGATCTCTTTGTAGCCCATCCGGACCAGCAGTTCGAACATGCGCAGTTTGCGGGCCGGGCTCATGGGGTCGATCAGCGCCTGATTGCCGTCGCGCAGGTCGACGGCACACCAGCGGGGGGAGTGGGTGATGACCTGGTCGGGCCACGTGCGATCGGCCAGGGCGACGGGTACGAAAGGTTTGTAGCGGCGGAAGGCCATGGGAGAGGGTTGCTGCTCGTTCATTGCGGTGGGGCTCCTGGTTGCTGTGGGTCTCGGGGCAACCGGCGCGACGATGCTCCGCGACGAGGAAGCCGGTGAATCAGGCCTCGCCGCGGCACATAAGCAGGAGCCCGCGCAGCACGTGTCGAGGGTAGCACGGGCCGCTGCCACTCACCCTGCGACGATGTCCCCCTCGGCGCGCTCGACGCCGATGCCCTGACCCTGCAGGTACTTCTTGGCCTTCCGAATGTCGTCAGGGTCGCCGTCCAGTTCAATGACCATCCAGCCCAGGTGGTTCTCGATCTTCGCGCGTCGGATGTTGGGGATCACGTCGAAGTCGGTGACGATGCGGTAGATCACCGGTTCGGTAGCGCGGGTCTCCGGGAAGGTCAGCAGCAGGTGTTCGGCCATGAGAGCCAGCCTAGGGTCTGTCTGACAGATGCGGCGTGCCGATGAGGCCTTTCGTGCCGCGTTCGCCTCACGTCTGCCAGTGCAACCCTCGCGGCTGCCGATTGCTGTTGGGCGTCGTGTGGCGAAGGGTTGGGGCCGATCTACGATGCCCCGATGGTTCGGGGGTGGTGTCAGGCACAGTCCAACAAACCGAAGATGTCGTTGGGACGCACGTTGAGTCTTCGTTACTGACATTCTTGCTGCCCGGGTGGGACCAGCAGTTGAAGTTGTCAGAGGGACGCACGTTGAGTCTTCGTTACTGACATTCTTGCTGCCCGGGTGGGACCAGCAGTTGAAGTTGTCAGAGGGACGCACGTAAAGTCTTCGCTACTGACATTCTTGCTGCCTGGGTGGGACCAGCAGTTGAAGTTGTCAGAGGGACGCACGTAAAGTCCCCGCTACTGACATTCTAGCTGTGCCCGGGGTCACACCACAGCGACCAGATAGCCCAACGACCAAGATGCGCGGCCGGTGGCCACCAGGATTCGCCCCGGACAACCACCTCGGCGCAGGCAACCGCTCAAAAGGCCGAGTGGCATCGCCACAGCCTAGGCCTTGCTGGCGGGCTGCAGCAAAACTCCGCACGGCCAGGCGAATATCAGCTGAGGATGCGGAGTCTTGCCCAAAGGAGGCCCGATGTGGGCGTTATGTGGTGATTTGGCTCGGGAAAACTCCGCATGGCCATGCCCGCCGTGCGGAGTTTTGCCCGAACGTCCGACGAGCACTGAGCTCGCCTGAGGCCTTTGGCGCGCCGCGGTAAGCCTTGACTACCCTTAGCGCATGGCTTATCGGATCGCGACCATCCCCGGCGACGGCATCGGCAGTGAAGTGGTGGAGCAGGCGCTACGCGTGCTCGACGCCACCGGTGTGAAGGCGGAGGTCACCGAATTTGATCTCGGCGCAGCCCGTTACAACCGCACGGGTGAGGTACTTCCCGACGCCGACCTCGAGCAGATCCGCACCCATGACGCCATCCTGCTCGGTGCGGTTGGTGATCCCAGCGTTCCGCCCGGTGTACTCGAGCGGGGTCTGCTGCTCAAGCTGCGGTTCACCCTCGACCACCACGTGAACCTGCGCCCGGTCAAGCTCTACCCCGGCGTGGTCACGCCGCTGGCCGGGAAAGGCCCGGAACACATCGACATGGTCGTGTGCCGGGAGGGGACCGAAGGCCCTTACGTCGGCGCAGGTGGTGCGCTGCGTGTGGGCACCCCGCACGAGGTGGCAGTGGAGGAGAGCCTCAACACGCGCTTTGGCGTCGAGCGGATCGTGCGCGATGCCTTTGACCGTGCCACCCGCCGTCGCGGCAAGGTGACCCTGGTTCACAAGACGAACGTGCTGACCAACGCTGGTTCGCTGTGGCAGCGCACATTCAATGAGGTCGCGCAGGAGTACTCGGGCATCGAGACCGACTACTGCCACGTCGACGCGGCCAGCATGTTCTTCCTCACCGCACCGGAGCGCTTCGATGTTGTCGTCACGGACAACCTGTTCGGCGACATCATCACCGACATCGGGGCTGCGATCGCTGGCGGCATTGGCCTGAGCGCCAGCGGAAACCTCGATGTGACGCGGACGAATCCGAGTATGTTCGAGCCTGTGCACGGTTCAGCGCCGGACATCGCCGGGCAGGGTAAGGCCGACCCCACTGCCACGGTCCTGAGCCTGGCGATGATGCTGGATCACCTCGGTGAGCAGGAGGCGGCTATGGCGGTGGAGAAGGCGGTGACCGACGACCTGGCAGCTCGGGGGACGGCGGTGCGCAGTACTTCGCAGATCGGGGCGGCGCTGGCGCAAGGGGTCAGCCCGTGATCACGTTCACGCGCAACCCTGCGAGTGCGCCGCGCAGTGCCCAGCAGCGCCAGGAGATCCTGGCCAACCCCGGATTCGGCCGGCACTTCACCGACCACATGGTGAGCATCGAGTACGACCGTGACCGGGGCTGGCACGACGCCCAGGTGATGCCGTACGGCCCCGTCACGCTGGACCCGGCCACGAACTTCATCCATTACGGGCAGGCGATCTTCGAGGGGATGAAGGCCTACCGGCATGCCGACGGGCACATCCGCACCTTCCGGCCCATGAAGAACGCCGAACGGTTCCAGTACTCGGCGCGCCGTCTGGCCATGCCCGAGCTGCCCGTCGAGATGTTCCTGCAGTCGCTGGTGGAGTTGTTGGCGGTGGATGGCGCGTGGGTTCCCACAGATTCCGAGAAGTCGCTCTATCTGCGCCCGTTCATGTTCTCCACCGAGGTCGGTTTGGGTGTGAAGCCGGCTGACTCCTATCGATACCTGCTGATCGCCTCGCCGGCCGGAGCGTACTTCCCGCGCGGCGTGGCGCCGGTGTCGGTGTGGCTGACCCCGGATTACGTGCGCGCGGCGGTGGGGGGCACCGGGGAGGCCAAGTGCGCTGGCAACTACGCCGCCTCCCTGGTGGCCCAGGCGGAGGCCACCACCCACGGCTGTGACCAGGTCGTGTGGCTCGATGCTGCGCAGCACGAGTGGGTCGAGGAGATGGGCGGGATGAACCTCTTCTTCGTCTTCGGCCACGGTGACTCGGCCCGTCTGGTCACCCCCCCGCTGACAGGTTCGTTGCTGCCAGGCGTGACCCGCGATTCGATCATGATCCTCGCGCACAACTTGGGCATCCCCGTATCGGAGGAGCCGATCAGTGTCACGCAGTGGCAGGCTGGCTGCACGGCCAATGAGATCACTGAAGTATTCGCCTGTGGGACCGCGGCTGTGGTGACGCCGGTCGGCGAGGTGAAGAGCCGGGTGGGCAATTGGACGGTCGGTGAAGGTGGTCCGGGCCCGGTCACGATGGCCGTGCGCAACGCTTTGCTGGGAATCCAGAGTGGCCTCGATCCTGACGTGCACGCCTGGATGTTCGAATTGGCCTGAGGTGGCTGTGTCAGCACGACCACGGACCGACCCGCTGGTGGCCCGTTGGGCACCTGTGCCACACTGATCGTGTGCGTACCGCGCTCATTATTGAAGGGCGCATCGGCTGAACCGCTTGGTCGATGCGCTAACCCTCGTGCCTTCGGGCCCGGGGGTTTTTCGTTGGAAGGATGAATATGGACGAGCAGTTCCAGTTGTTCGACACCACGCTGCGCGATGGCGCCCAGCGTGAGGGCATCTCCTTCTCGGTGGAGGACAAGCTCGCCATTTGCCGCCTGCTCGATGAGTACGGCGTGGGTTTCATCGAGGGGGGCTGGCCCGGCGCCATGCCCAAGGACACCGAGTTCTTCGCCCGGGCCGCCACTGAACTCAAACTGCGCAATGCCACCCTGGTCGCCTTCGGCGCGACCCGCAAGGCCGGCGTGCCCGTCGCGCAGGATCCGCAGGTGGCCGCACTGCTGGCCAGCCAGGCACCGGTCGTCACACTGGTGGCCAAGTCCGACATCCGTCACGTCCACGAGGCGTTGCGCACCACCCCCGAGGAGAACCTCGCCATGGTGCGCGAAACGGTGGAGTACCTGCGCGCCCAGGGCCGGCAGGTCTTCGTGGACTGCGAGCACTTCTTCGACGGGTACAAACATGACAACGACTACGCGGTCAGCGTGGTCCGCACAGCCCTGCAGGCTGGCGCCGACGCCGCGGTCATGTGCGACACCAACGGCGGGATGCTGCCGGTCGGGATCCACGAGATCGTCTCCGACGTGCGCGCGCGCGTCGAGGGCCGGTTGGGCATCCACTGTCAGGACGACACCGGGTGTGCAGTGGCCAATACGGTCACGGCTGTGCAGGCCGGTGTCACCCACGCCCAGTGCACCGCCAATGGCTACGGCGAGCGCACAGGCAACGCGGACCTGTTTGTCGTGTCGGCCAATCTCGAACTCAAACTGGGCATGCAGGTGCTGCCCGCCGGCCATCTGCGGGAGTCGATGCGGATCAGCCACGCCATCGCCGAGATCGCCAACATCGCCCCGGACACCCATCAGCCGTACGTGGGCGTGAGCTCTTTCGCGCACAAGGCCGGTCTGCACGCCAGTGCGCTGAAGGTCAACTACGAGTTGTACAACCACGAGGACGCCGGTGCGGTCGGCAACGACATGCGGGTCCTGGTAACCGAGATGGCCGGCCGGGCGTCGGTGGAACTGAAGGGCAAGGAGCTCGGCTACGACCTTTCCCGTGACCCGGCGCTGCTGTCGCGCGTCACCGATCGGGTCAAGGAGATGGAGGCCAAGGGCTGGACGTTCGAAGCCGCCGACGCCTCCTTCGAGCTGCTGATCGTGGACGAGCGGGAACACGGGCGTTTGCGTCCCTTCAGCGTCGAGAGCTGGCGCACGATCGTCGAGCAACGTATTGACGGCGAGGTGGTCAGCGAGGCCACCGTCAAGGTGGTGATCGGCGAACGCCGGGTCGTGGCGGTGGGCGAGGGCAACGGGCCTGTGAACGCCTTGGACAACGCCCTGCGGTCTGCTTTGCAGGAGGTGCATCCGGAACTGGCCGAGGTCCAACTCGTGGACTACAAGGTGCGCATCCTGGAGGGTGTCAAGGGCACCGCCGCCGTCACCCGGACCCTGGTCGGGTCCAGCGACGGCACCCAGCGCTGGGACACCGTCGGAGTGCATGAGAACGTCATCGCCGCCTCGTGGATGGCCCTCGAGGATGCGGTCGCATACGGGTTGTTGTCGGCGGGGCCACGTGGCTGATCAACCCGAATGATCAAGGAGTAGGCTGCGGTCGTGTCAGCGGATGAGTTGCAGACCGCTGAGCCGCCGGAGCAGCATGCTCCCTTAGCGATCTCCCGTACTTGGCGCGGACGCCCACTTTCACGACCCGATCGCCGCCAGTGATACGTTGCGCGACTTTCCGCGTGCCCACTGCGCGACCCGACAGGGTCGGACAGCTGGCTGCAAGTGCGCGAGGTCCTGGCCGCCTGCTGAGCGG
>Ga0116175_1001969_pt1 | contig 12751 bp, 12 predicted proteins | sample AD_UKC125_MetaG_FD_89802 | JGI IMG/M metagenome (GOLD analysis project Ga0116175, IMG submission 89802) | Active sludge microbial communities of municipal wastewater-treating anaerobic digesters from USA - AD_UKC125_MetaG | ecosystem: Engineered > Bioreactor > Anaerobic > Digestate | place: USA... | reverse complement strand
GTGCACCCGTGCACCGCGTACTGGCTGATGTCCATCCTTCAGGTGATGTCCATGGGCAGCACGGAAGGCACCGGCAGCACCGGCAGCTGACAGCGGTATTGCGCAACCGGTATCGCGTACGCGGGTATCGCCTGGCGGGTCCGATGGTTCGTTCGAGTGATCCGAGGACCAGGTGAGCGCGGCTACCGCAAACTGCGGATCAACAATGGGAGGGCCGGTCGGGTCAGCGACCCAGGATCTTCAGCGACCCAGGATCTTCAGTCACGCAGACTCTTCTGGCCCATCGCCGGTATCAGGGCAAGGATCGGCAGCCCGATGATCAGATGCAGGATCGCGGTGGCGATGCCGACGGAGATCTCGGCCGACAGCAGCAGCGGGATGAGGGCGGCCGCCGCGATGAGCAGGGACACGATCCAACGGAAGAACGCGTCCGGGGACGGCGTGATCAGCTGCAGTAGGTACCACAGCGCACCTGCGGCGATGGCGCACAGGAAGGCGACGACGGCGAACCAGTATTCGTCGCGGGCAATCGGATTCCATACCCCGAACCTGCCGGAGTCGTTGACCTTCTCAATGATGATCCGGGCCACCCAGGCGGCCAGCCAGGCGGCCAGACCGGTGACGATGCCGGTCATCACGACGCCGCCGACGAACAGGCCCGGATTGATATCGGGGCCGACATGCTTGCGGGGTTGCTGCGGGGCCTCGTACGCGCCACGAGGTGACCGGTCCTCGTTTGAACTCGGCTGCGGTTCACGGCGCGGCTGCTCGTACGGACGTGGTTGGTCGTACGGACGCGGCTGGTCGTACGGGGACTGCGCGCCATGCGGCGGCCCGTACTGCTGGGGTGCCCCGTACTGCTGACCGAGGTGGCGCGAGGTCTGATAATCGCGCGGGTTCTCGTACTGCCCCGGTGCCGGGTACTCCTGGTCACGATAGATCGGACCACCGTGTGAACGATCGTCGTAGTATTGGCCGGAATCGCCGTGATTGTCGTAGCTTCCGGAACCGGGTGCCTGGGTATAGGCCCTGGTGGGAGGAACGGCGTCGGCCGGATTGCGCCGGTTGCGGTCTACCGGGTCGTGATAGCTCATAGGTGTGCCTCCTGACCTGCGATTGGCACCAAGTCTACGCAGGCGCCGTCACGGTTGAGGTGTAGGCGAGGGTGTCGGCGTGGTCTGCCGGGCCGACTCGCGGCAAATGTTCTGGTGGGCGCATTAAGCTGCCAGGCATGGGCATTCCCAAGGAGAATCTCGCACAGGGCGAGCGGATCATCTTGCAGCGGCACCCGCACTGGAAGTGCTTGGTGGCTCCGCTGCTGATCTTCATCATCGCCACGGGCGTGGCCGGGGTGCTCGGCGGGCTGGCGTCGGACAAGCTCGACGGCACCGCGCGGACCTGGGTTCTCGGTATCTTGCTGGTGATCTGGCTGGGTATGGCCGGCTGGTATCTGGTGCGGCCGCTGGTGGCGTGGAAGACCACTCATTTCGTCGTGACCAACCGGCGGGTGATCTTCCGTAACGGCATCATCACCAAATCCGGCAACGACATCCCGCTACAGCGCATCAACACGGTCGAGTTCCAGCATGGGCTGATCGATCGCCTGCTGCACACCGGGTCGCTGGTCATCGAATCGGCGTCCGACGAACCGCTGTCCTTCGACAACATTCCACAGGTGGAGCGGGTGCATGCGCTGCTGTACCAGGAAGTGCTCGACGATGAGCCCGCAGAGCGCGAGGGCCGCTGATGACCGACGTGCTGCTGGCCGAGGACGACACCGCCATCGCCGAGCCCCTGGCCCGGGCATTGGGTCGCGAGGGCTACGGCTGCCAGGTGGTCACCGACGGCGCGCAGGCCCTCGAACACGCCCAGGACAGCCGTTACGAATTGCTCATCCTGGACCTGGGACTGCCCGAGATCGACGGCCTGGAGGTGTGCAGGCGTATCCGGGCGACCCGGCCGGGTCTGGCCGTACTGATGCTCACCGCCCGCACCGACGAGGTCGATTTCGTGGTCGGACTCGACGCCGGTGCCGACGACTACGTGGGCAAACCGTTCCGCCTGGCCGAATTGCTCGCCCGCGTGCGGGCCCTGCTGCGCCGGCGCAACGCCGAGGGAGAACCCGAACAGGTCCTCGACAGCGGCGACATCCGGCTGGACCCGCGAGGCCGGCGGGTCCTGGTCGACGGAAAGGACCTGGTGCTGGCGAACCGCGAGTTCGATCTGCTCCGGTTCCTGATGGAGCGTTCCGGGCAGGTCGTCAGCCGCGACGACATTCTCACCGACGTGTGGGGATCGGCAGATCTGCGGTCGTCGAAGACTCTTGACATGCATATCTCCTGGTTGCGCCGCAAGATCGGCGACGACCGGCGCGACAGGCCCCGGCACATCGTCACCGTGCGCGGTGTCGGGTTCCGGTTCGATCCGTGAATCACGACTGAACTCACCGGGTCCGGCCGAACTCACCGGTCCGACTGAAATGGGGTCCGCACCCAGATGCGCCGACGCATCCTCTACTCGATGATCGCCATGGTGGTGGCGGTCGGGTTGCTGCTCGGGATTCCGCTGGCCGTGATCGCCTGGTGGTGGGTGGCCGACAACGCCCGCCAGGATCTCGACGGCCGGATCAAGGCGATCGCCGACCAGCTCATCCGGCAGGAGGGTGAGTCGGGGTCGATCGCCCCCGGCGAACTCGATGTCGACGCCTTCGGGGTGCTGCTGCCCGAAGGTGGCCGACTCACCATCCGCTATCCGGTGACCACCGGAGATGATTCGGGGGCCCGGTCCGGCCCGATGGAGACCAGGGTGATCGGCGCCCGCATCGACGGGGACACGGTATCCGATTCGATCGCCCTCGGCGCCGCAGGCACTCTGCTGCTGGAGATCCCCGCCTCCGACGTCCGCAACGATCAGCTGTTCGCCTTCGGTGTGGTGGTGATGGTGATGGCGGCGTCGGTGGCGGCGGGCACCGGTGTGGCGGCGGTGACGGCGGGGAGGCTGGCAGATCCGCTGACCGACCTCGCCGACCGGGCCGCGGCGATGGGCCGCGGCGAGTTCGGGGCGCACTGGCGCCGGTACGGGATCAGCGAACTCGATCGGGTGTCGTCGGCCCTGGGCGATGCCAACGCCGAGATCGCGTTGCGGCTCGAACGTGAACGGGAAACGGTGGGCGATGTTTCCCATCAGCTACGCAGCCGGCTGACTGCCATTCAGCTGCGGCTCGACGAGCTGACCCTGCACGAGGATCCGGCGGTCGTGGTCGAGGCCGAGGCCGGTTTGGAACAGATCGACCGGCTCGCCCGCGAGCTCGACGAGTTCGTCGCCCAGTCGCGCGAGGAGACGACCCGTTCACAGCCCGTCGACGTCGGGCACACCGTGGCGACCCTCGTCGCCGACTTCGCTCCCGCCTTCGCCTCGCGGGGGCGCTCGATCGTGGCCGGTGGCGGTGGCGGTGCTGGAGGAGGCGGGACGGTGGCGGCGAGCACCCACCCCGGTCGCCTGCGCGAGGCGCTGAGCGTGCTCATCGACAACGCGCTCACCCACGGAGCGGGTCAGTGCCGCATCGAGGTCGGGGAACTGTCCAGCGGACTGGTCCGCATCACTGTCGCCGACGACGGGCCGGGTGTCGCGGACGAACTCGCCGTCCTGATCTTCCGGCGGGGGTTCTCGGCGGGACGCGGCAGCGGTGTCGGGCTGTCGTTGGCCCGTGCGCTCATCGAAGCCGAGGGCGGCAGACTCGAACTCGGTTCACGCCGGCCGCCGGTGTTCTCGATCGTCGTTCCGGCCTGGACCGAAGGCATCGAGTGGGCCGACGCGGCGCAGGCGCCCACCGACGGCGCGGCCGGCGATGGCACAGACTGCGGCGGGACACAGCGGGGCGACGGGCGGGCACCCGGCTCCGAGGTCACCCGTGGTCGAGTTCCTCATCGGTGAGATCGGCGCGCGCCCCGTCGGGCCCCGTCTCGCCGTCCGGGCGGCTCCCACCGCCGGGCTCGATCTCGCCATCGGCATGGATCTCACCGAGCAGTGCAACCGTGGCCTCGGGGAACGCGAATTTGCGCAACGCCCAGAATCGGAAGCCCATCTGCAGCAGGTTGCCGATGATGAATCCGAGAACGAAGTCGACGACGGCCAGCTCCAGGGTTCCCAGATTGGCCCGGAGATTGAACACGTTGTTGGCGAACCACAGGGGAGCGGCCTGCAAGCCCACTCCGACGCCGCTGATCGCGAAGAACAGCAAAGCCTCGTGGTGGCGTTCGCGGCCGCCACGGTTCTTGAACGCCCATTCGCGGTTGAGGACGTAGCTCAGGACGGTCGCCAGGACCCCCGAGATGATCTTGGCGATCACCGGCTTGGCTTCCAGGACGGTCAGGCTCAGCGTGTAGTAGATGGCCATGTCGACAACGAAGGTGGTGCCGCCGACGAGCGCGAACTTGATCAGTTCGTGGTGGCGCATCGCGAGCTTGTGTAGGGGTCCGGGCAACCGGTCGACCAGCTCATCGATAAAGGGCACAAGATCCGAGTGTACGAAACGATGGAGATGTGGTGTCCGTCTCGGGCACGATGTGCGATGGGTGAGGGCGACGTGCCACCATGTCAACCGTGAGTTCTGAGCCCGCCGCGCATGCCCGGCAAGCAGGTCCGATGCCTACGGTGACGATGATCGGCGGAGGCCAGTTGGCCCGCATGACGCATCAGGCGGCGATCCCCCTGGGCCAGTGTCTGCGGGTGCTGGCGGCCTCACCGGCCGATCCCGCCGCGATGGTCAGCGCCGATGTGGTGCTCGGATCGCACGAGAGCATCGACGACCTGCGGCGGGCGGCGCGGGGGGCCACCGCGCTGACCTTCGACCACGAGGGCGTGCCGCTCGAACTGCTGCGCACCCTCGAGGAGGAAGGGGTGCAGGTCCGTCCGCCGTCGCGGGCGCTGCACTACGCGCAGGACAAGCTGGCGATGCGGCAGCGGCTGGCCGAGCTGGGCCTGCCGGTGCCCGCCTTCGCCGACCTCGCCGGACCCGACCGGGAGACGGCGCGCACCCGGTTGGGTGACTTCGGTGACACGCATGGCTGGTCGGTGGTCCTCAAGGCGGTGCGCGGCGGCTACGACGGTCGAGGCGTCTGGTTGACCGACACGCGCGAGGAGGCGCTGGCGGTGTTCGACGAGTACTTTGGCGCCGGTGCGGACCTGATGGTCGAACAGAAGGTGCCGATGCGTCGTGAGTTGTCGGCGCTGGTGGCCCGTTCGCCGTTCGGGCAGTGTGCCGCGTGGCCGGTCGTGGAGACGGTGCAGCGCAACGGCCAGTGTGCGGTGGTGCTCGCACCCGCACCCGGCCTGGCCGGGCCGTCGGCCCAGCAGGCGCAGGAGATGGCCCTGCGGCTGGCCGCAGAACTGGGCGTCGTCGGGGTGATGGCGATGGAACTGTTCGAGACCGCGGGTTCCGAAGGCGCCGATGGACGGCTGGTGGTCAACGAACTGGCGATGCGCCCTCACAACAGCGGTCACTGGACGATGGACGGTGCGGTCACCTCACAGTTCGAGCAGCATCTGCGGGCGGTGCTCGACTATCCGCTCGGCGACACCTCGCCACGCGCACCGGTGACGGTGATGGCGAACATCCTGGGCGCCGAGCAGGCCCCGCGGATGTCGATGGACGAGCGGCTGCACCACCTGTGCGCCCGCATGCCCGAGGCGAAGGTGCACCTGTACGGCAAGGGGGAGCGGCCCGACCGCAAGATCGGGCATGTCAATATCGTGGGCACAGCAGACAGCACCTCAGCAGATAAGGGCGTCGAGGACGTCCGTGAGCGGGCCGAACGGGCCGCGCACTGGATGTCGCGCGCAGAATGGACCGACGGATGGGATCCGCATTCATGACCGACAGCAACGCCGAGGGCACCGGGCCCGGAACGGCCCCGGCAGGTCCGCGGGTGGGCCTGATCATGGGCAGCGATTCGGACTGGCCCACGATGGAGGCGGCCGCCGAGGCCCTGGCCGAGTTCGGAGTCCCGTTCGAGGTGGGTGTCGTCTCGGCGCACCGCACCCCTCAGCGGATGCTCGACTACGCCGCCGGTGCTGCCGGTCGCGGGATCTCGGTGATCATCGCCGGTGCCGGTGGCGCGGCGCATCTGCCGGGCATGGTGGCCTCGGCCACGCCGCTGCCGGTGATCGGCGTGCCGGTTCCACTCAAATATCTCGACGGCATGGACTCGTTGCTGTCGGTCGTGCAGATGCCCGCCGGGGTTCCGGTCGCCACCGTGTCGATCGGCGGCGCGCGCAATGCGGGCCTGCTCGCGGTGCGCATCCTGGCCGCGTCGGATCCGGCCCTGCTCGACCGGATGACCGACTTCCAGCGCGGCTTGGAGGCAATGGTGCTGGCGAAGGACGAGGCGTTGCGCGACAGGCTGCTCGGCGGATAGGCGTGTGCGTCGGTCGGCGCTGATCCTCAGCGCAGGATCAGCGTCGCGCGCTCGGTCTGAGCGCGGCGCTCGATGCCGTCGGGATCGGCGTTGGCCACCGATACCAGCGACGCGCCACGCGCCAACACCGACACCAATGCGGCGGTGACGGCATCCGCGTCGGCCCATGTCCGCGTCGAGAGCACCCGTGCGCCGTCGGTCACGCCGTCGGAGTCGGCCCGCGCCAGCGCGGCCGCCAGTACCTCGGCGGTGGTGGCATCGTCGAGTGCCGCCTCGGCCCGGGCCCGCGCGGCATAGTTGTCGCCGTGTACCCGCACCGCCGTGGAGAAGTCGGTGACCCCGGGCGGCAGGTTTCGCACCGGCAGGGCGAACGGGTCGAGCGAGGTGGCGATCACCTCGTCGGCGTCATCGTGGTCGCCGATTCTGTCCACCGAGGTGAACACCGCGACCGCCTCGTCGTCGCCGGCCCCGCCGAACCGGACGTGCGCGCCCGCCCACCAGCAGCCGAGCAGGATCGCCGCGGTCTGCCAGTGGTGTGGCAGATCGACGACGATCACATCGCCCGGTACGGCGCCCACCTCGTCGACGACGAAGTTGGCGGTCTTGGCCGCCCAGTTGCCCAGTGTCGCCGCAGACAGCTCGGTGCGCTCACCGGTCGCGTCGTCGTAGAAGGTCAGCATCGGCCGGGTCCAGTCGGTGACCGCGCCGAACACGGCGGCGGTGATCGTGGCGGAGCCGGTGGAGGATGGGGGAGACATGCGATGCCTTTCGGTCGGCGGTGGGCACACGGTCATTCGGCGCGCGGGGTCAGGCGAGGCACACGGGCAGCCGGCAGATGCGGTGTCAGTTGACGCACATGGGACCGTCGGAATCGGCGGTGATCGGCGACCGGTTGCCGCCCGGTGCCGAGTTGACATCCTGCCCGCTCCGTTGGGGTTGTGCGATCTCGTTGGTCGGGTCGGCCGCCGACCCCGGCCCGGCATACGAATTGGTGAGGACCACCCGCAGCTGCCTTTCCGGGACGGACCTGTCCTCGCGAACGGTCAGCCCGCCGAGATCCTTGGCCAGCTTCTTTGCGCCCGCGTCGTCCTTCGAATGCGTCAGGATCAGCGAATCGAGGTTGTCCGATCCCCGGGTCGCCGTCCGGCCCCGCTTGTAGCCCTTGCCGGCCAGGACGTTCGACACGTTGGATGCCAGGCCGTCGACGGTGCCCGCATTGGTGACATCGACCGTGTAGTCGCCGCGATCGGCATTCTTGGACTTGTCCCCGTCGCTCTTGAGCATGTTTGCCGTCGCCGTCTTGACCTGCGCCGGATCGACCTCGACGACGCTCTGCTGGCCGTCCTCGCTCCATCCGTGCTCGGTGATCACCGGGATGGTGGAGAATCGGATGTTGCCGCCGCTGAGATCCTTGAGCTGCTGAACGAAACTCACCACATCCCAGCCGTCGTCGATCACGATCGACCTCGACGCCGCCTTCTGCAGCTCGGACACCTTGGACGGACTGGTCAACGTCTTGGCGGACAACACCTTCTGGGCCAGCGAGGCCATGAACACCTGCTGGCGGGTGATCCGATCGAGGTCGCCGCGCGGCAGGTCGTGGCGCTGCCGGACGAAGCTCAGTGCCTTCGGCCCGGTCAGCGTCTGTGTTCCGGCCCGGAATTGTGCCCCTGACAGCGGCTCGGACACAGCGCTCTTCAAGCACACATCGACGCCGCCGACGGCGTTGGTGAGCAGCACGAAACCGAGCAGACCAACCTCCGCGTAGTGATCGACACGCACCCCGGTCAGATTGGACACGGTGTCGATCAACGCTTTCCGGCCCGCCTTGGTGCCCTCGGACTCGGCTTCCTTCTCAGGCTTGCCTGCCTCGACCTGCTCCGCGCGCACGTGCTCGCGGGTGGCGCCGTAGGCGGCGTTGATCTTGCTCATGCCGATTCCCGGGACCTGGACGTACGAATCGCGCGGAATCGAGATCGCGGTCGCCGACGCCCCGTTGTTCGGAATCCGGATCAGCAAGATGGTGTCGGTGTTGGTGGCCACGTCGTCGCCGGATCGTAGCCAGCGGAGCTCCTTGGCGTTCAACGGATTTCCCTTGGCGTCGGTCCGCGAGTCGGTGCCTACCAGGAGCACGTCGGTCGCGCCGTCGCCGCCACCGCCACCGAGGCCGAGACCTGACAGTTGTGTGACGCTCTCGCGTAGGTCGGAGATACTGTGCCACGCATACCCGGTGCACACCAGCACCGTCACGCTCAGCAGCGCCACGACCATGCGTGAGATGTTGTGGCGGTCGCGCAGGGCTGTCCGCACCTTCGCCGCCCCGGCGGGTGTGTCCGGCGGCGCGCCGGGCGCTGTGGTCGTCTTCGCCGTGGAACCGGCGCGTGGGGCCACTGCGGCCGTCTGTTCCGCGGCCGTCTGTTCCGCGTCCTTCCGGCCCGCGTCCTTCTGGTCGGGCGCCTCGTGGGCGGAATCCGTCCGGGTGGCACCCTCCCCGGTATCGGCCTTGTGGGCGGGGTTCTCCTTCTTGATCGACCTCTTCGGATGGGTATTCTGTTCCGCTGCAATGGCTTTCACTGGATCAGTGGTCGCCGCACGCTGGTCGTGGGTCGTTCCGGGTGTCGGCGCCGACTTCTTCCCCGGAATACGAACCCGCTCTCGCGGCGCGCCCGACTCCGCGGCGGGGCGCCGGACGCGCCGTCGGGGGCTCTCGCCCGGATCGGTGGCCGCACGCCGCGACGAGGTGTGGATCTCCTCGGACGCACGACGGACGTCGAGCCCTTCTCCCCCGCGAGGATCCGCGGGCAGCCGGGTCGGTGCCGAACGTCCACCCGCCGGGCGGCCCCGCGCGGCCTCGTCACGGGGAGGGCGTCGGCGCGGTCCGTCTCGACGGATCTCCCCGCTCGCACGATCGGCGGATCGATCGACCCGGCGGGTCGGCGGTTCGAGGTCGCCGCGCGGATCGGCCCCGCGCCGATCGCCGGCACGGGAACGGTCCGGAGTGCGGGAACGGTCCGGGGTGCGGGAACCGTCTGCGCCCAACGGGCGATCTCCGCGGCCGCCGGCGGCGCGCCGATCCGGAGCATCGGGACGCGGACGAGCGGCCCGGCCTCTGTCGGCGGCCTCGGCCGGCCGCGGTGCGGCATCACGCTCGCGTCGGCGGCCGGATTCGGTTCGATCGTCGAGCTCCCGGAGCCGTGGGTTCCCGGTCCGCGCGCCCCGTTCGTGACGTGGCTGCGTCTGGACCCGACGTCGTTCGGCGTCGCCGCGTTCCCGCCGCAGGTCGGTCTCGGACCGTTCGGCCCGCTCTCGGCGTCGGTCGGTCTCGGCCCGTTCCCGGCGTCGGTCGATGTCGGCCCGCTCCCGGCGCCGGTCAGCTTCGGCGCGCTCGCTGCGCTCCCCGCGCCGGCGTCCGTTGTCTGATCGAGAGTCCACGAGTTGGCCAAAGCCTTTCCGGTGAGAACGGTGGTGCTGGTGTTGAAGGTGCAACGCCAGGCTACTTGTGTGAAGAGGGAATGCAGTCGCGCAACGCCGGGCGAGTCGTGTGATCCGTTCGGGAGGCAACAGGCACGATAGTCACCATGACGCGACGACTCTTCGTGACAGGTGCGGCCGGTCAACTCGGAACCGCGATGCGGCAGACGGCCGCCCACAGCGAATTTCCGCTTGAGGTGATCCCGCTGACATCGGCAGACCTCGACATCACCGACTCGGAATCGGTGCGGGCCGCACTGACCGGGGTCGACGCCGACGATGTCGTCGTCAACTGCATCGCCTACACCGACGTCGACGGCGCCGAGGAGGACCACAGCGGCGCGCACGCGGTCAACGTCGACGGACCGGCCCACCTCGTGCGGGTCACCAGGGAAAAAGGCGCCTGGCTGGTGCAGGTATCCACCGACTACGTGTTCTCCGGGACTCCGCCGCGCGTGGCCGACATCGAAGGATACGAACCCGGCGATGTCGACCCCGACACCACCCCGGCCACCGTCTATGGTCGCACCAAACTGCGCGGGGAGAAGATCGTCCTGCGTGATGACCCCACCAGCACCATCGTGCGGACCGCGTGGCTGTACACCGGCGGCCCCGACTCCCGTGACTTCGTGGGCACGATGCGCCGACTCGAAGCCCACCGTGATGCGATCGACGTGGTCAGCGACCAGATCGGCTCGCCCACCTATGCCTACGACCTGGCGGCGGGCCTGCTCGAGCTCGCCCGTCGCGGGCGAGACGACACCGTCGCCGGAAAAGTGCTTCACGCCACCAACTCGGGCCGGGCGAGCTGGTTCGAGCTGGCCGCCGCGGTATTCGCCGAGATCGGCGCCGACCCCGCGCGCGTTCACCCCTGCGCCACGGCGGATTTCCCCAGGCCCGCACCGCGTCCCGCGTATTCGGTGCTGTCCGGACGATCCTGGTCGGGCGCCGGGCTGACCCCACTGCGCGACTGGCGCGCGGCGTTGCACGAGGCGATCGCCGGGCCGCCGCAGGCGTGAACCGGACAACTCGGGCGACCGTCCGGTCGCGGGTATCGGTGGCCGGAGCCGGGGGATTGGTTACCCTGTCCCGGTGACTTCACAGTTGGCCGTCGTGACGGTGACCTACAACTCGGGTGACTATCTGACGACGTTCCTGCGCAGCCTCGGCGAGGCCACCACCGCGGACCCGCAGGTCATCATCGCCGACAACGGGTCGGTCGACGGCGCGCCGGAGAGAGCCGAGCGCGAGTTCGCCTCGGCGCGGGTGGTGCGCACCGGCGGCAACATCGGCTACGGCGGTGCGGTCAACCGGGGCGTGGCCGAACTCGGGCCCGACATCGACTACGTGGTGGTGGCCAACCCTGACGTCGAATGGTCGCCGGGCTCCCTCGACGAACTGATCGCGGCGACAGAGCGCTGGCCGCGCGCCGGATCTCTCGGACCACTGATCCACGAACCCGACGGATCGGTGTACCCGTCGGCGCGGCGCGTTCCCGATCTGTTGTCGGGGACCGGCCACGCACTGTTCTCCACCATCTGGAAATCCAATCCGTGGACCACGGCCTACCGTGCCGACGACGTCGCGCCGAGCGAACGACCCGTCGGGTGGCTGTCGGGGTCGTGTGTGGTGTTGCGGCGGACGGCGTTCGACTCGATCGACGGATTCGATTCGCGCTACTTCATGTACATGGAGGACGTCGATCTCGGCGATCGGCTGGGCAAGGCGGGCTGGCTCAACGTGTACGTGCCGTCGGCGGTCATCACCCACACCAAAGGGCACAGCGCCGGCAAGAATCCGGAGCTGATGCTGCCGGCGCACCACCGCAGCGCGTACCGGTTCCAGGCCGACCGTAACCCCGGTCTGCTGCGCGCGCCGCTGCGGCTGGCCTTGCGCATCGGACTGGCGGTGCGTTCGAAGCTGGCCGTACGCGCGGCCCGCAAGGCACTCGACAATAACGGGGGACATGTGACAGGGGATCAACGATGACGAATCCGGCAACCCACAATGACGCCGACGCCGCCGGACGACATGAGGCGTCCGACGATGTGCGGCCCGAGGTACAGGCGGTCGTCCTCGTCGGCGGCAAGGGGACCAGGCTGCGGCCGCTGACGTTGTCGGCGCCCAAACCGATGCTGCCGACAGCCGGGCTGCCGTTCCTGACGCATCTGCTCTCCCGGATCAAGGCCGCGGGCATCGAGGACGTGGTGCTCGGCACCTCGTTCCAGGCGCACGTGTTCTCCGAATACTACGGCGACGGATCCAAACTCGGCCTGCGGCTGCGGTACGTGACCGAGGAGGAACCGCTGGGCACCGGCGGCGCCATCCGCAATGTGCTCGGCGAACTGACCGCCGACACCATTCTGGTGTTCAACGGTGACGTTCTCGGCGGCACCGATGTGCGTCAGGTTCTCGACACCCACCGCACCAGCGGCGCGGACGTCACGATGCACCTGGTCAGGGTGTCCGATCCACGGGCCTTCGGCTGTGTGCCCACCGACGAGACGGGTCGGGTCACCGACTTCCTGGAGAAGACGCAGGATCCGCCGACGGACCAGATCAACGCCGGCGCGTACGTCTTCCGTCGCTCGATCATCGAACAGATCCCGGAGGGCCGTCCGGTGTCGGTGGAACGCGAGGTGTTCCCGGGACTGCTCAGCTCCGGGGTACACATCCAGGGGCATGTCGACTACTCGTACTGGCGCGACATGGGCACCCCCGAAGATTTCGTCCGCGGGTCGGCCGACCTGGTGCGGGGTATCGCCCCCTCGCCCGCGCTCGGTGACCGGCGGGGCGAGTCCCTCGTCCACGAGGGCGCGGGTGTGGGACCGGGGGCGTTGTTGATCGGCGGCACCGTCGTCGGG
>Ga0116175_1001965_pt1 | contig 12775 bp, 12 predicted proteins | sample AD_UKC125_MetaG_FD_89802 | JGI IMG/M metagenome (GOLD analysis project Ga0116175, IMG submission 89802) | Active sludge microbial communities of municipal wastewater-treating anaerobic digesters from USA - AD_UKC125_MetaG | ecosystem: Engineered > Bioreactor > Anaerobic > Digestate | place: USA... | reverse complement strand
GGTTAAATGCAAAGTAGACAGAATCCCCCGCGGCATCGGTACCACATGCGGGGTAAAGGAGACCGTCACTGGGCGGCTTGCCAGCCGCGCCACCACAGCCTCGATCTCCGGGGTGTGCCGGTGGGTGGCCACACCGTAGGCCCGCATATTATCGGCAGTCTCCCCGCAGACCAGTTCCGGTTTGGCCGTTCGCCCGGAACCGGAGAACCCGGACTTGGCATCAATAATGATCCGGTCTGGATCAATCAGCCCAGCTTTGACCAACGGCGCCAACCCAAGTAAGGTGGCCGTGGGATAACAGCCGGGGTTACCCACCACCCGGGCCCCGGGCAATTCGTCCCGGAAGAGTTCCGGCAGGCCGTAGACAGCCTCCGCTAGTAATTCGGGGGCTTGATGTTCCACCTTGTACCATTCCGAGTAGACCTTGGGATCCTTAAAACGAAAATCCGCCCCCAGGTCAATTAGCCGCGCCCCTTGAGCCAGGAGGGCGGGGCCCAGCTTGGCCGAAACGCCGTGGGGCACTGCCATAAAGACCAGATCGCACCCTGCGGTGCAACTTGGATCCTCACTATCGACAAAGGTTACTTTACCCCAGGGATGTCCCCAGAAAGTCGGGAAGACCTCCTCCAGCCGCTTTCCCTCCTGGGAACGCGAGGCAATCATCCCCAGTTCCACCTGGGGGTGTTGGGAAAGCAACCTTAACAACTCACCGCCGCCATAACCATTGGCGCCAATAATGCCAAATTTGATCAAGTTTAACCCCTCCGTCGTTTGGTTGAAAATGTTATTTATAATTATACAAGACCTTGAAAATTAATGCAACTTATTTTACCCTTATTTCGGCCGGTCTTAACAAGAATTTTTCTGGTTTTCATCGGGGTCGTCGCCGGTGGATGTCAAAAGCTATGTCGTATATTTATACTACATTAAACCACATAACAAATAAAGGGCCGATCGTTCCAGGCGTTCTTCATTCGCGCCGGGGCTGAAGATTCCTTTAAAATTGGATATAAACCTTGACTGCCGAGCAACGGGGAAAATTAATAAATATTTATTGACCCACAATATACAGACCGATCGCATAAAAACGATCAGGGTATATTGTGGGCCAATGTTTAACATCGCTTCCCTTTGTCCGTCTGCGTTGCTTGCCAAAACAGGATCTTCTAATTATTCCCCATCAATTATTCTTCCGCTATTCTTCCGCATCCATTTCGGTGGTGTCCTGGTTCAACACCTGGCGTGCGGCTTCTGCCCAGTCCGCGGGGACCAAAACCCGGATCTCCCCAATGACACCGGGAAAGATGAGGGCGGCATTCTCACCCTGTAAAACCACGGGGATCGCTGCGGCCTCCAGCAAGCCCTTGGTGAACTCCGCTTCTGCCAAATCCTTGGTTACCAGCAGTTCCACCCAATCCATCTGCCTCACTCCTGTCACTCCAGCACGGCGCCGGTATTGGCCGACCGGACCAACCGCGCGTACCGGGCCAAATAGCCCTTGGTAACCTTGGGTTTTGGCGGTTGCCAGGTCTGGCGCCGAGCAGCCAATTCCTCGTCACTGACTAAGAGCTCCAACTTCCGGCCCGGAATATCCATCAGGATCCGGTCACCCTCTTGAATCAAGGCAATCGGGCCGCCATCAGCCGCTTCCGGGGAGATATGCCCAACGGAAGCCCCCCAACTGGCGCCGGAGAACCGGCCGTCGGTGATGAGGGCCACTTTGTCCTTGAGCCCCATGCCAGCAATGGCGGAGGTGGGAGAGAGCATTTCACGCATACCCGGCCCGCCCTTGGGTCCCTCATAACGGATGACCACTACATCGCCGGGGTGGATCTCCCCGCCAATGATGGCCGCATACGCCTGGTCCTCCCCGTCAAAGACCCGGGCTTTGCCCTCATAAACCATCATGCAAGGGTCCACACCCGACTGTTTGACCACGGCGCCGTCGGGGGCCAGGTTGCCAAAGAGTATCGCCAAGCCGCCCTCGGCATGATAGGGATCCTCCACCGGCCGGATGACATCCTCCCGCAATACCCGGGCGTTTTTAATGTTCTCCCCTATGGTCTTGCCCGTCACCGTCAAGCAGTCCACATTAATCGCCTTAATCTTCTCCAGTTGCTTCATGACCGCCGGGATCCCGCCGGCCTCATCCAAGTCTTGGATATGGTGCTGTCCCGCCGGCCGCAGGTGGGCAATATGGGGGATCCGGGCGCTCATCTCATTAATCCAATTAAAATCAATAGTCACACCCACCTCATGGGCGATGGCCGGCAGGTGTAGCACGGTATTGGTAGAGCCGCCAATGGCCATATCCACTGCCAGGGCATTGGCAAAGGCCTCGCGGGTCAAAATCTGGCTTGGCCGGATATCCTTCTCCACCAGTTCCACGACCTTCATGCCCGCTTGTTTGGCCAGGCGGATCCGCCGAGCGTCCACCGCAGGAATGGTTCCGTTCCCCGGCAAGCCAAGACCAAGCACCTCTGTCATACAGTTCATAGTGTTGGCAGTAAACATGCCGGAGCAAGAACCACAACCGGGGCAGGCCCGTTCCTCCAGCTCCTGCAGATCCTCCTCGGAGATCTTCCCGGCGGCATGGGCGCCTACGCCCTCAAAGACCGAATTCAGGTCGGCCCGGCTGCCCCGGTAATTACCAGCCAGCATCGGTCCGCCGCTTACTACCACCGCCGGGATATCCACCCGGGCAGCGGCCATCAGCATACCGGGAATAATCTTGTCGCAGTTGGGAATCAAGACCATCCCGTCGAAGGCATGGGCCATCACCATGGCCTCCACGGAGTCGGCGATCAACTCCCGGCTGGCCAGGGAGTATTTCATCCCGATATGGCCCATGGCAATCCCGTCGCAGACACCGATGACGCCAAACTCCACGGGCGTACCGCCCGCCATGCGGATGCCTGCTTTCACCGCATCGGCAATAAGCCGCAGGTGGGAGTGGCCGGGAACCACTTCATTGAAGGAGTTGGCCACAGCAATCAGCGGGCGCTGCAGCTCCTCATCGGTATAGCCCATAGCTTTAAACAGGGACCGGTGGGGCGCTTTGCCCGGACCAATTTTCACTATATCGCTTCTCATCAGGAATCACCTCAACAAAAGATATTCCTAATGAAATTCGCGACATGCCTTTTAGTTCCTGCTTTTGTCGGACAAAAATCATAAAAACAACCGGTGTTGCCACCGGTTATTCCGCTTTGGGTTTATATGTTCGACAACAGGTCTCCTCCGACCGGGCCGCTTCATTGGCCCCGGCGCCTAGCTCGCCCACTTCCATGTCCAGGTTGGCCATGGCTTGGGTGTTATCCACCTCAATCCCGTCCGCCCCGCACAGATTGCCCTTGTCCCAGTACTCGCAGCTATCTACATTACACCGCACGGTTATACAACGTTCTTTCACGCCGTCACCTCCTGAGGATAGTTTGCACAAATTTGCCCGATTCATACAAAACTCGTCGCTTGCCACTCGGAGTATGTTTCTCGCTAGTCGTTACCGGTCGCTCGTCCCTTGTCGCCCGGTATTTACAGCCTGTCACTTGCCGTAATCGCCAAAACCATCCGGCTCACTGCCGGGCGCCGGCCGTTCACCAAAGCCGCCAAAACCACCGGTGTCAGCCACCATCTTCTGATTAACGAATCCTGACTTCCGGCCCCTAAATAATGACTCCTGCTTCCAAAATTACTCCAACATCCAACCTACGGTATCTCCGCCTCCACCCTACGGATAACCTCTCGCAGCTCTTTGTTCTTGGGATTTAGCTTGGCGGCGCGTTTCAATTGGTCCAGAGCTTCGCGGCGCCGTTCCATGTTATAGTAAGCCAAGCCAAGACTGGACCGCAGTTCCCAATTCTCAACAAAGGCCAAACCACGCCGGTAGTCAGCGGCGGCTTTGGCAAACTCATCGTGTTCGAAGTAGAAGTCGCCCCGGGTCTGATAGGCGGGGACCAAGTAAACCGGTCCAATGACCGGGTTTTTCTTATCCCGCTGGTAACTCAAGGAGAACTGGCCAATGGCGTAATCCAGCCGCGCCGGGATCCGGTAATAAACGGTCCGGCCCCGGTGAAAGGGGATATGCCACTCGGAGGTCGGCGGGTATAAGGCCAGAATGGCTAAGGCCAGGGTCCCGGCCAGCAGCCCCATCCCCCACCGGCGACGGTAGGGTGGGACGTCCAAGGGCCCAATCCCCAGCAGACCGCCGGTGAAAAAACCAGCCGCAAAACCGCCCGCCGGAACGGCCAGGCCCACCTCAGGCGCTTTGGTACCCAGATAAACCAGAATGCCCAGACTGACCCAGATCACATGGGTAAATTTAATCCGCACTAGATAGGGCCGGCGCCACCGGTAATATAAATAAGCGCCAACCAGGCCAAAGACGCCACCGGAGGCACAAGCCGTTATGTGATAGGGCGCAGTAATCACGCTCGTTAACGCGCCCCAAACAGCCCCCACAAAATATAAGGTCAGGAAGCGCCACCCGCCAAAGAGCCGCTCCATGTCGGGGCCAATTAAATACAGGACAATCAGGTTAAAGAAGAGGTGGGCAAAGTTAAAATGGTAAAAGGCCGCCGTCAACAGACGCCAGTATTCCCCCAGCCACAGCCCGGGGGCGTCCTTGGCCCCCAGTGTCCACATGACGCCGGGCTTATCCGGCCCGCCCAAGAAAATTCCAGCCAAAAAAACCAAGCAGTTTATGATGATCAACAGATAACTCCAACAATAGGGCCATTTGCTGAAGATAAAAGCATCACCCTCCGTGGACTGGGCTGAAAAGGACTTGGCCAGTGTCCGCCGGATCAGGCTATCCTCCACCTCCCAGCGGTTGTCACGACACAGCCGGCGCAGGCAACCCGATTGGACCTGCCAGATAGCGCCCACAGAAGAGATTTCGGCCAGCAGTTCAAACTCCTTGTCCTGCCCGGCATAGAACAGGCCAATCCGCAGGGGGGTCTCACCTGCACCCCAACGTTTGACGGCTTCTTTTACAGCGAAGTGCAGTTCGAAAAATTCGTGGTCTCCAGCGAGGATCAAGACTTTGCAGAGGGCCGGTTCACGCCGCAACAACCAGCGGAGATCGCTCTCCGGTTCCGGCGGCTCAATCACTTCATAGCCCATCCCTATGAAACGCTGGACCATTTCGTTACAGCACTGTTCAAAAGTCACCGGCACCACCTCCGTGTCCTCTATTAACTTTTCGTACTGATTGCTGGTCTTCCTCCTCGATTTAACTGTTTTTTAATTTATTGGGAGCAAGAAGGGTTTTCGGAGAAGAGGCCGAAATCATAATGCCGAAACTAAACCCGGATGGGGAAAGGCTGTCTGCAGCCACTAATCTTTCCGGACCACCAATGAGAGGAGTGTTTTCTTGCTTCGTTACCTATTGATGGATCTGGACGGCACCTTGCTGCCTGTAGACATTAACTTCTTCCTCGAACGCTATCTTTATGGGCTGGCCCCCCATTTCCGGCACCTGGCGGATGAGGCCACCTTTATCCAACAATTGATGGCTTCGACAATGGAGACGATCAATAACAACGATCCACGCCTTACCAATGAAATGGTCTTTTGGGAAAATTTCTCCCAGCGGATGGGCGTACCGCGGCAGGAGTTGGAGCCTATCTTCAACGAGTACTATGCAAAAGAGTTCCCCGGTTTAAAACGGTATCTTCCCGAGACCGACCGGGCCGTGAAACTGCTTCACCAGGCAAAGGAGCTGGAAATGGAACTGATTGTGGCCACCAATCCCATTTTCCCTCAGTCGGTGATCATGGAGCGTTTGCGTTGGATTGGCTGCGACCAATACCCCTACCTCTGGGTCACGGCCATGGAAAATATGCACTACTGCAAGCCCAACCCCAATTACTTCCGGGAGATTGTTGAACGGTTGTCCCTACCGCCGGAAGAATGCCTGATGGTGGGAAATGATATGGAGGAGGACCTGCCCGCCAAGGCAGTGGGGATCAAGACCTGCATTGTGACGGACTTTTTAATCGACCGGAAGACAAGTAAGTATACCCCGGATTACCTCGGCACCATGGACCAGTTCATTAAAGACCTCCCGGCCATTGTGGGCAAAGGGTAAGTTAATTAACCCTTTGACAACCTTAAAACCAACCCAAAGGACAACAAAGAAGGTTCCGAAACCGGAACCTTTTTGCGTTTTCCCACTTAACCCCAAGCTTTCCGCAGCCGAATATTAGAAGTAACAATTTGCTTCGACCTGGGCCACCCTGCCAATGAATGTATGCGTTAAAGCCGACAATTATAGGAATTTTGCGGATACCTTACCATCAACTCAATTCATTATCTCAGTAAGGGAGGAATTGCTATGAAACGAGATCTTACAGTCAATCTAGGTAATCTTTTATTATCCCTTTCGGAAATCACCGACATTGCCAATCCCTCCATTGCCCAACACCAATACCGCACCGCCTTTATCGCTCTGGAGATCGCGAAGAACGCCAATGCCTCCCCGCAAATGCTGAAGAATATTTTTACCGCTGCATTACTCCATGACATTGGGGCCATCTCCATTGAGGAGAAGGCAGCTCTTCACAGTTTTGTGGAGATGGACTATGATCTCCACTGCATCCGCGGGGAGATGCTCTTTGCCAGGACCCCCTGGTTAAAGCCATTGGCGAAGATCATCCGTTACCACCACAGGAATTGGTGTAATTGGGATGCACCCATCAGTGACCCCACCGTCTTCAGCGCCCAGGTTATCCTGCTTGCCGACTTCATTGAACGCTCCATCGATAAGGGAAAATATATTCTCCACCAAAACGAGGAGATTACCGAACGGGTAATAGAGCTGAAAGATACAGTATTACACCCGGAACTGCTGGATTGCTTTAAGGATCTGGCCAAAAAAGAGGAGTTCTGGTTGGATCTGCTCTCACCCAGACTATATTCAATCCTGCTGCACGAGGGACCTTTCCAGAAGATCTGGATCGGCGGGGAGGATATCGCCACCATCGCCATGTTATTCAGTAACATTATCGACTTTAAATCGCCCTATACCGCCACCCATACCTCGGGCGTTGCCGCCTGTGCGGAGAAATTGTCCGCTTTATTTGGTCTGACGGATCTGGAAGTTACCTTAATGAAGATCGCCGGGTACTTCCACGACCTTGGCAAACTGGTCATCCCCAACAGCATCCTGGAGAAACCTGATAAACTAACCCCCGCCGAGTTTGCCATTATTAAGTCCCATACCTATTACACCTATTTTGTTTTAAGTTCCATCGGCGGCCTTGAACCCATCGCTAGGTGGGCGGCCTACCACCACGAAAAACTTGACGGCAGCGGTTATCCCTTCCATTGCAAAGCAAATGAAATCGATAGCGGAGCCCGGATTATGGCAGTAGCGGACATCTTCACCGCCATCGCCGAAGACCGGCCTTATCGGGCAGGCATGAGTAAAGAGGCTATTTACAAAGTGATTAGGGGCCAAAGCGACCATAATCTTCTGGACGCCAAGTTTGTTGATCTGCTTTTTGACAATTATGATGAAGTCTATGCTTATGTCAGAGAGAAGCAACAAACTGCCCGGTCATTCTATGAAGACCAGTTCAGTAACGCGGCAAATACCGGGGATTCCTGAGACTGCTTTTTTCTTGGGCGATAAAGACTTAGGCGGCTATAAACAGTTACGGGAGGAGCCCCCGTTTTAAGGAGCTCCCCCCGACATGGATAATTCAATTTTTAAATTACCATACCGTTCCTGCAAAATGCAGGAAGGCTTCCTCAAATTGGAGGATCCCTTTCTCACGCCGCAGGACCTCATCCTCCATCTGCAGAAACGCTTTCTGAAGCTGAAGGGAGTTTTCCTGAAGATGAAGACTGTTTCTTTCTTCATTTAACAGCCAGAGAACTGTTTTACTCTTTAAAAAACAAATCTTTGATCAAAGCTTTATTAGGTTTCTCCTGATTGACTACCATCTCAACTTGATTACCCTTATAAAGTACTCTTTCATTAGGAAACACTACAATCTTCCGGCGTCGGTATTTTTGATTACCATATCGATAACTAGCTGTTACAATAACCGAACCTTTATCGAAGCGGGAAACATCAATGATCTTACCCATAACCAAGACGCTTTTGGCCAAAAGTGATTTGAACTTGGCATAGCGCCAGCCGATCACGATTAACAACAAGGGAACCACTACCGGTATTACCATGCCATAATACTTGGCATGTTCTTTCCCAATGACTGCGCCATTACGCCGGACAATGTTATATCCGGAATACTCAAGAAATAAGTATAGACCGATTATAATCAGGTTTATCGCCAGGAATGTATAGATCCACATATCGTTTTTGAGTAATCCCAATAATTTAATCTTTAAACTGCCCGCTGGACTAATATTTTCCTGCTCAAGCATTTTCCCCCATCCTTTCTGTTTTTTGTATGGTTTTAAGTGAAATACCAGCTGTTATCCTGCAGCTTCATAAAAAGAAGGCTATACGAAATGATTCAAAGGCTTTTGCAAGTCTTCTCTCCGTTGTCGTATAGCCTTGGTTTATTTTGAGAATTCCACATAAGTTTTAATCAATATTGGAATTATTTTACTTTTGGATTTATACACAGTGAAAAGCAATATCTTTAATAATATCACTATCCCTGGGATCAAAAGAAACCTTACTTTTGTTAATTTCATGAAGAATTGCCTTTCCAACAGAGCTACCCCGATTTTTCACCAAGTCAATAAGCATTATTTTTTTTTCGTCATCATCAATATACTTTGTTATCAAAAACACTAAACACTCTACTAATTCTTTCTCTTCCATACCTTATGCCTCCGGTAATAGCGTTACATCATCAAATTTAACCGTCATTTTGCCTTTTGGAATCAATTGAGCAGCTCCCCCTTTTCCATATTCAGGGTAACATCTTGTAAATGGTTCCGATATGCTACCTGTGTCCCCAGCTTCCATCGGAACTCTGACGAGTGGATTGCCTGACTCATCAAATAATTGTAACGTATCAAATTCCCCTCTTAATCTACCGTTACTCCAGGATTTCGGATTACCAGGTTCATAAAAAATTTGAAATTTATCCCTTACTTCAGCTCCAGTATTAAGCTTCTCAAAACCGAAGTAGCTAAGTGGCGCTTCCTTTGAAGCCATATTTCAGTTGCATATTTTGAATCCATATAACGATAACCTGTTGAAGGCAGCGTTGATTCGGGTCCTGAAGGACCTACATAAAAATCAGGCTTAGATCGCTTCTTACACAACCCCAACGGGTCAATCCATCTTTGAACATTCGGCCCAAATGCGTAGACATTCTCACCCGGAACCAATCCCAGCTGATCCTGGCTTACAAAACTCCCAATCTCCGGGCAGTAATACCTAAACCTGTTGTAACAAAGCCCCGTCTCCGCATCAAAATACTGCCCCTGCAACCTAAGGAGGCTGGTCTACCTCACCCGATACAAGCTTCCTAACCCCACCCCAGGCATCATACCGGGCAGCCCAGACCACCTTGCCGGACTCATCCAACAACCGGGTAGGGCAGCCGTTGGGGTCGTTGGCATAATATATTCGCTCCGCGTGCGGGATATCCTTGTCCTGGAAGTCGGTCGCCACCATCGCCAAAGGCTCGAAACTGCCGGGGTAGTAGATCCACTCCCGCCACTGCTCGTCTGTGATATCTCCCAGCAAGGCATCGCCGTCCCAGTAGATTCTGGTAACAACCCCCTCCGTCTCCTTGCTGATCCGCCGTCCCAACGGGTCATACTGGTAGCTCGTCTTCTTCCCGTTCGTGACACTCTCTATCAGCCGGCCGTAAGCGTCCCAAACAAATTCCGTCTTATCCAGCTTTCCAGCCCGTTCAACCAAATTCCCAACCCGGTCAAACCGGTAACTGATACCCTCATACTCTCCAGCCCGACTCCAATCTTCATTTTCGGACTGTACTCGGGTTTTAAGCAGATCCCCTGCCGGGTCATAAAGGTAAGATTTATACTTCCTTTCCGGATCAGCCTGGCCGGTGATCCTGCCGATGGGGTCGTAGTTAAACTGGTCCATCCCGAAGACATACATTCGCTGAATTGGTATTCGGACGGCTGTCATCCCTTGTTCAATAACATAACGGTAATATGTCCCATGTTTATTGCATCGGCCCCGGCAGTTTGGACATTCTCGTTGTAACGTTTTTAATCCGTTTTAAAATTTAAATAACTCTTGATATTTTCTCCCAGAAATCTTATGATCATATCAGTTGGGGGAGGACTTTTCTAGAAGGGCTGCCAATCTCTTTTTGCCTAGAAAAGTCCTCTATTTTTCGTTTTTCTGGAAGTTTCTTTTACCTCTATCCCTTTCCCTGCTTATCGGTAATTTATTGTTGTTATTTTTTCCTGTTTCTCGGTACTTTTACGTGGGAAACGACATTAAGACTATCTGCCAGGCTCTATAGGTGAGTCTTGTGCTCCCTTTGTGGCTCTGTGCCAGATTTATTCACTTTTTACCCCGCCTTTTTCTCCAGCTTCACTTCAAAAATCTTTCTGCACACCGGGCATTTGATTTCAACATCAGCATAATCGGCATCAAATACCCTGTGATTGCAATGAGGGCAGCGTACAATGTACTTTTTCTTACTCACCTGCCTTCACCCCCGGCTTCTTTGGTTTCATGAGGCTTGCCATCTTCATCATCACAGGCTCTAATATCTCTCCAACCATGTAATGAACCATTGGTGAGTAATTCTCCTTTGTTTCGTCAAACAACTTAGAAATAAGGTCGTAGAGATTCTTTATGTCCTCTTCTGTGGCATCTGCAGTGTTGATTTCAATGAAAATCTTGGTACCGTCACGCTTGGCGATATGGTCGCTCACATACTTCTCCAGAGCGTATCTTGCTATGCTTGATGTGGTAACACTTGCTTCCGGCATCTGAGCCTGAAGCTCATTAATGATAGTGTCCAATTCATCCGACTGCCTTTTTGTAAGCCTTACCCGTAACATACTATCCTTTTCTGTAGACATTTTTGCACCTCCTGTGTTTCTTGTTGGTTTTAATGTATCACATCGTATTACATATTGTCATGCGCAGATAAAAAGAAAACCCGACTTGCCGTTGTATTGGCTTGCCGGGTATTCGATTTAAAATATCACTTTTTTTGCATTAGCAAGATATATTGCTTTATTTAGCAATTACTTTTATCACAAGAATATATTCCGTTTTGTAATTTCCTTACAAATCCCTTTGAAGGGAAATCCGGATAATCAAATTCCCATAAACATCCACAAACTTTACATTTATACCACTTTGTTGCATACCATTTTATCTCTTCTCTTTTTATTTCACTATATCCTATATAAAATGGCTCAGTAACTGGAACTTCTTTGAATACTCCTTTTCTTACTTGTTCTTCAAAGAAACTTTTCAACTCTTCAAATAAGTAGTAAGAATCGATTTCTATACCATATCTTTCTTTACAATCACATCCTATTTGAACCAACTTGCATCCACCTCCGGAATATATACTTGATTGCCACCACCAATTAGTTGTCCAGCACCACCATTTATTACTTGTGGAGCCGCTGTACCTTCATATATTACAGTACCTTTAGGAACTGTTACTTTTGTAACATATTGGGCAGTATTCCCCCATTGAGGATTCAATGCAAGGTCTACCTGCGATTGCATACCCCCGTTTTGCGGTACCCTTGTCATATAGCTGCCGACTTTGCCCGAACTTCCCCCATATACCCTATAAAATGTTGTGTCTTGTGTTAATACTGTTTCTTTGTAAGTAGCTCCACTAAAAGTTTCTGCGACACTCTGTTTTAATGGACCTGGATTTGCAGGAGAATAAGCAACAGTCTTAGGCGTTCCCTCTTTACACAACCCTAACGGGTCAATCCACCTATGAACATTTGGCCCAAACGCATAAACATTTGCTCCAGCCGCCAACCCCAACGGATCCTGACTTACAAACGCCCCAATCTCCGGACAATAATACCTAAACCTGTTATAGTGTAACCCCGTCTCCGCATCAAAATACTGCCCCTGCAACCTAAGAGGCTGGTCTACCTCATTGGCCGGCAGTTTCTTCACTTTCCCCCAGGCGTCATATAAGGCTGCCCAGACCACTTTGCCGGTCTCGTCAAGGAGTCGGGTCGGACAACCGTTGGGGTCGTTGGCATAATAATATATTCGCTCCGGTTGCGCTTTATCCTTGTCTAACGAGGCTTGTTCCACCATTGCCAGGGGCTCGAAACTACCGGAGTAATAAATCCACTCCCGCCACCTGGTGCAGGCCGGTTCTGCGTCCGCATCCGTGCCGTCCTTCCTCTCAAACCGGAGCTCTCCCAGCAAGGCATCGCCGTCCCAGTAAAACCTGGTCTTAACTCCGGCGGTTGTCTTGCTGATCCGCCGTCCCAACGGGTCATAACCATAGGTGGTCTCTTGACCGTCTTTGATACTGGCAACCAGCCTCTGGTTGGCATCCCAGATGAATTCGGCAGTCTCCTGCGAACTGGTCCGACTCACCAGGTTGCCGGCCCGGTTAAACCGGTAGGTGGTCCGGTCGCATTCCCCAATCCGGCTCCAGTCGGTTTGGTCCTTGTCTTCTGCCGACTCCTCAACCCGGGTAACCAGACGGTCTCCGGCCGGGTCGTAGAGGAACTTTTGGACCTGCCCCAAGGGATTGATCTGCCGGTTAATCCGTCCCATGGTATCATAGTAATATTTATCGGTACCGAAGACCGAGTCAACCTTTTTGATGAGGTTGCCGGTCCTGTCGTAGCTGTATTCCTG